>Ga0316193_10001643_pt1 | contig 15273 bp, 10 predicted proteins | sample MerIslsedime2_MG_FD_207735 | JGI IMG/M metagenome (GOLD analysis project Ga0316193, IMG submission 207735) | Coastal sediment microbial communities from Maine, United States - Merrow Island sediment 2 | ecosystem: Environmental > Aquatic > Marine > Coastal > Sediment | place: USA: Maine...
CGTTTCCTCGCCGAATTCGGTAAAAAGATCGGCCCGGATCCAGCCTCAATCGACAGCGCAAAGATAGGCGGAATTCTCGCCAATAATGCCAGCGGCATGTGTTGCGGAGTGTCCGAAAACAGTTATCAGACCCTGGACAGTTTGCGGCTGATTCTCGTCGATGGCACTATCGTTGACACCAGCGATGACAAAAGCCGGGCGGATTTCAAAAGAAGCCACTCGCATCTCCTACAGGGTCTCACTGATCTGCGTCAGAAAATTCTAGCTGACAATGATTTAAACGAACGCATTCGCTACAAGTTCAAAATAAAAAACACAACTGGCTACAGCTTGAACGCCCTGATCGACTTCAGCGATCCTTTCGATATCATGCAGCAGTTGATGGTCGGATCGGAAGGAACTCTCGGATTCATTTCTGACGTGGTTTATAAAACTGTCGTTGAACATCAACATAAGGCCAGCGCTTTGATTCTCTTTCCCGACGTTCCCACGGCCTGCAGCGCCGTCCCTATTCTTCGGGATGGGTTACCAGTCGCCGCAGCCGAATTGATGGACCGTGCGGCCCTGTCGTCGGTCGAAAACGAAGCGGGCATGCCCGATTATCTCGCCGGTCTGAAAAAAAACGTCACCGCGCTGTTGGTCGAAACCCGAGCCACCAGTGCTAAAAAACTGAAGGGACAGATTGAACAAATTGGCGCAGCACTGAAAAAAATTAAAACTGTCATGCCGATTGAATTTACCGACAACCCTGCTGAATACACAGTTTACTGGAACATCCGCAAAGGTCTCTTTCCGGCAGTGGGTGCTGTGCGCCAGACAGGAACCACAGTCATTATCGAAGACGTCGCCTTCCCTCATCAGCATCTGGCCGCTGCCGCACTCGACCTGCAGAATCTGTTTAAAAAATATCACTATGATGAAGCGATCATCTTCGGGCATGCCCTTGAAGGGAACCTGCATTTTGTCTTTACCCAGGATTTTTCGTATGAAGAGCAGGTTGTTCGCTACCGTGATTTTATGGATGAAGTCGTCACTATGGTCGTAGAGAAATATGACGGTTCGCTCAAGGCAGAACATGGCACCGGGCGAAATATGGCTCCATTTGTAGAAAAAGAATGGGGCACAGCGGCCTACACACTGATGAAGTCGATCAAGAACTTGTTTGATCCGCAAGGTCTGTTGAATCCGGGCGTCATTATCAACGATGATGCTGAAGCACACATCAAAGATCTTAAACCACTCCCAGCGACCCATGAGCTGGTTGACAAATGCATCGAATGCGGATTCTGTGAGCCAGTCTGCCCGTCACGCAACCTCTCCTTTACCCCCCGCCAGCGTATCGTTGCTCGCCGTGAAATCAGCCGTCAAATGGCAGCAAACGCAGCACCCGCCGAGCTCAAAAAGCTATTGAAGGCTTATCAATATCCAGGGCAGGAAACCTGCGCTTCCGATGGTTTGTGTGCCACAAAATGCCCGGTGGGTATTGACACCGGGAAGCTGGTCAAAGCCCTCCGCGAAGAAGCCAATGGCGATCTGGCCAACCTGGTTGCTGATTGGGTCGCAAGAAATTTCAAGGGCGTTGCGGGCACAATTAACACAACCCTGAAAACGGTCGATAAGGTTCATCAACTGACCGGCACGGGGTTTATGGAAAAAGCTTCGTCAACAGCACGCACCCTGAGTGTCAATAAACTGCCACTTTGGAACAGGGAAATGCCCTCCGGAGTGGCAAAAATCAAACCAGAGCCCTTTGATCCTGACAACCCTTTACAGGTGGTTTATTTTCCAGCCTGCCCCAGTCGCTGTATGAGCGGTCCAGCGCGAGCTGAATCAGAGTCTGAGGACTTGCCACAAAAAACGATTTCACTCTTGAAAAAAGCCGGTTATCAGATCATCTACCCCGAAAATCTGGAGAGTCACTGCTGCGGTCAGGCGTTTGAGAGTAAAGGGTTTTCCAAACAAGCCAACTCTAAGAGTGATGAGTTGAGCCGCGCGCTGATTAAAGCCTCCGACGATGGAATGATTCCTGTTCTTTGCGATACCAGTCCCTGCTTGCTGCGCATGAAAGAGAATCTGGATTCCAAGCTAAAACTCTATGAACCGATTGAATTTGTTCTTGAGTTTTTGTTGGACAAACTGAAATTCACCCCTCTTGTCAGCAAAGTGGCTCTGCATGTTACCTGCAGTGCTCGTAAAATGGGGCTCGATGACAAACTTACGGTCTTGGCCAAAACTTGCGCAACGGAGGTCGTTGTCCCGGAAGATATTTATTGCTGCGGCTTTGCTGGCGATCGCGGATTCAACTATCCGGAATTGAACGCCTCGGCGCTGGAGGGGCTTAAACAACAGACCAAAGGTTGCAGCGCTGGGTATTCTACCAGCAAAACCTGTGAGATAGGCTTGTCACTGCATGCAGATATCCCTTACCGCTCAATTCTTTACCTGGTCGATGCGGCAACGGAATCACTTTAAAGAATGAATATGTCCCGATAATTCTCTTATGAGAGATAAGAAAGGAAACAATCAGGAATATATTACTTCTTATAAATCTTACATTGACAGGACACTTATAAATTGACTGAAATGCGAAATTCTTACTGACCCTGCCTGAGTTATGAGAAAAATCAAGCTTGATGCTCAAGCCCAACATGTCACCCAAGGACACACGAATATGGATACAGGGAAGAATAGCTGCCTATGTATTAATTAGGAAATTCACAATTTTAACTGGCCAGCCCTGGCAATAGGGCTTTGAGCCCTTCAGTCAGCATCCCCATGGCAATTGCGGCAAGAACCAGCCCCATGACTCTCGTAACAACGCCCATTCCCGACGCGCCCAATCGCCTCGAAACAGGCGTAGCGAAGCTGAACAAAATCCCACACAACACAGAAAAAAATATGATCACAGCCGAAACCTCAAGTTTCCCTAGTACAACCTGGTTTTGCTGAGCAGCGACAAGAACGGTTGCCATTGAGCCTGGTCCTGCAACCATCGGGATTGCGAGTGGCACGACCGCAATCGATTCTTGCGATTCAGATTCCTCAAGCTCTTTATCCGATTGCTTGTGTTCTGATTTATTAAAAAGCATATGCAGGCCAATGATGAGCACAATCAAGCCTCCGGCAGAGCGGAGCGAGTCAACGGTGACACCAAAGAATTTAAACAGCATCGGGCCACCCCAAGTCACAATTAGCAAGGTAATCGCGACGGCCATGGCACACACCCAAGCAATTCGCTTATTTTCAGACTCCGTCCGACCTGCTGTCATGCCAGCAAAAACGCCAATATTGCCTATTGGGTTCATCATGGAAAAAAGAGCTGCTGCGAAACTCGCCAGCGCTGCATGGGTAAGCATAGAGACCTCCGTAAGAAGTGTTTATTTGGGTTAGATAACAGTGCCGCGTCCTTTTGAAAGCACGTCACCTAACCCACAATTCTTAGACACATAAATAAATAAGACATTGCCAATTTATAGTAATCACACAACAAGGTCAAAGAAGAGGTGTATCTCTTATTCATGCTCTCGTATCGCTTCGTGGTGCTCATATTGGCCAAAATGCGAAGTTCTTACAGCCACTGACAAATAATAAATGGCCCCTCGGAATTGATCCTGATGGCGATCATTTTGTGGTCTTAAATATCCATATCAATAGGAGGCAGCTTTTGCCTCAGAGACCGTGATAAATATGAAATAACCCCTGAAAAATCCCTTATAGTTTTAACCATGCAAGATGTGAAAGTAGGTAACGGCTTTGGAAATACAAAGTTATTGCGTTACAATGTCATTCAACTTGGACACCTTAATTAGATGAAGAAGCATTTGGTGTTCACTTTTGGCAAGACTTAGCCATTCAAAGTAGAGGGCTCTCGATGACGAGGCATTTCGCTCCCCGAGAAAGACGAAACTGGGCACTGGGAAGATTTACTTGAAATTTAGTGTCTCAGAAGTCCTTGGGTAATATAGGACCACATCTCTGGAACAACTTCTGAGACTCTATTAAAGCTAATTCTGGAACTGTGTCAGAAGCGTGCAACTGACACACTCCTTTGCTGTGATGATTTAAACACGACCTGAAACTCTCCGCAAGATTTGGCTGAAGTCAAAGCTTCCGAGCTTGGCCGGTTTTTATTTGTCAAAGTTTCTAGGAATCGCCACACTGATCCTGAAAGTTACATAATTATCTGCTGACATAACTTATGAGAATTGTGATTTTTGACGAACTGCTCAAAACGACGAGTGTGTCAGGAGCTTGGTGAGCAAGAAATTTGAGAATATGGCCGAATTGCTGGACGCCATCTGCAAGACTGCGGATGGCGTTTTTAGACAAGCAAGCCCATTAAATATACTTGAATAATTAAAGAGAATGAGTTTCTGTAGTATTATTAGCAAGTCAGTCCGTTAGCCAATCAATTATTTTGCAAATCGTTATTTATTGGAGGCAAAGTCTATTTTTCAACGAGTCTGCCACTGCAGATATTTTATTTAGTGTTTTCGGAAATTACTTTACCCTGACTGACGAATGAAATGCCTTTCCCTTCCCTCATGCCAATCATTATGCTTTCGACAATCGGCGGATTAATATCTTTTTCTGCTTTCCACTTAACGATGAAGTTAGCACCAAAGCCACCTGATTTGTCTTTTTCTTCAACTGTAAAGCGAAGGGACGCAAGAGGTTCGAGGGTGATCGGTTTTTGCGCGTATTCTTTTAATTCCTTGCCATTGTTATCATAGTACTTTGCAGAGAGTATCGTAAGCGAGTTGTGTAAATCAGTATTCCTAACGCTTAACATCCCAGCCAAACCAACATTTTTATAAATGTTTGAATAGATAGAGACATAAACTATTTGGCCGGATGATAGCTCATTTTTGCTTGCAAAACATAATGCAGGAAAAGCAAACAGCAAGGAGCTAATCAAAATTGCTATAATTAATCTCATAATTGACTTCTCCTCTCATTCAAAAACAAACCGATTTATTTTAGAATTTTAAAAGCATCAATCAAAATGTCAAAACCCGCAACGAAAAGGGAATTGTACGCCAGGAAACTTTTCAAAGAGAACTTTGTACAGGTATGCCAAAGCGATAATGTTCAGCTGTTATTTTTCTCAACTTTGGCATAGTCACGAATCAGGGCATAGTCATTTTGATGAAGTTCATTGATCATTTCCCTGACCTTGTCCTCTGACACGCCAAGAGATTGCAACAGCATGCTGCCGCGAACCAGCGTGCTCTCGATGAAGCCGGTCCCCGCATGCTTGACACCCTTGGTGAGCAGCTCGTCCTGATCCTTGATCGTGCGTACCCGGACAAAGACGTCCAGCTGCGGATAAAGACGATGCAGGCTGATGGCCAGCCCCTTGGCACGCTCCATGTTTCGCGAAGTCACGTAGACAGCGGCGGCCTTGCCGAGTCCCGCAGCATCTTGCGTGGTCGTATTAAACATGTCGCCGAAGTGAACTGGACGATTCAATCGCTTGGCCTGAAGGACAACGCCGATATCGCTGTCGAAGGCGATATAGGGGATGTCTGCCTTCTCCAGCATCAAGCCTATCAGTCGTCCCACTTCCTCGTAACCGACAATGACCACGTGTCGGGTCAGATCGGCGACCGGGCCGGCGCCTTCGCCTGTGGGGCTGACGCGGAAGCGCTTGGCCAAACGATCGCCCGCTTTCACCATCAGCGGGGTCGCAATCATGCTGACGGCAACCACCAGCATGGCCAGGGTATGCCCCTTTGTGCTTAACAGCCCGGCGACGGCCGCTGCGCCCAGAAGGACAAAAGCGAATTCGCCCACCTGGGATAGATAGAATCCTGTGCGGATGGCGGCTGCGCGACCGACGCCAAAGGCCAGGACGAGTGCGATCAAAATGACGCTTTTGAAGGCTAACACGACGGGAACATGAATGATAATTTCCGTCCATTCACGCCGCAGGGCACCGACGTCAATGGACATGCCCACTGCGATAAAGAACAGGCCCATCAAGGTCGATTTGAACGGCGCGACGGTCGCTTCAATCTGATAGCGGAAATCCGAAGACGAGAGCAGCATCCCGAGCAAGAAGGCACCCAGAGTCATGGAGATGCCGACATGTTCTACCGCCATAGCAGCAACAATAACTGCGAGGAACAGGATGATCCCAAAGGCATCCATTTGGCGTCGCTTGGCACAATAACCGAGCACGGCCGGCAGCAAATAACGCCCGACGACGAAGATCGCGGTGATGATTCCGACCACCAGTGCGAGCTTCTCCCACAAGGGGGTCGTGCCGGATTGCGCCGTCTCGTGGGCCAGGATGGGAACCAGGGCCATGACCGGAACGATCCAGAGATCCTGCGCCATGAGAACGGCGAAGGTGGTTCGTCCATGCTCGGTTGTCAGCTCTCCCCGATCTCCCAGAGTTGCCATAACGATGGCCGTGGAGGACATGCCGAAACCCAGGCCAAGGATGATCGCTGTTCCCCAAGGCGCATGGAAAAATAAAACCAGGTATATCGCCAACAATGCCGCGGTAGCCAGCATCTGAGCCGACCCGAGTCCGAAAATCAGACGGCGCATGTCCCAGACCTTATCCGGGCGCATTTCCAGGCCCACGGTGAACAGAAACAGCACCACCCCGAACTCCGCGACGCTCTGCAATTCATCCACCGCATGGACTGGAACAGGCCCCGGGGTGTGAGGGCCGATGATGACGCCGGCGGCGATAAAGCCCAGTATCGTCCCAAAACCGAGCCGTTCGAACAGGATCACGCACAGGGCCGTTACCGCAAGAAAGACAATGATAGCCAGTAGAATTGATGAAATATCCATGGACGTTGTTACCTTAACAACTCTCTTTTACCTGTGCAGTTAACCGCTTGCAATCCTGAAACGTTTACCAACCAAAGTCAGTATCATCTGTCATGGCAGTATAACAAGAGGCCGGATATATGTAGCACCGCCCTCATTATTTGTCTAGGAGTCCTTGCAAAAAGGGGAGACCATATATGGATTAAAGAGTCTCTTAAATGTCTCTATCAATAACAGGCCTGCTTTAATACTTCCTGTCAGTGGTCATCTGTGAGAAAAAATTAGCCGTGAGACTTGAAAATGACTAATTAAGTAATAGTATTTGAGTTTTATATGCAAATAAGCCAAATTCCGTAACGGCGGACCAGAATGAATTTGCACAGTTTTTTGGCCAAAACATATTTTTCAGAAAAGGAGATGACCCATGCCACTTCATGAAAAAGACAAGGTAAGAGATGATTTGCTTGATGATGTTTATGCCTCTGATGACCTCGCAGTGGTGATGCCGAAATACAAGTTCCCGAAGAATGAGCATGCCCCCCGACATGCCTACCAGGTTGTGCACGACGAATTGATGCTCGACGGCAACTCGCGACAGAACCTGGCGACCTTCTGCCAGACCTGGGCCGAAGACGAAGTCCATAAGCTGATGGACGAATGTCTCGACAAGAACATGATCGACAAGGACGAGTATCCGCAGTCGGCGGAGATTGAAGCCCGCTGCGTGCACATGCTGGCGGACCTGTGGAACTCCCCGGACGCGGCCAACACCATGGGCTGTTCAACCACCGGTTCCAGTGAAGCCGCCATGCTTGGCGGCATGGCCATGAAGTGGCGCTGGCGCGAAAAGAGGAAGGCTGCCGGCAAACCGACGGACAAGCCCAACATGATCTGTGGTCCGGTCCAGGTTTGCTGGCACAAGTTTGCCCGTTATTGGGATGTTGAACTGCGCGAGATCCCGATGGAAGGGGACCGTCTGATCATGACCCCGGAAGAGGTGATCAAGCGCTGCGACGAGAACACTATTGGCGTGGTGCCGACCCTGGGCGTCACCTTCACCTGCCAGTACGAGCCGGTCAAGGCAGTTAACGATGCCCTCGACAAACTACAGAAAGACACGGGGTTGGATATCCCCCTCCATGTCGATGGCGCCAGCGGAGGTTTCCTGGCTCCTTTTGTCGAGCCGGAGCTGGAATGGGATTTCCGTCTGCCACGGGTCAAATCAATCAACACCTCCGGGCATAAGTTCGGCCTCTCTCCCCTCGGTGTTGGTTGGATAGTTTTCCGTGATAAGGAAGATCTGCCCGACGACCTGATCTTCTGGGTCAACTATCTGGGCGGCAACATGCCGACGTTTGCCCTGAACTTCTCACGCCCCGGCGGGCAGATCATTGCCCAGTATTATAACTTCCTGCGCCTGGGCATCGAAGGTTACCGCAAAGTTCATCAAGCCTGCTACGACACAGCCCAGTATCTTGCCGACGAAATCAAGAAACTTGAACTGTTCGATATTATCTACGATGGCCGTGGCGGCATCCCGGCGATGAGTTGGTCTCTCAAAGAGGGCGCCAATCCCGGCTTCAACCTGTTTGACCTGTCCGACCGGATCCGCGGCCGTGGCTGGCAGATTGCCGCCTACAGCATGCCGCCAAAACGTGAAGACCTGGTCATTATGCGAATTCTGGTCCGCCACGGCTTCAGTCGCGACCTGGCCGACCTGCTGGTCGAAGACCTGAAGCGCTGCATCGAATATTTCAAGCGCAACCCGGTCATTCACCAGGGCAATGAGACCGACTCTGGTGGTTTCAAACATTCTTAGCCAACAACAGGCTTTACGCAGACACGGTTCGTTGATAACCGTGTCTGCGTAATTTTGCACAATCTGGAGAACTCATCATGAAACAGAAATTTATCAACAGGGGCAGACAGGCTATGGGGGGCCGTTTACGGCGTAGGGCCTGTATCATCGGCTCTCTGCTTGCATTGGTCCTGATGGCTGTCGGCGGCGCCATGGCTGCTGAAGCTGCTGCGCCGGAATCTTTTGGCGCTGTCGGGTCACTCTTCAGCTATTTCGCCAAGAACCCGTTCGCCTACCTGTTCCTGGCCCTGGCCGTCGGCTACCCGCTCGGCCGGATCAAGGTCGGTGCGATCAGCCTCGGCACGACAGCAGGGACGCTGGTGGTGGGCATCGCCATCGCGCTGACATCCAGCGCGGTCTTCGGTATTACATACTCGATCCCGGGATTGGTGGAAGACATCTTCCTGATGATGTTCATGTACGCTCTCGGCATGAAGGTCGGACCCCAATTCTTCTCAGGACTGGCACGCGGTGGTTTGGATTTCGTCGTTATCGGCGTGATCACCTGCGTTTCGCTTGTCGCGATTGGATTTTTCGGTGCCAAGTTGGTTGGCCTCCCTCCGGGTTACGGGGTAGGGCTCATCTCGGGAAGCTACACGGTCACCGCAGTGATGGGGGTCGCCGGTTCAGCGGTTAGCAGCGGGGCGTTCAAGTTGCCTGCGGGCATGACTCAGGACATGGTCATGGCCAACATGGCCGCAGGCTACGCCATCAGCTATATATTATCGTCGCTCTTCACCATCCTGTTTATCAAATACCTGCCCTCGATTTTCGGCTATGACCCGGTGAAATCGGCGAAAGAGGCCGAAGCGTCTTTCCAGAGTGGCGAGGATGGCGGTGCCTTACCTGGCACGTCCGGCGCATCGATTCTGGGTTTTACTGGTGAACAGATTCGCTCGTACAAGGTTGAGCACCAGGAGCTGGTTGGGCAGACGGTTCAGGATCTTTTTCATAAGTATCCACATGCGGCGGTTCTGATGGTTGTCAGGGGCGATGACGTCATTGAAGCCAAAGACAACCCCACAATACAGATGGACGATGTGATCGGGGTTGCAGGCCGTTACGGCGATCTGGTCGCCAAGGGGCCCGAAGTCGTAGGGACCGAGGTCGACGAACCGCGGGCCCGGAAGGTTGACATCCAGGTTGCCGACATCCACATGGGCAAATCTGAATATGCCGGCAAGACTCTCGAGGAACTCGGTCGCGAGATCGGTTTCGGCGTTTATCTCAAGTCGTTGTTCCGGGCCGGCGTGGCGATTCCGCACCTACCCAAGACCGTGGTTGAGAAGGGTGACGTCCTGCGCCTGGCCGGACCTGCCTGGAGCGTGAATCAGGCCGCCAAGGCACTTAAGAGCGTGCCGATCGTGGAGAGCGCCTATACTGAGGTGGCTTTTATGTCGGTGGCGCTGTTGGTCGGATTTATCATCGGCCATGCCAGCGTGACTATCAGTGGAATTCCCTTTGCGCTCGGCACTTCGGCGGGCTGTATGATGATGGGGATTCTGGTGTCATGGCTGCGTACGCGAAACCCGGATTTCGGCGGGCCGACCAGCGAAGGGGCACGTGCCTTCCTCAACGATATCGGTTTGAGCATGTTCGTTGCCGTTCTGGCAGCCGGCGTCGGCCCGAAGATCATGGCCTCATTCCAGGGGACGGTCGTGATCTGGCTTGCAGTGCTAGGTCTGTTCGGTGCCCTGGTACCGCCATTTTTGGGCTGGCTCTACGGTCTCTACATTCGCAAGATGAACCCGGTTATCCTGGCCGGTGCCTGTGCCGGTGCCCGCAATAGCACACCAACCTTGAATGGCGTGCAGGAAGTCACCCAAAGTGCTATCGCAGCGGTGGCTTACCCGGTGCCCTATGCACTGACGTCGGCGCTCGTACTGATTCTCGGCTATCTCGCCATGGTTTTTTCCTGACAAGGTTGAGACTTGCGCGATCAAGCCGACAAGTTTCATGCTTGTACCGCCTTTTTGCGAGGGACGTTTTAGATGATGTAAGAATCCGCCCCGGTTGGCCATTCTGGTCGATCGGGGCGGGTAAGTGGTCAGACAGATAACACGCGTCGACCCTTGGTCGTTTTGCAATGATGCCTCAAGGTTCGTTCGAGCCTGTGGCAATCGAGGACATCTACATGCCTGAAAATCACAATCAAGTGCACGTTGCGGTCAATGTGATGCGGGCGCGTCAGACCGTGATCGGGTTCAATATTGCAATCGTCTCTTTCCAGATAGCCCAACTTTATCGGATTACAGGCGGCATTCGAGTTCCAGGGTTCGATCACCAGATCCACGTCACCGCCGAACTTGCACTTTTCATGTCGCTTGCCCTGTCGCTGATCGCGCTGATTGCCATGACCATGTCCAGCTTGATGGATGAAGTCGGGGTGTGCACGCACTGGTCGCTGCTGGTCGGTGATCTGCTGATGTACCTGGCCCTGGCGTATACCCTGTCAGGATTTTTTGCCCCGCTCGCTGAATCCATGCGGGTCTTTACTGAGAACCTGCCGGGCCAGGGTACCCAAGCCATAATCGTGCAGGATGCCGTGCTGGTCATGGCAGGGGTTGCCTGGTGCATGGCGATGTACGTTGCCCCTCTGGTTTCCCTTGTGCGATCCCCCTTCTCCCGATTGACCAATCTGTCAGCGGGGGCAGCATATCTTGTGTTGCTGTTGGTTCTGGCATGGATCAATGCGCAGGGGCTTATGATCGAATCGGAGAACACCGGCGATTCGACCGTCTTCACTGCCGTGCTGAGTGAGTTGATGCAGCCCTTGCGGTGGTGAAATAAAATATCTTGACAGCAGCTTAGTCCAAGGAGGTCAACATGAAGAGGAACGTCAAACTAACAATTTTGTCGACCGTTATAATGCTGGCAGTGCAAGTTTTTGCTGTCGGTCCGGCCCAGGCTGAACAGGTCTCTGTCGATGCCAAGATGATCGAGAGGCTGGAGAACATGCTTAACGCACAACAGCAGCAGATCAATACTTTGCAACAAGAAATCAAGCAACTGAAACAGTCGACCGTGGAAGCGCAAACCCAGGCCAGGGAGGCCAAGGCCGTTGCCGATGAAGTGAAGACGGCCCGCCTCGACCCGGTCGAAAAGGCTGTCACTTCCGGAGAGGACAAGGTGAAACTGGCGATTTCAGGCCAGATCAACCGGGCGCTGAACATCGCTGACGACGGAGATAAGACCGATGCTTACTTCGTCGATTCCGACGCAAGCAACACCAAGGTTCGTTTCGTCGGCACCGCTTTAATCGATGAGGACCTGACCCTGGGGAGTAAGCTGGAACTTGCTTTCGCCCCGAATGAATCTGGAGAGGTGAGCCAGTCGAATGATGGCGACAGTGGAGATTTTACCGATCAGCGCTATGCCGAAATTACGTTAACGAGCAAGCGCTACGGCATGCTCTATCTCGGCAAGGGGGACACATCATCCAACGGCACTGCTGAAGTCGACCTGTCCGGGACGGACTTGATCCAGTATGCAAGCACAGCCGACATTGTCGGTGGCCTGTTCTTCCGGCAATCCAGTAATGATGTCTTGACAGATATCACCGTGTCCGGTGCGTTCAAGGACTACGACGGTTTGAGTCGTAAAAACCGCCTGCGCTATGATACGCCCAACTTTTATGGTTTCGGCCTGTCTGGTTCGGTGATCAGCGACCGGCGCTGGGACACGGCAGTGAGGTGGGGCGGTGATGGTTACGGCGTCAAGGCTGCAGCGGCAGCGGCGGTCGCTTATCTCCATAAAGACGATGGCGACTACCAGTACGACGGCTCCTTCTCAATTCTGCACGAAGCGACCGGCTTGAACGTCACCTTTTCCACCGGCACCAAGGACACTGACAATCAGTCCGATCCTTACAACCTGTGGGGCAAGATCGGCTGGCTGACCTCGCTGAACGGTTTCGGCAATACGGCCTTCGGTATAGATTACGGGCACTCGGAAAACATCGCGGCGGATGACTATGAAGGCGATACGTTCGGGGTTGCCGTCGTGCAGAATTTTGATGCTTACGCCACGCAAGTGTATTTCCAGTTCCGCAATTTCTCGCTCGATACGAATGATGATGCCAATGTCAGCGACATCAACGTCGGCACCGTTGGGGCGCGGGTGAAGTTCTGATGAGTTTTTGCTGGGCCAGGACTGCCGTCTATTCACTCCTGGGTATCATGTTGTTTTCGATCCTGGTTGCGGGTTGCGCGGGGATGACGCCTTATGAACCGCGCAACAACCGCGAAGAGGGCCCGGAAAGTGGTCTCTTCTCCGGTCCACAGGGCGAATTCGTTATTCTAAGGAAAGCGGAACCGGATAAAAAAGATCAATCCGAGGAAAAGGCCGACCCCCATGATGAGTAAGAACCGCCGCCCAACGAATGTCGTTTGGCAGCCGGTCACTTGAATCGCGAATAAATTTTTCGCGTCATTTTACAAGGACCAGCTATGACGGTTAACAGGGACATCCCCAACTTACAAAAGATCAAACTAACTAAAAACTTTAGATCGGGACGCTTATTTGATCGCCAAAGAGAAGGTCGGAGTGCTTTGCCTGCTGGCGGCGGCTATGCTATGGGGGACCTGCGGCACAGCACAAACATTTGCGCCCAAGGGTTATGACCCCATGGTCGTCGGCATGATGCGTATTGCAATCGGAGGGGCTGTCCTTCTTCTGCTGGCTTTATTGCGTGGTGAATTGGGAACTTTTGGGACATGGCCTGTGAAGCTGTCTTTACTGAGCGCCTTCTCAGTAGCGGCCTTCCAATTGTTGTTCTTCAATGCCGTCCATCAGGCTGGCGTTGCCGTAGGCACTATCGTCGGATTGGGAAGTGCCCCTATCTTTGCCGGTGTTTTGGCATTTGTCGTCTTCGGCGAGAGGCCGGGACGTCGATGGTTGTTCGCAACCCTGCTGTCGATCGCCGGTTGTAGCCTGCTGCTTCTTGCTGGTCGGGAAGCACCGGTGTCCATCAGGTTCACAGGGCTTCTTCTGGCCGTTGGAGCGGGCGCTGCTTACGCCGGGTATGCGCTGACTGTGAAGAAACTTCTCGCCAAAAAATCATCGCTTGCAGTGATGGCCGTTGTCGGCTGCCTGGGGGCATTGATGATATTACCGTTAATCTTGACTCGGGATTTTTCCTGGCTGGCACAGTCACGCGGAGTTGCCGTTGCACTTTATCTGGGATTTCTCACTTACGCTCTACCCATGTTTCTTTTCGCCTACGGGTTGTCTCTCACGCCTGTCGCTACGGCTGTGACGATGACACTTATGGAACCGCTCACGGCCGGACTGCTCGGTGTCCTCATCGTCGGTGAGCATTTCACCTTCACCGCTTGGGGTGGATTACTCATGATGCTCTCTGGTCTGTTTGTTTTGACCGTATCTGTACGAAGGGAAATTATTAATAAATAGCGATGTCGACCATGATGGCTACTATCCGTAAAAACTTAGGGGTTAACGCTCAGCCCTTCGCTAATTTGACGAACGGGTTTTTCCTCTCGCAGCGATTCAAGGGCGCCTTCAAGACGGCACTGGCGCTGGTCATTACTTATGGCATCGCGTTGTCGATGGGTTGGAAGAACCCCTATTGGGCGGCATTCGCGGTCGCTTTTTGCAGCCTTGCGACGGCTGGAGAATCGCTGCACAAAGGGCTGTTGAGAGTCGCCGGCACCTTCGTGGCGTTCTTCCTGACACTCGCCCCGGCAGGTGTCAAGATAGTTGTCGCCTCATTTGATTATGCCGCTACGTCAAAGCCCTCCAAACTGGAGGGCTTTTTTGCCTCTAGTATGAATATCCAATTGATTTTGAACAAGTTTATTCATTTCTCTCTTCAGGCACAAACCGATAGGCTCGCTTGTTACAACAGATTGGACCATGGAGGAGGCTATGAATTTTATTGTCTCCGGCGGGGCGGTCGCACCCAAAGATATCCTGTTCAGTAAAAGGACTTAACCTTGGGATCTCTAAGACGCACCTTACTTTCAGCAACAGTCGTGAATTTTACTCCGGGATGTCTCTGGAGCGTTCTCTCTATCTCAGTCTTTCAGAACATCCAAGAGGGCATATTGACATTCCTAAAGAGCAGATTAACATTAATTAAAATTTTACTTTGATTCCTTAAGCTACATGGGGAATTTGTTTAATAATCGCCCCAAGGCAGACAAGGGCAGGGTTGTCAGGAAGTTCTGATTTTGCCTGCGACCCTTTTTATTTCTTCAAGTTGACGATCACATTAAATAGTTTCTGACTGCAAAGGAAAGTCATTCGAAAGGAGAATCGTACTATGGATGTTTCAAGGAGAAACTTCCTGAAAGGATCGGGGCTCGCCGCCGGCTCCCTGGCCTTGACGGGGAAGGTGGCGCAGTCCGGCGAAATCCCTGCGGAGATGCGCACCAAGGGATTGAAGCACACCACCACGATCTGTCCTTACTGTGCCGTTGGCTGTGGCATGATCGTTCATACCAAGGACGGCAAGATTGTCAATATCGAAGGCGACACGGAGCACCCGATCAATCAGGGCGCGCTTTGCTCCAAGGGAAGTGCGCTCTTCCAGGTGGCCAACAATGAGCACCGCTTGACCAAGGTTCAGTACCGGGCACCGAAGAGTGATCATTGGGAGGAGAAGT
>Ga0316193_10001646_pt1 | contig 15250 bp, 11 predicted proteins | sample MerIslsedime2_MG_FD_207735 | JGI IMG/M metagenome (GOLD analysis project Ga0316193, IMG submission 207735) | Coastal sediment microbial communities from Maine, United States - Merrow Island sediment 2 | ecosystem: Environmental > Aquatic > Marine > Coastal > Sediment | place: USA: Maine...
GAGAGGGACTGACTCATCTGCTCAATCAGGCTTTTGACCGCCAGCTCCACATCCCTATGGTTTAGATGACTGTTTTTAGCCGCGAGTATTTCGATTAACTCAGACTTTGTCATATTTCTGTCCCCATTTGGTTGAGGGAGGCCGCCTGCCTCCCTTACACCCTAAACGTAAGTTTAGACCAATCCATTGATTAGTCGCCACTATTTTCAAGTTGTTCCTTCAAAACATCGCCCAGTTTGGATCCTACTGCACCAGTACCACGGCTGTAATCCTTGACCGCTGCCGCCTCTTCATCACTGTCCTTCGCCTTGATAGAGAGCGCGATGGTGCGAGTCTTACGATCCATACCAATATACTTGGCCTCGATCTCCTGGCCGACGCTCAGCACGGTGCGGGCATCTTCAACCCGGTCGCGCGCAAGTTCGGAGGCGCGCAACGTACCTTCAATACCGTCACCCAGATCGACAATCGCTGCTTTGGCATCGACTTCCTTAATAACGCCCTTCACGATACTTCCTTTAGCATTATCTGCCGAGAATCCGGAGAAAGGATCCTTCTCCAGCTGTTTGATACCCAGGGAAATCCGTTCACGCTCGGCGTCGACCGAAAGGACCACCGCTTCCAGCTCTTCGCCCTTCTTGTAGCTGCGAACAGCTTCTTCACCGGTTTCGTTCCAGGAGATATCGGACAGGTGGATCAAGCCATCGATACCGCCATCCAGTCCGATGAAAATACCGAAATCGGTAATTGACTTGATGGTGCCCTTGACGTGATCCCCCTTGTTACGTGTCGCAGAGAACTCGTCCCAGGGGTTAGCGTGCACTTGCTTCATACCCAGCGAGATGCGACGGCGTTCTTCATCGATGTCCAGTACCATGACTTCGACTTCCTGGCCGATATGCACCACCTTGCCGGGATTAACATTCTTGTTGGTCCAGTCCATCTCGGATACGTGCACCAGGCCTTCCACGCCATCCTCGATTTCCACGAAACAACCGTAGTCGGCAATATTGGTAACGGCGCCAAACAGCCGCGTGTTTTCCGGGTAGCGACGGGCCAGATCGGCCCACGGATCCTGACCCAGCTGTTTCAGGCCGAGGGACACACGGTTGCGTTCGCGATCGAACTTGAGCACCTTGACATCAATTTCCTGGCCGACTTCGACGATTTCAGACGGATGCTTGACGCGCTTCCAGGCCATATCGGTAATATGCAGCAGACCATCGATACCACCCAGATCCACGAAGACACCGTAGTCGGTGAGGTTCTTGACGATACCTTTGACCTGAGCACCTTCCTGCAGGCTTTCCAGCAGTTGTTCACGCTCGGCACTGTATTCAGACTCGACCACCGCACGGCGGGAGACCACGACATTGTTGCGGCGCTGATCGAGCTTGATAATCTTGAATTCGAGTTCTTTACCTTCCAGATAGGTCGTGTCACGCACCGGACGGACATCAACCAGAGAACCTGGAAGAAAGGCACGGATATCCTCGATATCAACCGTGAAACCACCTTTCACTTTACCGCTGATAATGCCTGTAACAATTTCGCCATCTTCAGATGCCTGTTCCAGCCGTTTCCAGACCTGGGCGCGCTTGGCTTTTTCACGCGACAGACGTGTTGCGCCAAAGCCGTCTTCAACAGCATCCAGAGATACTTCAACAGCGTCGCCAACAACAACTTCGACTTCACCCTGATTATTGTAAAACTGTTCTATCGGGATAACGCCTTCCGACTTCAGGCCTGCATTAACGATGACTGCGTCGGATTGGATATCAACAACAGTTCCAGTAACAATCGTGCCTGGACGCATTTCCTTGTTAACCAGGCTTTCTTCAAAGAGTTCAGCAAAACTTTCAGACATGGGTGAATAATCCTTCCGCCGCATTGTGCAACGGCATACAAAATCCGCCCGACCAGTAACGAAACCGGTGGCGGGTTGAAGTTAAAAAACCGGCACCTGTTTGAGACGCCGCACTGTGTAACAGCGGATTATAACCGTATATTCTTTGAATTTCACGGGTTTAGGCGATTTTTTAATATATCGCGAAGGCGTTCGATGGTGGCAGGAATATCGAGCTCGCTGGTATCCAGCAGATCGGCATCCTTCGCCGGCTGTAAAGGCGCCACGGAACGGCTGGCATCCCGCTCATCACGCACCTGGATATCGGCCAGAACATCCTCGAACTTGACTGATATTCTTTTTTCATTCAATTGCTTACATCGTCGCCTTGCACGCTCCTCGGCACTTGCAGTGAGGAAAATCTTGGCATCCGCATCGGGAAATACCACTGTACCCATATCCCTGCCGTCAGCCACCAGACCGGGAACCAGACGGAAACGACGTTGGCGATCCAGCAACGCCTCTCGAACCGCCGGCAGCACCGCCACCCGCGAAGCACCGCTTCCGGCCGCCTCGGTGCGTATTGCATCGCCGACATCCTCTCCTTCCAGCAATACCCGATCGCCTTCCCCGTCGGCAGGAAATCGGATATCCAGTTCCCCACTCAATGCCGCCAGCGCAGATTCATCATCCAGTGCGATCCCGCGCCGTTGCGCGGCAAACGCCAACAGTCGGTACAGAGCCCCGCTGTCGAGAAAATGAAAACCCAGTTCACGGGCAAGCATACGGCTGATGGTTCCCTTGCCTGAACCACTGGGGCCGTCGATGGTAATAACAGGAACTGCTTTGCTCATCACCGCGTAGCTACCTTTATTTGTCAGCATGGAAACGGCCGGACGGCACGTTACAAGACCGTTGGCCGCAGGGATGCGGTCGTCGAGCGTACAAGGACGTATTTACAGCGCGTCTTGTAACGTGCCGTCCGGCCGCTTTCTTACTCGGTTGTAATTGAAAGACCCACAGCGGATGCAAGTTCCACAAAACCGGGAAAGGACGTATTCACATTGGCACAGTCGTCAATACTGATCGGCCCCTGGGCACGCAGTGCGGCCATGGCAAATGACATGGCGATTCGGTGGTCACCCTTACTGTCAACCCTGCCAGCACTCAAGCGGCCGCCGTGTATCATCATACCATCCTCTGTCGGTTCAGCCTGGATGCCGAGCGCCTGCAATCCGTCGGCCATCACCTGAATGCGGTCACTTTCCTTGACCCGTAATTCTGCAGCCCCGGTTAACAGCGTACGCCCTTGCGCACAGGCGGCGGCGATAAACAAAACCGGGAACTCGTCAATCGCCAGGGGCACCTGTGCAAGCGGTATATCAATACCGTGCAGTTGTGCAGAGCGAACACGCAGGTCAGCGACCGGCTCGCCGCCGACCTCGCGCTGATGAAGCATCTCGATGTCAGCCCCCATCATTTTGAGTATTTCCAGAACACCGGTACGGGTGGGATTAATACCGACATGCTCGAGCAACAGATCTGACCCGGGCGCGATACTGGCGCCGACCAGAAAAAACGCCGCCGATGAAATATCCGCGGGCACATCAATAGTCGTTGCGGTGAGTCGCCCCCCGCCTTCAAGACAGACCTTCCCGCCCTGACTGGATACGGGGTATCCCATACCCGACAACATGCGCTCGGTGTGGTCCCGGGTCGGTGCAGGCTCCTGTACACAGGTGCGCCCGCTGGCATACAAACCAGCCAGTAGCAGACATGACTTCACCTGGGCACTGGCAACCGGCATAACGTAGCTGATGCCCTGCAGTGCCTGCCCCCCCGTGATTTTCAAGGGCGCAGTACCCTTCTCCGTGGCGCCAATCTGCGCCCCCATTTTCGCCAGAGGCTCCGTGACCCGCCGCATGGGGCGACTCATCAGGGAATGATCCCCAACCACTTCCACGTCAAATGCCTGCCCGGCCAACAGACCTGACAGCAAACGCATCGAGGTGCCGGAATTACCCAGGTCGAGGGGTTCGGAAGGTGCCTTGAGGCCGTGCAGGCCGACGCCATGAACCGTGACCTTGCCGTCTTTCGGCCCTTCAATAGCCACCCCCATGGCGCGAAAAGCCTTCAGCGTCGCCATGCTGTCTTCTCCTTCCAGAAAACCATTGATTTCGGTCACGCCTTCAGCAATGGAGCCCAGCATGATGGAGCGGTGGGAGATCGATTTATCACCCGGCACACGGATTTGTCCCTTGAGTGAGCCGCCGGCTTGGGCCGTAAATCGTATGATCTTATTATCGGTCACAAATATTTCCCGTTCATTAACCCGCAAAGGCATCCCGTGCCGCCTTTGCATCCTCAAAGATCCTTAGAATCCTTCCTGCATCCTGATCACGGATGGCGCTGGTCAGATCATCGAGATCGTCTCTGAAATTCCCCACCATGGCCAACAGCGCATTACGATTGGCCAGACAAATATCCCGCCACATCACCGGATCACTGGACGCTATTCGCGTGAAGTCGCGGAAACCACCGGCAGCATATTCAAATATTTCCCGCTGCTCGCTCATTCGCGCCAAACTCTCTACCAGTGCGAATGCCAGCATGTGCGGGAGATGACTGGTTGCAGCCAGCACTTCATCGTGATGTTCGACATCCATTTCATTCACTGAGGCACCCGTCGCCTCCCACATGGCGCGCACCTTTTTTACCGCTTCTGCATCCGTTTCCGCGGTCGGCGTGAGTATGATCCGGCGTCCTTTGTATAAATCCGCGATCGAGGCCTCGACGCCACTCTGCTCGGTTCCGGCGATCGGATGTCCCGGTACAAACCACCCCGGCATTGTGCCTAGCGCCTTTTTGACGCCCTCGACCACACTGGCCTTGGCACTACCGCCATCTGTCACAACCGCACCGTCGGCAAGCGCATCCTTGATGGCTTCGAAAACAGCGGCCATGGCACCCAGCGGCACGGATACGAATACCAGTTCTGCGCCCTGTACAGCTTTGTACGCGTCGGTGTCGTAGCGATCGATAACACCAAGGTCCACCGCTTTCTGAAGATGCTCGGCGCTGCGGCTGGAACCCACGATCTCTTTGACATAAGCGGCTTCACGCAACGCTCGCGCCAGCGACCCCCCAATGAGACCAACGCCGATGATGCACAGGCGCTCGATCATGCCGCCAACACCTGGGCCAAGGCGTCCAGAAAACGCCGGTTCTCTTCCGGCAAGCCGATACTGATGCGCAGGTATCCCTGCAATCCGTAGTTATCCACCGGCCGCACGACGACGCCTTCATGTAACAAGGCCTCGTAGACCTTAGCCGGGTCTCGCCCCACATCAACGGATACAAAGTTACCCACCGAAGGAATGAACTGCAGGCTCAGCGCCTGCAATCCATCGACCAGTTGGCGCATGCCCTCCTGATTGACACGAACGCTGCGCTGCAAATGCTCTTTATCATCCAGTGCAGCCACGGCAGCGGCTTGCGCAAAACTGTTGACATTGAAGGGCTGACGAACACGGTTCAGGACATCTGCAAGTTCAGGCTGGCAGACACCATAACCGACCCGCAAGGACGCCAGACCATAAGCCTTGGAAAAAGTACGCGTCACCAACAGGTTCGGAAAATCTGAAATCCACACCATGGCGTTCGGATAACCGGCTTCGCTGACATACTCGAAATAGGCTTCATCGATCACGACAATAACATCGCGGGACACTCGCTCCACAAAAGAGCGCAGTTCATTGTCACCCAGCCAGGTACCGGTCGGGTTATTCGGATTGGCGATAAACACGACGCGGGTTTGTGCATCAATCGATGATTCCATGGCATCCAGATCGTGGCCATACTTTGGCCCGCGGCTGCCATTATGCGCCGGCGCCACGTTGCAGCGCGCACCAATCGCCTGCGTCACAATCGGATAAACCGCGAAAGCGTGTGCCGAGAAAACTGCGGCCGAGCCGGGTGACAGGAAGGCGCGCGCAACCAGTTCCAGCACATCGTTGGATCCATTACCGAGAGTGATAGACTCCATCGGCACGCCGTGCTTGCGGGCAAGCACGGCTTTCAGTCCAAAACCGTTGCCATCGGGGTAGCGGGCAAGATCATCGAACTGCGCACGCAGCGCAGCCAGCACCCCGGGACCCGGTCCCAGCGGATTCTCGTTCGACGCCAGCTTGACCGCATTCTGTATGCCGTATTCGCGCTCGAGTTCGCTTAACGGTTTTCCGGGCGCGTAGGGCTTCAGCGCCTGCACGCCCTGGGTGGCTAGTTGTTGAATGGTCTTCCGCATCAGATTTCATTTCATGAACCACAAAGGGCACGAAGGTCACATGTGGTAAATATTTAAAGCTCGCACCTGGGATACGATCCCAGCACCTTCAAAAGCGAAGCCTCTGTTTGCAGTTCCTTTAATGCCGCCGCCACGTTCTCGTCCTCGACGTGTCCTTCGACATCGACAAAAAAAACATACTCCCACTTGCTGACCCGCGAAGGACGTGATTCGATCTTGGTCATACTCACGCCGTGACGGGCAATCGGTTCCAGCAGTGAATACAAGGCACCCGCCTTGTTATGTACCGCAACCATCAGTGTTGTCTTATCATTTCCACTGGGCCCGACTTCCTGACGCCCAACCACCAGAAAACGCGTTGCATTATTGGGGTCATCCTCGATATTGCTGGCCAGAATATCCAGCTCGTACATCTCTGCGGCAGCGTCACTGGCAATCGCAGCAATGGACGCATCGCCGTGCGCCAGACGTGCAGCCTCCGCGTTACTGCTCACGGCCACCCGCTCCACACCGGGCAGATTGGCGTCCAGCCACTCCCGGCATTGCGCCAGCGCCTGCTGGTGCGCCTGCACGCTGCTGATCTGGTCCAGGCTGTTACCGCTGACCAGCAACTGATGGTGAATCTGCAGTTCCACATCACCACAGATTTTCAGCGGTGAACGAATAAACATATCCAGCGTATGATTGATTGTGCCTTCAGTGGAGTTCTCCACCGGCACGACCCCGAAATCGGCGCTACCCGCTTCCACTTCCCGGAATATTTCATCGATAGCGGCCAATGGTTTGAGAGTTACTGAATGGCCAAAATGCTTCTGCGCAGCTGTCTGGGTATAGGTACCCTCTGGCCCGAGATAGGCTATGGCTAACGGCTGCTCCAGGGCCAGACAGGCCGACATGATTTCCCGAAACAGGCGCACTATTTCGTCGCCGGACAGAGGCCCCTTGTTACGTTCCCTCACACGCCGCAGAATTTCGGCTTCCCGTTCCGGACGGTAAAAGACGCTATCATCATTGTTTTGTTTGGCTTCGGCGACCTGCTGAGCACAGGCTGCGCGCTCGTTCAACAAGATCTGGATTTTCCCATCCAACTCGTCTATGCGGTATCGTAATTGATCCAGGGTGGATTCCGACATCAGCGCTTGCCCGTCTTACAGAGCCCGAACGGCCAGCACACCTGCAGTCGAAGAAATCCTGTCAATACATTGCTGGGACACTTCGCCGTCAACATCGACCAGGGTGTAAGCCAGGTCGCCCCTGGACTTGTTGATCATATCAACGATATTCAATCCGGAATCGGCCAGCGTGGTGGAGATCTGGCCCAGCATGTTGGGAACATTTTCGTTAACAACCGCCAGGCGGTAACCCTCGTAGCGTTTCATGTACACCTTGGGGAAATTCACCGAGTTCCTGACATTGCCGTTTTCCAGGTAGTCACGGACCTCATCGGCTACCATGATGGCACAATTGTCTTCCGCCTCTTTGGTTGAAGCACCCAGGTGAGGCAAGGTAACAACTCGCGGATGATCTTTCAGGAGGTTACTGGGGAAATCACAGACATAGGCGTAGACCTTGCCATCCTCCAGCGCCTGAACCACAGCTGCATCATCGATGATGCCATTTCGAGAGAAATTGAGCAGCACGACATTATCTTTCATTGTGCGCAGGCGCTCAGCATTAATCATGTGCCGGGTTGCATCAACCAGCGGTACGTGGAAAGTGACAAAATCCACTTGCGACAACAGATCGTCGATACCGGTCGCCTGCTCAACGTCCGATGACATCTGCCAGGCACTCTGTACGGTGATATCCGGGTCGTAACCGATAACCTTCATGCCCAGTGCATGCGCAGCGTTTGCGACCTGCACACCAATGGCACCCAGACCGATAACACCCAGGGTTCGCCCCGGTAACTCCATTCCGGCAAAGTTCTTCTTGCCCGCCTCGACCTGCTTGCTGATTTCCGCATCGTCGCCATTCAGATCACGCGCAAAATTCCAGCCCTGAACCAGGTTACGGGCGGCCATCAGCATGCCGGCAAGAACCAGCTCCTTCACCGCGTTGGCGTTGGCACCCGGCGCATTGAACACCGGAACACCGCGTTTACTCATATTATTGACGGGGATGTTATTCACACCCGCACCGGCGCGACCAATGGCCTTCACCGACGCCGGAATATCCATGTCATGCATATTGAAGGAACGCAGAAGAATCGCGTCCGGATGCTGGATCTCAGAGGCAACCTCATACTGGTCACGCGGCAGGCGCTCCAGTCCCGCGATGGAAATATTATTCAGTGTCAGAAGCTTGTACAAATAGTTATCCTCGGTGCTTTTCGAAATCCACCATAAAACCAACCAGCGCCTTGACGCCCTCTTCCGGCATGGCATTGTAGATGCTGGCACGCATGCCACCCACCGAACGATGACCTTTCAGCGTCACCAGTCCAGCCTGTTTGGCCTCTTCCAGAAAGGCAGCATCCAGCCCGGGATCGGCCAGAGTAAACGGCACATTCATCCAGGAACGGCAGTCTGGATCGACCGGGTTAGTGTAAAAATCCGATGCATCGATGACGTCATACAACGCCTTTGCCTTGCCGTGGTTGATCATGGCAATGGCTTCCAGGCCGCCCTTTTTTTTCAGCCATTCAAACACCAGGCCGGACAGATACCAGCCGTAGGTGGGCGGTGTATTATACATGGAGTCGTTATTGGCGTGCGTCGCATAGTCAAACATCACAGGTTGACCAGCTCCTGGCTGTCCGATCAGATCTTCACGGACGATCACTACCGTCAGACCGGCAGGACCGATATTCTTCTGTGCGCCCGCATAAATCACACCATAACGGCTGACGTCAATCGGCCGCGACAGGATGGTCGAAGACATATCGGCAACCAGCGGCACATCACCGACATCGGGAATCCAGTGGTACTCCACGCCACCAATGGTTTCGTTTGGCGTGTAATGCACATAGGCTGCGTCGCCATCCAGCTGCCAGCTAGCGGGCTCCGGAATCGTGTTGAATTTCTCCGCTTCCGAACTGGCGGCGACGTTTACATGACAGTAACGTTTACCTTCGGCAATCGCTTTTTTACCCCACGCCCCGGTCCAGATGTAATCCGCCTTGTTTTTACCACGCAGCAGATTGATCGGAACCATGGAAAACTGGCTGGATGCACCGCCCTGCAGGAACAGCACCTTGTAATTGTCGGGAATCTTCATCAGATCGCGCAGATCGGCTTCCGCCTTCTCCGCAATGGACATGAATTCCTTGCCACGATGGCTCATTTCCATGACGGACATGCCGCTGCCATGCCAGTCCACCAGTTCATCACGCGCCCGCTCCAGCACTTGCGCGGGCAAAACCGCGGGACCGGCGCTGAAATTGTAAATCTTTGCCATCTGAATCATGCTCCTAAAGTACTTACCACGAGAGGAAAAAGCCGCGCGCCGTGTGGGAGTAACAGGCATCCTGGGCAGGGGTTTTCATGACCGACGCTCGCATGGGCACGACCCGGGAAGCCAGGAATTGTTACTCAGTCCCCTTGTCGGGGTCTTCCTCTTCCTGAACCTCAACGACCCTTTCGACACCAACCAGTTTTTCATCCCCGTGCAGATTGATAAGCCGTACCCCCTGGGTATTGCGGCCCATCGTGGAAATTTCATTGACGCGGGTACGCACCAGCGTAGCTGCATTACTGATCAGCATGATTTCATCTTCATCCTGCACAAGCACCGCGCCAACGACGTCACCGTTGCGGCCGGAACCCTGTATGGAAATCACACCCTGACCACCACGCCCGTGAGTGGGATAGTCAGACACCAGCGTCCTCTTGCCATAACCGTTTTCCGTCGCCATCAGTACGCCGCCTTCATGGACGATAATCAACGCAATCACCCTCTGGCCACCCGTCAAACGAATGCCGCGAACACCACACGCAGTGCGGCCCATCGGGCGCACATCAGCTTCCTTGAAGCGAATCGCCTTGCCGGTACTGCTGAACAGCATTACATCACGCGAACCATCGGTAATGTCGACATTGACCAGGTAGTCGTCTGCACGCAAATCAACCGCGATGATACCGTTGCTGCGTGGATGCGAGAAATCAGACAAGGGGGTTTTCTTGACTGTGCCCTGTGCTGTTGCCATAAAGATGAACTGATCGTCTGTGTACTCGCGTATCGGTAACACGGCGTTGATACGCTCACCTTCTTCCAGCGGTAACAGATTCACGATCGGTTTACCGCGCGCCATTCGGCCCGCCTGCGGTAACTGGTATACCTTCAGCCAATAGGCCTTGCCACGGCTGCTGAAACACAAAATGGTATCGTGGCTACTGGCGATAAAGAGCTTGTCAATGAAATCTTCTTCCTTGACCTTGGTCGCCGACTTGCCACGCCCGCCACGCCGCTGCGCCTGGTAGTCGGACAGCGGCTGCGACTTGGCATAACCCGAGTGTGACAACGTCACTACCATGTCTTCCTCGGTAACCAGGTCTTCCATGGTAAGGTCAAGATGGTCAACCAGGATCTCGGTACGGCGTTTATCACCGAACTGCTCACGTACTTCGAGCAGTTCATCGCGAATAACCTGCATGAGGCGATCCGGGTTGTTCAGGATTTCGAGCAGCTCATCGATACGCTCAATAACCTCCTTATATTCATCTGCGATCTTGCCCTGCTCCAGACCGGTTAACTGGTGCAGGCGCAAATCGAGGATTGCCTGCGCCTGGGTTTCGGAAAGATGATAGACATCACCGTGATAACCGAACTGCGCTTCCAGTCCGTCCGGACGCGAAGCCTCGCTGCCCGAGCGTTGCAACAATTCAGTGACCATGCCCGGTTGCCACGCGCGGCTCACCAGGCCGGCACGCGCCTCGGCACGACTTTTGGATGCCTTGATCAGAGCTATGACTTCATCGATGTTGGCCAGCGCAACCGCGAGCCCTTCCAAGACATGGGCACGTTCGCGTGCCTTGCGCAACTCGTAGACGGTACGCCGTGTCACCACTTCGCGGCGGTGACGGATAAAAGCTTCCAGAACCTGTTTGAGATTCAGCAGGCGTGGCTGACTGTCCACCAGCGCCACCATATTGATACCGAACACATTCTGCAGCTGGGTCTGCTGATACAGATTATTCAGTAGCACCTCAGCCACTTCACCACGTTTGAGTTCGATGACCATGCGCATGCCGTCCTTGTCGGACTCATCGCGCAGCTGGCTGATACCTTCAATCTTTTTCTCTTTAACCAGTTCGGCGATCTTTCCCAGCAAGCGTGCCTTGTTAACCTGATACGGCAACTCGGTAACAATGATGGACTGCTTCGGTCCGCCTTCGCCTTCGATATGACTGCGCGCACGGATATGAACACGGCCACGACCGGTGTGATACGCCTCGTGGATACCCCGTACACCGTTAATAATCCCAGCGGTGGGAAAATCCGGGCCTGGTACATATTCCATCAGATCCTTGATGGTGAGTTCGGGTTGATCGATTAAGGCGAGGCAAGCGTTAATGACTTCGTTAAGATTGTGTGGCGGTATATTGGTCGCCATACCAACCGCAATACCCGCCGAGCCATTAACCAGCAGGTTGGGAAGACGGGCCGGGAAAACCGCAGGCTCGTGCTCTGATTCGTCGTAGTTAGCGACGAAATCGACGGTTTCCTTATCGAGATCGGCGAGCAGTTCGTGCGCAATCCTGGCCATGCGCACTTCGGTGTAACGCATGGCCGCCGGTGAATCGCCATCCACCGAACCAAAATTACCCTGGCCGTCGACCAGCATGTAACGCAGTGAAAAAGGCTGCGCCATGCGCACGATGGTGTCATAGACAGCGGTATCGCCGTGCGGGTGATATTTACCGATAACATCACCGACGACACGGGCCGACTTCTTGTAGGCTTTGTTCCAGTCGTTGCCAAGTTCGCTCATGGCGAACAGTACGCGGCGGTGGACGGGCTTCAGCCCGTCTCGAACGTCCGGGAGGGCGCGACCGACAATTACGCTCATCGCGTAATCGAGATAAGATTGCCGCATTTCGTCTTCCAGATTGACCGGAAGCACTTCTTTGGCGAAATCAGCCATTAATATCCAATATTGCTAGCAACGGAAACGACTCAGCGCCATGCCCTGCGCGGACCGTCGGCCGCATGGACGCAGCCGTCGAGCGTACTCAGAGACACTCCAAAACAGCGAGAGCGCGTAAAATCGAAATGATAACACACCTTTGCAGGGTACCGCACCTGAACAAATGGCGCTGAGAAAGGCTCTGAGACAGCCTGAACTGCACTGCGTCAAATTATCGTCACGCCATCATCGCGGTCATCTTGGCCAGATCCGGCTGCTCGACCACGCCTCGTTCCGTCACGATAACATCCACCAGCTCCGCGGGCGTCACATCAAAGGCCGGATTCCAGGCCTGCGCACCGTCAGCAGCAACGGCAATGCCTGCCACTTCCAGCACCTCAGCAGGCGGGCGGTTTTCGATCGGAATGTCAGCACCGGCTGAAATATTCATATCCACGGTAGAACCAGGTGCCACGACCATGAATTTCACACCGTGGTGACGCGCCGCAACAGCTGCACTGTAGGTGCCTATTTTATTGGCCACATCGCCATTGGCGGCGATACGGTCCGAACCCACAATCACCCATTGAACCTTACCCTGCTTCATCAGGTGTGCCGCCGCACCATCAACCAGCAAGGTGACAGGGATATCATCCTTGACGAGTTCCCAGGCGGTCAATCGGGCGCCCTGCAACCAGGGCCGTGTTTCATCGGCAAACACGGTGGTTAGTTTTCCGGCCGACCAGGCGCTGCGGATAACGCCCAGTGCAGTTCCATAACCGCCGGTGGCCAGCGAACCGGTATTGCAATGCGTAAGCACGGCACTGCCATTATCAATAAAGGCCGCGCCCAGTTCTCCCATCGTGTGATTAGCCCGAATATCCTGCTCGTGTATGCTATGAGCCAGTTCAATCAAAGCGGGTACAGGATCCCCTTCCAGGGTCTTGGCAGCCTCCCACATACGCTGTACCGCCCAGGCCAGGTTCACGGCAGTCGGTCGCGCCTGGTTCAATACCTCAAGATCCTGTTTAAAGCCGCTGCGCCAGTTATCCGGGTGCGCCTTAAACCGCGAACCGGCAGCAATGACGGCGCCGTAGGCTGCGGTGATACCGATCGCCGGTGCACCTCGCACCACCATGTCTCGAATAGCATCCGCAACCGCATTGCTGTCTGCTAAAACCATGATTTCTTCAAACTGTGGCAAGCGCCGTTGATCCAGCAGCTGCAGCCTCCCGGCAATCCAGGCCACCGCGCGAACCTGATCGTGAGAATGGGTCATATGTCTGCCTCGGCGTAATCGTTATGAGGGCGCATGTATAGTTTTTATTGGATGGACTTTCAAGGGTTTTCATCGACAAAGTCACGCTTTTTTAACTCGCCCCGGTCCGCCGTTATACTAGGCGCCATGAAAATAACAGAAACCCTGATTCACGCCCGCTGGGTGATCCCGGTGGAGCCCGACTGCACGGTACTGGAATACCACAGCATCGCAATTGATGAAGGCAGGCTCACTGCCATTCTGCCGAGCTCCGAGGCACGCCAGTCGTACCAGGCACAGCTTACGCTGGAACTCGGCCAGCACGCATTAATACCCGGACTCGTCAACACCCATACACATGCCGCCATGACATTGCTACGCGGTATCGCCGATGACCTGCAGCTGATGGACTGGCTGCAGCATCATATCTGGCCGGCAGAACAGAAATGGGTCAGCGAACAGTTTGTGCACGATGGAACCCAGCTTGCCGTTGCGGAAATGCTGCGCAGCGCTACCACCTGCTTTAACGATATGTATTTCTTCCCGGAAGTCACCGCCCGTGTTGCGGCAAGCAGCGGTATTCGCGCCTGTGTTGGAATGATCCTTTTAGACTTCCCGACCGCCTACGCCGAAAACCCCGAGCGATACCTTGCCAAAGGCCTGGCGCTGCACGATGAATACAGACACCACCCGCTCATTCGTTGTGCTTTCGCACCGCACGCGCCTTACACCGTGTCTGACCCACCCTTGAAAAAGGTACAGATACTCGCTGACGAACTGGACCTCCCGGTTCACATCCACCTCCACGAAACCGCCAGCGAGATCGAAAACAGTCTGAAAACCTGCGGGCAGCGGCCACTGCAGCGTCTGCAACAGCTGGGTCTGCTTTCCCCCGCGCTGCTGGGGGTACACATGACCCAGCTGGAAAACGATGAAATCCAACGACTAGGCGAAAGTGGCGCCAGTGTCGTTCATTGCCCGGAATCCAATCTTAAACTGGCCAGCGGCTTCTGTCCGGTACAGCGACTGGTAGACGCAGGCGTTAACGTGGCACTGGGAACCGATGGTGCTGCCAGCAACAATGATCTGGATATGCTGGGCGAAATGCGAACTGCAGCGCTGTTAGCCAAAGCGGTACACGGGGATGCCAGTGCCTTACCCGCCCATAGTGTTCTGCGAATGGCCACCCTGAATGGTGCACGCGCACTGGGTTTGGCCGATGAAACAGGCTCCCTCGAAGTCGGAAAATGGGCGGATATTGCCGCCGTTGATCTCGAAACCCTGGAAACCAGTCCGCTCTACAACCCGGTCTCGCAACTGGTCTATGCGGCTGGCAGAGAACAGGTGACGGATGTCTGGGTCGCCGGGCAACATGTCCTCAAGGACCGCGAACTGACTCATCTCGATACGCGGAAACTGATCCATCGAGCGCTCGAATGGCAGGAACGCATCGCCGCGGGTGAATCCGAGCCCTAAATCCGGTATCTTGTGCAGCATGAACGGAGCCGCACACAATATCGACCCTGCCGAAGTCAACAAATTCGACGAACTGGCGTCGCGCTGGTGGGACCCCAACAGTGAATTCAAGCCGCTGCACGACATCAATCCCTTGCGTATTGACTACATCAGGGAACGTGCCCAACTGAAGGACCAGAAAGTCATCGATGTCGGTTGCGGTGGCGGCCTGTTGTCGGAAGGCATGGCGCAACTGGGAGCACAGGTGACCGGTATAGACATGGGTGAAGCGCCACTCACCGTGGCACGCCTGCACCAGCA
>Ga0316193_10001648_pt1 | contig 15235 bp, 10 predicted proteins | sample MerIslsedime2_MG_FD_207735 | JGI IMG/M metagenome (GOLD analysis project Ga0316193, IMG submission 207735) | Coastal sediment microbial communities from Maine, United States - Merrow Island sediment 2 | ecosystem: Environmental > Aquatic > Marine > Coastal > Sediment | place: USA: Maine...
CAGTGCAGAAGTTGATTCGACGAACGAGATTGGAGGAGTTGCGGCGACTCGAATTGAGCTGAATGAAGATCCGATTCTGCTGGACGCTCTCGATGCCGAAATGGCGGGGAACTCACTTTCGACTGCCGTCGATGCTGCGCCGCTTGCTGCCAGCATTCAGGAAATGCCCGAATGGTCCCGCGCGCTGCAGGAACGATACGATCATATCAATCAATTGCCGGTTATCGGTAGCGACGGAGCCTTGTCATTTGTTGGTCGCTCGGTACAGGCTGCGGACAGGTTCATTGCCACCCGTCCGAGCTGGGCGACCCTCGCATTAGGAATCTGGATTACCCTGGTGCTGCTGATGTTGCGCCAGGAGATACTGTCGCGGCGTAAAACTGCAGTAGCGGCGTCCGCTGCGGCGCTGCCTGAAGCGCTCGAGACTAACGAAACGGCGAAGCAAGAAAAGGCAGGTCAGGATAGCGTCAAGGTTACCGAGGAAGAGGAGCAACCAGTAGCCTTGCCCAAGGCGGCTCCTATCCCATCGAATGCGCCCGCAATCATCGCCCAGGCCAATGCGATTCTCTCCCGGGGTGATACTGAGGAAGCAATTAAACTGATGCGCCTGGCCGTGGAACTGCAGCCTGGTCAACCCACGCTGGTCATACATTTACTGGAGTTGTACCACAGAACCCGAAACACTGAATTATTCAGCGAGCTGGTTGATCGTTCCTGCAACGTGCTCGAAGCGCTTGATTCGAGGGATCAGACGCGCCTCGAGATGATGTATGCTCAACTGTGTCCCGATACCGTATTTCCGCTCGGCAGGGGCGAGCCCGTCGCCAACCACGAGATGCCTGTGGTGGACAACGCAGACGCGGAATCCGAGTCTGTGTCAGGGCTTGTTGCAGAAATTGGCGCGTCATCTGATGTCGATGCAATCGACGAAGTTGATACGTCAATCGCTGTTCAGGAGCCCGAACTTGAAAAGCATGCTGAGTTGGGTCGCCAGGACCCTGCGACCCTCGAGAGCGGTGTTCCCGGTAACCTGGATATCGACGATAACGAAGATGAAGAATACATCCAAACCCAGGTGATCTTCACTAACAATGGTGTGCCGTTAAGGGAGGAAGCCACGCCCATGCCCGGTATGGTCGGTGAAATTCTCGACCTGGAAGTTACCTTGAAAGAAGCCGACGTTTATCTTGCCTATGGTCTCTATGATAATGCAGAAGAGTTGCTTTTGAAGGGAATGGAAGTCGATCCGGAGCGTGCCGATTTCCTTGCTCGCTTAATGGATTCTTATTACGCCACTCGAAATGTCGTTGACTTTGTGGCCTGTGCTGAAGTGATGCAGGATATGGGTGAAGCAGGCGCGGACTATTGGGAGAGGGTGGAAATCATGGGATATGAGCTTGCTCCCTATAACAACTTGTTCGCCGATGGTAAGGATAAGAGCCTGAGCCCTGTCGAGCTGGAATTCCCCAAACCCGAGACCGCCGATTTCGATTTCAGCGATATCGACGAAAGTGGCGAGTCAGCCTTTACCGAAATTGAGATAGCACAGGACGGTGATTCGACCCTTAGTGAATCGACCTTTACTGATATCAAGATAGATAAGTATCTGGATGACAATTCAGAAGCCGATGATCCTGATTTTAAGCTTAAGCCCGAGACCGCCGATTTTGAATTCAGCGAAAGTGGCGAATCAGCCGTTAGCGATATTGAAATAATACAGGACAGTGAATCGAGCCATAGCGAATCGACCATTACTGACATCCAGATAGGTAAGTATCTGGATGACGATTCAGAACCTGACGATCTAAATCTTGATCTGGAAAGCCATGAACTCAATGATGGGGGCAACAATCTGCTTGATGGTCTGATCAGCGAACTCGATGATTTACCCGAGACAGAGGAATCAGGGATGGCGGAGGATGACGCATCGCTTGAGATCAATCTTGATGCGACTGCGGATGATTTCGATATGGCGTTTACGGTCGATGTCGAAGCAGCAGAAGATGAACTTCGGGCAGCGATCGCTGGCGAGGTTGAGGACGATGACGAAGTGATCGACCTCAACTATGGTGACGAAGATGCTATCCAGTTCACGATGGACGAGGACAGCCTGGCTGACGACCTCAAGTCCGAACAATCCCCCCCGGTTGACAGTGATGACGCCAGTCTGGTGTTGGTCGATGATTCCACAGTTGATACTTTATTCGGGGTCAAGCTGGATTCAGACAACAGCCGTATCCTTTATTTTCCGGACAGCCCGAGCGAGGGTAAAGATATCGACGAGTTTGAATCAGAAGTCAAGATGACGCTACAGGCAATCAGGGATCAATTGCAGAACATGACCGAACGCCTGTTTCAACAGGAAAGGACCACGAACGACCTGAAGCAAACGATTAGCGAATTGAAAGACGATAATCTGAACGTAGCAAAGAACAACAAGAAATCGAGCTAAGCGCTGTCGGCGCGCAGCGACCGGGTCGCGCGCCACGCTATCGCCAGATCCTCCGCCTCGTTGATTACACACGAGCACCTTGCCCCTCAGGTCTGGAGCCCGCGGTTCAATCTGTGGTCAGCCTGACTGCTACCGTTCAAACCAGACAAATATTCCCAGTGTCGCAGATTCTGCAACGCTCCAGACTATAATACGAGCTGGCCTGCGTTGATCGAGCAATCAAGGCTTCCATCATTGATAGCTTGCGCCCCATGGTTGTCAGCCGATGCATATGCTGCGCGCGTATCCGATCCGACACATTTTGTGTTTGAAATGCTGTCAGCCTATACTGCGCGCCAATAAGCTGTCGGATTCATCTGATGAAATACTCGGGTTTTGTCGCTTTTAAAGCCGAGGACATCAGCGACAACTGCCAGTTCGAAAACCTGTAGAGTGCCCTATGTTTAACGCCACATCAGTATCTCATGGAAGGCTCCTCCTGCCTGACATTTTTCCAGAATGAGTACTGAGATAATTCTAACGACGCTCAATGCGCGCTATATGCACAGCGCGTTCGGCCTGCGCTATCTTTACGCCAACCTCGAGGAATTACAGTCGCGCGCGCAAATCCAGGAGTTCACCATTCAGCAACGTCCTGCCGATATCGTGGAGCAGTTGCTGGCGTTGCAGCCGAGAATCATCGGTTTCAGTATTTATATCTGGAACGTTACCGAAACCACGCGAGTGATTGAGTTGCTCAAGCAGGTATCCCCGCAAACCGTGGTGATAGTCGGTGGCCCCGAAGTGAGCTTCGCCGACGACCTGCCCGTACTGGCCGAGCAGGTGGATTACATTATTACCGGGCCGGGTGAAATCAGTTTCCGTCAGCTTTGTGATGACCTGCTGAAAAAGCGACCGATGGCGTCGCAGCTCATCGCTGGCAGAGCGAGTAAACTCGATGAACTGGAATTGCCCTATGCCTTTTATACGGATGAAGACCTGCGCAACCGCCTGATTTACGTCGAGGCCTCGCGCGGTTGCCCGTTCAAGTGTGAGTTCTGCCTGTCATCACTCGACAAAACGGCAAAACCGTTTGAGTTGCAGCGCTTCCTCGATGCCATGGACGATTTGTACCGGCGCGGAGCGCGTAATTTCAAGTTTATCGATCGTACTTTCAATCTGAAGGTGAGCAGTAGTGTCGCTATCCTCGAGTTTTTCCTGGCACGTATGGAAGATGGTTTATACCTGCATTTCGAGGTCATTCCGGATTTCCTGCCGGAGAAACTGAAGCAGGTGCTAACCCGGTTCCCGCCCGGCTCGCTGCAATTCGAAATCGGGGTGCAAACTTTCGACCCAGAGATACAGCAGACCATCAGCCGTCGCCAGGATAACGATAAAACCTGCGCCAATCTGCTCTGGTTACGCGAACATACCGGTGCTCATATTCACGCGGATCTTATCTTTGGTTTACCCGGTGATACCCTGGGAAACTTTGCTCGCAGTTTCGATCGCCTGGTAGCGCTGCGCCCGCAGGAAATCCAGCTAGGTATACTCAAGCGATTGCGTGGTGCGCCACTTAACCGCCACAATGCGGACTTCGAACTGCGTTATAACCCGGCCGCCCCCTATAACATCCTGAGTACTCGTGATATCGACTTTGCCACCATGCAGCGTGTCAATCGCTTCGCCCGATTCTGGGACATGATTGCTAATTCGGGACGATTCAGGCTTACACTGCCGTTGATTCTTGAGCAGCAGCCGTTCGGTAATTTTCTCGAGCTCAGCGATAGCCTTTATCGACTCGCCGGCAGTACCTGGAAAATATCCCTGCGGCGGCTGTTCAGCCTGTTGTTCGACGTGTTAAGCGAGCACATGAACCGCGAAGCGGGGCAGGTCAGAGCCGTGCTTGAAGCCGATTTTCAACTCAGTGGCCAGAAAGGGCGGCTTGAATTCGGCGCGCCCCGACTTGAAGTCGTGGGTTCGGTCGGGGTTGCCAACAAGCGCCAACGTCAACACGAACGCAACAGCGCATGATTGAGACTGAAACTATGAGCCAGACAACAACCAGGAATATACACCCACAATTGGCAAATGACTGCGTTGTGCTCGGGCGTCTGCCCTTATGCCATCTGTTGCTGATGAATGATAGCCATTACCCATGGTTTATTCTGGTGCCGGCGCGTGCCGATATTCGGGAAATATATCAACTCGAAGAGGCCGACCGCCTGCAACTGCTGGGTGAATCCTGTCAATTATCTGAATTCCTGATGGAAGTCTATAAAGGTGACAAGCTTAACGTGGCAGCACTTGGCAACCAGGTGCCGCAGTTGCACCTGCATCACATCGTGCGTTTTGTCGGGGATGCCGCCTGGCCCGCACCAGTCTGGGGAAAGCATGTCGCCAAAGCCTATAGTCCCGCGGCGATCGAAGAAGTCAGGACTCTTTTGAGCTCGGCCGTACTCGAGGGATTTGTTCCCGCGGTTGATGCGTAGCCGGGTTATCTTCGCGGCCGTTCGCAAACGAAACCTCGCAGTGATGCGATACATTTCCCGGTCAGGATAAATCTGACGCAGGCCAGTAAATCCCGCTCCCGGTTAGCGTTAATCTGCCTGCCGAGATGCTCAAGCTCAATTATAGAAAGCCCTGGCAATCCGTATCAATAGACACTATTTTACCTGACCTCACCAGTGAGACGGGTTGTCGAGTTGAGTGCCCGATAGCTTGCGATATACTCGTTCGCTCAACGTTTAAACCAGGTGGAGTAAGCAATCATCATGAACAAGATACCGCTGCAAATGCAGGCCGTACTTCTGACCGGGCACGGTGGTTTGGACAAATTACAGTTCCGTAGCGACGTGCCGGTACCCGTGCCCGCTGCCAGCGAAGTGTTGATCAAGGTCGCTGCAGCCGGTATTAATAATACCGATATCAATACCCGGATCGGCTGGTATTCAAAGAAGGTCGACAGCGACACCAATAGCGGTGGTGCAGGTGGTTTTGACGAGGTAGATGCCGGGGATGCGAGCTGGTCGGGTGTGCCGCTGGAATTTCCGCGTATCCAGGGTGCGGATTGTTGCGGTGAAATCGTCGCCGTTGGCGATGCGGTCGATAGTAGTCGAGTCGGCGAGCGAGTTATCGTGCGTAACATGTTGCGCAGCTATGTCGATTATCGTCCCTTCGAGTGCTGGACCTTCGGGTCGGAATGTGACGGTGGCTTCGCCCAATATACAAAGGCACCGGCAGGCGAGACCTATAAAGTCGACTGTGACTGGTCGGATGCCGAGCTGGCATCGATTCCCTGTGCTTATTCTACTGCCGAAAACATGTTACATCGCGCCGCGGTCGGCGCCGAGCGGGTACTCGTTACCGGGGCGTCAGGGGGCGTAGGCTCAGCCGCGGTACAGCTCGCCAAACGCCGTGGTGCCCATGTGACGGCAGTGGCCAGTGCCGCAAAGCTGGACGAGGTGCGCGATTTCGGCGCGGATACGGTAGTCGACCGCAACACCGATCTGGTGACGGCGATCGGCAGCAACAGCATCGATGTCGTCATCGATTTGGTCGCCGGTGCGAACTGGCCTGGATTGCTTGACGTGCTGAAGCGGGGAGGGCGTTATGCGACTGCCGGCGCTATTGCCGGTCCCATGGTCGAGCTCGACGTGCGGACCCTGTATCTCAAGGACCTGACCCTGATTGGATGCACTTTCCAGGAAGATGTCGTGTTTGAAAATCTGGTGGAATATATTGAGCGCGGAGAAATTCGACCGCTGGTGGCAGAATCGTTCGCACTTGCCGATATTGCCCGCGCGCAGCAGGTTTTTCTGGATAAGCAATTTGCCGGTAAACTGGTGTTGATCCCGTGAGTTCCGATATTTCATGGTGCCCGGCGATCGCGTAAATCGCCGGACACCTCAATTCATACGGGCATTTAGTGGCTGTTTACGAACCGCGGTTCTGCGGGATGTCATTACGCAGTGCTTCGTGCTCGGCCGCCATGCGATCCAGGCCAATATCCTGCAAATGCGCATCCGACATAGTCAGCAGGGTGGCACGCTCTCGCCGAATGCCTGACTTCAGGCGCACATTGTCCATCCATTGGTTAACCAGTTGCAGCAGGCTCTCATTGAATCCGGCAGGGCTGGCGGTGATGTTGTGTGAACAATTTTCGGTGTAGTGAGTCATGGCGATACCTATCAATTTAAGTGAATTAATCGTGCACTTGCTTAACGAAAGTTGACTATAGACCAGCCTGCTGATATAAGTGAAACGAATTATATTGATCTGATACTTCACAATTATTGATGACACCAAATCGCCTCCGAAATCTCGACATGGGTACCCTGCGCAGCTTCGTCACGATCGCCGACGCCGGCAGCATGACGCGCGCCGCTAGCCGCCTTTTCATGACCCAATCTGCCATCAGCATGCAGATCAAGCGACTCGAATCGAGTCTCGGCTTGAGTGTTTTCGACCGCTCTTCGCAGGGCATGAAGCCGACAACCGAGGGCGAGCAGTTATTACAATATGCCAATCAGATGCTGGCATTGAACGACGAAGCGATGGGCCGATTGACTTCACCCGATTACGAGGGTGTGATCAGGCTCGGTGCGCCGGGTGACGTCATCTATCCACATATCCCCGGAACCATTCGAGAGTTCAGCCGCGATTTTCCACGCGTGCAGATAAAGTTTTCCGCGGCGGGTACGCTTGCCCTCAAGCAGCAATTCGATCTGGGTCAGCACGACGTCATTCTGACGACAGAACGCGAACCCGGACCCGGCGGCAGGATTATCAGTACGCAACCCTTATTGTGGACCGGCGCGCAAGACGGTGTCGCCTGGAAAAGACGTCCCTTACCGATTTGCTTTTCCAGAAATTGTGCGTTCCGCCCGACGGTGACGGCCGCACTCGACGCTGCTGGTATCGGCTGGATTGATGTGGTCTCGTCGGATGACGATCTCGCCAGCGATGCCATGGCCGCGGCCGATCTCGGCGTCAGGGCCGAGATGGAGTGTGTGATTAACGTCGAGCGCCAGGCGATCGTGCATGCAGGTCAGTTGCCCGAGTTGCCATCATTCTCGATTGCCCTGTACGCCAATGAGAAGTCGAACAATCACCTCAACGATACCCTGGTCGACTATCTCGCAAGAGCCTACAGTTAGCGTTCTTTAGCGGTTGTGGCAGGTTTCGTTAAATCCAGGCAACTCGCTAAAAAGCGATATCTTTGCACTAGCTGTTTTGATATCGGTCTGAATCCTCTCATCGATGCAGGGGACACAAAAAAGGCGCTGCCTGGCGACAGCGCCTCTGTATGCCTTGTCTAACAGGAAGCCCTAGCTGTAGCGATAGGGTACGCCTGCTTTTTCCATGACGGCTGCGTACTTCTTGTAAGCATCTACCACCTTGCGCGTGCGCGGGCTGATAGCAGCCAGCTCTTCCCAGAACTCGGCAGAGTCAGCAACGACCTGATCCCATTCGTTCGCCGGAATGGTGGTCAGTTCCATTTTCTTGCCGTTCACGCGCAGATCCGCTTCGCCGCCCCAGTACCAGACCTGGCGATAGTAGTGCGAGTCGTTGCACGACATGCGGAACAGCTCCTGTAGTTGCGGTGACAACGCTGCCCAGCTCTTGGAGTTGGCGAAGTAAGAACCACACCAGGCACCGGTGACGTTGTTGAGCAGGGCGTAGTTGCAAACGTCAGCCCAACCGACTTCGTAGGCTTCGGTAAAGCCACACCAGGCAACGCCGTCGAGTTCACCGGTCTGGATGGCGACTTCGATATCGTCCCAGGGCAGGGTGACGGGAATCAGGCCGTAGCGCGACAGGAACTTACCCGCGGTCGGTACGCCGAATACACGCTTGCCTTTCATGTCGGCGATGGAGCGGATCGGGTCCTTGGTGAAAATGTGGCATGGATCCCAGGCACCGGCACTGATCCACTCGACGTTTTTGACTTCGCCGTAGGCTTCTGCCCAGATTTCGTTCAGACCGTAGTACTTGAACAGCACCGGCATATCGAGACTGTAACGCGTGGAAAACGGAAAGTAGCCGCCGAACACGCTGATGTCGACCGGGGATGCCATGGTTGCATCGTCACTTTGAACCGCGTCGATCGTGCCGTTTTGCATCGCGCGGAACAGCTCGTCGGTTGGAACCAGCTGGTCGGCGTAGTAGAGCTCGATTTCCATCTGGCCGTGCGCGGCCTTGTTGAAGGATTCGATCTGCGGCTTGATAACGTGTGCGCCGAGCGGAGCGCCGGAGTAAGTTTGCAGACGCCACTTGATCGGGTTAGTCGCGGAGTAGGCGTATGGGGCAGTACCCGCCGCCAGAATGCCGGCCGTGCCGGCACCTACTTTTTTGACAAAACTTCGTCTGCTATCGTCTTTTGGTGTGGTCACTTTCTTGTCGTCTTTCATTTTCTTAAGCTCCTAAGGTTTAGGCTTCGGTGAAATTTTCCGCGTGACGCTTCTGATCATCTCTTGTGTTACTTCGAATAGACATAGTGTGGTAACCAGAGGGCGATCTGTGGAAAAACCATGACCAGGACCAGGGCGAGCGTCATGACCATGACAAAAGGAATAATCGATCGATAGATATCCATCAACGAGATTTCGGGCGGCGCCATCGCGCGCATCAGGAACAGGTTATAACCGAAGGGCGGTGTCATGTAGGCAATCTGGCAGGTGATGGTGTAGAGCACACCATACCAGATCGGGTCGAAACCGAGCAGTTTGACCAAGGGTACGTAAAGTGGCGCGACGATGACCAGCATCGCGGTGTCGTCGAGAAACATGCCCATTACCAGGTAAGAAAGCTGCATCATGATGAGCACTTCCCAGGGCGTCAGGTTCCAGTTTGTGATGAACAGCGATTCGATCGCGCGCGCCGCACCGATACCATCGAACACCGCGCCAAAAGCAAGCGCGGCCAATATTACCCACATGAACATACAGGATATGCCCAGTGTTTTGCGGATGGTTTCTTCCATCACCTTGCGGTTCAGGCGTTTGCGGAACAGCGCCGCCAGTGTGGCCAGCGTGGCGCCGACTGCGGAGCTTTCCACCAGGCTGGTTTTGCCCATGATGAACAGCCCGGTCATGAAAAAGAAAATCAGGAATGGGGTGATGCCGGCACGCAATAGCTTGAGCTTCTCTTTCATCGGCATGTCGCGATCTTCTTTGGCGACGGTCGGTCCGAGATGCGGCTGGAAATGGCAGCGCACAACAATATAGATGATGAACAAAGCTGCCATCATCAGGCCCGGGAGAGCGCCTGCCAGCCACAGCTGACCCACCGGTTGACGCGCGATCATGCCGTAGAGGACGAGCACCACGCTCGGTGGCACCAGGATGCCGAGCGAGCTGCCAGCCTGTACCACCCCGGTGATCATGATCTTGTCATAACCCCGCTTCAGCATTTCCGGCAGCGCGATGGTGGCGCCGATCGCCATCCCCGCTACGCTCAGGCCATTCATTGCCGAAATCACGACCATCAGCAAGATAGTGCCAACCGCCAGGCCGCCTTTGAGGCCACCGAACCAGACGTGGAACATCGCATAGAGATCGTCGGCAATACCCGATTCGGACAGGATGTAACCCATATAGATAAACAATGGCAGGGTTAGCAGCGGATACCAGTTGAACAGTTTGAAGGCCGCGTTAAACGGCATTTCAATGGCACCGTCACCCCACAGCAACAGCGATGCGACAGCGGCGACGACGCCGATTGCGGCAAACACGCGCTGGCCGGTCAACAGCATCAGCATCATCGACATGAACATGAAGATAGCGATTAGTTCGTAGCTCATGACAGCTCGGTCCCTCTGGCTTTGGCCAGGTCCTTGAAGAAGGTCGAGATAGCCTGCAGCAGCATCAAGGTGATGCCGAATACCATGATTAGCTTGATCGGAATCATCGACGGGTTCCACATGGAAAACTTACGTTGATCGTATTCAATCGCGTACATCGTGCTGGAGATGGCACCAATCAATAGACAGCACAGGTAGAACACCAGAAAGACCGCGGTACAACAGTCGAGGCGCGCCCGATTTTTCGGTGAAAAGCGGGAATAGAGCAAATCCATGCGTACGTGGCTGTCGAGCTGCATTGAATAGGGCCCGCCGACAATGTAGTAAGCCGTCATCGTGAACTGCGCCATTTCGATGCACCAGGATAGCGGAATGTTGATGACATTACGGGTAACTGCATCCAGCAGCAGGGTCGCAATCATGACGAAAATCAGATACATGGCCATGCGCCCGAATTTGGTCGACAGGTAGTCGACTACCCGCACATAGGTAACGATGAACTTCGGCACTTGTCGGATTCCCCTCCGCGGTTGTTATTATTGCCCGCTTATTCGCACCTGGGCCATGGCTCGGCGCAGCGTTCGCATCAAGCCTGGACTACGGCCACTCCAGCCTGTTTGAGTCGTTGCGCCAGCAGGTCGACTGGTGTCTCGTCGCAGACCAGCGTATCGATCTGCTCGAAAGAGGCTACGACAAAAGGTGCAACCCGGTCAAATTTGGAGGCGTCCGCCAGGATAACGACCCGGTCTGCACGCGTGATCATGGCACTGGCAATGCTGGCTTCATCGAAACTGTAATCCATTACCCCGGCTTCCCCCGAAATGGCGGCGACCGCCAGCAGCGCGATGTTGGCGTGGAAACCGTCGAGCTGGTTCAGCGCTATGGCGCCGCAGGTTTGCCGATTATCCACGTTATATGCGCCCCCAAGCAAAAACATTTGTGCACTGCTGTTGGCAGTACTGATAGTACGCGCAATTTCCGTTGAGTTGGATATTACCGTCAGGTCGTCGATCGTTGCCAGCATTTCAGCCATGGCCAGAGTAGTTGAACCGGTATCGATAAAAACCGTGTCACCGGGCGCGACCAACTGCCTCGCTTTGCTGGCAATCATCCGTTTTGCCTCAGCATTCGATTGCATTCGCTGGGCAAATGCGCCTTCGCCAAAATCGCGCAACGGAATAGCGCTGCCGTGGACCTTGCGTAGCTTGCCGTCCGCCGCAAGAAGCGTCAAATCACGGCGTATGGTCTCGGCGGAGACGGCGAATCGGGCTGCCAGTTGATCGACGCCAAGTTTGCCATGGTGACGCACCAGGTCGATGATTTGCAGCTGTCGTTCGCGCGGGCGCATCGGTCGATACTAGCACGGCTCGCGACAGCCTCGCAATGACCATTCGGGCGATCTACCTGTTGCGTGGGCCTGATTTACGCAAAAAATGTCTGTATTTGCCCAAAATGCTCGGTTAGACTGCCTATTCGGTCAATTAATGCGGATGCTGGACGGTACCACTCAGGCCTCGACCAGGTCACCGTCTCTGCCCGCGCGAGAGTCCATGCCAGAATTTTTCACCAGCGATTCGCTGCCTGCCGACGTATTCGATGTGGTTATTATCGGTGCGGGCGTGGTCGGATGTGCCATGGCGCGGCGGTTTACGCTGGAAGGGGCGCGTACGCTGGTAATAGAAAAGTCGATGGACCTGCTCGATGGTGCCAGCAAGGGCAATAGTGCGATCTTGCATACCGGCTTCGATGCGCCACCGCCGGGCTCGCAGGAGCACGGTTGCCTGGTGGATGGTTATCACGAATACCGGGAAATTCATGCACGACTGAACCTGCCACTGCTGGAATGTGGCGCACTGGTTCTGGCCTGGTCGGGCGAAGAAGCCGAGCGCCTCCATATGCTGCGCCAGAATGCGCACCGCAATGGCGTGACCTCGGCGCACATTATTGATGCAAAACAGGTACGGCGGCGAGAACCGGAGCTTGCCGATTCGGTGCTTGCCGCGCTCGAAATTCCGGGTGAATCGATTATCGATCCCTGGAGCGCGCCCTACGCCTATATGCTGCAGGCGCTGCAAAATGGCGCCAGTCTGGCACGTCAGTGTGCCCTGGTCGGCGGACGCTTTGATGGTGAAACCTGGTTGCTTGAAACCAGTCGCGGAAAGTTGCGTAGCCGTCTGGTGATCAATTGTGCTGGTCTTTACGGTGATCGCGTCAATCAACTGCTGGTGAGCGAGTCAGATTTCGAGATTCGTCCGCGCAAGGGGCAGTTCGTGGTGTTCGACAAGTCGGCCCGTCCATTGCTGCGCTCGATTCTGTTACCGGTGCCGACTGAAATAACCAAGGGGATCGTGGTATGCCCGACCATATTCGGTAATGTGCTGGTCGGCCCGACGGCCGAGGAGCAGGACAGCCGCAGCGATGCCAGCGTCGACGCGCAGGAACTGCAGGCGCTGGTCGATCGCGGCGCGCAGATTCTACCGGCCCTGAGTCGGCACGGAGTGACCGCCACCTATGCCGGGATTCGCCCGGCCAGCGAGCACAAGGATTACCAGATTAAATGGTATCCAGGCCAGCGCTACTGCTGCGTTGGCGGCATCCGTTCTACCGGTCTGAGCGCGGCACTCGGCATCGCGAGCAGAGTTCATGGCGAATACCGTGACCAGGGTAATAGACATGCAGCGCCCGGGAAATACGTTTGGCCACAGGTGGCAGGCATCGCGGAAACCGCTAAACGTGACTGGCAGGAGCCGGGCAATGACGGCATTGTCTGCCATTGTGAACTGGTAACCCGGCGCGAAATCAACCAGGCCCTGGACGGGCCATTGGCGCCGGGTGGCCTGGCGGGTTTGAAACGCCGAACCCGCGCGGGTATGGGCCGCTGCCAGGGTTTTTATTGCTCTGCCGAACTCTGTGAACTGACTGAAGGGCGTTTGTCGCAGTCGCTGGCGGTGGCGCGTAAATGAAAACCAGTCATTGCCGGGTCGCGATCGTCGGCGCAGGGCCGAGTGGGCTCGCGTTGGCGAGCGAACTTGCCAGCGCTGGAATCGACGGCGTCGTACTGCTGGAGCGCGAGTCGAAGGCGGGCGGCATTCCCCGGCACTGCGGGCATTCACCCTATGGTATGCGCGAGTTTCGACGCATCCTTGGCGGTCCCGAATACGCTCGCCGGCTGGTGGCCCGGGCGCTGCGACACGGGGTTGTGCTGCGTACCGCAGTGACCATAACGGAGATCGAAGCAGGCGGCAGCTTACGGCTTTCCAGTGCGGCAGGAATGGAGCGCCTGCATGCCGACCGAATTGTGCTGTGCACCGGCAACCGCGAAACGCCGCGCGCACCGCGCCTGGTCTCGGGCAGCCGGGCGCTCGGTATTGTCACCACGGGCGCGTTGCAGTCGATGCTGTACCTGAAGCGACGCCTGCCTTTTAAACGGCCGCTGATCGTAGGCTCCGAACTGGTGTCATTTTCGGCGCTGTTGACCTGCCGGCATGCCGGCATAAAGCCGATCGCAATGATCGAGGCCCGGTCTCAGGTTACCGCCTGGCGGTTAGCGTCGCTATTACCGCCGTTGCTGGGTACGCGTCTATGCTTGAATACATCGTTGCGCGAAATTCACGGTGATGAAAGGGTTAGAGCGGTCAATGTCGATGTCGATCGCGGCGCTGGCGCACCCATGACGCTGGACTGCGATGGTGTCGTGTTTAGCGGTTGCTTCGTCAGTGAATCCAGCCTGGTCAGGGTTAGTCATCTCGAGCTCGACCCCGCCAGTGGTGGACCGAGCATCGATCAGTATGGGCGTTGCTCGGATCCGGATTACTTCTCCTGTGGCAATCAGTTGCACCCGGTCGACACCGCGGGCTGGTGCTGGGCCGAAGGTCGGGATACCGCGGCCAGCCTGGTCGCCAGCCTCGACGGTCGCCTGGACGCCGCAGGGCGAAGTCTGGCGATCAAGGGCACCAGCCCGGTGATCCGCTACTTTACGCCGCAACGCATAACCATGATGGAGCCCGGTTACAGCAATAAAGCGCCGGCAGCGCATCGGCAGTTGCAGGTTCGGCTTGCCCGGGATGCCAGGGGGCGTTTGAGTTTACGCGATGGCGCGCACGAGCTTAGCGGCCGGAATATTAGTGCGCGACGCGAACGCAGGGTATTATTGCCACTGCCGCCACTCGCCAGACTGCAACAATGCCAATCCTTGAGTCTCGAATTCGAACCCGCCCAGGCTGAACAACGATGAGCGTTCTCGCCATAGACCAGGGCACTACCAGTACCCGTGCATTGTGCGTGCATGACGATGGCAGCACGCAGATTACCCACGTTGTCCGGCACCGGCAGCTGTATCCCGAAGCCGGTTGGGTCGAGCACGACGCAAACGAATTGATTGCCAGTATCGAGGCCTGTATCGATGCCAGCCCTGCGGTCAGCGCCATCGGTATCGACAACCAGGGCGAAAGCTGCCTCGCCTGGCACGCTGATAGCAAGCAGCCATTAACGCCGGTAATCGTCTGGCAGGACAACCGCACCCATGCGGTTATCGAGGCGTTGAAAACCGAAGGCCACGAGGCGCGCGTGCTGGAACTGGCGGGTTTGCCGCTCGACTCCTACTTTTCCGCGAGCAAGCTCGCATGGATACTGCAACATAATAGCGAAGCCTCGTCCCTGCTGCGCCAGGGCAAGTTGCGCATGGGTACCACCGATGCCTTTTTCCTGGACAGGCTGGCGGGCCGCTACGTAACCGATATCAGCACCGCGTCGCGAACTTCGCTGCTCAACCTGCAAACGGGTAACTGGGACAGTGAGCTGTGTGAACTGTTCGGTGTGCCAATCGAAGTCCTGCCCGAAGTTGTGCCGACGGTAGGGGACCTGGGCGCTATCATGCAGCGTGGCAAGCCCGTGCCGGTAACCGCCAGCGTCGTCGACCAGCAAGCCTCTTTATACGGGCATGGTTGCCGCCAGGCGGGCGACGCCAAGATTACCTTTGGCACCGGTGCCTTCGCACTGGT
>Ga0316193_10001649_pt1 | contig 15231 bp, 12 predicted proteins | sample MerIslsedime2_MG_FD_207735 | JGI IMG/M metagenome (GOLD analysis project Ga0316193, IMG submission 207735) | Coastal sediment microbial communities from Maine, United States - Merrow Island sediment 2 | ecosystem: Environmental > Aquatic > Marine > Coastal > Sediment | place: USA: Maine...
TAAAGACGTTTTCAGCAAGCTGAAAACGCAGCGTCACTTTCGCCGACGAAGCTTAAGCGCTTCGCTGGCATAAATTCCGCTAAAGACGTTTTCAGCAAGCTGAAAACGTAGCGTCATTTAAAATTGGGGTGGGAGACGGGACTCGAACCCGCGACGACTGGAATCACAATCCAGGGCTCTACCAACTGAGCTACACCCACCACTGTCTTAATCTTTGCACCCAATGGCGCGCCCGGCAGGACTCGAACCTGCAACCCCCGGCTTAGAAGGCCGGTGCTCTATCCGGTTGAGCTACGGGCGCATTATACCGGGCATTCTAGCCTTGTTCCGCGCGAAGGGCGCCTATCTAGCGCGCATGGCGCGGCTACTGCTTGCGAATCTGAATACTCGCTTTCCGCCTGACGGCGGCTGTCCGAAGGGCTGCACCCATCTTCCAGTTTGAGCCACACTGCCTGTGACCATTACTTGCAAGTGTAAATACTCGCTGTTCCGCCCTGGGGGGCGGCTGTTCGAAGCCCTATGGGCTTCTTCCAGTAAGTGCTGCACTCCGTGCAGCGTATTAATTTGCGTGTGTAAATACTCGCAAATTTGGTCGGGGCAGAGAGATTCGAACTCCCGACCCTCTGCTCCCAAAGCAGATGCGCTACCAGGCTGCGCTATGCCCCGCCAATTCCTGCAACCCCATAATGACACAATGCAGGTCATACCTGCATGTGTCGGGGCGGCCGGGATGATAAGGCCGCACTCATGGTACGTCAATGAATCTGGGTAAATACCACGTCCGGGCTTTTGTGGACGGGGTCTGTCTGGTATGTTGGCGCGCTTGCAACCCCAGATCCACACCGGCCAGGAAACTCAGCATGCCCGCCCAATTAATAGACGGAAAGAGTATTGCGCACGAAATCCGCGATGGCATTAAACAAAAGGTCGAGGCACGCATCGCGGCAGGCCTCAGGGCACCGGGCCTGGCCGTTATACAAGTCGGCAACGATCCAGCTTCTGCTATTTATGTGCGCAACAAGATAAATGCCTGTCACGAAGCCTCCATTCTGTCTTTCGAACATGATCTGGCTGCAGATACCAGCCCCGGAGACCTTCTGGAACTTATTGACCTCTTAAACGCAGACCAAGCCGTGGATGGGATTCTCGTACAGCTGCCACTACCCGATCATATTGAAGCGAATACCATCATTGAGCGAATTCTCCCCGCAAAGGATGTCGATGGCTTCCACCCGTTCACCGTCGGCCGACTTGCGCAAAGAATTCCATCTTTGCGACCGGCCACACCCTACGGAATCATGAAACTGCTGGAATACATCAATATAGACCCCAAAGGGCTGCATGCGGTTATCGTGGGCGCATCCAATATTGTAGGCCGCCCTCTAGCACTCGAGCTTTTGCTGGCCGGTGCAACCGTCACGGTCTGCCACAAATTTACGAAGAACCTGGAAGCATTGGTCAGACAAGCCGATATCCTTGCCGTGGCCGTTGGCAAGCCCGAACTAATTCCGGGCGATTGGGTTAAACCCGGTTCGGTTGTGTTCGACGTTGGCATTAACCGACTCCCAGATGGCAAACTCAAAGGCGACGTTGAATTTTCAACAGCAGCTGAACATGCAGCATGGATCACACCGGTACCTGGTGGAGTAGGCCCCATGACCGTGGCAATGCTGCTCCATAACACGCTCATCGCCGCAGAGCTGGCGGACACACAATGAGGACAACAATGAGAAAATACCTGGTTTTCCTGTATCTCGTGATTGCGACCCCCACTCATCTGCTAGCCGAGGAAACGGCGGCCGCGGCGCCGCTGCCTGATTATCCCCGTATCGAAGTGGAAACCAATGCTGGCAACTTTGTTCTGGAACTTTTCACGAGTCGGGCACCGCTGACCGTTGCCAACTTTATTCAATACGTCAACAGCGGTTTTTACGAAGGAACCGTTTTCCATAGAATCGTAGGTGGATTTGTCGCACAAGCCGGTGGCTATGATGTGGACTACAAATTAAAAGCTACCGGACCTATGGTGCCGAATGAGGCCGGCAACGGCCTGAGCAATCGCCGTGGGTTCGTTGCGATGGCGCGAACAGCGGAGCCCCATAGCGCGGACTCGCAGTTCTACATCAACCTGGCGGACAACCTGGCTCTGGATCCGCGACCGACGCGCTGGGGATATACCGTGTTCGGCCGGGTTATCCAGGGCATGGAAGTTATAGATGAGATTGGTTACCGAGCGACCGGACCCGGACCTGTCCCTAACCTGACCAAAGATGTCCCCGCGGAACCTATAGTCATTACAAAGATGACGCTGCTCCCTGATGAGGGTGAGCAGAGCCCGTCAACTGATCCGGTCGACGACGAATAGCACACGTGGAAGTTCTTTTTGTATCGGACCTGCACCTGGATGCATCACGCCCCGCCGCTACCGAGGCATTTCTGCGATTTCTGAATGTGGACGCAAGGCAAGCTGATAGTTTGTACATTTTGGGCGATTTGTTCGAGTACTGGATAAGCGACGAAGACCAGAATCCACATTATCAAACAATCATTAAGGCGCTCGCTGAAACCGCGGCCAGCGGCGTCAGATGCTACATCATGCATGGAAACCGGGACTTTATGCTTGGCAAACGCTTTGAACGCGAATCCGGAACGACGTTGATCCACGATCCCACACTGATCTATGCCGGTGAGAAGTCTATTTTACTTAGTCATGGCGACACACTATGCACTGACGACACAAGCTACCAGCGCTTCAGAAAAATCGTTCGCAGCAAATGGTTTCAGGGTGCGTACAATTTATTGCCATTTGCCTTAAAGCGCACGCTGGCGGCCAGGGCACGCAGCCGCAGTATGAGCATCCTGGGCAACAAACCACCCGAAATACTGGATGTTAACCAGGCGGCCGTAGAAGCAATCCTGCAGCAATATGATGTTGATACTCTGTTGCACGGGCATACACATCGACCAGCTATACATCAGTTTGAAGTCGACGGCCGCATGATGACCAGGATTGTGCTGGGCGATTGGTATGAAGCCGGTTCTGTACTTCGCTGGGGTGCGACGGGCCCCACAATGACTGCGTTAAGCTTTTAATCGTCCTACCTAAATGACACAGGAACTTAAGCGGTAGCCGGGTGCCACTCTAGCAACTCTTCAACATTTTGGAATCGTTGCCCTGGACGCTTGGCCATCATCTTGTCAATTGCGGGTTGATACTGGGCAAGATGCTCTGGTAAACGAGGTATAGGCTCCCGAGCATGTTTGAGGATCACAGCCATCGCGGTACTGGCCTCATAGGGTTTTGACCCCGTCAGCATTTCGTAAAAAATAACCCCCAGACTGTAAATGTCGGAACGCTGGTCCAGATGCTCTCCGTGACCCTGCTCTGGGCTCATATAGTACGGCGTACCGAAAATCTCTCCGGCACCGGTAAGCTCCGCCTTAAGGTGAGCCTGTTTGGCCAGGCCAAAATCTATCAGCGCCAGGCTGTCGTCATCCCGAAACAATACATTGGTCGGTTTAAGGTCGCGATGCAAAATCCCAACCTTGTGTATCGCACCCAATGCCTCGGCAATGTCGCGCATCAGTTCTTCGGCTCGATCGGCGTACATACCGATCCGGATACGTCGCTTCAGGCTACCTTTGCCGCAATATTCCATCGCTATAAAAGCATGGTCATCAGCAATGCCAAGATCATAAATGTTGACCACGTTTGGATGCGAAATCTTGCCTATCAGTTCGAATTCCAGCAAAAACCTATCGAATGCGACGTCGCCGGCATCTGAACCGGGAACCTGGTTGAGAACCTTCAGGACTGTCTGACGCCCTGTTTTCTTATCCGTACTGAGGTATACCGATGCAATCTCACCGCCCGATATCCGTTTCTGTATTTCGTAACCTTTAAGCCCCGGGATTTCGAAATCACCGGCTGAAAAAGAATGCGTGCTGCGCTCCGTTCTATTGCTTGCCTCTTCCAGCAAGTTTTCACATATGCGAATTAATGTCTCATGAGAAAGACTCTCACGCGAAACATAGTCTTTGGCGCCGGCCCGAATAGCTGAAACTATCGAGCGTTCATTACCGTCGCCCAAAATGACAACCGGCGGGAAACCCTTGATGGCTAAAAACCTACGTAGCCATTCCAGTCCACTATGCTCGCCCAGTGGGTCACCCAGGATTACCAGGTCGTTACCCGCCCCGGAAAAACTATCCGGCAGCGGGCCAGACGCTTCCGGATCAAATTCAGTAACCTTTGCGCCCGGCCAACGCGTCGTCAGATGGTGTGATATGAGTGCGCGATAATCCGGACTGGACTCAATAATGATTGCCTTGATGCTCATATAGACAGCTTTAGGCTATATCAGCCGGGGAACCCGGATGGCCTTTTCCCAAGGGTACTGGCTCCGCATCGCGCCGTTCCAGGGCTAATTCTCTCGCCTGCTTTGCCTTATCGGACCTGCCGTCCTCAACTTGACGCAAATATTCGGTCGTAATATCACCGGTGACGTACTCCCCAGAAAAACAGGAGGTATCAAACTCCGTGATCTGCCCGTTGTCGTAGCGAACCGACCTGATCAAGTCCGGTAAATCCTGGTATATCAGCCAATCTGCGCCAATATAGTCGGCTACTTCTGACTCTGTGCGTCCACACGCGACCAGTTCTGAAGCAGCCGGCATATCAATTCCAAAAACGTTGGGATACCGGACTGGCGGTGATGCGGAGGCAAAATATACTTTTTTCGCACCCGCCTCCCTGGCCATGTCAATAATTTGCTGCGATGTCGTTCCGCGAACAATCGAATCATCCACCAGCAATACGACCTTGTCGCGAAACTCCAGATCAATGGCATTCAACTTCTGCCTGACTGATTTTCGACGCATTTCCTGCCCGGGCATGATAAAAGTTCGGCCGATATACCTGTTCTTAATAAACCCTTCGCGGTATTTCAAACCAAGGCCATGAGCGACTGTCAGTGCACTGGTCCGACTCGAGTCAGGGATAGGAATGACGACATCGATGTCATGATTCGGCCGTTCCCGTAAAATCTTTTCAGCGAGGCTCTCACCCATCCTCATCCTGGACTTATACACGGAGATCTTGTCGATAATCGAATCAGGGCGGGCAAAATATACATACTCGAAAATACACGGCGTATAACCCTTCCTGGTGCCGCACTGCTGACTGTGTATCGCGCCATTTTGCTCTATGAATATCGCTTCGCCAGGCAGAATATCGCGCACCAATTCATAGCCAAGTGCGTCGAGTGCGACGCTTTCGGACGCCACCATGTGCTCTACCGCACCATCGACTTCGCGACGCCCCAGGACTATAGGGCGAATGCCATGCGGATCGCGGAAGGCAACAATGCCGTGCCCCATGATCATAGCAACGATAGCGTAACCACCCCGGCAGCGCTCGTGCACTCGGGTGACCGCTTCAAATATCGTTTCTGGTGTAAGTGAAGGTGGATTCTGGACCTGCAACTCATGAGCGAATACATTTAGCAGCGCCTCAGTATCGGAGCTGGTATTCAGATGCCGCTTGTCTTGCTCTTTGACCAGCGCCTGCAACTCACGTGTATTCGTCAGATTGCCGTTGTGCGCCACACAAATGCCGTAGGGTGAATTAACGTAAAAGGGCTGAGCCTCATTGGATAACGACTGTCCGGCGGTAGGGTAACGTACATGCCCGATACCCATGTTCCCGTTAAGCCGCAGCATATGCTGACGCTGGAAAACATCCTGAACCAGACCATTGCCCTTCCGCCTGCACAATGTGCCGTTGTCGTCGGTCATTATCCCGGCGGCATCCTGACCACGATGCTGTAACACAATCAATGCATCGTAGATCGCCTGATTGACGGGCTCGTTACTGACTATTCCTACAATACCGCACACTATATTTATCCCTGCTTATTCAATACTGCAAATTACTTTGGCAATGCCAAGACTGCATCACCATCCATATCTTCGAGAAATTCCAGTCCGTCTTCAGCGGCATGCCGAATGATATCGGCCACAGGTGCGGCATAAGGTATCAGCTTAGACTCATCCCACCAAGCGGCTTCGCGGAAGCCCATTAAATCAAGGGCCATCACCGCCAAACCGGCCAGCAAAATCCCTCGGGCAAAGCCAAATACAGTCCCGATCGCCCGGTCGGTGCCGCTCAGACCTGTGCTGTCCAGCACAATACTGAAAAACCAGCTCAGCAAGCCGCCGGCAATTAGCGCAGCGATAACCGTGAGCACCCGGGCGGCCCAAAGACGCAGGACTGACGTAGTAATCCAGGGTTCGAGAAATCCAGCCACTTGCGGGCCCAGTTTCCAGGCCAGCCACAAGGCTACTACCCACGTACCGAGTGACACCGCTTCTTTGAAGAAGCCGCGGAAGAGACTCACAACCACCGACAGCCCCACAATCACAATCAAGAAGTAATCAACGATGACCACTATCGACCGCCTCCATTTGTGCTCGATTTAAGCTCTATCACCATAACGCTGCGCCCTGATTTACCAATAGTGGCGGCCAGCTTTTCGGCATCGGCCCGTGTTGCTCGCGGCCCGGCATTTACGCGGTAAACAGTGCCAGCCGCTGTTTTCGCGGCCATGACAAACACGGCATAACCTTCGCCGCTTAATCCGGCCGCGAATTTATCTGCGTTATCCTTACTGGCAAAACTACCCATTTGCACTGCATAGCCATCAAGATCCAGACTGGTTTTTTTCGGAGCTTCGGGTTCAGGCCTTATTACCGCAGCAGGCTTAGGCTTATCTGTGCGAGCAGGCTGTGTCTCTGGAGCAGTCTTCGCGACAGGTTTATTAACGGCCTCAACTGCCGGAGCTTCCTGTGCGCCAGGCCGACCATTCAACACAATAATCTCTGTACGGGTAGCGCCATCGATATCTGACTGGTCGCTTTCACTGCCTGACTCCCGGCTCCCATCCAGCAATGCAGGAGCAACAACCACGAGCAAAAGCACGAGCACCACTGCGCCAACCATTCGCTCTATCAATGCCCGATCCATGGAATAACCTCCGATACCCGCTCAGTATAGACCAAGCAATTCAAGCGCGGGACCCACCACCAGAAAGGAACCACATACCAGAATACGGCCGCCTTCCGGTGTCAACGTGCGGGCCATTTCCATACCTTGCTCTATCGTTCCCGCTGGCATCGCAGGACCCACTTGCAACTCATTTATGCAATCGGCCAATTGCTCCGCGCCGCCGCCACGAATACCGCCCGTTGAGCATGTTACCCAACGATTTGTCACCCCTGCTAACTCGCGAGCAAAATCCTCAACCTGTTTATCTGCCAGCATGCCAATAACAATTGTAGTTGAATCGACCGCAGTCGATTCCAGACGCAAGATCTTGTCCCGCAGTGCCGCTGCGGCCTGACGGTTGTGAGCAACGTCCAGTATCCACTGGTGCTTCGCGCTATAGATCTGAAATCGCCCCGGCAACCGGGTAGTGGCAATCAGTCCCGCCAGTGTTTCCGTATCCTCTAGCAAGGCACAGTCATACTGCTCTGCAACTGCGAGCGCGAGACTGACATTGCGAATTTGATCTTCGCTACCGCCGGGAGGTATCGGCAGGTGCGGCAGTTTCGTATTTGAGCCAAACCATTCCCAGGTATCTTCATGCACTTTGTAGGAATAGGTTTCGTCCAGACAATATAAAGTCGCACCCTGTCGGTCCGTTGCGCGTCTAATACTCTTCGGTACAGGTTTATCACCATAAAAAGCTGGTTTGCCCCGCCGCACTACACCCGCTTTCTCCGCTGCTATTTTCTCAATGGTGTCGCCCAGCCAATCCTGATGATCAATATCGACAGTCGTAATAATGCTGTAATCGGCATCGATTATATTGACGGCATCCAGCCGCCCCCCCAACCCTACTTCGAGCACCCAGGCATCGCATTCTTGCTGTGAAAAAACCTGTAATGCAGCCAGCGTGCCAAACTCGAAAAATGTCAGCGGCACCCCCGCCCGGACTGATTCAATATTTACAAAAGCATTTTCCAGAGCGGTATCAGTAGCCTCTTCACCATTCACGCGGACACGCTCGTTGTAGCGAACAAGGTGCGGCGAACTGTAAACACCCACCCTGCTCCCGCTCGTTCGCAAAATGGCTTCCAGGATAGCGGAGCAGGAGCCTTTACCGTTGGTTCCTGCAACAACAAAAACAGCACCTGCAGGCGGGGAAAAATCCAACTGCCGCGCGACCAAGCGCACGCGTTCCAGTCCAAGTTCGATTTCCGCCGGGTTCAGAGATTCCTGCCAGGCCAGCCAGTCGGACAAAGAACGAGAACGCATAGCCCCCTAAACTGCCGGTGCGGGAGTTTTTTGCAGCTTAGCCAGCAATTCTGCCACCTCGTCACGCATCTGGCGACGGTCTACAATCATGTCTATTGCGCCATGCTCGACCAAAAATTCGCTGCGCTGGAAACCTTCAGGCAAGGTCTCACGCACAGTCTGCTCAATAACCCTGGGCCCTGCGAAACCGATCAAGGCGCGTGGCTCTGCCAGATTAATATCACCCAACATGGCCAGACTGGCTGATACACCACCGGTAGTGGGATCGGTCATAACTGAAATATAAGGCACGCCTGCTTCAGAAAGACTGGCCAAGGCCGCGCTGGTTTTTGCCATCTGCAGAAGCGAGAACAACGCTTCCTGCATTCGCGCGCCACCGCTGGCCGAGAAATTAATGAGTGGCATGCGATTTTCCCGGCTGTACGTGGCAGCACGGGCAAACTTTTCACCCACAACTGACCCCATCGAGCCACCCATGAATGAGAACTCGAATGCCGAGGCTACGATAGGCTGCCCCTTGAGCATGCCTGTCATGGCTACTAACGCATCCTTTTCGCTGGTCGCCTTTTGAGCCTGAAGAATACGGTCACGATACCGCTTACTATCCCGAAACTTAAGGGGATCCTCCGGGCTCAGGCGCTCAGCAATTTCCCTGCCTGTTCCCGGATCGAGGAACATTTCAAGACGCTGACGCGCGCCCACACGCATATGGTGGTCGCATTTCGGGCATACCATCAGGTTGCGCTCTAGCTCAGCCCGATACAATTGCGCCCCGCAATTGCTGCATTTTTGCCAGATACCCTCGGGCACCGAACGCGTGCGCCTTTCGGTCTTGATCTGGGCGGGGATAATTTTTTCAAACCAACTCATGGAGTGCGCATCATAAACGAGAGACGTTCGCGGTTCACCCTAATTCATCCCTGGCGGGCCCAATTTTGCCAAAAGCACCCTCCGGAAACTCCACCCCTGTCAAAGTAAGCCCCGCCGCCGGCGCGGTCATGCCCGAGACTTTTCGGTCACGGGCCTCGCGAATCTCCCGAATCCAGCCTATCTCTTCCTCATGCTTCCCAACGCGGACCAACGAACCCACAATATTCCGCACCATATGGTGCAAAAAAGCATTGGCGCGACATTCAATATAGACGTGATCGCCTTCCCTGCTTACCCGCAAATCGCTCAATGTACGCACGGCCGAATGAGACTGGCAGGATGAAGCCCGAAAAGAAGTAAAATCAAACTCCCCGACAAGATCTGCTGCTGCTGCCGCCATGCGTTCATGATCAAGAGGCTGATAAACCCACCCGGCATAGAGCCGCTCGAGCGCCGAACGCACCGGACGATTAAAGATCACATACCGATATGATCGAGCAATCGCCGAAAATCTGGCATGAAAATCAAGGGGTACCGGCTTTACCCAGCAGACAGAAATATCGGCAGGAAGATTCGCATTGGTGCCCATCATCCACGACCGCGTTGATCGCTGCGCACTGCTGTCAAAATGGGCTACCTGTCCGGTTGCATGGACACCAGTATCAGTTCTGCCGGCACCCGTGCATGTAATAACGGCATCCGCTACGACCGATAGGGCCTCATTCAGGCACTGCTGAATACTGGGGGCATGAGGCTGGATCTGCCAACCATTGTAGGCAGATCCATCATACTCAATACCAATTGCGAATCGTTGTACGACAAGCGCCGACTGGGTGATCGGGGGCTGACTCAATCGTCAAGTTCAGCCAGCAACTGCCTGGCCTCTTGCTGCTGCGTATCCTCACCCTCGTCCAGAACCTCGTTAAGGATGCTGCGAGCACCATCCGGATCGCCCATGTCGATATAAGCGCGCGCCAGATCCAGCTTGGTGCCCACCTCCGTCATGGTAGCGTCTTCGGAAAGACTCCAGGATTCCGCCGATTCACTCGATTCATCGGCCACACTGGTATCAGACAGCTCATCCAGCACGGGTTGCTCGGCTGTATCGCCGCCTATGGCATCAACCGACGGCTGCTCCACTGTATCACTCGGCCCGTCTACTTCGTCGTCGATATCAGTATCACCGGCCACGTTACCCAGTTCTTCTGAGTCGGCAAAAATGGCCGCATCTTCCTCGCTCACGCGGATATTTTCTGTCTCGGGAGATATCCGTGACTCATCATCGCCAAATACAGGTTCCGATTCGTCGTCCTGAACAGCAGGCGCATCCTCCGCCTCAGTGCCAATATCAATCACGTCACCGAAAGCATCGCTGTCCCCGACATCGGTCAACTCACCGCTATCCAGGGGTAAATCTGTCAAACCACTCAGGTCAACTTCCAGGCTGGTCGGATCTTCCAGTCCAGACGTTTCGGTCGTTTCCACGGTCGAACCAAAGGTATCGAGTGTCGGTGACTCCAGGGTTGCTCCATCCATCGAGCTTTCGAGCGTGCCAGACTCCATGGTCGCATCGTTGTCCGATAATTCTGTTTCGGAATCCATGCGTGGGTTTTCGATCGTGGGCGATTCCATGGTCGACTCGCCATCGCTATCGCCAAAATCCAGGTCTACCCCCAAATCCGCTCCTGGCGATTCAACAGTTGGCGACTCCATCGTCGGTGATTCCATGGTCGCATCACTATCAACGTCACCAAGATTCAGCGTCAGCTCGACACTTTCCTCAGCACCGCCCGATTCGTCACCAAAATCAAAATCCAGCCCCCCGTCGCTGCCGCTGTCATCATCGGCATCCGAACCAAGCTCCAGATCTAACGCCTGAACCTCATTACCGCCCAGCGTGAAATCGATCTCCGTTTCGCCAACATCTGACAACTCAAGATCCATTGAATCAGCCGAAGGTGCCAGAGCATTGCTACCACTGAACAAATCGTCATCCGGGCACAACTGCTTACCCAGAATCAATACCTTGTTCCAATCCGAGTCTGATTCATCCGCTATTGAACCGCGGAGAGCCTGGGCCTGCTCAAGGAAGCCTTCCTTGTTTTCCCAGACAAAATAAACTTCAATCAATTTAACGCGGTAAAGCCGGTTTTCGGGCGCATCATCCAGCGCACGAACAAGCAAATCAGCAGCCTGATCGTACAGCCCATAGGCCATATGGAACTCTGCTTCAGCAATCGGATCAGCCTGATCGAGGTTGAGCGGGGCACCAGTGCTGATCGTTTTTTCAAGCGGCAGCTCGACTTCATCCTGACCAGCGGCTTCCTGAAGAGGAACACTGCCCTCCTGAGCTTCCGGATCAGCAAAAATATCATCGGCATCGACACGAAAATCGAGGTCATCACCGAGGACATCATCCGCTGCAGGCGTGTCGAAAGACTCAGCGAAAGGCGCCTCAATCTCGCTATCACCAGAATCCTGCTCTGCATCTGAGATACCGATATCTGACGGCGAAAGATTGGCATGCGTGGCATCCGGATCATCAGCGAACATCGCCGGAACCTCGTCCTCCTCGACGACTATGGGATCGGCCACGCCATCGAGTTCACCAAAGTCCCGCACGGTCTCATCATGCTCGGGCTCAGCAATATCCGCAGCCCAACTACCCGTCGCGGCAGGGTCATTTTCATCTTCAGACTCGGATTTGCGCGAACGTGCAAGCACTACGGCAAGCAACAGCACTAATGCCAAGCCACCCCAAAACCACAAGCTACTGAATATACCGCCGAGGAACGAGCCCTCTGCTGCTGGAGCTGCGCCAACACTGCCCGGCGCCGCCGCTGTATCGGGTGCAGAATCATCAGCTACATCTGCATCGGCTGCCGCGTCGGTATCGGCAAATATTTGTTCCTCAACCTCGCTTTCAACCGCTGCCTGGTCCTGCGCTTCTATACGATCCTGCAGCGCCTGCATCTCAGCGTCTTCAATATCGATCAAGCGCTGATCCTGATCTTCAGCAACCTGGCCGTCGAGATCGCCCGCCCCAACCGACTCATCAGTTCCCGCACCCTGCCCGCTTTCTTCAGTGGCTCCAGCGTCTGCCGACGTATCTGCTTCCGTCGAACTCGCAGAATCTTCAGTCTCTGCGGGTGCGACCAACTGCAAACGTGATTCCGGCGCACGGGAGCCACTCCACGCCGCATGCTGCTCGATCACTTCCGAGTTGGCTTCAGCAACATCAGGCGCTTCAAGTTCCGCACCGGCAGGAATGCGCAAAATAGCACCCGCCTTCAATCGATTGATGTTGCCCATGAATGCGTCGGGATTCGCCCGATACAAAGCCAGCATCATCTGGTTATTGCTCAATCCGGAGCCATCGCGGACACGCTCCGAAATGCGCCACAACGTGTCGCCACGCTCCGTGGTGTAGATGTCTGGCGCCGTATCAGATGGTTGAACATTCTGGTAAGGCGTGTTCCGCACCGGGGCAATGTAGGCAGGTTCCGCAGGAGCAGGCTGAACTTCACTGACAGGGGTTGATTCTGTCACTACTGGTTCGGACTCAGCTACTTCGGGCTCCACTGCAGACTCTGATTCAGCGCTAACGTCATAAGCGGGTGCCTCATCCTCCGCTGCGCTGGCCGACGGCGATGCAGCCGGTTCCGACTGGAACAGACCGGTAGTCTCAATGACGGCGACCTCGGCCACAGGCTCAACCGATCGATCGACCTGCCCCTCGGAACCGGACGGAACAGCGGCGGTCGTCTGCGCAGGTGTTGTCGCAGGTTGCACAACGTTCGCTTCAAACAACGGTGGATCAAGCAATACCGTGTACTCGCGCAACAGGCGGCCGGAAGACCAGCGGACGTCCAGAAGCATAGTCACAAACGGTTCGGCAACCGGGGTACGCGAAGAAAGACTAAGCACAGGTTTGCCATTCTGATTTTCGGCGACCGCGAACCTGAAATCACTCAGAAAAGCCGGGCGATCAAGCCCGTAGCGATCAAAGGTATCAGCTGAAGCTAGTTCAACGGTCAATTCATCCAGGTCTGAAGGCTGAACAGACTCCAGCGGTATTTCCGCTGAAAACGGTTCATTCAGTGCTGAATTCAGCGAGATATCACCCAGTCCCAAGGCCGAGGCCAGGAAGGGAACCAGAATTAAAAAAATCAAACTGGCGGCAGCCGTATACAAACGCATCACAAATCCCCGGACTCGCTTTTAAAACAGGCGCCCTCGACTGTATAGCTCGAAAGACGCACAAGATATTAAGTTAAACCCGCACAACAACGAGCTAACTATAGCCTATAAGTAATCGCGCACCAATATCTCGGCAATCTGCACACTATTAAGGGCTGCGCCCTTGCGAATATTGTCTGCAACCACCCACATACTAATGCCCTTGGCGTGAGAGATATCCTCCCGAATCCGCCCTACATATACCGGATCAGTGCCCGAAGCTTCTGTGACGGCGGTCGGATAACCGCCCATACGAGCTTCGTCCAGAACCTCAACGCCAGGGGCATTCGCCAGCAATTCCCGAACCGCCTGGGCCGAGATTTTGTCCCGCGTCTCTATATGAACGGCCTCCGAATGACCAACAAAAGCGGGGATTCGGACAGCGGTAGGGTTAACCTGGATACTCGGGTCCCCAAGAATTCTGCGGGTTTCCCAAACCATTTTCATTTCTTCGCGCGTGTAACCGTTGTCCTCAAACACATCTATGTGCGGTATCGCATTAAATGCCAGTTGCTTCTGATCGTCTTCCAATTCCAGCGGCTTACCGTTAAGCAGTGTTACAGTCTGCTTTGCCAACCGCTCCACGGCACTGCGCCCGGCCCCCGAAACCGCTTGATAGGTCGCTACATTAATACGGGTAATGCCCACGGCGTCATAGATGGGCTTGAGCGCCACAACCATTTGAATAGTTGAACAATTCGGGTTGGCAATGATATTTCGACCAGCGTAGCTGGCAAGCGCCGCCGCATTGACTTCAGGCACGACGAGAGGAATATCCTCATCCCTGCGGAAATGCGAAGTATTATCAACCACGACGCACCCGGCAGCGGCCGCACGAGGCGCGTGCTCAGCCGAAATACTGCCACCCGCAGAAAACAGCGCAATATCCGTATCGCTGAAGTCGTGCTCTTCAAGCACTTCGCAGGGTATATTTTTGCTGCCAAAACGCACGGTTTTACCCAGGGAACGCTCACTGGCCAGCGCATGCAGCTGCCCTACCGGGAAATTCCGTTCTGCCAGTATTTCCAGCATGGTTTCACCCACCATCCCGGTCGCACCCACAACAGCCACGTTAAGTTTGTCTTTCATTTCAGACTATTCCTGCAAAATTGAAAACAGACGATGAGCTTTTCACCGAGGCACGCAAATATAGGGAATTACGCAGGGAAAACAATACTATTGGTCAGAATCAGCCTATTTAGTGCGCCCGGCAGTGCAGCCCATCTAAACAACCGCCTGGCATACGCGACGCAGGCATAGACACTGGAGCCACACTCATCCTAATCCGGCTAGATAACCTGCCTATTAATACATTTAATATCAGTTAGTTATAACAGGAGTTTCAGGATCTACATCAGCATTTTGTGCGCGCTGCCGCAGATAGTGATCCAGCAAGATGATAGCCGTCATTGCTTCGGCGATAGGCGTCGCCCGCAGCCCCACACAAGGATCGTGCCGCCCCTTCGTAATAATTTCCACGGGCTGGCCTGACGTGTCCACCGTGTCGCCCGGCAAACGAATGCTGGAAGTCGGCTTGAGCGCAATACTCGCCAATATGTCCTGACCGGACGAAATACCGCCCAGCACACCGCCGGAGAAATTGGTTTTAAATCCCGTCGGAGTCATCTGATCGCGATGCTCAGTACCCTTTTGCTCTACGACGTCAAACCCGGCGCCAAATTCCACTGCTTTTACGGCATTGATACTCATCAATGCATGCGCCAGGTCAGCCTCGAGCCGATCAAATATAGGCTCTCCGAGCCCGGGCGGCATGCCCCTGGCGATCACATTGATCCGCGCACCAA
>Ga0316193_10001651_pt1 | contig 15216 bp, 11 predicted proteins | sample MerIslsedime2_MG_FD_207735 | JGI IMG/M metagenome (GOLD analysis project Ga0316193, IMG submission 207735) | Coastal sediment microbial communities from Maine, United States - Merrow Island sediment 2 | ecosystem: Environmental > Aquatic > Marine > Coastal > Sediment | place: USA: Maine...
GACGAGATGCACACGATCGTCGGTGCAGGGGCCTCGGAAGGCTCGGTGGACGCTTCGAACATGCTGAAGCCGATGCTGGCCCGAGGCGAGCTACGCCTCATCGGAGCGACCACGCTCGACGAATTCCGCAAGTACATCGAGAAGGACTCGGCGTTGGAGCGGCGCTTCCAGCCCGTACTGGTCGAGCCCCCATCGGTGGAGGACGCGATTGGCATCCTGCGTGGACTCAAGGAGCGCTACGAGGTGCACCACGGGGTGCGAATCACCGATGCCGGCCTCGTCGCCGCGGCGGTGTTGTCCGACCGCTACATCACCGGACGCTTGCTCCCGGACAAGGCGATCGACCTGGTCGACGAGGCCGCATCGCGCCTCAGGATCGAGATCGACTCGATGCCGGAGGAGATCGATGAGTTGACGCGTCGCCGTCGCCAGCTCGAGATCGAGCGTCAGGCGCTGACCAAGGAGACCGACGACGCGTCGCGTGCCCGACTCGACGCGATCGAGCAGGAACTCGCAAATCTGGGGGAAGACCTGGACACGCTCAGCGCTCACTGGCAGCTCGAGAAGGACGCCATCGACGGCATCCGCGGCACAAAGCACTCGATCGAGGAGACGCGGGCATCGGCGGATCGCGCGGAGCGTGACGGCGATCTCGAACAGGCAGCGCAGCTTCGGTACGGGACCCTCCCGGACCTGGAGCGTGAACTCTCCGACCGCCAGGTGAGGCTCGAGGACCTCCAAGCCCACACAAAGATGCTCAAGGAAGAGGTCGACGACGAGGATGTTGCAGAGGTCGTCAGCCGCTGGACCGGTATCCCGGTCTCGAAGTTGATGGAGGGTGAGGTCCAGAAGCTAGTGCGACTCGAAGACCACCTTCATGAGCGCGTCGTGGGACAAGACGACGCGGTGTCGTCGGTCGCCAACGCGATCCGGCGGTCACGGGCGGGCCTGTCCGATCCGAACCGTCCCATCGGCTCGTTCCTGTTCCTGGGACCGACCGGTGTCGGCAAGACCGAGCTTGCACGTGCCCTTGCGGGCTTCCTCTTCGATGACGAGCGGGCGATGGTCCGTATCGACATGTCGGAGTATATGGAGAAGCACTCGGTGAGCCGCCTCATCGGCGCGCCTCCGGGATACGTCGGGTACGACGAGGGGGGCCAACTCACCGAGGCGGTCCGGAGGCGCCCCTACGCCGTCATCCTCCTCGACGAGGTCGAGAAGGCGCACCCGGACGTGTTCAACACGTTGCTCCAGTTGCTCGACGACGGTCGCCTGACCGACGGGCAGGGCCGCACCGTTGACTTCTCGAACACCGTGTTGATCATGACCTCCAACCTCGGATCGGAGTTCATCGATCCGGACCTGCCTGAAGAGGTAATCCGAGACCGCGTGATGGACGCGGTCCGGGCGCACTTCCGCCCGGAGTTCCTCAACCGGATCGATGACGTCATCGTCTTCCACCGACTGTCGAAGGAGAACCTGCGCGAGATCGCCGCAATCCAGTTCAGCGGATTCACGGGACGACTCGCCGACCGGCGCATCACACTCGAACTGTCGGCCGAGGCAGCCGACTGGCTGACCGAGAACGGCTACGACCCGGTCTACGGAGCGCGGCCGCTGAAGCGCCTGCTCCAGACGGCGATCGCCGATCCGCTGTCGCTGGCACTCCTGGACGGTACGTTCCGGGACGGTGACACGATCGCGGTGATCGTCGACGGTGACGCCCTCAGGTTCAGGTCGCTCTAGCCGCCGCCGAACCCGACGGGAGGGGGCAATCGATCAGCCGATCGCCATCGTGCTCTGTTGTACGATGGCGATCGGTTCCGGTTCCGCTACCTCGACTGCGAACTCGACCACGAAGCATGCACCGCCAAGGCGTTCCGACTTCCGGTACGACGCCCGACCACCGTGTGCCACCGCGATGTTCTTCACCATGGCGAGCCCAATTCCTGTACCGGGGACGACCGCGTTGTAGCGATTGGGGCCTCGTTCGAATCGATCCCAGATCGTCAGCTCGTACTTCTTTGGTACCCCGGGACCGGAGTCATGTACCTCGATGACCAGGCGACCGTTGACCACCCGTGCCACCACGGCAGTCTCGTCCCCGCCGTAGCGGCGCGCGTTGGACAACAGGTTCACCAGAATCTGTTGGACACGATCTGCGTCCACGACTGCAGTGAGACCTGGTTGAACCTCCGTCTCAACACCACCACGGCCGATCCCCGATGAGATGATCGCGCTCTCGACGAGCGGTTCGATACGCCACTCGGCCGTCCTGAGCGTCATCTGGCCTGGCTCGTCGTGAGCAAGCAGGAGCAGATCCTGAACGATACGCTCAAGGTACGCCGTCTGCTCCATCACGACATCGATCATCTCGATCCGGTCTGCAAGGTCGAGTTTCGGGTCTTCCTGCAGAATCGCTACAAAACCAACCGTCGCGGTCAGCGGAGTTCGGAGTTCGTGAGAGATCGAGGAAACGAGATCGGAACGCTCGCGCTCGACGACCCTCCGATTCTCGCGAATGGAAATGCCTTGACGAGCAATGACGAGTATGGCGACCGCAATCGTGGCGACCAGGAGAACGCGGTCCCCTGATGTGATCGTCCCTTCCCAGATCTCGATGCTCAATACCGAGACCATCACCGCTGCGAATGTGTACGGGATCAGCATCGTCCAGAAGGGGACTCGACGGTCCGCATACTCCCTCGCGGGAGGTTCGCGATCCACCACAAGACCTGTGATCAGGAACAGGGCGGCGGCACCGAGATAGGCAACAAAGAGAGGTTCGGCTTCCGCGAAGTTCCTGCCGGCCCCTTCCACGAGGTAGCTCACATCAGCGATCCCCTGGAGGAGGACGGCGCCGATAAACAGGAACAAGCGGAGGTCGAATCGCAGCGCCGACCTCCGAATGGTGACAATCATCACAACGATGATGACGGCAACATCGACGAGCGGATACAGAGTTCCAAAGATGCGATCGGTGAGGGGCGCATCGTCCAATCCGACCATGATCGGCTCGAGGATGAAGACCCACGACAACGCACCGATCGACACCGCCCCGATGACCCCATCCAGCGCGATGCGGGTCCGCTGGAGTGGGTCGCCGTCGGTGTGGGGAAGGGATGCAATGCCAAGGAGGATTACCAAGTAGCCAATGATGAAGCAGACGTCGGAGATGCCGAATGTCGGAGTGTCTCCGAAGACCACTTCCTGCAGAGCGAGGATGGCGATCCCAGTTGAAGCCGTTGCAAGGCCGACACCCACCAAGGTCCATGCTCGCCTCTCGGCACCGCGGAGATGCCTGGAACGGCGGACGAAGATGACGCCCGCAACGGCGTCGCCGACCAGGATGCCGATCGGAGCGACATTGCGCGCGACACTCGGCCCACCAAACACGGCAGCCACAGCCGCGATGACGATCACCACGAAAGCGGCCGTGGCATACCACGGCACATGAACCGCCTCCCGTGTCGGTATCCACGGCCTAGCTACGTGCATGCCCTTCTATCGGCACAGATGCACTCGGGATGTAGCGATCATGTGGTGGCGGGATCGGGGGACTCCACCAGGAGATCGGACTCATCCCGAAGGTCGACAACAACCTCGAGATCGGAGGCCACAGCCGGAAGATGGTGCGCAATGGCATCCAGGAGTCCAAGGGTCTGTTCGCGAGTGTTGTGGAGGGTCTGAGTGAAACGGATTCCCCCGTAGCCCAACGGCACGGCCGGGTAGGTGGCTGCGTTCAAGTAGTAGCCGTCTTTCATCAGGCGAACAACCATTTCCGCCACACTCTCCGGTCCGCCAATCCGAATGTACCAAATCGGTGTCATATCGAGGGATAACACCGGCAACTGCCGGTCAACGATCTCGGAACGGCAGGCGGCTATGTCGGCGATAAGACGCGCCTGCCGCTCGGCGTGTTCGTCGGAAAGGTGGATGGCAGCAGATTCGACGGCGGCGCCGAGAGCAGCCGGCGGTACGGGTCCGGAGAAGGTCAGAGGACCACCGGTGAGGCGCACCCTTCGAGCTGCAGCGGGATCGCCGAACGCGAGCACCGCACCCAGCGTGCCGAACGACTTGGACAGGCCGGCAGCCACAACCATTCGCGGGTGAATCGGAACCTCGTTCAGAACATGGCCGCGTCCATGGAGTCCTTGCCACCCAAATCCATGAGCATCATCGAAGTACAAGTGAAGGTTCTCGTAGGCACCCAGAAGGCCAGCTATCGCAACGACCGGAGCCGTGTCGCCGTACATCGAGTAGATCCCGTCGGCGAGGTACCAGACCCTGTGATACAGCCCCGCTCGGGCATCGAGCGTCGTCCGCAATGCATTCATGTCGTTGTGCGGCACCACTTCGACCGTGACGCCGTTCCCCCGCAACGCCGCAGCAGCGAGCTGCACCGAGTCGTGAGTCTGGGCGTCGACGAGGGCGAGATCCTCTGGCCCGACCAGGATCGGTAGCGCGGCCAGGTGAGCCAGCGTCGTCGTTTGAGGGATGGCGACTACGGCACCGGTCATGTCACGCAGCTGGGCCTCGAGTTCGTCGTACAGTCCGAGCGCCGTGTACGTTGGCGAGGAGGAGTAGGAAGTCCCGAATCGCTGGACAGCCTCTATCGCACCGGCTTTGAGGCGGGGATCTCGGTTCACGCCGAGATATGCACACGAGCTGAAATCGACGAGTTTCGCCCCGTCGAGCGTGATGATCGCCCCGTCGAGTTTCTCGTCTTCAATCCGTCGTTGGATCAACCCGCGCTCGACTCCGAGGCTCAGCCTGCGCTCGGCGAGATCGAGGATCCGGTCATGGCGTGACCGCATCTTCCTACCTGTTCGTTCGGCTGCATGGACAGCCGCCCGTAATGCCCGCTCTCAAGATAGCCGCCCACCGTCCAACCGTGCGCCATTCGCTCCGATATCCATTGGCCGGCAATCGGTCGTAGCATCCCGATCCGATGAAGACCCTCCGATCCATTGTGGTGTTGGCAACGGCAGCACTCGCCGCTGCCGGCTGTCAATTGAATGTAGGGAACGACGCATCCTCGACGTCGACCACGTTCGATGCGATGTCGACCACCACCACGATCGAGACAACCACGACGGCGATCCGTGACAGCACAACCACCTCCACAACGTCCTCCACGACCACCACCACCGTTCCTCAATCGGAGTGCATCGTCCGATCGGTTGGGACCGACGAGGACTTCTACCGAGAGACCTGCGAGCAGACGGGCATCGCGATCGTTGCCGGGGACCCGGTGGTCTCCGGCGCTCTCGAAGCCGCGGCCGACCGCATGGCCGCGATGCTCGCGTCTCGCCCGGACATCGCCGCCGCCCTTGCGTCCTCGGTCGAGCATGTCGCAATCATCGGCCGAGACCAGCGCATCACCACCCTTCCGGACTTTGAGGAGCTCTACTCGATCCATCCCGGGACCGAATGGAACCGGCTCGGGCGATCGTTCCCCGGTACGGAAGAGATACCGGTCCCTGCCGGCGCCGAGGAGAACCTGCTGTGCCTCGAGTCCGACCGCTACGAAGGCGAGGACATGTTCGTCCGTGACTTCGGCTGGTCGATGCGACGCTTCGGGATCGCCGCCGTCGACCCGACGCTCAACCGTGAGATCGAGGATGCCTACAACCGCGCCATCGCCGCCGACCTCTGGCGCAACACCGTCGCCGAAGTGAACTCCGACATGTACTGGGCGGAGGGCGTCCAGTCGTTCTTCGACGTCAACAACGAAGAGAAGGACGAGAAGGACCAGGTCCACAACCAAATCGACACCCGCGACGAACTCCGTGCGTATGACCCGTCGCTCTCCTCGCTCCTGGTTGAGGTCTTCGGCGAGTCCGAGTGGCGGCCGGAGTGCGGGTTCGACGGTTGATCAGCACGTACCGCATCGGCACGAGTGTGGGGCCACGGTCGGTCGGTCCCCTCGGGGGCCATCCGGCGAAACCACCTTGCCAACCCACCCAATCCATGATATATGTTGATACAAGGTATTCTATGAAACACAATATCTAACATCGCAAGACTTGGAGGGAGCCGGACGTGGACCACAATTCACAGCTCCTCAAAGGGGTGCTCGACATGTGCCTACTCTCGCTGATCGCAGAGGAGCCGAGCTACGGATACGAGATGGCGGCCAAGCTGAAGGACCGGGGCCTCCAACTCGTGAGCGACGGCAGCATCTACCCGACGCTCTCCCGACTCCAGAAGGCCGGTCTCGTCGAGGGATACTTCGTCGAGGCGGACGGGAGCGGCCCCCCGAGGAAGTACTACCGGATCGTTCCGACCGGACGAGAACGCCTGGACGAGTGGTCGGGCGAGTGGAAGGACTTGAGCACCGGAGTGTCGACCATACTGAATGGAGGTGAGCATGAGTGACCGCAGCATCGACCAGGTCGTGGCCGAGTGCTCCCGCTACTGGCGGGACACGGGAGTGCCGAGCGACCGCGTCGCGGAAATGCGCGACGAACTGAATGATCACCTCAACGAAGCAGTCGCCGCCGGCCAGTCTGTCGACAGCGTCGTCGGCCCAGACCTCGCCGCGTTCGCTGAAGAATGGGCCACGGCATACCGGAACCCGGTGAGGACACGCCCACCCGAAGATGAGAAGAGCGGCTCGAGCGCGATATGGATCGGGCTCACCATTGGATTGATCGGCACTGCCTTTGCGGCGGTGGCGATCCTCGCACCGAAAGGAACAGACGTGGACGCTGAACAATGGAGATGGATCTGGATCGGTGCCGCCGTGGTGCTTGCCGTCGGAGAGCTCTTCACGGCGGGCTTCTTCCTCCTGCCATTCGCCGTGGGAGCGGCCGCGGCCGCGGTGCTCGCGTTCCTCGGCGTATCCGTGCCGATCCAACTGGTCACGTTCGTCGTGATCTCGGTCGTCTTCCTGGCGGTGCTCCAGCGATTCGCCAAGAAGGAGCAGGACGACACGGTTGCAGCCCGCGCCGGCGCCAACCGATTCGTCGGGAAGCTCGCCGTGGTCATCGAACCTGTGAAGTACCTCGACACCAACGGCATGGTCCGGATGGGCACCGAGGAGTGGCGTGCGGCCGTCGATTCCGACATCGTGATCCCGAATGGTGCACGAGTCGAGGTCGTCGAAGTCCGCGGGACACGACTCGTGGTCAAGCCCATCCCGCCAACAACCGAATAGTCACAAGAACAATCAGATCGAGTGAAAGCATCTAGGAGAGAGGGAGAACAATGACTGCAGCAGCAGTAGTCGTCCTGGCCTTCATCGTGCTCCTGGTGATCTATGTGGCGCTTGCCATCAAGATCGTCCAGCAGTACGAGCAAGGTCTCATTGAACGGTTCGGGCGGTATCGCAAGACCGTCGACCCGGGATTCCACATGATCGTCCCGTTCATCGAGCGAATGGTGAAGGTCGACATGCGGGAGCAGGTCGTCGACGTTCCGCCGCAGGAGGTCATCACGAGGGACAACGTCGTCGTCACCGTCGACGCCGTCGTGTACTACCAGGCCACCGACCCGGTGAAGCTGAAGTACAACGTGTCGAACTTCATCCTGGCAGCGACCAAGTTGGCGCAGACCAACCTTCGTAACGTGGTCGGCGACATGGATCTCGACGACGCCTTGACGTCCCGCGAGACCATCAACACCGAACTCCGTCAGATCCTGGACGAAGCGACCGACGTGTGGGGTACTCGCGTCGTCCGTGTCGAGATTCAGCGGATCGATCCCCCGACCGACGTCACGCAGGCCATGCACCGTCAAATGAAGGCCGAGCGCGAACGTCGTGCGGTCGTCACCGAGGCCGAGGGTGAGAAGCGGTCCCAGATTCTCCGTGCGGAGGGCGTCAAGGCCTCCCGCATCCTCGAGGCCGAAGGTCAGGCGCAGGCGATCAAGGAAGTCGCCGAGGCCGACAAGTTCCAGAAGCTGACCGTGGCAGAAGGTGAAGGCCAGGCCATCGAGCGAGTCTTCGGAGCCATCCACAACGGTGATCCGACACCGGACCTGATCGCGATCCAGTATCTGAACGCGCTCCAGGGCATCGCAGACGGCAAGGCAACCAAGTTGTTCCTGCCGCTCGAGACGAGTGGAATCCTCGGATCCCTCGGCGCCATCGGCGAGATCTTCGGATCCACCGACGACACCCTGGCCTCGTAGAAGGAACCGACCAACTAATCGATGGAGGGAGCGGACACCCGCTCCCTCTTTCGCGGCCGGCGACTGGGTAATCTCCCTTTCGTCCAATCTTCGTCCAGTCAAACCCAAAGAGGGGGGACCGCCATGGTCCAGGAATTCCGCGACTTCATCGCCAAGGGCAACATGATCGACATCGCCGTCGGCTTCATCATGGGTGCCGCGTTCGTTGCCGTGATTGGTGCGCTCGTCGACAACGTGCTCATGCCGATCATCGCGATCCCGTTTGGGGAGCCAAGCTTCGACTCGATCATCTGGACCGTCAATGGGTCGGAGATTCTGATCGGCTCGTTCATCACTGCGGTGGTGGCGTTCCTGCTGGTTTCCTTGGCAGTGTTCCTGTTCATCGTCAAGCCGTACAACGCCTACCGGGCGCGCACGGAGACTGACGAGGAAGAGGATGCCGGTCCCAGCGAGGTCGAACTCCTGACTCAGATCCGGGACTCGCTCGCACGCAAGAGCTAGCCAAACGAACACGACAGAGGAAGGCGGGTTGCCCCATCGGCAGCCCGCCCTCTCAACTATCGTGAGCGCGTCGCCGCAACCAAGGAGCACCACATCATGTTCGGCTTCGCCGGGAAGATCCTGCACGTCGACCTCACGACCGGCAGCCTCGAGATCGAGGAACCGCCGGAGGAGCGCTACCGAACCTACCTCGGTGGCAGCGCCCTCGGCCTCTACTACCTGCTGAAGAACACTCCGGCCGGCGCCGATCCGTACGGGCCCGAGAACACGCTCGCCTTCATGCTCTCGGGCACGACGGGCGCCCCCGTTGCCGGGCAGAGCCGCTGCACCGTCGTCGCCAAGTCACCACTCACCGGCGCGGTGGGAGACAGCCAGGCAGGCGGCTTCTGGCCGGCTGAGCTCAAGTTCGCCGGCTTCGACGGCATCGTCGTTCGCGGCACCTCCCCGAAGCCGGTCTACCTCTGGATCAAGGAGGGCACGCCCGAACTTCGCGACGCTTCACACCTGTGGGGCAAGACCACGAGCGAGGTCGACGAGATTCTCCAGGAGGAACTCGATGACCGTCGCATCGAGATCGTCCAGGTGGGTCCAGCAGGCGAGCAGAAAGTCCGGTTCGCAGCCATCATCTCAATGGCGAATCGGGCGCACGGCCGCACCGGTATGGGCGCGGTCATGGGCGGCAAGATGCTGAAAGCGATCGTCGTTCGCGGAGGCAAGAAGAAGCTCCCGATGGCCGACCCGGACGCGCTGCGAGCGATCGTCAAACGGTCCATCCCCCTCGTTCGCGACGATGAGGACGTCTGGGAGCTCGCCAAGTACGGGACGATGAGTATCACCGAGAGCCAAAGCGCCGTTGGCGGCCTGCCGACCCGCAACTACCTGAGCGGTTCGTTTGGCTTCGACAAGGCGAAGAAGATCGGGGCAGACGTCTACTTCGACGAGATCCTGCGCGGCGCGGCGACCGGCGATCAGCTCAAGCAGGGCCGCGACACCTGCTACTCGTGCGCCGTTCGGTGCAAGCGAGTGGTCGAGGCGGAGTGGCAGGCGAAGGCACTCAACCCCGAGTCCGGCGGTCCAGAGTACGAGACCGTCGCGATGTTCGGCTCCGACTGCGGTATCGATGACCCGTACGCCATCGCATATGCCAGCCAACTCTGCAACGAGTACGGGGTCGACACAATCTCGGCAGGCGCCACGATGGCGTTCGCGATCGAGTGCTTCGAGAAGGGTCTGATCACCGCCAACGACACCGGCGGGATCGAACTGGCGTGGGGCGACGCGGACGCGATGATCGCCATGCTCGAAGCCACCCTGAAGAGGGAGGGATTCGGTGACATCCTGGCCGAGGGCTCCGCTGCCGCGGCTGTCTCGATCGGCAACGGCGCCGAGGACTTCGTCATCACCTCCAAGAATCAGGAACTCCCGGCGCATATGCCGCGGGTGAAGCCGACGCTTGGCGTCATCTATGCCGTCAACCCGTTCGGCGCCGACCACCAGTCGAGCGAACACGACGGCATGTACACACCCGAGACGATCGAGGAGAGCCCCGACAAGTATCAGAAGCGGATGGCCGACATCGGTCTCACCGATCCGCAGCCGGAGGACGCTCTCAACGAGGAAAAGATCCGCTACGCCCTCGTCACCCAGTACGCGTACTCGGCAATGGACACGGCCGATGTCTGCCAGTTCGTCTACGGCCCAGGGTGGGAGATGCTCGGGATGGCCGACCTCGCCGACGTCATCAATGCCGTCACCGGTATGGGCATCACCGTCGACGACCTCCTCACCTACGGGCAGCGCCGGCTGAACCTGCTCCGGGCGTTCAACGCACGCGAGGGCATCACCCGCGAGCGCGACACGCTGCCGAAGCGCCTCTACGACGACCCGATCGAGGACGGTCCCAGCCGGGGCCGAACCCTCGACCGCGACACAATCACCGAGGCCCTCGACACCTACTACCGCCTCGCCGGCTGGGACCCCGAGACCGGCAACCCGCCGCGAACGCTGCTGGAAGACCTCGATCTAGCCTGGGTGGCCGACGAGATAGGCGTGTGAGTCGCCAAGTCCCCAGACCCCAGTCCTAGCCTCTCCCACGAAGTGGGAGAGGCGCGAGCACCGGTCGCCAGGCCGGAGCGCAGCGGAGAGCGCCTCTGGGGCCTGAACCGCTGAGATAGGGCCTGCGGAGGCCTTTCCGGCGACTGGTCACTGGCGACTGGCGACAGCCCGGACCCCCTCACCCTGTCCCCATTACCATCCACGCCATGCCACCAACGCCACCACCTGAGGACATCCGGATGCGGGGGTTTCGGGAGCGGTCTTCGGTTGAGGATGCGCTTGCGGCTGCACTGGACGGCATCGGCCCGCTCCCTCGAGAGGGGATCCCGGTCACCGAAGCGGCCGGGCGGGTTCTCGCAACCGATGTCGAGAGCACCGTCAACGTGCCCGGCTTCCGGCGGGCGACCATGGACGGATACGCCGTCCGTGCCGAGGACACGTACGGGGCGTCGGCCTACAACCCCATCCCGTTGCGCGTCCTCGGATCGTCGATGCCCGGCACTGGCGACAACCTGCCGATCGGACCGGGCGAGTGTCTTCGCATCATGACTGGGGCGCCAGTCCCGGACAGCGCGGACGCGGTGCTCAAGGCGGAAGACACCAGCGGTTCCGGTGTCCAGATAGAGGCGACCGCTGCCGTGCCGCACGGCCGCAACGTTGGCCGCATCGGTGAAGACGTCGAGGCCGGCGACCGGATCCTCGGCGCCGGACGACGTCTCCTCCCCCAGGACATCGGCCTGATCTCGGCGGTCGGACATAGCCCGGTCGCTGTCGTGCGCCGGCCGACGGTCCGCATCATCGTGTCCGGGGACGAACTCCTGCCACCGGGAGGCTCTCCATCCGGGTCCAGCATCGTCGATTCCAACTCCCCAATGCTTGCCGCGCTCGTCGAGCGTGATGGAGGAATCCCCGAGGTCGTCTCACTCCCCGATCAGCGCGAGGCCATGGCAGACGCACTCTCACGCCCCGATACCGACCTCGTCATCACCGCCGGTGCGGCATCGGTCGGCTCGGAAGATCGGGTCCCCGTCCTCGTCGGTGAACTCGGCCGGCTTGCCGTCCACGGCATCACCATGCGGCCATCTTCCCCAACCGGAGTCGGCACCGTCAACGGCGTTCGGATCCTGATCCTCCCTGGCAACCCCGTCGCTTGTCTCGCCGCCTACGACTTCTTCGCAGGACCGGTCGTGCGGACCCTTGGCGGCCGCTCCCCCGCCTCTCCGTATGGGACGATCGAGCGAAGGCTGTCCGGGCGGCTCGTCTCGCAGATTGGCCGCACCGACTACGCGCGGGTCGTGGTCGACGGCGACCGGGTGAAGCCGATCGCGATCTCGGGATCCTCGGTGCTGTCGTCGGTCACGGCTGCAACCGGATTCGTGGTCGTGCCGGTGTCGTCCGAGGGCTACGCCGAAGGCACCCGGGTCACCGTCCACTGCTACGACGGGGGCTGTGCCGCATGAAGCAGCGACAGTTCCTCAACGTCGTCGACGAGGATGTCGCCCACGACGTCTTTCGAACGGCATGTGCGCACCTGAACCCATGCACGGAAGCGGTTGCTCTCGAATATGCCCACGGCCGTGTCCTCGCCGAAGACGTGATCGCGAAGGTCGACGTCCCCGGGTTCGATCGCAGCAACGTCGACGGATACGCGGTCCGTGCGGTGGACACGTACGGGGCCGAAGAGCTCGACCCGGTCGCGGTTGCCGTCTCCCCGGTCACGCTCGCTGCGGGTGATGCCCCACCGGACGACTTCGAAGCACCGCCCGGGACCGCCGTTCAGATCGCAACCGGCGGCGTCGTGCCCCGCGGCACCGACGCAGTCGTGATGGTCGAGTACACCGAACCGACCGAAGGCGGGATCGTTCTATCGCGCTCCGTCGCTCCCGGGTCGAACATCTCGTTCGCCGGATCCGACGTCGGTCGCGGCGACACCGTGCTCCGGCGTGGCATCGTGCTGACGTCACGCGATACCGCGGTGCTGGCCGCCGTCGGGTCGGCGTCGGTCGACGTCGTGGCCCGACCGCGGGTGGCCGTGCTGTCAACCGGGGATGAGATCGTCCCACCCGGGTCGATCCCCCGTGTCGCCCAGGTGCCGGACTCGAATCAGCCGATGCTACTCGACGCGATTCGCGAACTCGGGTGCGAGCCGATTGCCGCCGGCATCGCCCCGGATGACCTCGCTCTGGTCGAGTCGACCCTCGAGGCGCTGATCACCGGCCAAGAGGCCGTTGACGTCGTGCTGCTCTCGGGAGGCACCTCGAAAGGTGAAGGCGACATCAATGCCGATGCCGTGGCCCGCTTGGCGGAGCGCCTCCCGCACTCCCCCGGCATCGTCGTGCACGGTGTCGCCCTGAAGCCCGGCAAGCCGGTCCTGCTCTCCGTCATCGCGGGCACGCCGGTGGTCGTCCTTCCCGGCTTCCCCACCTCAGCCGTCTTCACCTTCCACGAGTTCGTGGCACCGTTGCTGCGCCGACTCTCCGGCATGCCAGACGATGCAGTACAAACGGTTGAGGCGTTCGCTCCGCTGCGCATCACGTCGGTCACTGGCCGTGCCGAGTACTCACTGGTCGATCTCGTCGACGGCACGGACGGCCTGGCCGCCTATCCGCTTGGCGCAGGATCCGGCAGCGTGACGGCGTTCGGGCGAGCCGACGGCTTCATTCGGATCCCGGCAGCAACTGAATACGTCCCCGAAGGGGCTCCGGTCACCGTCCGACTGTTGAGCAGCCAGGTGCGCACACACGACCTCGTAGTCATCGGGAGCCACTGTGTCGGTCTCGACTACCTCCTCGGCCTCCTGGCCGACGAGGGATTCCGCATCAAGGCAATCTTCGTGGGCTCGACCGCCGGGTTGGCTGCACTCGGGCGCGGAGAAGGCGATGTTGGCGGCACCCACCTCCTCGACGCCGCGACCGGCATCTACAACCAGGCGTTCCTCCCCCCGGGCGTTGAGCTCATCCCGGGATACGATCGTCGCCAGGGCATCGCCTACCGCATCGATGACCCAATCCTGGCCGCTGCAGGCGTCGACCTGCTCGACGAAATCCGCAGCGATCGCCATCGCATGGTCAATCGGAACCCGGGGAGCGGCACGCGAATCCTCATCGACGGAGTACTCGACGGACACCGGCCACCGGGGTACCTCCACCAGGCGAAGACACACAACGGGGTCGCGGCGGCGATCCAACAGCGACGCGCAGACTGGGGTATGACGCTCGAGACAGTGGCGGATGCGGCCGATCTCAGCTTCCGGTTCGTCGCGAACGAACGCTACGACCTGGCCGTCCGAGAGGACCGCTCAGACCGTCCTGCGGTGGTTGCGCTCCGGCGGATGCTCGACGATCCCGAGGCCCGGGGCCAACTAGCCGACCGCGGCTTCAGCTAGGCGGGTCGGTCGCCACCGAGTCGTCCGAGGCCGCGTCCTCGTCGCCGTGTTCGTCGCCTTCGTCTTCCTCTTCGGTATCAACGGTCGCCGGTACGGTCTCAGCTCCCGGAGCGATGAACACGGGCGGCCCAACCAGGGTCCGCACCTCGCGACGTTGCTGCATCCACCAGAACAGCACCGCACCGACGATCACGGCTCCGACCGAGACCCAGCCGTTGCGGCTGAGGCCGAGGAAGCGGAAGGTGGTGTCGGTACGCATCAACTCCATCAGGAATCGACCGATCCCGTAGAGGATCAGGTACACCGCGATCGACGCACCCTTGAAGAGCTTCCCTCGCTTCTCGAGCCACAAGATCACGCCGGCGGTGATGAACAGATTCCACAAGGCCTCGTAGAGGAACGTCGGATGGAACGTCGTGGAGCCCGGATACCCGGCCGCGTCGGCGATCCTCGCCTCGATCTCGACCGCCCACGGGAGATCCGACGGCGTGCCGAACAGCTCCTGGTTGAAGTAGTTGCCGATCCGGCCGATCACCTGTGCCAGCGGGAGACCCACGGCCACGGCATCGCCGAACGCGAAAACGTCGCCCCTCCACCTGCGGAGCAGGAACACCGCAGCGATCGTCCCTGCGATGAGGCCTCCGTAGATGGCGAGCCCACCTTTCCAGATGAAAAAGACCTCCCACGGCTGATCGACGAAGTCACCGGTGTGGGTGGTGACGTAGCCGAGGCGCGCCCCCAGGAAGCCGATGATGACGGTCCAGATCGAGACTCGCTCGACCATCTCGCCGCTCCCGCCGTAGCGCTCATACCGGCGGCGTGCGACCATGACGGCGACGATGACGCCGATGGCGATCATGATGCCGTAGAAGTGGATCGTCAACGGGCCGATCTCGATGACGTTTCGAGACGGTGACGGGATGGAGGCGAGCAGCGGGATCATCCGTAGCGCTCTTTGAATTCCTTGAACGAGTCCCACGCCTGCGGTCCGTAGATGGAGGCCGGTCCGCCGCCCATCTGGATTGCCACGCCGATGGTCTCAGCCATCTGTGCCTCAGTGACGCCCTTGCGCGCCGCACCACGAGTGTGGCTGGCGATGCATCCAAGGCAGCCCTTGTTGATGGCGATGCCGACGGCGA
>Ga0316193_10001652_pt1 | contig 15214 bp, 16 predicted proteins | sample MerIslsedime2_MG_FD_207735 | JGI IMG/M metagenome (GOLD analysis project Ga0316193, IMG submission 207735) | Coastal sediment microbial communities from Maine, United States - Merrow Island sediment 2 | ecosystem: Environmental > Aquatic > Marine > Coastal > Sediment | place: USA: Maine...
GGACGGCCTATGGACCAGCGGATGTGGAGCTTGACCCGGCGGCGGATCTGGGAGAGCCGGGGTCGTTTCCGTTCACCCGGGGAGTCTATGCGGACATGTACCGCGGCCGACCCTGGACGATGCGCCAGTACGCCGGATTCGGAACCGCGGCCGAGACCAACGAGCGATTCCGGTTCCTGCTCGAGCAAGGACAGACCGGACTATCCGTGGCATTCGATCTTCCCACGCAGATGGGACTCGACTCAGACGATCCGTTGTCTGAAGGGGAAGTGGGACGCGTGGGCGTAGCGATCGACACGCTGGACGACATGGAGCTCCTGTTCGACCGGATTCCACTTGATCGCGTCAGCACGTCAATGACGATCAATGCCACCGCGGCCGTACTCCTGGGGCTGTACGTCGCGGTGGCAGACAGTCGGGGAATCCCGCGCGATCGGCTGAGTGGAACCGTCCAGAACGATATCCTGAAGGAGTTCGTGGCCCGGGGAACGTACATCTACCCGGTCGAATCCAGCCTCAGACTCGTAACAGACATCTTCGACTTCTGCGCCCGGGAGATGCCCCGCTGGAATAGCATTTCGATTAGCGGCTATCACATGCGCGAAGCAGGGTCCACCGCAGTCCAGGAGGTCGCGTTTACGCTTGGGAACGCCCGGGAATACGTGCGACGAGCACTGGACCGCGGACTGGAGCTCGAACAGTTCGCTCCGCGGCTGAGCTTCTTCTTTGCGGCGCACAACGACCTGTTCGAAGAGGTCGCGAAATTCCGGGCGGCACGTCGACTGTGGGCACGCATGATGAGAGACGAATTCGGGGCGTCGGATCGAAGCGCACGTTTGCGGTTTCACACGCAGACAGGCGGATCCACCCTGACGGCCCAGCAGCCGCTGAACAACGTCGTACGTGTGGCGATTCAAGCTCTCGCTGCGGTAATGGGAGGGACTCAGTCGCTGCATACGAACGGGTTCGACGAAGCGCTGGCGCTGCCGGGCGCGGATGCGGCCTTGCTGGCCCTTCGGACCCAGCAGGTAATTGCCGAGGAGTCGGGGGCAGCCTCGACCGTGGATCCGCTGGCAGGATCGTGGTACGTGGAGTGGTTGACCGACGAGCTGGAGCGGCGCGCGGTCCGATACCTCGAGCAGCTCGATGAGCTCGGGGGGGCTGCCGCGGCGATTCCTTTCATGAGCGAGGAGATCCACCAGGCCGCATACCGCTGGCAACTCGAGCTCGAGAGCGGAGACAGGCGGGTCGTCGGCGTGAACTGTTATGAGGAGGATACGGCTCCGTTGGATCTTCCGCAGCCGGATTTCGGCGTCCTCGGACGCGAGCAGACCGCACGTCTGGCGGTGGTGCTTGCGGCCCGCGATGATGCCGTGGTGCAGAACGCGCTCGCGGAGGTCAGGCGGACAGCATCGGACGGTGGAAACCTGGTGCCGCCGATCGTCGATGCGGTGAAGGTGCGCGGCACGCTGGGAGAGATCAGCGGGGTCCTGAAGGAACTGTGGGGGCCGTATCAGGGTGCGTGAACGATTAAGCAGGTTCGCGATAGCACTGGAAGAGGGTACTGATGCCGACATACGAATACAAATGCAGTAGTTGTGGGATCGAGTTCGAGCGATTTCAGAAGATTAGCGATGATCCGATCAAGGCATGTCCGGAATGTGACGGTGAAGTGCAGCGGTTGATCTCGACCGGAGGCGGCCTCGTGTTCAAGGGGCCGGGATTCTACGCCACCGACTATGGCAGTCGAAGCTCGAGTCGAACCGGGTCGGAGACGCCGTCAGGAAAGGACTCTGCGAAGGAAGACTCCGGCGGGAAGAACGCGGAGTCACCGGCCGCCAAGGACGGCTCGGATGCCGGAGGCTGAATTCGCAGTTCCGGCGCCTGCTGCTCTCCGGGACGCATTGCAGGCGGCCGTAGCCGAAATGGGGGCTCCATCTTCCTTCATTGCGCTCCTGGACCGACCGGGCGATTCGGCGCACGGCGACTTGACGACGAACGCGGCGCTGGTGCTGGCTGGCACGTTGAAGCGGCCGCCCCGGGAGATCGCTTCTGAAATTGCAGCCCGCCTGTCCGGCTCGACCCCTGGCGTAGCGTCCGTGGAGGTGGCCGGCCCCGGATTCCTGAATTTCCGCCTCGAGGACCGACTCGTGTGGACCGAATTGGCCCGCGTGGCAAAGGCGGACCAGTCCTGGGGGCGATCCGAGGCGGACGCCAAGGAGCGCGTAAACGTCGAATTCGTGTCGGCAAATCCGACCGGCCCGCTGCACGTGGCGCACGGCAGGGGAGCGGCGATCGGAGACGTCGTCGCCTCGCTACTGGAGTGGACGGGTCACCAGGTGGAGCGAGAGTTCTACGTGAACGACGCCGGGCGGCAGATCGAGCTTCTGGGACTGTCGATCGACGCGCGTCTTCGACAGGCGAAGGGCGAGCAGGTTGATGTGCCGGAGGGCGGGTACCAGGGAGCGTATATCGCTGAACTCGCGGCGAAGCTGGAAGCGGAGCAGGCTCCGGTCAACCTGTCGGCGGTCGCCGGGGCGGAGCGGACCCGCGACCTGTCACGTCGCGCCAGTGAGGCCCTCCGGGAGGACCAGGCCGCGGACCTGAAGGAATTCGGTGTCAAGTACGACAACTGGTTCTCCGAGAGCCAGCTGTTCGGCGCCGGCGAAGTGAAGACTCTCCTTTCGGATCTCGAGACCAGCGACAATGCATATCGCGACGAAGGTGCATTATGGCTCCGAACGACGGAATACGGAGACGAGAAGGATCGTGTGCTGGTCAAGGGAGACGGTTCGCATACCTACTTCGTGTCAGACATAGCCTATCATCTCGATAAGCGAACACGGGGTTTCGATCGCGCGATCGACGTCTGGGGGGCCGATCATCACGGTCATGTTGTCCGGATGAAGGCGGCGCTGGAGGCCAGCAGCGTCGATCCCGACTTTCTCGAAGTGATCATTATCCAGCTCGTCACCGTCATGCGGGGCGGAGAAGAAGTGCGGATGAGCAAGCGGGCCGGGACGTTCGTCACGCTCCGCGAGCTGTGCGAGGAGACGGGCCCGGACGTGGCCCGTTACTTCTTCCTCATGAGGCGGGCAGAGGTCCCGATGACCTTCGACCTGGACCTGGCGCTCGACACGTCTGAGAAGAACCCGGTATACAAGGTCCAGTACGCACATGCCCGAATGTGCCGAATCTTCGAACGAGCAGGGGTGGATCCCGTGGCGCTGGCACCGTCGGCGGATGGCTTCTCGGCCCTGTTGCTTCCTTCCGAGCGGGAAGTGGCCAAGACGGTTCTGCGGTTCCCGGAAACCGTTGCCACTGCTGCGGGGACGCGAGCTCCCCACCAGGTCTGTAATTACCTGGAGGAACTCGCCAGTGTCGTAAATGCCTGGTATCACGAGGGCAACATTGATCCCGATCGCCGTGTGCTCGCCGCTGGACCGGCGCGAGATGCGCGACTCGGCCTGGCCAACGCAGTCAGAATTACCCTTCGGCAGGGTCTCACGCTGCTCGGGCTGACGGCACCGGAGCGGATGATCCGCGAGGAGGAGGAAACGTGACCGGAAACTCCGAGCGCGGACGCGAAGCAGGGGCGATCACATATCGGGATGCCGGTGTCGATCTGCGGGCTGCAGAGGTACTGACCGGGCGACTCTCCGACCTCGTAGAAAGTACCCGCACCGCTGCGGCAGACGGGGCGTTCGGCTCATTTGGCGGGAGGTTCCGCCTTCCCGGCGCGTCCGAACTCGTCGCAAGCGCCGATGGAGTGGGGACGAAGGTGCTGGTCGCTGCGCGTACGGGGGTACACGACACGGTCGGTGAGGATCTGGTGAACCATTGCGTCAATGACATCCTCGCCGAGGGAGCCGAACCGCTGTTCTTTCTCGACTATTTCGCGTGCGGCAAGCTGGATCCACAGGTCGCGTTCGAGGTAATCGAGGGTGTGGCACGTGGATGCAGGTCGAACGGGTGCGCACTGCTCGGAGGAGAAACGGCCGAGATGCCGGGCGTATACGACCCCGGCCACTACGACCTGGCAGGGTTCATCGTCGGCCGAAGAGTGTTCGAAATTCCCGGGCGAACCGGGGTCCGCCCGGGGGATCGACTCGTCGCCCTTCCGTCCTCGGGCCTCCACACGAACGGTTACAGTCTCGCCAGAACCGTGCTGTTTCAACACCTGGGCCTGGAGCCCGGGGATCCCTACCCGGGTCTGTCGGGCGAGACGGTGGGACAGGCGCTGCTGCGCGTGCACAGGTCGTATCTCGAGCCGTTGCGCGGGGTGCTGGAGTCCCGTCTGGTCCGGGCACTGGCCCACATCACCGGCGGGGGAATTCCCGGTAACCTGTCCCGGGTTCTGCCACGGGATGCCGACGCGATCGTCCAACTCGATTCCTGGTCTCCGCCTCCGCTGTTCCGCGTTCTCGCCGCGGAGAGTGGACTCTCGGATTCCGACCTTTACGAAACACTGAACATGGGAATCGGGATGATCGTCGTGGTGCCGGCGGAGAGTCTGGACCAGGTGCTTGGAGACGCCGGTGTCCAGTCGGCCGCGGGTTTCGCGTGCGGCGAGATCATTGGCGGAGACGGTTCCGTGCGGTTGTCGCGAGCGGGATGAGTTTCGTCGACCCCCGGGATAGCGCGTGGATGCGTCGGGCGATCGCGCTGGCCCGAAACGGTTGGGGTCAGACTCGCCCGAACCCGCTCGTGGGAGCGGTCATCGTGGCGGACGGGCAGGTGGTCGGTGAGGGCTTCCACTCCAGATTCGGCGAAGCGCACGCGGAGGTCGAAGCGATCCGGCAGGCAGGCGAGCTGGCACGGGGCGCAACACTTTATGTCACGCTGGAACCATGCGCCCATTCCGGAAAGACGCCTCCGTGCTGTCGGGCGATCGCGAACGCTGGCATCCGGCGAGTCGTGTATGGCAATGCCGACCCGAATCCGGATGCGGGCGGTGGTGCAGTCGCACTCGTCGCGGCGGGACTCGAGGTAACGGGCGGAGTGCAGTCGCATCAGGCGGCGCAGGTCAACGCCGCCTTTCTCTGGCAGCACCAGCGCAACGAGGCCTTTGTGGGACTGAAGCTTGCCGCATCGCTGGATGGACGGATTGCCGAGCGGGAGGGGGTTCGGACCGATCTGACAGGTGCCGAGTCCCGCCTTGAGGTCATGCGGCTGCGTGCCGCGCACGACGCGATCCTGATTGGCGCCGACACTGTACGGATCGACGATCCCTTGCTCACGGTCAGGGACATTCCCGCACCGCGGGTTGCACCGCTTCGCGTCGTGCTCGATAGCGAGGCACGCCTGTCGCTTGCCTCCAGGCTTGTCGACACCGTTGCCGACGCCCCGGTCCTCGCCATGGTCGGCGAGGACGCTGATCCCGACCGGATCGCTGGACTGCAGACTGCCGGAGTCGAAGTTGAGTTGATCGAGCGGGATTCCGGTGGAGGGCTGAACCTGTCGGTCGCGCTTGACGCGCTGAACGCCCGTGGACGCGGCGCAGTGCTGTGTGAGGGAGGAGCGAAGCTCGCGACGTCGCTCCTGTCCGGGGGGCACGTGCAGCGGATTCACTGGTTTGTCGCTCCGCGAATGGTCGGACCGGGCGGAGTCGCTGCGTTCACAGCGCAGGTCCCTGACACGAGTGCATGGCGCCTGGCCGATTGCCGGGCCCTGGGGGATGACGCTTTGATCGAATGGAATCACGCGGCGTTGGACGCCGTTACGAGAGAGATCTGACATGTTTACGGGTCTGGTGGAGACAGTCGGTACGATTCAGGTGCGCGAGGAGTTCGAGCAGGGCGTGCGGTTCCGTATCGTCGCGCCTGGTTTCTCGGAGGCACTGTCTGAAGGCGAGAGTGTAGCGTTGGACGGTGTGTGCCATACCGTGTTCGATGTCGATTGCGGCAGTCAGAGCTTCTGGTTCGAGTCGATCCGGACGACTCTGTCACGTACGACGCTCGGCGAGTTCGTACCGGGTCGCGAGGTCAACCTGGAACGGGCGATCCGGGCCGGAGACCCGATGGGAGGACACCTCGTCCAGGGCCATGTCGACGGAACTGGAGAGATGATCGAAGTCGAGGCGGCGGGTGAGACCGTATTCCTGCGCGTCAGACTGCCGGCGGAGGTTAGGCGGTTGACGGTGCTTTACGGCTCGATTGCGATCGACGGGATCAGCCTGACTGTGAATCGGCTGATGGAGGATGTCGCGGAAGTCGCGATCATTCCGTATACATTCCAGCATACGAACGTGAGTCGTCTTGGATCCGGGGATCGGGTCAATCTGGAAGCGGACATGATCGGCAAGTACGTGGACCGGCTCCTTGAGCCATATCGAAGCACCGGGACCTCGGCTGTGCGGGCCGAGGGCCGGACGAAACCCTAAGTCGATTCGGGAGTGGATTCGTGCAGTCTCCTGTAGATACGAAGGTAGAAGAAGCGATTGCCCACATTCGTAACGGCGGGCTTGTCATTATCGCGGACGACGAAGACCGGGAGAACGAGGGAGACCTCGTGTGCGCCGCCGACAAGGTCACACCGGAGATCATAAACTTCATGGCGACGCATGGGCGTGGCCTGGTCTGCCTGACGTTGGATTCGGAGATCGCCGACCACCTGGATCTCCCGCTGATGTCCGATGGACGCAACTCAGATCCGAACGGGACCGCGTTCACGGTATCGATCGATGCTACGATCGAGCGGGGCGTGTCGACCGGGATCAGTGCCGGAGACAGGGCACGTACGATCCAGGTGGCCGTGGATCCCGAATCGCATCCATCGGACCTCATTCGGCCAGGGCACATCTTTCCTTTGCGGGCGAAACGGGGTGGGGTGCTCCAGCGCGTCGGACAGACCGAGGCGTCAGTAGACATCGCTCGGCTGGCCGATTGCGCGCCCGCGGGCGTGATCTGCGAGATCCTCAATGAAGACGGGACGATGGCGCGGCGCCCGGAGCTCGAAGTGTTTTCAGAGACGCACGGGCTTCCGTTCATCACGGTGGCGGATCTGATCGCGTATCGGTTGAGTCACGAGCGCCTCGTGCACAGAGTCGCCGAGGCGACGCTCCCGACTCCATACGGCGAATACCGCATCGTCGGGTATCGCAACGATGTCGATTCGCACGAACACGTAGCGCTCGTGTACGGCGATGTGACGGACCGTGATGACGTGCTGGTGAGAGTGCATTCGAAATGTCTGACCGGAGACGTCTTCGGGTCGGGTCGCTGCGATTGCCAGTCTCAGCTGCAGACGGCGATGATGCTTGTCGCGGAGGAGGGCGCGGGGGTCATCGTCTATCTCGACCAGGAGGGCAGGGGCATCGGCCTGCTCAACAAGCTTCGGGCCTACGAACTGCAGGACGAAGGCATGGACACGGTCGAAGCCAATGAGCACCTGGGATTTGCTCCTGATTTGCGAAACTACGGCATCGGTGCGCAGATCCTCGTGGATCTCGGTCTCAAGACAGTTCGAATGATGACGAACAATCCCAAGAAGCTCAGTGGTCTCGAGGGATTCGGGCTGGAGATCACGGGTCGGCTTCCGCTGGAAGGCGACGTAACCGAGCGAAACCACGAGTATCTGAAGGCGAAGCGAGACAAGCTCGGGCACCTGCTCGGCTCCTCGTGACGGGCAGACCGGACGGGTCGAGGGGCGCTACCGACCTTCGTGTAGGGCTGGTCGTAAGCCGATTCAACGAGGCGGTAACACTCGCGATGGAAGCGGCGGCCCGGAGCACCCTCATTCGGGCTGGTATTACCGACGATCGCATTCAGACTCACTACGTTCCAGGCGCCTGGGAACTTCCCATGTGTGCGCACTGGCTGCTCGATCGCGGCGGACTCGACGGTATTGTAGCCCTCGGGTGTGTGATCAGGGGCGAGACGCCGCACTTTGAGTACGTCTCCCTCGGTGCCACGACCGGCCTCGAGTCGGTAGCGCGCCAGTTCGGGGTGCCGATCGGATTTGGTCTCCTGACGACGGACACGGCAGACCAGGCAAGAGCCCGGGCTGGCGGACGCAAGGGAAACAAGGGTGAGGAAGCGGCACTCGCAGTGCTGGAAATGTGCGAGCTCGCGGCGAGCCTTCGATGACCGCCGCCAACCCGAGATCTCGTGCCCGGAGCTGGGCGCTGCAGGTGCTGTACGCCTGGGACGTATCCGGGGCAGATGACGATCTGGTCGACTTCGCTGCACGGACTCTCGCTCGGCGAAGAATCTCCCCCCGGTACCGCCCGTATTCCATGGAACTCATCGAGGCCCTGTCACTGCGGGCTCCTGCCGTGGACTCGAAGATCCGGGACCACCTGTCCAACTGGCGATTGGAGCGATTGACTGAGATCGACCGTGGGATTCTGCGGCTGGCGACAACGGAGCTCATGGCCATGCCTGATGTCCCGCCGAAGGTGGCGATACACGAGGCGATCCGGCTGGCGGAACGGTACGGAACCGAGGAAAGCCCGAGATTTGTGAACGGTGTTCTGGATGCAGTGGCGCGCGGCCTGACACGGCCCGCCTGACGGCGCGAATTATGCGGATTCTGGTCGTGAACTGGCTGGATCGGGAAAATCCCAGGGCCGGGGGAGCCGAGATCCATCTGCATGAGATTTTCGGGCGTCTCGCCGCTCGAGGCCACGACGTCACGCTTCTGTGCTCGGGTTGGCAGGGCGCTTCCCCTGAGACGGAACTGGACGGTATCCGGGTCGTTCGGGCTGGGACTCGCTACACCTTCGCGCTCCACGCGCGTTCAGCATTTCAGGACCGGTTGGGTGGTGGGCGTGAAGTCGACGTGATCGTCGAAGATGTGAATAAATGTCCCCTCTTCTGCACACACTGGTCGTCGCGCCCGGTCGTGACTCTGGTTCCTCACCTGTTCGGGGTCACGGCATTTCGGCAGGAACTGCCGCCGGTCGCTTCCGTGGTCTGGGCGGCGGAGAAACTGATGCCGGCAGCCTATCGGAATTCGCCAATCCTGGTAATCTCTGAGAGTACGGCGGACGACCTCGTGAACAGAGGGTTCGGGAGAGACCAGATCAAGATCAGCTATCCGGGGATCGATCACGAGTTCTACACTGTGGACTCTTCAGTGCGGCGCTTCGAGAATCCGACGCTGGTTTACGCCGGGCGTCTTCAGAGGTACAAGAGCCTCGATGTCGTGCTTCGAGCTCTTGCGATCCTGCGGGATCGAGGGATTGAGATCCGATTTCACATTGCGGGACAGGGGGAAGATCGCGGCAGACTGGAAGCGCTCACCGATTCACTGGGTCTGCGCGAACTCGTGAGCTTTCTGGGGTACATATCGGAAGAGGATAAACGCGACCTGCTGCGAAGGGCCTGGGCAAACGTCTATCCGTCGCCGAAGGAAGGGTGGGGAATCAGCAATATCGAGGCGGCGGCCTGTGGGACGCCGTCCCTGGCCAGCGATGCGCCGGGTCTGCGGGAGTCGGTGGTCAACGACCGATCCGGATATCTCATTCCGCATGGGAACATCGAGCAGTGGGCCGATGCGATCGCTTTGATGTGCGGGGATCCGCAACTGCGGGATCGGTTGGGTGCCGGTGCGGTCGAACATGCCGCACGATTCACATGGGAGGAAACAGCAGACGAGACGGAAGCCTTGATACAAACCACTATCTGAAACGGAGGGGGGAGCGCGATGCAGATCATCATCTCCGGCCGGAACGTGGATGTCGCCGACGGTCTTCGAACGCATATCGAGGATCGATTCGGAAGACTCTCGCGATTCGAGTCGCGGGCATCCCGAGTGGAAGTGACCCTGGTCGAGGAGAAGAACCGCAGCATCGCAGAAGCAGTGATGAGCGTAGACGGAGCCGGGACGATGTTCGCGAAGGCAGAAGGCCCGGAAGTCAGGACTGCTGTGGATCGGCTCTACGATAAGCTCTCTCGACGGGCAAAGAAGGGCAGGGACATTCGCCGGAATCACAAGTCGCCGGATCCGGCGCCGATTCCGATGCTGGATGGAGAGTCAGACGAGTGACAGTCCTCACAATTGCAGAGTTGCTGGATCGCCGTGGCGATTTGCTTTCCCTGGAGCTGGTTGCAGGCGAGGCGGGGCTCGATCGACAGATCACGGGCGCGGACATTTCCAGTCCGGGACTGGTGCTGGCGGGCTTCACCGACCGGTTTCCGTTGAATCGGTCGCAGGTGCTCGGCGAGACAGAGATCATGTATCTCCGGTCTCTGGACGGAGATCGACGAGAGAAGATTCTGCGCCGATTTCTCGAGAACGAGGTGCCCTGCGTGATCGTCACGAAGGGTCTTGAACTGCCGTCCGAGCTCATCAGCCTGGCGGAGGAGATGTCCGTACCGCTCCTCAGTTCATCACTCAAGACGGGAGAGTTCTTCCAGCGAATCAAGCCGTTTCTGGAGGACGAATTTGCGCCATCGACCGCGATCCACGGATCAGTCGCCGATGTATACGGCGTGGGGTTGTTGTTCGTGGGTCAGAGCGGCATCGGAAAGAGCGAATGCGTCCTCGACCTCGTTGAGCGGGGACACCGGCTCGTGGCCGACGATGTCGTGCTCGTTCGTCAGCGGGGCGTGGATGTCCTGATTGGAAGGGCGATTGAGCACCAGCAGTTTCACATGGAGATTCGGGGCATTGGGATCATCGATGTGAGGGCTTTGTTCGGAATTCGATCGGTGCGGCAGCAGAAGCGCATCGAGGTCGTGGTCCAGCTCGAGCACTGGAGCGACAAGGCGACTTATGATCGCACCGGTCTCGCACAGGACACCACGAGAATCCTCGGGGTCGAGGTCCCGCGGGTCATTATTCCGTTGAATCCGGGCAAGAACATCACGGTGATCAGCGAAGTGGTCGCAATGCGTCACCTGCTGCGGTACGCCGGCGTAGATTCCGCGAAGCTGTTCGAGCAGAATCTGAAGGCCCTGATGCAGCCTGTGCGCGACTACCTGGAGGGGGACAACGAGTGACAGAGGTCTCAGGCGTCGTGGTGGCGCACGGCGCCCTCGCGGCAGCATTGATCGAGGCCGCGGAGAGGATCTCGGGAATTGAGGGTGCGCTGACCGCTGTTTCGAATGTCGGCCTGTCGCCGGCTGCTCTGCAAACCCGGCTTGTTCAGGTCATCGGCGACGGTCCGGCGATCCTGTTTACCGACCTGGCAAGTGGAAGCTGTACCTTCGCCTGCAGATCCCTCGTCAGGACTCGCCCTGAACTGGCGGTGGTGACCGGGACCAACCTTGCAGTTCTGATCGACTTCCTGTTCAACAGACATCAGGATGTGCCGGCGCTGGCCCGCCGGGTGGTAGAGAAGGGTCGGGCGGGTCTGACTGTTCTGTCCCCAGCTGGAGGGCTTGATGTCGCTGGACCTGTTTCGGATTGACGAGCGCCTGCTGCACGGGCAGGTGATCGTCGGCTGGGGCATGCGCCTTCATATCGACTACTACGTCATCGTTGACGACGAAGTGGCCGCGAACGCATGGGAAGCGGATCTGTACGCCGCCGGATTGCCGACCGGGGTCGACGCTCACTTCGTGTCAGTAGATGAGGCGATCTCCCGTTTCGAAGAGTTGGACACCTGTCTGGGGCGCGGAGCTCTCCTCACCCGAGATCCGGGACCGATGCGCGAGCTGGCGGAGGCAGGTCTACTCGAGGGCAGGCGGGTCAATGTCGGCGGCATGCACGCGGGAGAGCAAAGACGGCGTGTTCTTCCCTACGTGCACCTCGCTTCAACGGAGGTCTCCGATCTGCAGGCGATCGCCGAGCGTTCAGGTAAGGTCACCGCCAGGGACCTCCCGGCTGCGCGCGAGGTGCCGCTGGAGGAGCTGATCCGTGCCGCTCGGTGAGATTCCGCTCGGCACTACGACCTGGTTGATCCTGGTCGCCCTGGGGGGTGTCCTGGCCGTTGATGCCGTGTCCTGGCCGCAGGTCATGATCTCCCGTCCCCTGGTATCGGCGACTGTCGGCGGTTGGGTATTGGGAAATGCTTCGGCCGGATTCCTGGTCGGCGCCCTGCTCGAACTCATGAGTCTTCGGCACCCACCGTTCGGGGCAGCCAGATACCCGGATACAGGACCCGCAGGCCTCGTTGCAGGCTGCTCTTACGCCGCGGTCGGAACCGCCTCTCTGGGGTCGCTGGTGGCCGCCATTCTTGTCGGCTGGGCGGTCGGCTGGATCGGATCGGTGAGCGTTCAACTCCGGCGGCGAGGAAATGAACGCTTGCTCAGGCCAGAGGCTGAACTCGCGGCCCGTCCTGAACTCCTCGAGAGACGGCAGAAGGCGGCCGTTCGTCTCGATGCAGCCAGAGGTGCGCTACTTACGGCAGGGTTCCTGGTGCCCGCGATGCTGGCCGCGGCATGGGTAGTGGACCAGCCCGAGTCGATGCTTGCCACGGTTTGGGGCGCGGCCATGTTGGTGACGGCTCTCGCTGCGGCTGCCGGCGCTGGGGGGCGGACGAGTTCGTTCGGCCTCGGTGGTTGGCCCCTGCTGTTCGCAGGTGCCGCAATCGGTGGTCTCATCGTAGGGATCTTCGGGTGAAGCCGCTGCGTCAGGACCTGGTGGCGGGATGGTGGCGGACCTTTGCCGTCCAGGGATCGTGGAACTACCGTACGATGATCGGCGGCGGCATGGCGTTCGCAATGCTGCCGCTGCTTCGCAGGATCTATGCGGGGGACCCGGTCAGGTTCAGCGAAGCCGTCAGGCGACACATGGGTGCGTTCAATGCCCACCCTTATCTCGCCGGCATGGCTGTCGGTGCCCTGGCGCGAGCTGAACTCGATGGTGAGACTCCGGAGCGTATCGAGCGGTTTCGCAGTGCGTTGCGGGGCCCGCTGGGAACCATTGGCGATCGCCTGGTCTGGGCGACCTGGCGGCCGGCTTGTCTTCTCGTGGCGATCGCTGCATTCGGCATGGGTTTCAGTCCGATCGGGTCGGTGGTCCTGTTCCTCGCGACATACAACGCGGGACACATTGCGATCAGGGTGTGGGGATTCTTGCGCGGCTGGCGGGAGGGACTCGGTGTCAGCAGGGCGCTTCACGAGAGGTGGCTGAACGCCGTTCCGAAGGCGCTCGCCCCCGTAATTCTGCTTCTGCTCGGGCTCGACGCTGTTCTCTTGAGTCGTCGGGTGCTGGATACTGTCGCGTGGGACGGGCTATTCGCCGGGCTCACGCTTGTTGCGGCATTCGTGTCTCTGATGGCATTCCGCTGGCCGCGCCGGACCGGCAGAATCGCGATCGCGCTCGTGATTGCGATACCGCTGGTATGGCTCGGTATCGCGATCCTGAACTGAGAATCGAGAGGTAGCATTGCTCAACGGTGACGATACACGAATTGATGGTGAGCTGGTGGCGGAGACGAGCGTCCGGGTACCGAACCGCCTGGGCCTTCACGCGCGTCCAGCGGCCGAATTCGTGAAGTTGTCGGCTCGTTTCGAGTCGAACGTCAGCGTCGAAAAGGACGATCTCGAGGTAAATGGAAAGAGTATCATGGGTGTGATGATGCTCGCGGCGGAGTACGGTTCATTGCTGCGGATCAAGGCGGTGGGGCCCGACGCCGAGGATGCGGTTTCGGTTTTGTCGACGCTGGTGGCAAGTGGATTTGGAGAGCAGGAGAGCGACTACGCGGATCCAGAAGATGGAGAGGTGGCGAGAGCGTGAGCGTTGCATTTGAGGGTGTCGGAGCATCCCCCGGACGGGTGCTGGGGCGTGTACGGCGCCTCGAATGGGAGATCCCGCCAGTTCCACATCGGACGATCGGTCCCGACGAAGTCGATCGCGAGATCGAGAGATTCGAACTGGCCCGCAAAGCGGCAGTCGCCCGGGTCGTCGCGCTTCAAGCTGAGACGTCAGACCTGCTCGGCCGATTCGAGGGGAAGGTCTTCGAGTCCCAGGCGTTCATGATCGAAGATCCCGACCTGGTCGCAGGAACGATCGCCTACATTCAGGACAACTTCCTGGCCGCGGAACGGGCGTTCGAGTTGCAGATGCTCGAGTATCGGGTGCGGATGCTCGACTCACCACACTCGATGGTCCTGGATCGCCTGCCGGATCTGCATGATGTGCGACTGGGGGTGCTTTCCAGCCTGCTGGATCGACCCGAGCCCAGTCTGGAGGGGTCCGGCGCGGGGCCGGCCATGGTCCTCGTGGCCCAGGATGTCGCGCCGAGCCTGGCCGTGCGTATGCGCCCGGAGCACGTTCTGGGCCTGGTAACGGCCTCAGGGTCCCGAGGATCGCACAGCGTTCTCCTCGCTCGCTCGCTGGGAATCCCCGCTGTCGTTGGAGTGGGGGCGGATCTGGCTCGCATCAAGGACGGGGCGAAGATCCTGGTCGACGGCCATTCAGGCCGTCTGATCCTGGAGCCTACCGGGGCCGAGGAGGAGGGCTACCGCAGGGCGGTCGTCCAAGCTGCAGCCCGCAGGAAAATTCTCGACAGGTTGGCGGCGGAACCCACCGAGACAGTCGACGGCGTTCACACCGTGGTGCAGGCGAACCTCGACCAGCCGTTCGAAGTCGAACAGGCGATCCGGCTCGGTGCGGAGGGAGTTGGACTGTTCCGGTCGGAGTTTCTCGTCATCGGGCGCCGGGAAATCCCGTCGGAAGAGGAGCAGTACGAGGCCTATACGGCTGTCGTCGAAGCATTTCCGGGTCAGGAAGTGACGTTGCGGACGTTCGATATCGGGGGGGACAAGTTTCCGCTGTTCCTGTCGATGCCCGCGGAGGATAATCCGTATCTGGGTTGGCGGGCGATCCGGGTTTGCCTCGATCTTCCGGACCTGTTCGGAAACCAGCTCCGTGCCGCGGTCAGGGCGTCTGCGCACGGAGACCTCAGGTTGTTGATTCCGTTCGTGACATCGGCGGATGAGCTCTCCCGGACGAGAGAGCGACTCGCAGAGGTCTACGAATCGCTCGACCTGGTCGAGTCCGGTCGGCGAATTCCGGTCGGACTCATGGTGGAAACGCCAGCGGCACTCGAGACGGTCGATTTGCTGGCTCCGTACGCTGACTTCGTCAGTCTCGGTTCGAACGATCTCACCCAATACGTCCTGGCGGCAGATCGCGGTCACGCCAAGGTCTCAGGGATCTACGATCCGCTGCACCCCGCTCTGGTGAGGATGTACCGCAGGCTGGCGGAAGACTGCATGCGGCATCAGCTGGATCTCTCGGTGTGTGGCGAGTTGTCGGCCGACCCGGTCGGGGTGGCTGTGCTGCTCGGGCTCGGATACAGGAAATTCAGCGTGTCTCT
>Ga0316193_10001655_pt1 | contig 15207 bp, 13 predicted proteins | sample MerIslsedime2_MG_FD_207735 | JGI IMG/M metagenome (GOLD analysis project Ga0316193, IMG submission 207735) | Coastal sediment microbial communities from Maine, United States - Merrow Island sediment 2 | ecosystem: Environmental > Aquatic > Marine > Coastal > Sediment | place: USA: Maine...
AGCGGGCCTCTTCCGCCGCGGGTTCCGGCACGAGCTTGAAGTCAGTTACGCCGAGTTGCAGAAGAGCCGGTTGATTCTCTTCTTCAACGGTCTGGCCCAAAAGGCCGTAGTCAATCGACTCGATCATCGTTGGCGTCATTTCTGTACATACACATGAGACACCTGTCCCAACTGATTGGTTGCATCGAGGTCGATGACTTTGAAATCGTGTGGGCCCCGGGGTATGGATCGCTGCGGGCCGGTGGAAATGTGGGGGTCGATGACGGCACGCTTTTCCACGCAGGATCGGTAGCCAAGCCTGTATCGACTGCCGGGGGCTCTGGACCACACCGTCAGACCTGGCGCGTATCGCGATCGAGATCATGAGGGAGTATCGGGGACCTCCGATCGTCTGCTCTCCCACGAAATGGCTCAGGAGATGCTGGCGCCGCAGATCTCGATCTCGGGGAACCCTATCGCCGATGCCATGGCTCTCGGCTTTGAACGCTCGGGGAGCGGCCCAGAATTCGCCATCGTGCACACCGGCGGCACGGGGGGTTTTCCACCGCGGTTCTGCTGGCGTACCCCGAAACGGGTCAGGGCGCGGTCATCATGACGAACTCGGCCACCGGCAGCCTGCTCCGCTTCGAGGTTCTCCTCGCCGTGTCCGTGGAATACGGCTGGCCACAATTATCGTAATCGTGTCTTGTAGGTACCACCGGTGCAGAATTCTGAATTGTTGCTAGTCGACCACCATCGGGTTGGCGGGGTCGACGGCCCATTCCTGAAGTGAGGCGGTGTAGACGGCCACATCGGTGAAGCCGAGTCGGGTCATGGTGAAGGCGGCGGATGACGCGGCGATCCCACCACCGCAGTAGATGATGGTGCGGGTGTTGCGGTCTCCATCGAACAACGCGGCCAGTTCGTCGTGCGGCCGGTAGCGGCCCGATTCATCGATGAGTGAGGTAAATGGTGCGTTCGAGGCGCCGGGGATATGGCCGGGTCGGTCGTACATGGTCATCTCGCCCCTGAAGCTTGCTTCCGGCAACGCGTCGATGAGGTGGACGGCGCTGTTGTCGATGGCGGCGAAAACCTCGTCCCGGTCAGCGATCAGTTCCGGTCGGGGCGCGGGGGTGAGCATTTTCGCGGGCCGGTTGGCCGGCTCGGTCGACAGCGGTCGACCCTCCGCGGTCCAGGCCCCCAACCCGCCGTCAAGCAACGCCGCCCGGTCGAATCCGACCCAGCGCAGCATCCACCAAACCCGGGCGGCCCAGGCCGAGTTGCTCCCGTCGTACAACACCACCCGGGAATCGTCACCGACACCCAGTGCACCCATCGCGGCACAGAAATGCTCCGGTGTCGGCACGGCGAAATTGAGTGGGCTGTCACCGTCGACCAGATCGCCCTTGAGATCGGCAAATCCTGCGGATGGGATGTGGCCGCCTTCGTATTCGGTCCGGCCACTCTCAATCTGGATGCCGTCTTCGCCCCGTTTCACGCTGACGGAGCAGTCGAGCACCACCAGGTCCGGGTCATCGAGGTGCTGGCTCAACCACTCGGCAGTCACCAGCGAGTCCATCGCGGCGTCGGGTTTTGGATACGAGCTCGCACAGCCAGCTGTGAGGGCCAATGCTGCGATCAGGAGGAAGATTTTTCGTGACCAATGATGATTTGACATTTTTCCTCCCGGTCGTTCGAAGATACGTCCCGCCGATCATACATATAGATGGGCGCCCATGGGCATCATGGATGCCACTGGGCCTCACGCCTATTGCCTAAAGAGCCCCTTCATCACGGACTGTGCAACGTCCCGAAACGGAGTGAACCGGCTCAATCCGGTGTGCCTGATCTTCTCTACCATCAGCTGCGTGTTCTTCGGCCTCACGGCACGAGACGCCGAGCCTTCCCGATTGGGGGTGATGTGTTCCATGGACAAACTGGCCAGGTTGGCCAGCTCCATGGCCCACTCGTACTTGGTGCCTCCCTCCAGGGAGGAATAGTGATAAACCCCCCGTCCCTCGATTTCCAGCAGGTGGGCCGCGGCCTCGGCCACGTCGTTGGTCCAGGTGGGAAAACGAATTCCGGCATGATCCAGACTCGAGGGCGTCGGGTCCTGAATCTGCGCCACGGTTTTATAGATGAAACCGGAGCCTTTCCAGGTCGGACCGGCCCCGATCAGAAGCGGGATCCGAAGTACCAACCCTGCATCGCGCTGAAGCACGAGGTCCTCCGCTTCCACCTTCAGTCGTCCGTACTCATTGACGGGATGTCGTTCGTCCTCCTCACGATAGGGTGGGGCGGCCCCTTCAAACACGTAATCCGAGCTGATGAACAGCAGCGGCACCGATTCGGGCAGCAGCTCGCAGAACTGTTCGACCGGAGCCACATTCAGCCGGCAGGCTACCTCTGGATTTTCCTCGCAGAAATCCGGGTCCCGGTAGGCGGCGCTGTGCACCACAACATCCGGTTGCACCTCTTGCAGCAGGCATTTCAGAGCCTCGGCATCGCGCAAGTCCACCGTCAACAGACCCGCCGCCGCATAAGAGAATCCAGCCGCCGCAACATTGCCCATGCCTTCCAGTCGAGCAGTCAGGCTGCGCCCCAGTAGACCGCTGGCTCCGGTAATCAAGATGGTTTTTTCATGGTCCATTCAAAACCCCCGTTCGGAATATTGCCGACCATCGCATTGTTGCACCACCGACGAAAATTCCCGGGACTGAATCTCCGCTACAATAGGAAAAATCATCAAGGTACCGGATTGGGCAGCCGGAGGCGGGGCCGAGAAAAGGTCGCCTGGTGAGAAGGAAACGAGTCAACCGTGCCTGGGACCCGGGCGCGGACGGGGGTCATTCCGGAAAGGAAATGCGTCATGAGTGATTCATACCTCGTGAGGGGTCTGATCGGCCTCCTCCTAATGGCGGCGCCGGTGGCTGCGCTGGCGGGTGGAGACGTCAAGCTACAGGAGATCAAGTACGAGAGCTGGTCGCAGCAGAATCTCGGCGACCCGCTGCCGGTCGGCGGGCCGGTCATCCGGGTCTTTTCAGAGAGCGGGGACCGTTTCACGTTCATCGGCCACACCGATGAACCGGTCAGGTTCCTGGGCCTGCTTTCCGGGAGCTGTCCGGGGGTCGACGAGATCCGCTCTCTCGAGTTCGAGGTTTCGGAACAAAAGGTCTCGCTATCGCGCCCCGACGATCGAGGTGCGTGGTTCAGCCACACAGGTGTGGTCGAGCTGTCGCGCAACGAGCCGAAGGGATTTCACGCAGTCCGCGAATGCAACGCTAAGCTCAAGATACTTGCCGAACGCACCGGCCGGACGCGGCGGGAACTGGTGGCCGAGGGGTTTGGAATTCGCTTCCGAAACTGGATCGAGGGTCGGGCGATCCTGACGTGTTCCGATCGGAACAACAGCAATTCGGACACCGCGAGACTCGACCTCTGGGTGCAGTGCGGAGGCAAACCAGAGGCTTCCGAGCCGAAACCACCGACCACGAATCCGGTCCCTGCAAGATTGTCACCGTTGGTCGCCGACCTCACCTTCGAGGTCGACCGCCCCAGCTACGTCGGGAAGTGCCCGGTTGGGCTCCAATTCACCGGCTCCATCACGACCTCCCGTGCGGGATCCGTTACCTACCGATCTGTTGCCCACGACGGGAAGTCCTCGCCAATCGACACCCTCACGTTTGCTTCCGCCGGCACAAAGGTCATCACCACATGGGGCGAGACCCTCGGCCAGCCGGAACCCTCAGGAGCCCTGGCGGTCGGTCCCGAAGACGAAGGCCCGGGTTTTTCAGGGTGGAGGCGTCTCGAAATCCTCGAGCCGGCAGGCTTCGCGCCTTCCTCTTCTGCCGATTACAGCGTGATTTGCGATGAATAGACCATGCAGCTCCAGGCGGCACCTGCCGAGCTGACAAGCCGGCACCTTCCCCCTAGAGAATCCAGGCGTAACCGACCTTCACGAAGATCGTCCGGTCGGATTGCGTGAGGTTGACCTGCAGCGGACCCTGGAACAAAGGTGCCTGGTACAGGGGTTTTCGGCTGCCGTGCTAACCTGAAAATGAACGAAAGGATCTCCCTATCTCCAGCAGAATCAAAAGCTTTTCTTTTCGATTGATGGCGATTTTTTTGTCGATCCTTTTCATCGCCATCGTCATGGAATTTTTTTTGAGGATATTTGGCCCGCCCTATTATCGCTTCAACAATCTCAGCCAGGAATACTACTCCAACCCTCGTGGCTATCATGATGTCGTCAGGAAAGAGGGAAAGCATACCGTATATGGTCTCACCTATCATGAGGACGACCATGGATATCGAATCTCTCCTGTCGACAATCAAGCACCCGAAGAATCCGCTGAGAAGCAAATCTTAGGTATCGGTGATTCCTTCACTTATGGGAGAGGCGTTAGATACGAAGACATCTGTCTGACTCGCCTGGAAAAAATGCTCAATAATGGCCAACATAGTGTGGCCGTAAAGAACTGTGGCGTGGTCGGTGCGGGCATCGAGGAAGTCGTGGAAATCTACGCGCGAGAGTCAACTTCTCTGCCTTCAGGGTCGTTAGTGATATATGGCCTGGTGCTGAACGATTTTGGATTCGGGTTTTCCGATTCCATCAAAGGACTCAACTTCATCGACATCAACAATGGCGGTAATACGTTCAGCATCCTGAGGAAGAAATCCGCTCTTATCAATTTCATATCTCATCGAATTGATACGAGGCGTTTGCATACGAGTACGCTCGAGGCTTATCTCGAAAGCTTCGAAGGCGAGAGCGCTGATAATGGGTTTAACTTATTGGAAGAAATGAATCATCAAATCCATGAAAATGAGAACGAACTGTTGGTCGTAATTTTTCCATTGCTTTACGATTTTGACGAATATCGATTCAAATCGATACACAAAAAGATCGAGGCATTTTGCGACAGCCACGAAATCTTTTTCCTGGACCTGTTCCCCGCATTTTCTCGTCACACCGCAGAAGACCTGTGGGCCAATCCTACTGACCACCACCCCAACGAAACCGCACACCGCATCGCGGCAGATGAAATTACCGCTTTCATAGAAAGAGAGGCGCCCGGCTTTTCTCATCGTCACGTCCGGGCAGTGTCGGAGTGACCGTAATCGCCCACCTATTCCACCGTGCCGTTGACAGGCATCTGTAAAGGCGCAGTGGTCGATTCAGGAAATCGGTAATATCATTTGGCTTGGCCCCCCGAGGGAGGAGCGCCATGGATGGGATCGTCGATGCTCTGTATCGCTGGATCAATCCAGCTGCCGGTGCAAAAAAGCTGATCCGGTGCCTCCTCGTGAATCCGAACTCGTACATCGATCAAATGAACTGTGTTCAGCGGTTCCGAGACAACGGCGAACTGCAGTACTCGCTACGGTCGATATTTCGGTACGCTGGGTGGATTCGACGCATCCACATTCTCGCTGAAGGTGATCCGCCGGAATGGCTGCGCGTCGGAGGCAGAATCGCGTGGGTCGATGCGGTGGCCCTCATGAAGACCCACGGTCAAGAGCCTCAGCTCAACTCGGAGACGCAGAAGCTGTACTTCACGGCGGTTCCGGGCCTGGCGGAGAAGTTCATCACCTTCGATGATGATTGGTTTCTCGGCGATGAAACCTCAGAAAGAGATTTCTATGCGGATGGTGATGTGCCGATCCAGCCTCAGAGTCTGACCGGCCATGGGTGGCACGCGCCGACGGCATGGACGAAGACACTGTATGAACTCGGGCTCCAGAGGCTGCCGTCGGATCTCGTGGATGCAATACGCTCCGGGGGAATCTCCCGGACTGAGCCAATCAGGCGGATTCGTAAGCTCTTGAAAGAGGACGGGCTGGTTGTCACTTCGGCTCGTCGAGATGCGCAGGCATGGCTCCGCGACACGAATATCGTCGATTTTCGCCATGTCCTGCAAACCATCCTGGAGACGCGACCCCAGACATTTTGTCTGAACGATGACTGGAGCACTATTCCGGCCGAATACTGCGAGCAATTCAAAATCCTCCAAAGCTTCTACGAAAAAATGTATCCGGAACCCGCGTCGTGGGAGTTCCCCGTTCAGGAAAACGCTTGATGGCACTTCGCTGAATAGACTGGAACCAGGCATCGTGACCCGGATCACCGCACCGCTCGGTTGAGGATCCTCATGGCTCGGTTCGAGGTCGTCATGTCCAGGATTTGCTTTCCATCGAAAAAACGGTGGTATATTTTGAGGAGGACAGCGACACATTTACGACAGACACGCGGAGGTGCGGAAATGGCAGCCCGAAAAAGCTCAGACGAACTGATCGAGGCGATTGACGAGAGCCGACGGGATCTGATCAAGAAAATCCTGCTCGGTGGGACCGCAGCCTATGTGGCCCCCGTGATTGCGTCGTTTCACCTGAACCCGACCGCCGTCATGGCCAACGATGGTCTGGCCGGCGGCAGCAACATGGGCTATCCGCTTGGCAGCAACATGAGCCAACCGCTCGGCAGCAACATGAGAATGGCGAGCCACCCCCTCGGGAGCAACCAACGGGCATAGCCGCACGCGGCCGACTTTCCACCAAACGCCTTCGAACGCATGGAGTCCCATGGCATCAGACAAATTGATGCTGTCGGCGGCCATGATCGTGCGCGATGAGGAAGATCATCTCGAGGCGTGTTTACGCACGATTCAGGATCTCGTCGACGAGATCGTGGTGGTCGACACCGGTTCGAAGGACCAATCGGTGGCGATCGCAGAACGGTTCGGAGCCCGCATTTTCCATTTCCCCTGGTGCGACGATTTTGCGGCGGCCCGCAATCATGGCCTGGACCGCTGCCACGGAGACTGGATTCTCTATATCGACGCCGACGAACGGGCGCGGCCCTACCCGCAGACCGATCTGGAAATGGCGCTCAGCAATCCGGACCACGCAGGCTGCTCGGTGCTCCTGCACGCCCGTACCGGCTACACCCCTTATCGGGAGATGCGCCTCTTCCGAAATGACCCCCGAATCCGGTTCGAAGGGCTCATGCACGAGACGATCTGGCCGGGGATCAGTCGGTATCTCGAGGAGGCGGGCGCAGAGATCGGAGAGTGCGGCCTGGTTCTCGACCACGTGGGGTACGACGGCCCCCAGGACCACAAGCACGAGCGCAACCTGCCCCTCCTCCAGAAAGCACTCGCAGAGGATTCCGATCACGTCTACTGCTGGTACCACCTCGGAATGGTGTACTTCGGACTGGGACGGCCGGAGGCCGCCCGAGAGGCGTGGTGGTCAGGCATCGAGGCGGTCCGCAGAAAGAAACAACGCTGGGCCACTGACAGCCTGCCCTTCGTGGAACTGATCCAACACCTACTCGCCACCGGCAAGGAGGTGGACGAGCTGCTCGAAGAGGCTCGACGGCTCTTCCCGGAGGAGCAACAGCTTGTCTGGCTGAACGGCCATCAGATGGTTCGGGACGGCCACCTGGAGAATGCCGTGGAAATCTTCGAGGCGCTCCTCAACGACCGCGGAAGCGGACGTATCGACACCGACCTCGGCTACGACCAGCGGCAGTTCACTTCATCGACCTATGCAACGGTCGCGTCGTGTTGTTTTCAGCTCGAAAGATATGGCGACGCTCGGCGCTACTTCGCGCTCGCCGAGGAGTACGACTCGGAAAATATCGAGTACCGCACCAAACGCCGATTGTGCGAGCACCTGGTGGAAACGTCCCGCTGACGACGCCTACGGGCCGTACCGATCGAGGAGAGATTGCTGGACGCGATCACCGTTCTCAGAGGCAAGCACCTCTTCGATGACCTCGATGAGCTCGGAAAGGACCGCGTCCCAGGGGTACCGGGCGCGGAGCCTGGGCCCGGCGGTCCGCACCTTCCGGTACTCATCCTCCCAGTTCGTGTGGGTATGGTTCAGCAGCTCGACCAGATGGGCCTCGTCGATCTTGAAGTAGGTACCCGCCTGGTTGCCACCCAGAACACCCGCGGTGCGGCCCGCCGTGCGCAGGCACATGGCGTTGTCGTCATCCAGGTAGTCAGCCATGCCGGTGGACGCCGGAGCAATCACGGGCGTTTCGCACGCGATCGATTGAAAGGGCACGAGGCCGAAGCCCTCACCCCTCGAGGGGTGGACGGTGCAGTGAACCTCTGAGTAGATCCGCGCGAAGCCAGCGGTGTCCCGCCGATCGGGGATGTCGAGCAGGATCGCCCTTCCGAAGTCGTGCCGCCGGCGGATATCCACCAGGCCCAGTGAAAGCCCCGTCCGAAGGCGAAGCACACACTCCTCGCCGCTCGGGCCAAAGGCCTCGAGGAAACACCGGATCAGCTCCTCGGCGTTTTTCCGTTCCAGAAGAGACCCTTGGTCAAAGACGTTGTAGAAGATCAGCGGTTTCGAACGTCGTTTCTTCACGAGCGGCCGGTACTCGGGCTCGAGACCGTGGGGGACGACCATCACCGGGACAGTGACGCCCGAGTCGTGAAATGCCCTCCTACAAAAGGCAGAAGGCACGATGACCAGATTCAACGAGTTGCAGACCTCGACCCAACGTTGGGCGATCCGATCGGTTTCGCAGACAAATCCGCCGATCCGAAAAGAGTGTCCGGCGAAGGCCTCGGGCACTTCGTGTGGGAAACCGTAGAAGAAGCCGACGGGGGCAACGCGGTCTACTCCGGCATACTCCCTCAGGCCGGGGTCGAAGAATGAACCACCGTTGTAGCTGTGCAGCGCCACGCCTTCGAGCCGCTCGGTCAGCACGCGCCCAAACTGGGTGCACACGGCCGCAATCGAGAAGCAGCTCTGGAGCATGCCGTAGAACTGAACCCGGATGCCGGGGCGGTATTTCCCCCGCAAAGTCAGATCGAAGGTGCCGGGTGTGTTTGATGTCTGGGCCATGAATTGGCGCCCGCCTGTTCTGCTTTCCGGAGTATCTGTATAGCATGGGTCGGCGACCCGGCTGAACGAGTCGGCCCGGTACGCAAGAATACAAAGGTTGAAAGATGATCAGCTGTTTGACCGTCACCCGCGAAGGCAAAGTCGAAGACCTGAGGCGGGCCGTTCGTTGTTTCGATGATCAGACGATCGCCGAGCGGGAGCTGTTGATCATTCACGACGGGGGAAATGAGCTCGATCACGTCATTCGAGGCCTCGCCGAGGAGTTCCCTGATTCGCAGATCAGAGTCGAGCGGGCCGAGCCGGGGCTCAGCCTCGGCGCGTTGAGAAACCGTTCGGTCGAGCTCGCGTCGCACGACATCATCTGTCAATGGGACGACGATGACCTCTATCACCCGAGACGGCTCGAGGTGCAGCTCGCGGAACTTCAAAAAGAAAAGGCGGACTTCTGTTTCTTCACGGACCAGCTCCACTACTTCGAGCACACCGGTGAGATGTACTGGGACGACTGGATGGTCGAGGAGTACCCGATGAGTCTTATCCAGGGGACCCTGATGGGTTTCAGGGATCGCCTCGGATCCTACGACGATCTCTCGAGGGGAGAGGACACTCCGGTGGTCGTCGATCTCGTACAGAGGGGATGTCGGGTTGCCCAGCTGAGAGAACGGGGGTATCTCCTCATTTACGTTTTCAACGGCAGGAACGCGTGGGGCCTCGAGCACCACGCCGCCATATCCGCCTGGAAACGCATGCCTCAGGCGCGGCTGCTCGAGCACAAGGAAGTCCTGCGGTCTCACCTCGCCGACTACCGGCTGGACGAAACCGTGGTGATGATGCCGCACGAAGCCGGGGCGATGTTCCTCGAGCTTTCCTGACTCCGCAACTCGGTGATATGAGGTTCAGTCCAGGAATCGTCGGGCGACGATGTTGTAAGTCGTGTCGACGTTTCGGATGTAATCCTCGGTGATCAGGCCGGCGTGGAAGGCCGTGAAGTCCGTCCGCAACGCGCTCCACCAGAGATGCGCCCACAGGTGCATGCTGTAGACGCCATCGTTGTCGGAGTCCACATCCTCGAACAGGGTTCGAATCCCCTCCGAGGTGCACGGATGTTTGTAGTGATTCATCTTCGGCACAACGTGCACGCTGTGCGGGGCCTCCGCCTGCAGCAACGCCGCCTCCATGCAGGAGTGACGGCTCCATGTGCCGTCGAAGACCCGGTGCATTCTCTCGAGCCATCTCCGCCCGAACTCCGCCTCTGGCGCCGACATCAGAAAGGCGTTGCACAGCGACGCGTGGGGTTCGTCTTCGTCAGGTCCCGTAACGGGGTCCTCCTCGCCGATGACGAATTCCCTGTCGAAGAGATCCCGTGGCAGCGGGTTGACGAAGATCGTGTCCATGTCCGCATAGATTCCACCGTGCTCGAGCAGGATCTTGAGCCGAAGGAAGTCGCTCTGGTGGGCATAATCGAGGTTCCAGCCCTTGATGAAGCGGCCCTCCTCGTGGGTGAAGTACGACGGGTGGTCCCGGACGAAGGACTCGAGCTCGACGCGGTGGAGCTCGACTTTCGGTTTGATCCGTTCCCACCACTCCCCGTACGGTTCGTAGTGATAGTAGAAATCAATGCGATCCGGTCGGTTCACCTGGATGCACGATTCGAGGCAGAGGTACTCCGCTATGTGAAACGGCTGGCTCTGAGGCTTGAGGCCGAACACGAAGTGGAACCTGTTTGGAATTCTCACCCGCAAATCCTCCGTCACGCCCCGCCACGAATAACGCCGAGAAGTTGCCGCCCGATAACGCCCTGGCCGAATTCGTCGGCGATCCGCTTCGCGACAGCCGCGGCGTGCCGTCGCGCTGGTTCCGGGTTTTGGTAGACCTCTCGGATCAATCGAACGGCGTGGTCGATCGAAGGAGCTGCCCAATTCTGGGTCGGCAGATACGACTTCCTACCCTGCGCGTCCATAACGGGTACCATCTCGAAATCAACCAGATAGGGCCACCGGTCGCCGAGGAAATCCAGATGGCCGCCCCATCCCGTCGCGATGGCCGGATTCCCTGACGCGGCGGCATCGAAAACACTGAGACCCCACCCTTCCGAGTGAGCCAGTGACAGGTAGCAGTCCCCGACATGGTGTAGCAGATCGATCTCGACGGCCGTCATCTCGTTGTCGATCAGGACCACGGATGGTGGTCTCTCTGAGTGTGAAACCAGCTCCCGCACCAGCGTCTCGGTCGGACTGTCGTGCGGGGCAGCGCTCGATCGCGGGCCCGTCCGGCCGGTCTTGACGACCAGAGAGACTGGATCATCGGCGTCGAATGCCTGCAAGAAGGCGTGGATGGTCTTCCAGAGGGCCTTTCTCGGAGTCCAGGCCTCGATCGCGTAGAAGACGAAGTGCTCGCGGTGTATGCCGTATTCATCGCGAAAGCTGTCGACACACTCTGCGGATGGTGCCGCCGGTTCTCCTCGCACGATGTGCGGCACCACATCGATCGGCGGTTCGATTCCAGCGCTTTGAAACATCTCCTTGTTGAACCGGCTCGGTACGAGAATGTGGTCCGCCCAGTTCATCAGCCCTCTCCAATGTGGGGGGGGTGCATCGGTTTCCCAGACCGTGTACCCGATGTTGCGCTTGTCCGGTTCCGCAAATCGGGGCCAGTGTTCTGGTGTGCAGTGGATGATGATCGTGTCGGGATCAACCTCGAGGTCGATCGTCCTCTGGACAGCCTCTCCAAAGAACCCGTGGGTCGACCCTGAATCGGCCAGCCCGGCAATCCAGGCGTCCCACCCACCGACCCTGTTCCATGGCAGGAATCCCAGCTGAGTCGCCACCAGCGGGAACCACTCCACCGCCACCCCGGCGCTCAAAAGGCTCCGGATGTATGCCTGAGCCGCAATTCCGTAGCCGCTGTTCTCGGCCAGCGAGATGTACCGAACACCGTTCATTCCGACTTTTCACCTCACCGCAAATCCGCTGCGCAAGAGTATCTCAGCTTGAATTGGACGTGGAGTTATGGAATATTCGGCAGCCGATGGCTAGTCTACCAACAGCACGTGCCGACCTCGAAGTGATCGCGTCTGACGAAGGATTTGTGGTCCACGACGCGGCCCAGGAAATCGTCCATTATCTCAACCAGACCGCGGCGATCGTACTCTCGTTATGCGACGGCAAGAGATCGATCGATGAAATTGGTGAGTTGATCCAGGGACAGTTCGGCCTCGACGAAACGCCCCGGGACGACGTTTTGGCGACGGTGAAGAAGCTCGAGGCAGAGGGCTTGCTGCTCTAGGCCGCCTTAGCGCCTAACGTTCGTCCGGCGCCGGAACGCGGATCTCCAAATGCTCGAGAGTGTGCACGACCACCATGTCATCAGGCGTCTCGTCGAGCAAACGGTAGCCGAATTGGAAGCCGCTTCCACCGGTGCGGTCGCAGGTGCCCTCGCGGATGTTGTCGAGACCGTGGCGCCGTTTCAACAGCCAGTCGTACGGCCGGCCGATCGAGTACCACGAGGTGTGCGGTCGGCACGCGACTTCGTTGATCCACTCCCGTCCATGCTCGAGGTCGTAGCCGACGTCAATCACTCTGCCGCCGCCCTGCTCCAGGTGCCGGGCGGCGACCCAGTCGGCGGCTTCCGTCATCTCGCTCGGAGGTATGGAGTGCCAGAAGCGCTCGACATAGGTACGGGAAACTCCAGCGGCGCCGAGCCAAATGTAGGCCACAGCGGCCAGAACCGCCGCCGATCTTACGATAACAGAGGACGCTCGCCTCGTCCCGGGCCGGCCCAGCACCAGCAGCGGCGCGAGAATTGCGGGCAGTAGCGGCAGCAGCAGATCACCGCGGCCCGAGGGCGAAAAAAGCGTGGGTTCCAGAACCAATCTTCCACCACAGAGTAGAACGGGATAGGTCACCAGAATGACAGCGGTTCCCGATCCGCACGAGAAGTGACGGCGGATCGTTTCCGAAAACGCTACGCCGCAGCGGCAGTCCCTGAGCAGGCTCCAGAGAAGAGGGAGCGCAGCGATCACCAGTGCGATCTGAGCGAGGAATAGCAGCCACCCAGAAAATTCACCGGCCCGCAGCAGGCGGTTCCCCGCCAGCGCTCCACGAAACGTCAAGACCGAGCTCGCGGCCACACAGAATACGAGCGCAGCGAGGACCATCCACCCCAGATACGGCGATCTGAGTGCGATTGAGCCGAAACGATCGAGGGTCTGCCGACGATCACGAAGGATGGCTACTGTGGAGGCCGACACCAACACGAGAAGGACCGCAGTCGCCGTCCAGTTTCCCTGAATCCCGAACTGCTCGCCCATCCGGATCATCCACGGTCTGTAGAGAAACGAAAACGCGAAAACCGCCAGGATCAGGCCGGGGACCACGACCACGGCGCTGAGCCGCAGCGGCCGGAGGGCCAGTACGAGGATCAGCAATAAGAGATGAACCGCGAGATCGACGAACGCCGCCAGGTGGATGGTCGGTTGAACGAAGGTGAGCAGAACGTAGGCCACCAGCGCCAGTCCCCGAGGATTCCTCCCAGGCCGACCATCGGCGAGAAAAAGGAGGAGCGGCAACGCAAGGGCGGTGAACGGTATCGTCAGATACTGGTTCCACATGCTGATCGAAGCCAATACCAGCGCCGGAAAAAGAAACAGGACCGCCGCAATTTCGACCGCAGAGCCTCCCCTCTTCCACAGCGCGAAGCCCAGGATCGCCAGCGCCACCAGATGTGAAAACGACAGCACTCTCGACACTGTCAGCAAATCGGGAAGGAGCGAAAGGAGCGCAGCGATCATCGGCGCTCCCGGCAGATTCGGGATACCGCGGCTGCTCACCAGCCCGGACGGCACCTCCTGCCCGGAGAGCATCTGTGTTCCGAGCCACAGGTTGGCCGCTTCGTCGATGCCCCAGTCGGATCTGTCTGCGACGCCGCAACGAAAAAGAACCGACATTACGAAGAGACAAACGACGATCAGCCAAACGAACCGTCCGCCGACGGCGCCGGAATTCGGTGCCTCAGCTCGGGAATTCGAGAACTGGTTCAAGTGACAGGCCCGCGAGAATCCGGCACGCCCGCGAGTGTACCATCGGCCACAAACCAATTTTATGGGCGCCATGATTCGTCCTGTTGCCGGCTGAGTCCTGCTCATCGGCCCTCCCCCACCGCAGGTATCGATGGCCTGCAAAATTCACCATGGACACGTCTCTTAGGAAGCCAACCCCTGCGAAAGGAGGCGTACGCTTCTGATATGTCAGGACATAACAGGTACTCTCGCCGTTCCCGAATGAGCGCGAGGCGAATTCGGTCCCCAGTGCGCTGTTTTTGCGAGGACCTGACGGACGCCTCGGTCGCGCCAGGCCACACCCGTCACCAAGGTGCCGGTGATCCTGCCTGTCGTTCCGAGGAACCCCTCGAAGGAGTGAGGAGGTCGGAAACGACCTTCATACAGGCTAGCGGGACTCCAGCTCGGCAAGCAACTGCTGCCCTACGTCTCGGCCAGGGTTGAGCTCGAGAGACTTGCGGTAGTTGGCGATCGCCCCCTCCCGATCGCCGCTTGCCAGCAGGGCTTCCGCATAGCTGTCGTAGACGTTCCACGACCCTGGGAACAACTGCCGATTCAGACGGAAGGCGTGCAGGGCGTCGGCCATCAAGCCTCTCCGTGTGAAGTCGTAGCCGACCCTGTTCAAACGGCCCTCCAAATCGAGATACAGCCCCCGGTAACGATTCCGGTCCGAGTAAATGGCTGCGCAAGCGGCGCCCACGTCGACCTGGAGGAAGTACTCCAGGGCCAGCACCCGGTCCCCGGCTGTCCAGCGGCCCTCGCCATCCCCGGCTGTCCAGTCCAGGATCAAATCGGCCAGGCGGTTGGTATCCCCCATTCGGGAGGCCCCCGACAGGGCATCCACCGCGAGGTCGGCGGGCTTGAAGTCCGCTCCACCGGAGGTGACGAACAGCAGCACCTTGTCGAGCCCCTCGCCCCGAGCGACCAGCCGTCGAGCCGGCCCGCTCATGATGTTCATCATCGCCGTATTGATGACCAGGACTTTGTTCCACTCGCCGGTGTCGACATCATCCAATCCACCCACGTCGATCACCTTGACGTGTACCGGCTGCTCTCTCAAACGGTCGCACACCGCCGCCACCAACCCGTTCTTGAACTCGCTGCCCTGGGTGGCGACGAGGATCCGGGTCGGCTGGTCGGGCGAGTTGATTTCAAAGGGCTCGGCGGTGCGGGGATAGAACTCGACCAGGTACCAAATGCAAAAGGCCGCGGCCAGGGCGAAACAACCGCCCGCAACAATCCCGACAACCTTGGCGGCCTTCCTGAGGACTCTGTGCTTGTTCATGCAACCCCTTACGGCACCGTCT
>Ga0316193_10001656_pt1 | contig 15205 bp, 17 predicted proteins | sample MerIslsedime2_MG_FD_207735 | JGI IMG/M metagenome (GOLD analysis project Ga0316193, IMG submission 207735) | Coastal sediment microbial communities from Maine, United States - Merrow Island sediment 2 | ecosystem: Environmental > Aquatic > Marine > Coastal > Sediment | place: USA: Maine...
CCGAGATGAATTCCAGCCCGAATACCGTGTGCAGCACCAATCAGAACAACCCATGCGAACAGGTACTGGACCGCTTCCAGCGCCCAGGTAAAGCCGGTATCAAAAACGTAGCGAGCAACCACATTGGCAAATAGCAGCAGTGTGGCAACTGCAAAACCAACAGTTATGACAAACTGTTCAAAGCCGACAAGTATCCGATCTATCATATTTATTAACGGGCCTGCGTACGCAGGCCCGTAATTATGATGGCTAGTGGCCTATAGTGGCGTGGACCTTTTTAAGCAGGTCGGCACCGATCTGGTCACGGAACTGATCTTCAACCTTGGAAGTAGCCGCGCGAAATGAAGCACGCTGCTCAGGTGTCATATCGACGACCTTGGCATATTTATCTTCTTCGATTTTCTGGCGATCTCCACTATCTGCTTCTGCTGCAAAGACGCGTCCTTTCATCGTTGCATCCTTGATTATGGCACTAAGCTCGGTACGTATATCGTCGGGCAGGCTGTTCCAGAACTCGGAGCTAACTACCAGCAGGTAGCCAAGATACGAATGATTGGAAACAGTAATGTAGCTCTGTACCTCGTAGAATTTTTTCGAATAAATATTCGACCAGGCATTTTCCTGGCCATCTACCACACCCTGACCCAGGGCAGTGTAGACTTCCTTGAAAGGCAGTTTCTGTGGTGTGCCGCCAAGCGCTTTAATCATCGCCTCGTGCACTTCGGAACTCTGGATACGGAATTTTTTTCCATTGAAATCCTGGGGGGTGACGAGGAGAGGTTTATCCCCATTGATTGAGAAAACTTTCAGACCATTGTCCCAGAAGCCCAGTGCTTTGATGCCCTTTTTTTCCAGTGGTGCGATCATTTCATCAACAACCGGTGAATCGACAAGCTTGTGCACATCGTTGATGTCATTAAACAGGAAAGGGATATCAAATACCTGTAATTTCTTTGAGAACTTAACAAATTTTGACAAGCTGGGAGCGGCCATCAGTCCGGTATTGCCACTTGCCAGGCGCATCGCTTCCATAACTTTGTTGTCGTTATATAACTGGGAGTTAGGAAAGACTTCGACCCTGACTTTGCCAGCCATTTTTTCATTGACCTGGTCTGCAAAATATTGCGCAGCCTTGCCCTTTGGTGTGGTTGGTGTCACAACATGGGAAAATTTGATAACGTATTCTGCCTGAGCAAGACCGGTAAACAGTGCACATGCGGATAGTACTACTACAGATAGTATTTTTTTCATTACTTGGCTCCTGGTTATATTTGCACTTGCCTCCCGAGCTATTCACCATGTCCTTCTGGTGCTGCCGCATACTATTCCGGATGCACATGCATTATCATGGCGCATACTTAAAAGACTTAAATTTATTACGCCTTATAGCCCCATATTCTTACCCTATGGGCACTGATATGCAAGCTCTGTCGAGGTATTTAGATTTTAAATGGATAAATTTTACACGTGTACAGCGACATCAATACTGAATACATAGAGCCCGTCATTTTACCCGGTGAACAAATATTAACCCTGCAAACGGTGAATGGAGAGCAGCTGCGCGGCTGCTTTCATAACACCGGCAAGGGTCCTATAGGCATCTACCTGCACGGATTTCGTTCTCACTGCAACGGTGAGAAAGCATTGGAAATTGCCAGACACGCCATAACAATGGATCGTTCATGGTTACGCTTCGACTTACGCGGCCATGGTCAGTCAGACGGTGATTTGCAAGATCAGATTATTTCATCAGGTCTCGATGATTTATTACTCGTGATGGATTCAATCGTCGACCGGCCATTCATCCTGCACGGCTCCAGCATGGGTGGATGGATCAGCCTGCTGGCTGCCCTGCGGCGAAAGCAGCGCGTATCCGGCATGATGCTAATTGCACCCGCGTTCAACTTTGTACAGAACAACCTGGCAAATTTACCCGAGCCTGTACTGAAACACTGGCAGGCTGAAACCTATATGGCCTTTCCTGATGCCTACGGCAATGAACCCTACTCGCTGAGATATGACATTATCAAAGACGCAGAGCAGTATGATGTATTAGATACGCAAATCGAGCTTGATATCCCTGTTCATATTGTACATGGTGAAAATGACCCCATTATACCAATTGCGAATACAGATAAATTTATTCATCGCGCTCGGATACCTGAACTCATTTACGAGGCGATACCTGATGGAGAGCACCGCTTGACAGATCACATATCACTGATCATCCGCCATATCGACAGCTTGTGGCAGGGACTTTACAGATGAGAGGCTTTCCCCTGGTTCTCCTGCTATTCATCCTTGCTCCTATTGCTGAAATCTGGCTGATGATTGATATTGGCTCGGTAATCGGCGCCGGATGGACCGTGCTTGCAATAATCACCACGGCCATTATTGGTGCCAGCCTGGTACGATTGCAGGGAATTGGCGTCTATTCAAGGTTGAATCAGGCAGCTTCTCGCGGGGAAATCCCGGCAATGGAAATGATTGAAGGGTTGTTTCTGCTCATCAGTGGCATTTTTCTTTTACTGCCGGGATTCATCACTGACGCACTCGGCTTTTTGATGCTCATTCCGCCATTGCGCCGCTGGTTAGCATTAAACGCGGTGAAACACTTTTTCATCGTCCCGAATGTAACTGATCCGTCTGCGCAGAATACCCCTGGCCATGACCCGACCATAGAGGCAACAACGATCGAAGGTGAATACCGCCGTATCGATAAGTAGATTAGCGCTCATCAGCCAATGATATCCTGTCATTTAATGGTGGCCGAAAACTGAACATTGATAATTTCTCTCTAGTTTCCTTGAATTCCATCCGTATGCCCTTATTTGTCTAGCAACTTGACATGCTTCGGCGCATGGTTATTATTAGCACTCAACACAGTAGAGTGCTAAAAAAGCACCCAAGCTATCTTTTCTATTTTAATAATTGTTTAAAAACTGGAGATTTAAAAACGATGAGTATTCGTCCACTTCATGACCGTGTAGTCGTACGCAGACTAGACGAAGAACGCACCACAGCCGGTGGTATTGTCCTGCCTGATTCCGCAACCGAGAAACCGATGGAAGGCATGGTGATCTCTGTCGGCAACGGCAAGATCAGTGAAAATGGCGATGTCAGGCCGCTTGATGTCAAAGCGGGCGACAAAGTGCTGTTCGGAAAGTATTCCGGCACCGAGGTCAAGATCGATGGCGAAGAGCTTCTCGTCATGCGCGAAGATGACATTATGGCTGTAGTCGAATAAACGACTGCATAACACATAGAACATAGAATATTTTAAAGGACGAAAAAACATGTCTGCAAAAGAAGTTAAATTTGGTGAAAGTTCACGAGCTCGCATCCTCGCCGGTGTCAATGTCCTGGCTGATGCAGTAAAAGTTACACTTGGCCCTAAAGGCCGCAACGTAGTGCTGGATAAAGCGTTCGGTGCACCAACCGTTACCAAGGACGGCGTATCTGTAGCCAAGGAAATCGAGCTGGAAGACAAGTTCGAAAATATGGGTGCACAGATGCTCAAAGAAGTCGCATCCAGAACCTCTGATATCGCCGGTGACGGCACAACTACCGCTACCGTTCTGGCACAAGGCCTGGTACGCGAGGGTCTGAAATCAGTCGCCGCCGGTATGAACCCTATGGATCTCAAGCGCGGTATTGACAAGGCTGTCATTGTTGCGACAGAGGAATTGAAGTCACTGTCCCGTCCCTGCTCTGATCATAAAGAGATAGCGCAGGTCGGCACAGTTTCTGCAAACTCCGATACCAGCATTGGTGACATTATCGCGCAGGCAATGGAAAAAGTCGGTAAAGAAGGCGTAATCACCGTCGAAGAAGGCAACGCCCTTGATAATGAACTGGATATCGTTGAAGGCATGCAGTTTGACCGCGGCTACCTGTCTCCCTACTTCGTTAATAACCAGGACAGCATGAGCACTGATATGGAGAATCCGCTGATCCTGATTAACGAAAAAAAGATTTCAAATATCCGCGAACTGCTTCCTGTTCTAGAAGCTGTTGCTAAAGCCGGCCGCCCTCTGCTGATTATTGCTGAAGATATTGAAGGCGAAGCACTTGCAACCCTGGTGGTCAATAACATTCGAGGCATTGTAAAAGTTTGCGCCGTCAAGGCCCCCGGTTTTGGTGATCGACGTAAAGCTATGCTGCAGGATATTGCCATTCTGACAGGCGGGCAGGTGATTTCTGAAGAAGTCGGCCTGAGCCTTGAAACAGCCACTCTCGAACAGCTCGGCAGCGCCAAGCGTATCCAGGTGACGAAAGAAAACACCACCGTTATTGACGGTGAAGGCAGCCATGATGACATCAGCGCTCGCGTTGCGCAGATTCGTACCCAGATCGAAGAAGCAACTTCTGATTACGACAAGGAAAAAATGCAGGAACGTGTTGCCAAACTCGCCGGCGGCGTTGCAGTAATCAAGGTAGGTGCCGCAACAGAGGTCGAGATGAAAGAGAAAAAGGCCCGCGTTGAAGATGCATTGCATGCTACCCGTGCTGCAGTAGAAGAGGGCGTAGTACCTGGTGGCGGAGCAGCACTAATACGCGTCATGACTGCAGTCGAAAAGGTCAAAGGCGACAACCATGATCAGGATGTCGGTATTTCAATCGTTCTTCGTGCCCTGCAGGATCCGCTGCGCCAGATCGTTGCCAATGCCGGTGAAGAAGGCTCTGTAGTAGTCAATAAGGTTCGCGAAGGATCGGGTAACTTTGGCTACAATGCAGCAACGGGCGAGTATGGAGATATGATCGAAATGGGTATCCTTGATCCTACCAAGGTAACCCGTACAGCTCTGCAGAATGCATCGTCAATTGCCAGCCTGATGATCACCACTGAAGCGATGGTCGCTGACAAGCCAAGTAAAGACTCTGGCGGCGGCATGCCGGACATGGGTGACATGGGCGGTATGGGTGGCATGGGCGGTATGGGCGGCATGATGTAAGCAATACCCTCACGCTATTGCCTGAGACACCATTCAGGTGAGTAATGAAAAGCCCCGTATGGAAACATGCGGGGCTTTTTTCTTTTATATATTCAGTATCAGGATACTGAATGTAATCTTAAATTACTTGAAGCGCTCGAGAAATTTTGAGAAGTTCTGCAGATTCTCTTTATATCCTTCCGGGTTCATGTCCTGGCGACATGTCGATACACCGTGCACTGAATTTATAGGACGATAGTAAGTTACATCATTGCCTGCAGTCTTTACCAGGATTTCATCCACCCTCTGCTTTTCATCCGTTGCACCTGTAACATAGAGCGGCACCCGCAACTTCTCTGCGGACGTTTTAATCCAGTTTTTATTGGTAAAATATTCACCTGGAGAGAATGCTGCTACGGCTGTAACCTTCTCAGGGTTTTTACTCGCCAGCACGATTGCCAGTGAGGCAGAATAGGAACTGCCAACCACAACTATTGTTTTATATTTTCGTTTTACAGCGTACTCTAATGCAGCTTCAAGATCTGCATAGGCATCAATATATTCAGCAGATTGACCGATGCGCTTTACTGTCATGTTATCTGCACCCCAGCGTGTATCTCCAGAACGCTGGTCTACCGTCAATGTGTCAAATCCGGCAATATGCATAGTGGACAAAAGCGGTTCATACTCCATCCTGTTTGAACCGGCCTGGTGAAATAACAGGGCAATTTTTGAGTTGTTGTTCATCGAGCGATAGTAACTCGCATATACGCGTGTCTTGTCCTTGGCGATGAGTAGTGTCAAATCACCAGAGGGCTCTACAGCGCTAGCGGCTGAAGCACCAAAAAAGAACAATAATGCAGTTGTTGCCCCAATAATTTTGTTTATCATTTCTCACCTGTAAACATTATTTTATATCCCGACACGCCAAATATAACCTGAATTAATGCCGCTTCGCATCAATTGCTAATGATTTCACGCCCGTTATTTAAATCTTTACGTTTCATTTGCCGCGCATAAAACACCGGTTCCACCAAGCCCACAATATCCATTTGGGTTCTTTGCCAGGTACTGCTGATGATAATCTTCAGCAAAATAGAACTCTGGTGCCATGCGTATCTCCGTCGTGATTGCATCAAAACCAGATGCTGTGAGCAGTGCCTGGTAATCTATTTTTGAAGCCAGTGCCTGTTTGTACTGGCTGTCGTTTATGCAATAAATTCCCGATCGATACTGGGATCCGCGGTCATTACCCTGGCGCATTCCCTGGGTCGGATCATGTGATTCCCAAAAAGTCTTCAGAAGGACGCCGTAGTCAACTGTATTCCTGTCGAATAGAACCCTGACCACCTCATTGTGACCTGTTTGCCCGCTACAAACTTCTTCATATGTCGGGTTTGCTGTGAATCCTGCTGCATAACCAACGGCAGTCGACCACACACCTTCAAGCTGCCAGAAACGACGTTCAGCACCCCAGAAGCAGCCCATGCCAAACAGGGCAAATTCAATATTTTCAGGGACAGGTTCAAGCATAGGATTCCCAGTCACAATATTTTTGCTGGCCACACGCATCTTTACAGAACGACCCGGTAGAGCACTATCACGCGAAACCATTTGCATCTTTTTGTATTCAAACATTTATCACCTGTATAGAATAGATCAGAGATTAGATAAGAATTCGGCGTTATCATAGCACTGCTAATTTACCTACCAATACACAAAACCTACAAGGGCAATAGATGGAAAAGAATGCTGAGCTGCTAATTGGCGGCAGTGAAAACGGACAGATAATCATGAATGCCGCCATGGCCAATCGTCATGGGCTTATCGCTGGTGCTACAGGCACAGGGAAAACAGTGACCCTGCAAATACTCGCTGAAGGCTTCTCAAAACTTGGCGTTCCAGTCTTCATGGCTGATGTTAAGGGAGATCTTTCCGGCCTTTCAAAAGCAGGCAAACCGCATCCAAAAATTGATGAGCGCGTTTCCAGCATAAAAATTGATGATTACCAGGCTCGCCAGTACCCAATTGTGTTCTGGGATTTATTTGGTGACCTCGGGCATCCATTCCGAACAACAATATCCGAGCTGGGCCCCTTGCTGTTGTCTACCTTGCTGGAACTGAACGACACCCAGACAGGCATCCTCTATAGTGCATTCCGGATTGCCGATGACAATAAATTACTGCTTCTGGATCTGAAGGACCTGCGCTCAATGCTGATCTGGATGGGCGATAATGCAAAAGAACTGAAATCTGAATATGGCAACATTTCAAGTGCCAGTATTGGGGCAATTCAGCGTCGTTTACTGGTGCTTGAAGAACAGCAGGCAGAATTCTTTTTTGGAGAGCCTGCAGCCAGCATAGAAGATCTGATGAAGACAGACTTCTCTGGAAACGGTGTCATCAGCATCATGGATGTGACAAAACTGGTATCAAATTCACCAAGGCTTTACGCCACTTTCCTGCTCTGGCTATTGTCTGAACTTTTTGAAGAACTGCCTGAAGTTGGAGATGCTGATCGTCCCAAACTGGTTTTCTTTTTTGATGAAGCACACCTGCTGTTTGACCAGGCACCGAAACCCCTGCTGGATAAAGTCGAGCAGGTTGTGCGGTTGATTCGTTCAAAAGGTGTTGGCGTCTACTTCATATCGCAAAGCCCTCTCGATATCCCCGAAGATGTCCTGGGCCAGCTTGGCTTGCGGGTTCAGCATGCGTTACGCGCCTTTACACCAAAAGACAGGAAAGCCATCAAGGCCGTTGCAGAGAACTTTCGTCCCAACCCGAATCTGGATACTCAACAGGTCATTACAGAGCTTGGAATCGGTGAAGCCCTGGTCTCTACACTCGACGCGAAAGGCAGCCCGACGATTGTTGAGCGAACATTAATCCGTCCGCCAGAATCACAAATGGGACCGTTAACAGCTGACGAACGCGCACAAACGATTAAACGTTCACCGTTCAATGGCAAATATGATGATGCTGTTGATCGTGAATCTGCCTATGAGCTGCTCAAACTGCGGGCATTGAAAGCCGAACAGGAGCAAAGAGAAGCCGCTGAAGAAGAAGCGAAAAAGAAATCCAGCCGCACAAGTTCGCGAACATCCAGTCGTGATAGCTGGTCAGATGCCATGCTCAAGAGTGCTGCCCGCTCTGTTGGCACCACTCTTGGCCGTGAAGGAGGGAAGTTCCTGCGTGGTATCCTGGGATCGTTACTTCGTAAATAAAGGCCGAGGGTTTGCAGAAACAGTTCTTTATAATTATTGAGATAACAAGCGTATGTAACTGACGAGCGCTTCGACATCAGTCTGGTTAAGAATGCCACGCCAGGCAGGCATATATCGCCCTTTACCATCCAGAATCCGTCTCGCGATTTCTTCATTATCGAGGGCATTGGTCTCGTTGGGATTGGTATGGTCCATCGGCGTGATCCCCATCAAATTCGTCATGATGCCATCACCATCGCCTTCCGTACCATGACAAACCTGGCAATATTTCTGGTATAACTGCATGCCAACTTCAGGGTCACCCATCAGTTCGTGTTTTGCCCTGCTTAGAAAACGGAGGTATGCGATCAATGCCTGAACCTGATTAGCACTGAATACATCCTTCCATTCTGGCATTGCCTCACTTAGCAGGTTATGGCGATCGCGGCCTGTAATAGTCTGTCGGCCCTCGCCGGTAATTATCTTTGTCAGGATAGTGTCGCTTCTGGAACGCACAGTCGTACTCAGGTCTGCGGGACTTATATCCATCGCCTTTGCCAGCGGACCATCTCCCTTACCCTCGGAACCATGGCACAACAGGCAGTAGGATACATAGAGCCGCCGACCTTCATAGGCAAGAGGAGGATTGGCCGAAACTTCAGGCGTACTGAGCATGAGTGCCATTAGCAGTAACCCGGCATTAATGAAATTTTTCATACGCCTCTCCTGAGCATTACTTCCTGTTGAGCATCATCATTTTGATAAATCATACATAGCATAACAACAATGTTTTTTGATATTAATACTTCTTGCCATGCATTTTCTCAACATGGGCATCAAAACCAGCGGGTTTTTCAACATCTCCGTCATATATATAAGCAGCAATCTTCTCAGCATCTTCTCTACTTACATAAACCGGTGGCATGATATTAAATCTTCGAATAGCACCGCGCATCAGACTTTTACTCTCATCCTGTTTTTCTAGCCAGTCAGCCACCACCATTACGAAGGAGTCCTTGTCCGGGTATTGCCCTATATAGTGCATTCTTACTGCTATTATCGGTGGCGCTAACCTTTGACTCATATCCATGCCACCTGTGTTGCCGTGACACGCTGAACAATGCTTTTTGTATAATTCTTCGCCTTCTTTTTCAACATTAGCCTCAGCTGTGAAACAAGACTGTGAAGCAAAGGAAAGAATTAAAGTTAAAAACAGTTGCGTAATTTTCATCGGGAGTCCTCTGAGAATCAATTTATAAAAGCCCTGGCTGGTCTAGTTCAAAATCTGCGTCATTGTGCACAATAGTCTAATTTTTTAACCTCTATATACTTCTGAACTTAGAGGAAACTCAACATAGATACAATAGTACGATATCTTTATTAGTTGTTACTGTTGCTACAATGTAGTTTCTTCCCGCCTGCTTTTGTTCTGTTCTTCTGAACGACGTTTATTCCGCTCATTCAAGTTCTTTAGAAATGATTTTAATTCACCCTCTGCCCATTCCTGTGCATCGTCTTCAGATGCGAATCCGCTCTGACTTTTTGACACGACAATTTCCTTTGATGTTTTCCGCCTGATGATTTCTGCTGTCCAGCTATCACCGTCTTTTAATACCCGGCAGTCGAATTTCTTACCTTTCGCCATTATTCAAAATTCCTGAGCGTAAATGTTAGCTTAATTACCCATTGTGTCACATATGGCTATTTTACCAGTGAACCATCAATAATTTAGACTCTATTCTCACAAAAATACTGCTGACTGACTTAGCTGCCCGCGTGATGAATACTGAAGAGCACTAATAAATCAATAAGATATGAGTTAATGCCGCAGCAACTTATATGAATTTATTACCAAACTGCTGCTTAAGCGCTACTATGATCTCACTCACCTGTGTATCGGTATATTTCTTCCTCTCCTTCGTTCCCCAGACAACACCGGGCCAGCAATAATCCGAAGTGTGACGTCCAACGACGTGTACATGCAGCTGACTTACAATATTACCAATAGATGCTGTATTCAATTTCGTTACTTCAAAATTACTTTTTATAAAGGCAGATAGAATATTGATTTCTTCTAGCAGACTGGCTTGCTCTGCCTCTGATAAATCAATAAATTCTGTTTTATATGTGCGCGGTACAAGTATGAACCAGGGAACCAGTGCATTGTTCATCAACAATAACATGCTGATATCCAGCCTTCCCAATACCAGGCAGTCTTTTTCAAGTCTCGGATCTAATTCAAAGCTATTCATATTTAAGATCAAAAATGAATAAAGCTGGATTATTGTTTATTTACTGTTAACGATGAGAATTGCTTCATGATTTGAAGCGAAATCTTGGCAGGCTGATATTAAAATATATGGCCAGCAGTCGAGCGATAAACATGGCCAGTCCGGCAATGATCGCGGCAAAAGTAATTTCCAGGTTCAGCAGTAAAAAACAAATAAACAACAGTGAACCTGCCCACGATACGGTCGCATAGAGTGGGCTTTGAAAAACTACAGGAGGTTCATTGCATAACACATCTCGAAAAATTCCGCCCATAGTGCCTGTCATGACACCCATAAAGCTGGCAACCAGCCAGGGTGCCCCCACCATCAATGAAACCAGTGTTCCAGCTATGCCAAAAGTTGCCAGGCCCGCGGCATCAGCGACCAGGAAAAATTTAGGAGAGATCACAACCAGGCGTGCTGCCAGGAAGATTGCTATGGCGCTTCCAAGTGAGGCAATAAAGAATCCCTGATCACGAATCCAGAACACTTCTCTGTCCAGTAACATATCACGCAATGAGCCACCACCCAGTCCCGTTGCGATTGCAATGATAATCACACCAAACAAATCGAACTGCTTGAATCCTGCCTTGAGGACACCCGAAGCCGATGAGACGATAACCGCGATCATCGTTATCCAGTACAGGTTGTCTAGCAGTGCAGGTGTAGGATTTACAGTCATCGTGAGAGTTTTATCATTGGCTTTTCTTGTGCTCCTGCTTTGCGATACTAAACTGCAACAAGGTTGAAATATTATCCTCTATATCAAGATCAAACACATCAAATCTTAATCATTTATTACTCAAAATCGTAACTGGTGAAAAGCTAACAATTTTCAACAATATACCGCAAATGCTCGCTGCCTGTACCACAACAACCTCCAAGTATTTTCGTACCATACATCCTGTTAAGGTTTAACATTGCTTCACCCCACTCAGAAACATCCTCCGCAGACAACACATCAGAATTATCAAGTTCACAATGATCCAGCGATGATGCATTTGCCTGGCAACCTATCAATCTTGAGAAAATTTTTACTGGCTGCTTTTCCGCAGATAGAAAGCTCGGGTATGCACAATTAACCATATATCCAAGCGGTTTGATAGTGACGCTCGAATCAATGATGTCTATGGCGTCTTTAAGGCTAGTCCCATCAAGCACACTAGCATTTCTATTAATGACAAAACTAATAATGTACGGTAAGCCTGATACTGCCATCGCTTTTGCGATACCAGTAGCTTCAGCAACATTTGGAAGTGTTTCTGCAATGAGAAAATCGACACCCGCATTTGCAAGCTGCTCAATTTGCCAGGAATGAAACAGCTCTGAATCAGAAATACTTAAACCCTCTTCAGGCAGATAACAATCATTCTTACAGCCAATCATGCCGCCGATTTTAATAACAGGTTTACTGTTATTCTGAGAATCGCGAATTTGCTTCATGAATTCAACTGCATCAGCATTTATAGACCGTCTAAGAGTTGATCCGTAAACCCTGTTCTTGTTTGCACGCCATGTCGGTGTACACATAAGAAAAGGAATCCCGGCTTTTTGGGCAATATCGATGTAGGACTGATACAAATTTTTTAATGCGGATCTCCCGGCAGCGTCATAAATCAGGGGGGCATTTACTAAACTCTGATCTAGCTTAATATTGTCCGATCGGCGCAATTGTTCAACAATAGCTGCTTCCATTAGAATCAGCCTATTGTCTTCTATTAACTTTTTCATATTTCTAATGATACTACTGATAGATTAAGGAAAATTTCTGGATATAACATAGAAGATAGATCATCGTCTTTTTGACAAAGGTTCACTTCGCTATTTTATGAATTAATATTTGCAGTTACGAGTTTCAATGCCATAGCAACAAATACTGCTCCTGCTATCCTGTTCATAATTGTTTGTGCCCGCGGCGTATTAGTAAGCCATGCACCAACAGCGCCTGCGAGCAATGCAATCCCACCAAACACCAGCAGTGTAACCAAAATAAAGACCATACCAAGAAAGAATATCTGCTGGATCACATGGCCTCTCGATGGATCTGCGAACTGCGGAAGGAATGCCAGAAAAAATATTGATACCTTCGGGTTAGTCACATTCATTATTACCCCTCTAAGGTAATACTTTATGCCTGCAACCTCCCTCGATTGACCAGTATAAATCTCTTCTGAACTGTCGTGAAAAGCACGCCATGCAAGATACAAAAGGTACATAGCACCGGCAATTTTTAATACGGTAAAAGCAACACAGGACGTCTTCAATACCGCTGTGATGCCTAGCGCTACAGCGGTAGTATGGACGATGAGACCTGTACATAAGCCCAGTGTTACTAACAGCCCTGCCTTGTGGCCATTAACAGAGGACTGTGTCAGTACAAATATATTATCAGGGCCGGGAACAAGGGCTAACAGAACAGATGCGATAACAAATGTGGTTAAAGATTCTATTGGTATCACGATGAATTCATCTTTGAATTTTTACAAGCTCGTATTATTAGAAATGAATATTCTGTACTGAAACTATAGCTGGCGAAATTTTGGCAGGTGAATTGATTAGATTCCACGCTAACTATTCAAATTCACCAAATTTCTCTTCATACTCTATAAATACTTCTTCTATTTGCAGTCTTTTCTGACCAGCAGACACGGCCATCACTTTTGCAATCACTTCAGATATCTCACCCTTCTTGATACCCTCCTTTTTAGCTTTTTCCAGATAGTATTTTGTGCAAGGCTGACAATTCAGTGATATTGCTGCAGACAGCCCTACTAACAGTTCTGTCTTTGAGTCCAGGTATTCATTTTCATGTGTCGACTCATAAAAGGCGTCATAAAGTTCTTTTTGTTTATCTTTTAGCATTATTAATCTCAGTGATTAGGGTAATTACCAGGGTATACAAATTATTATTGCCTACTCAGTGCAATAATATTATTAATGATTGATATTGTTAAATATTATCTTACTGAAACACCGGCTATCAATGGATGTTCTGCCACCAGAATTACAAATATTAATATACTAATAGCCAGGCCTTTAATTTCTTTTGACCATGCCGGTGCAGGTTCTTTTATCCACTCTCCATCTCTCCGATTTATTAATAATATTTCCATTATCGCCCAGACCCCCATACCACCAAATAATACTATCGACCGACTATCTCCATTAACCAGTAAATGGGCTATAGACCATGTAAAATGCTCATTAGCTGTGGATGACGCACGAATGATTTTATACGCGTTGGGTGTTTTCCTGTTGCAAATAACAAAAAAGCGACAATCATTAGAATTAGCGAAACTGGCTTAACAAATAATGGCAGGGTATAAACTAATACTGGCGTAGTATGCCTCCAACCATAAACGATCAGCACTAATAATATTGCCACCACTGCTGTAAATGTTAATTTATAACCATTTTCCCCCAATAGATTTATAGCACCTTTCTTTACAGGCTGCTCGATGGAAGGTGTAAAAATGTACAAGCGACCATAATAAAACACCCAGATACCAGAATTTCCATATCAATACTCTCGAGATTGTAAATACAATCATTAGTCCTGCTTACAGGACAAGTTACTTGCTGATAATTTTAACCTTATAATATATTTCAATATCATAATTTTTCATGCTCAGGACTTTTAAATCAAAAATTCTTATGAAGATAATATGTAATCAAAGAGTGCTTATTGGAATTAAAACTATATTTTGCAGAGTGAATAAAATACAAAGACAATTCAAAATATTTTTTATTATTCTGCCGCTTGTTTCTTCAATAACTCCCTCGTCGGCAAAAAGCCTGGATGTTTATGACGATGTTTCATTACAAAGTGCCATCTCTAGTGCAAACAAGGATAGCAGCATATCTGAGATTACTTTTAAACGTGACTCTTATATAGTCCTTTCTAAACCAGTTATTTATAATGGCAATCAGCGCATAAAGTTTATCGGTCGCAATACCACTATCGATGGCACGAAAACAGCGAACCATCATGTTTATAAAAACTTATCTGCTTCTTCTCAACAGGGTGCACTGTTGTTAAATACTGCAGCAGAAATTGATATCAGTAATTTGACAATCAAAAACAGTGCCACAAATGGTATTGTTGTAAGTATCCCGGTTGATGCCCACGGTAAAAAAAGCACTATTTACCTGGATAGAGTTAACATTTCGAATTCTGCATTTCATGGGCTGCACATTGATGACAATTCCGATATTTTTGATCAAGGGATTGCAGGCTCCGACATCGGCATTTATCTTAATATTTCAAATTCAAAAATTATAGGAAATGGTACCGGCGACAATGATTTTGATGGTATTCGTATCGATGAACGCTCACGCGGCAACATTATCGCTTTGATCACGAACAGCCGCATCGATGGAAACGGTGGTGATGGAATTGAACTGGATGAGGCTGGTGAAGGCGACGTAGATATCGCCATGATGAATGTCACGCTAAACAATAACGGTTTTTATAACAATGCAGATTTAGAAGATGGCCTGGATATTGACGAGGCAGGCCCTGGTGATATCAATGCATCCTTCTACAATGTCGAGGTAAACAATAATAAGGATGAAGGCATTGATTTTGATGAAGCAGGTGAGGGCGATGTTGGCATGATACTTCGTTATTTTAATGCAAGCAATAATTCAGATGAAGGCATTAAAATAAGTGAACGCAGTGAAGGTAGTATTGAAGTGGGAATTACCATGTCTTCAGTAACAAACAATGGCGATGATGGAATACAAATCACTGAAATAGATAATGGAAAAATCGAAGCTAACTTATTGCAATTGACTG
>Ga0316193_10001657_pt1 | contig 15205 bp, 13 predicted proteins | sample MerIslsedime2_MG_FD_207735 | JGI IMG/M metagenome (GOLD analysis project Ga0316193, IMG submission 207735) | Coastal sediment microbial communities from Maine, United States - Merrow Island sediment 2 | ecosystem: Environmental > Aquatic > Marine > Coastal > Sediment | place: USA: Maine...
TTTGCGGCACGATGCTGCGTTTCAGGTACAGCATCAATAACTCGACATCATAGTCGTCTTCTGAAAGATTGGAGCGCGCCCAGCGCATGCCCCATTCGCCCATGGAGCGGATAATCGGTAACAGCTCCTGGCAGGATTCCGTGGGGAAATACTCATGCCCCTTCTGGCCGGGGATTTTTTTCTTCAGCACCAAGCCGTGTTGCGCCAGTGAATCGAGGCGTTTCGATAATAGCGTCGGGGATATCAGGCTCAGCCCGCGCTGCAGCTCGTTGAAGCGCCTGCCCCCCATAATCAGTTCGCGCAAAATCAGAATAGTCCATTTTTCACCAAGAATTTCAGTCGCTTTGGCAATGGGGCAGAACTGACCATATTCCATATCTATGCCCTCCTCCGGTGCGTGAAACCCGGTTAATTTTTTAGTGTAGTGGGTTACTCCATTTTATGTAGTTGGATACTACACAATCGAGAGTATTTTCAAAGCCCGCTGTTCCCTAGGCTTCTCACATCAGGCAGCACGGCTGCCCGAGCAGCAGAGAAACCAGCAAACAGGAGCAACCGCATGAACCACACAGCAACCGACGTGATCATTCACACCCGGAACCCGCTAAGCCAGATGCAGTTTGAAGAAGTTGCCAACCAGGTAAAACGCATTAAGGGTGTCATCAAGTTTGACCAGAACCAGACCAGACCCCGTTTCATCATGGTGGTTTATAACGCCGGCCAGACACGTGCCCTCGCCATCCTGAACAAACTGACCCGCCTCGGATTCAACGCATCGCTGGTGGGCATCTAACAACAGGGAAAAGGCATCATTATGAAAATCATCAAATATATTTACCAAAACACAGGCGAACTGAAACAACTATTCGTACAAATCATGAGCGACCTCGCCTATACAGGCGCATAGACAGCACCCTTTCAGGCAACACCACCATTCACCAGTACAGGAGAACCAATCATGTTTAAAAGAACACTCACACTTGGCTATGGCGTACTTGCCTACCTGCTGTTTTTCGGCGTATTCAATTACGCAATTATGTTCATTGGCAACATCATGGTAACGCCGTCACTGGACTCGATCGGCGACAGTGATCTCAGCCTTGCCTTGTTAATAAACATCGGCCTGCTTACCGCCTTTGCCCTGCAACACAGCATCATGGCAAGACCTGCTTTCAAGCGCGCATGGGCAAAAATTATCCCAGAACCGGCTGAACGCAGCACCTATGTACTGGCATCCACGCTAATGCTGGGTGGCATCGTGTATTTCTGGCAACCATTGGGTGGCGTGCTCTGGCAGGTAACGGCCCCGGTGGCGATCGGTATCCTGTACGGCCTGTTTGCCATCGGTTGGGGAATCCTGTTTTTAGCCTCATTCCAGATCAATCACTTCGACTTGTTCGGCCTGCGCCAGGTATGGCTGTATTTTCGCGGCAAACCCTACACGCAACTCGAATTCAAAACCCCCTGGCTGTATCGCCACATGCGCCACCCCCTGTACGTCGGCCTCATGATTGGCCTGTGGGCAGCGCCAACCATGACTGTTGCGCACCTGGTATTTGCCCTGCTGTGCACAGCTTATATCTTCGTCGGCACGAGACTGGAAGAGAAAGACCTGGAAAATGCACTGCCAGAGTACAGGCAATATAAACAGGAAGTACCCATGTTTATGCCGAAAATCGGCAAGAGAGGAGCTCAGGGTATCGTACTCGAAAGCGTTCTGAAGCAATCGTAACACTCTGGATTCCAAAGTGGTCAGTGCCCTTATTTAACGGGTACTGACCACTTTTATCACCACTCTCTGATCTGTAAAGGCCTGGGACAGTGACCGACATACAACTCCCCGCCCTGTGACCAGCCGTAGTTGCCAGCCCGGAATTCGATCCCCAGCCAGACAGACCTGTGTAAATGGCGTTAAATAAATCGAATAAATCAGGACGGACCGTCATCGTTGGATTTAGTAAAATCTGTGTTCTGCACCCAATCACCATTTATTTAGACTTAGGCAGAAAAAGCATTTACGATTGAGCTACAAAAACAAGACACGTTGCAGGGATCGCTGAGAATCGTAACTATTTGGTGGGAAACATGCGTGCGCTGGGCCGGGCCATATAGAAATGGCCAAATTTATCCTGAAAACATTTAACGTTCATCCGGGTACATTCGCCGCAACCGGTTTTTGCCGCCCGTTTAGTTCCCCGAAAAATCTTTCTGAAGCGAGGCCTGAAAAAGCCTTTGCCCTCTCATAACTGATGGGGGCCTTATGAAATTGAAATTAGCTTATAAATTAAAAATATCCGACGTCGTCAGTGTACTGGTGATGGCAGTCATTCTTGTCGTTGTTTTTTTGGTACATGGGGTAGATTATCAGCCGGGTGTATCTCCGGATTGTGAAGCCTGCAGGCTGGATATCGGCCCTATGGCAAGATCCGGCCACTATGAAGAAATGCTATGGAATGGCACGCAACACGTTTATCACTCAGCAAATGACAATCTTGTTCAATTCACCAGGCCTAACAATCTACAGCCCGGTAATAACAGCGAAGTTATTAAAAACTGTATTGATTGCCATAACGACAAGCCTGGCGCAAAAGCCGATTCTCTTGGCGCATTGTGGGTAAAGTTTCCAAGACTTGATAAAGATACAGGCAGGATTATTGATTTCGAAAAGGCGGTTCAGTATGAATTCGTAAACCGCTATGGCGGCACAAAACCCTTTTACAATGAAGTAAGAATTACCGAAATCATGGTCTATGCCTATGAAAAGGCGAGACAGGAAAAACGCGTGTTCGATGTCGAGCCCGACGATGGTATTGAACTTTCTGACGAACAATTAGCCGATCTGAATACGTCATATACCTGCATGAGGGTATTTGAGAAACTTGGCAGGCCCAAGGGTGATATCGCGCCCTATATAGTAAAAGGCTGTAACATTTTCACCAATACCACCAATAACCGGCCAACCGGATACGGTTTCTGGAAAACCGAAATGAACTGCTCGTCATGCCACATGGAAGGTGGAAGCAAGGAATATGCGGTTCATATCGGCGACGCCGTAGTAAATTATCCAGGCGTATATTCCTCGAACAACATTATTTACACCAATAGAATGCGCGTGGCGCGTTGTTATGCACACTCTATTAACGAAATACTCTATGGCTCCAATTCGGAATATTACAAGCTGCTTACCTTGTATATGGCATGGATCGCTGAAAAGAACGGGCTGCATATAGGGCAAAACAGAGACAGTCGTGGCATTCAGAATGTTCGCGGAACCGCCGCCCGGCATGCCAGTATTATAGCCGGCCAGAAATCGTACGCAGAGAAATGCCAGATATGTCACGGCCCGGCAGGCTATGGCACCGACCGTTATGATGCTATACCCGCGTTTACGCCTCCACCGATCAATGGCGGCGAAGCGTTTGTACATACTGCGACATTGTCTTATTCCAGTCGCCTGGCCTCCTTCCTGTTGAATAATATGCCTCCCGGCGCAACTCACGAAAACCCGTTGCTCTCGCCACAGGAGGCGCTGGATATCGCCGAATTTATCAGCGTTCAAACACGACCGGCCGCACCTGGCGCCAGCAACTTATCGGTTTTTTATACTTACCTGGGAAACACGGTTATGGAACTTTGGTTTAAGGAAAAAACCAAAGGGGGAAATCTATAATGCCCTTTAGTCACGCTGAGATTTCAAGGAATGTATTTCCCGGCTTCGTCATGGCACTGATTAACCTGCCCATGAGCATTGGCTTTGCCTTCCTGGCCGGCATCCCACCGGTAATGATGATTAATGCGAGTATCATATGCGCCATCATCGGCCATTTTCTGAACGCTTCACGTTATGCCGTCGGCGGACCCAATTCAGCAACATCCATTTTAATAGCCGTGGCGGTTACGCCTTTTGCTCCGCAAATGGGCGACCTGTACATCGGCTATGTCGCCTCCCTGGCCTTAATGGTTGGTATCTGGCAATTACTATTTTGTATTGTATTCGCCAAATATCACATTACGGACTATTTCAACCAGGAACTCATCGAAGGCCTGGTGTTAGGCATCGGTATCATATTTGTACTGGCAACTCTTTACATGGTGCTCGGCCTGCCGCAACTGTCATATCAACAATGGCTGGTATTTGATGTAGTCAGCCTGGGTATTGGCAGCTTCGCAGGAGAAGGCAGCTATTTTGCGTTGATCCTTGGATGTATCACGATAGGTACAGGATTACTCATACGCAGGAGCAAATACAAACGCTACAACATCATTGGAGCGTTGACCGTCGGTATCGTCGCATTACTGGTACTGGAATCGTATTACTCGTTTCATATTGAACGGGTCGGCTGGATAAACCTGAACCTGTCGACGAGTTTGCCCGACTTCAGGCAGGCCAGTTTGCCTATCGCGGCAAACTTTATTGCACCCGCGTTTGTTATCGCCATTATCAGCACTTTACAGGCTATTACTGTGGCCAAGGCGATCAGAGCGGACGATGAAGTGATGAACCCGCTGCGGGATATATTCTCCCAGGGCATACAACACATAGTCCTGTCGTTTCTTCATGGCGCCCCGGTCGCCAATTCAATCAATAAAAGTGTCGCAAAAAAAGAACTGGGCTCAGGTTCACGCGCCTTGCTCTACTCGGCGGCCTTTACCGTCATACTGGTGGTATTTCTGGACTTTGTGATCGCCTACATCCCGTTGTCAATTCTCGGTGGCCTGCTGTTTTTAAGCGGGTTAAGCATGGTTAATCTCGGCATTATGAAACGCTACCTGCGCAGCACCAGGAAAACCGCGGCAATATTCTTCAGCACCGCGTTTCTGGTAGTTGTTGTCGATATTTACACAGCTGTGAGCTTTGCAATTCTGGCAACCTTTATCATTAACATCATCGAAGTTTCAAAGGTACACCTGACATCCAGGATTGAAAACGGTAAAACACTGGTGATCTCGATGGAAGGCACGATCCTGTGCCACTCATGCAGTCAAATTTCACGCTATTTTAACGAAGCCTTTAACCCAGACATACGGGAAGTTATTCTGGATGCCAGAAACGCACACTTGCACGCCAACGAAATAATGGACTTCAAGTGGCTGACAACCCACGCAAATAAAGGCGTAAAAATTCGCTTTTTGTTCAAGGAAACCGCGCGGAGCAAACTGGACAATCTGGTTCGGCTCAACCCCGATATTGCCGGCTTCTTGAAAAGCGCCACTGATATCAACGATCATGAACAACCGAAATATGGTGGCGACAGGAGAGCCAGGCGAATCGATACAGCCGGCAATATCATATCGACTGGCGACAGGAGAGATAAACGCAGGCTGCACCTTAAATACAGTGGCGACAGGAGAGTGAAAGGAACTGATTACCTGAAAACCGGTGGCGACAGGAGAATAAAAAGACTGGAAGGTGTTGAGTACCTGCAGCAATCAGGGTCTTAAGACCGATCCTACAGCCAAACTGGACTGCGCAAGATTTTCTTTACTGTCCTGATTTTCTTTTCGATACAAGAATCAATTGATCTGGCGCACTTTCATCGTGGATATTGACATGCGAGTCATTCTTTCCTTGCCAATCCTGCATCCAGGCAAGTAATACACTTTCAGGAACAGGCCTGCTGATATGAAACCCCTGGGCCGAATCACAGCCGAGCACATCAAGAAGATTCAATGCCCCTTCAGTCTCTACACCTTCGGCCAGTACTTTTAAACCGAGATTGTGCGCCAAATCGATTGTTGATCTTACAATAACAGCATCATTTTCATCTTGCTCCATATCCATGACAAATGACTTGTCAATCTTCAGCTCATTAACCGGTATCTTTTTCAGATAGGCCAGCGAAGAGTATCCCGTACCAAAATCATCGATGGATATTCTGATGCCCATTGAATCGAGAGCATTAATCGTTTTTAGCGCTCTGCTTGTATCTGCCATGATGACGCTTTCAGTGATTTCAAGCTCGATCTTTCCGGGATCGATACGATGCTCCAGAATTGCTGCACTCAGATGCGTAACAAACTCCTCATCCTGTATATTCAGCGTTGAAACGTTAACAGCGATGTCGATATCAATACCCTGTTCCTGCCATTTACGGCAGTCACTGAATGCCTTGTTAACCACCCAGTTTGTCAATGCAATAATGGAATCACCGAGCTCTACTATGGGTATAAACTGGTCTGGCGGCAATAAACCATGCTCGGGATGATCCCAACGTACCAGCGCCTCCACGCCCGTCACCTTCCTGTCTCTCACACGGACCTTGGGCTGGTAGTGCAGGACCAGTTCATTTTCTTCTATAGCCCTGGGCAACCCACTAATCAAGGCCAGTCTTTGCTCACTATTGATGTCATAGCTTTCATCATATACCGCGACACCAGACCCGGTTTTTTTTGCATAGTACATCGCAACATCGGCCCGTCGCATAAGAATGTTGCTACTGTCACCGTGCGCTGGATACATCGCAATACCGACACTGCCGTCGATCAACAGCCTCATACCTTCCAGTTCAAAATGCTCCTGTATAACAGCCCTGATCTTTACAGCGATCAAGCTTGCCTTGTCTACCGTATCTGCATTTTTAAGAACGACTGCAAATTCATCTCCGCCCAAACGGGCCACCAGGTCATCTTCAGACAATACACTTAACAATCTCTCGCTCAGTTCCTTGAGCAGAAGATCACCACACTTATGACCCAAAGAATCATTAATTTCCTTGAACCTGTCGAGATCAAGTAATAACAATGAAAATGGTTTTGTGGTTTTTCTGTATCTCTTCAGCGTACTTTCAATGTACTTGAACAGTCGTTTTCTGTTCGGCAACCCTGTCAATTCGTCATGGTATGCCTGGTACTCCAGCTTATCGGACTTTTCGTCAAGATTGACAGCCATCTCGTTAAATGCTTCTGATAATGAAGACAGCTCAGTATCTGTAGGCACATTTACCTGAACTTTCCGGTCACCATTAGTCAATCGGTCAATGGCACTTTCCAGGCTTTCCAGCGGACGCATCATCTTCTTGGAAAAGTAGACCACTATAAACACGGTCAAAATTATCGCCAGAACAAACGCCATAACAAAACGGTTTATCAAACGATTCAACGGAGCCAGCGCTTCATCGACCGGTTGTTCTACAATAATCCACCAACGGTGAACCGGATCAAAGTAGCCAACCCCGGCGACCGTATTCCCGTCAAAATTCCTGTAGATCTCCAGCTCTGCCTGCCGGTCTTCACTGGAAAGCATTTGAGAAACTGTTGAGCCCTGCAAATGCGTGCCCGACAGCACAAGACTGGGGTCCGGATGGGCCACCAGTTTCAATGATTCATCTATAATGTAAACATAACTGCTTTGTTCAATCTGCAGCGATTGAACAGTGTCCCACAGCCATTTCAGGTTAATAACTACCCGAATCACCTTCCCTGGCCCATTGTCAGACTTTATGGGTGTAGCGAAACTTACCATCGGCTCCAGATATTCTGAAAACATGACGCGACTGATACTTCGCTCGCCCAAAAGGGCATTTTCTATCACGGCATCACCGGTAAAACTTCGTACTTCGTTCCTGCCGACCCCAATCATACGGGAAACCCGGTTTTCTTCCTGCCCCTGGTGATCGACTATACTGGCCTCTTCAATCTCTGAACGATTGCTTATGAACGAATTTAATAATTTAGGGGCAAGAGTACTCTGGCTGTTCGGGTCTGAAGCTATCACCGAAGAAATCACGTCTGCTTCTACGAATATCGGAATGAAAAACTTTCCTATTTCATTTGATGTATTAAAGGCTATTTCATTCAACTGATCAGTTTTTGTCTTGATCAGCTCGTCTCTCGACCCGATATAGATAAGAGAGCCCCACAGCACAATTGAGAAAAGCACCAACGCCAAAACCAACAAGATAATCTTGTTGGCAATACGTCTTGGACTTTTAACAGAGAATATGCTCATTTATCAGTCTTAATATATTCATCAACCTGAATGCGTACAACGTCTGTTATCTGGACACCCAATGCATCCTTAACTTCTTCGTTCATTGTGTAAATAACTTTCTTGGGTGTTTCAAACGGAATTCCGCTTGCGTCAACGCCTTTGAGAACCTTGTCAGCCAGCCGGGCTGCCTGAGCGCCCATATCATAAAAGTGGGCGCCATAACTGGCTAACGCTCCTTTTTCCGCCAACGGCCGTGAGTGGGTCATTAATGGAAGCTTCAAGCGATTAACATTTGGCAAAATAACATCCTTCAATGCATTATCGATTGGCGCAGTCGGCACTGTGAGCATTGCATCGACTTCACCTGGCTCAAGACTTTCCATTGTTTGCTTTATTTCATCTCGACTGGATACTGCTCGAGCATCAATTTCAATATTACTTTGTTCCGCTATTTCTCTGGCTTTGGCCACGCCAATACGTGAAGGTGGAATTTTCTCGTAATACAGAATCAGGATTTTTTTCATATCCGGCAAGAGATCCTGCATCAGCTCAACCCGCTTACCCGATAACTCCGCGTTGAGGTTATCAATACCGGTTACCTCCCAACCAGGCTCGCGACGGCTTTTCACCAAACCTCTTTCCGTAATCGCATTCACATAAAGCACAATTACCGGGATTTTTTTACCCCCAAGCATTTTCTTCATTGTGTCGGCTTCAAGACCACCGGCGGCAACAAGCAGGTCCACGTCCTGATCAATCAATTCCTGAACCAGCATGTTCAGTTCCGGCCGCTTGTTCTTTGCATTTCGCATTACATACTTGATCGATTCATCGGGTTTGTATCCCAGTCGGGACAAGCCATTCATGAATCCGTCGACCTGGGGCTGACGAGAATCACCGAACAAAACAACCCCGATGGTTTTGGTTTCGGTTACTTTTTTATTTTCACAGCCGGACATGGCGAGCAGAGAAGCCGACATGAGCAACATCATTACGGCTGTAAACAAATCTCGACCAGCGTTATAGATATTCATAATGTCATCCTGACAGCAAAATAATATTTAATAATTAAATAGATACATGATCTCTAGCTTATCGGACAAAACCTGACGAAGTTAATAGAGACTGGTAGACATCCGGGCGTTTAGAGCCCGAAAAACGGGTTAAACTGTCCGGCTCACACCGGAAGAAGTGATAGAAACGACTTGAGGGATATATTATTATTATGTATATCATATAGATATAGCATTTACCTGTGCAGGAAAGATAAACACCCTCCACGTTTAATTCACCCTCTTCAAGTCACTATTCGTCCCGCCACTTTGCCCTGATTATTGCGAGATTTCGCCAAATCCTGCTGGCTCGGTTGACTGACTTGCTGCCCATCGGCCATACCCGGCCAAAGCCTGACCCGAGGCCAACAGTAAAAGGGGTCCGTACCCTTTAATCAGTAAAAGGGGGCAGTACCCTCTTAACAAGTTAATTCAGAGCCCTTTAACCTTCGCCAACATTTCCTGAGCATGACCATCTGCAGTAACACCATAAATCGCATCGATCAGTTCACCTTCTTTATCGATAACAAAGGTCGAACGGACGATGCCCATTTTCTTCATGCCGTTTTTTTCTTTTTCCTGCCATACTCCGTAGGCATCACAGAGTTCACCCGAGGTATCGGCCAACAAATCCACCTTAAGTCCAAATTTATCGATAAAGGCCTGGTGACTTTCACACGAGTCTTTACTCACCCCAAGCACCACGGTATCCGCTTTGGCAAACTCACTGGCCAGTTCTGTAAACTGATTCGCTTCGATGGTACAGCCGGGTGTGTCATCTTTCGGGTAAAAATACAAAACAACGTTTTTGCTGCCCTTGTAATCAGACAAACTGATCATTTCATCATGCTGGTTTGGTGTACTGAATGCAGGTGCGGTCTGGTTTTTCTCAAGCATGGTCATTGCCTTTATAAATTAATAGTGGAAAAAGGGAAAAGGGTACTGACCCCTTTTAATTCGATCCCTCGAGTATTGCTGTGTAGCCTTGCTGATAGCCCGGATACAGGAACTCGAACCCGCTCGCGTGCAGGCGGGTATTGCGGCAGCGTTTATTGCCGGGTTGCCGCTTTTGCGCGTCGTCGCGGTGCGCCACTACCTGCGGCCCGGCCACATCCAGGCGTTCCGCCAGCCAGCGCATCACGTCGCACGACAACGCCGGATCGTCGTCCACCCCGAGATACAGCAGCTCCGGTTCATCCAGCGCCATCAGATGCTGCAGCGCACGGGCGCAATCCTGGCTATGGATGCGGTTGCTGTAAACACCCTGCACACAACGGGCAGTTCCGTCGCGCACACTGTCGATCAGGCGTGTGCGGCCGGGGCCGTAGATGCCACCGAACCGGACTACGGTGGCGGGATAAGGCCCGTTCCATAGCAACTCCTCACCTTCACGGATAAAGCGGCCGGAAAATCCCGTCGGTGCGGCAGGCGAATCCTCGTCCACCCACTCGCCCTGCTTCTGGGGGTAGACCGAGGTGCTGGAGACCAGCAGTATACGCCGTGGCTGTTGCCCGGCGGCGGCAAGCGCCGTGAGCAGATTGGCGACACCGTCGACGTAGGCGGCCCGGTAGTGCGCCTCGCTGTATGCGTCAGCCGCCGCGGAGTAAAAAACATAATCGAACTGTTCCTGCGGCAGGTTCAGGTTGTCCGGACGTTGCAGATCGCCGGGCAACGGCTGTATCTGCGACGCCAGGGTAGCGGTATTACGTTTCAGGCCCCAGACTTTATGGCCGTCAGCCGCGAGGTTCACACCCAAACGATTACCGATATCGCCACAACCCGCAATTAGAATATTCGCCATCTTATAAATTCCCAACCCGATCGTTTTGATTATATATTACGACATTCGTTCAAACCTGTTACATATCGCTAGCTCAAACCATCACCCGACCGTCGCCGTTTGGCAACATAGGTGTATACGGCAAGGACCCGTTACAATACAACCTCGTAAAAGGAATTCTGAGGAAATAAACAATGAAACTGCACCATGGAATATTAAGCGCAATACTGTCAGGCCTGCTGGCTATTGGACTATCAGCCTGCGAAAAGGAAGGGCCCGCTGAAAAAGCAGGCAAAGCGATTGACGAAACAGCTGCCGATGTTGCAGAACAGGCCGGGGACGCAAAGGAAGCCATCGAGGAAAAAATGAAGGAAGAGTAACAACACCTGTCATTACAGCTTCCCGGGGACCGGTCTACCCGGGAAGTTGACGTAATCAGAGGACGGAGGGATTATTTTTTGATCCCTCCGCCCGCCCTTTTCTTCCTCCGCCTGTTTAGCCAGTAGCCGGCAAGGACAATCAGCATAAAAATACCCACAATCAGTGCCGGGGCCCAGGGACCGAAGATAGCAGCGCGGGTATGAAGACCGGACAACAGCCAGCCCCAGGCTGACATAGCGATGTAAGTGCCGGCGAGCACAATCGATACCGTCAGCCAGGCTGAAAAACCAAGCAGGTAACCGATCGCCGCGCCCACCACCGGTCCAGTCATCCAGAAAGGGAACCAGACGAAGATAAACAGCCCGACGATGCCGTAACGGCTCACCTTGTCATGATGGCGATCGGCAGCCTCATGTGTACGTTCAAGAAATCGCTTCAGGCCGGGAAACACGACCAAACTGCGTATGCTGAAAACGAACAGCGGATAAAACAACAATACCAGCACGCTCTCGACCCACATATTCACCGGCACCACGAGCGCGTGACCGTAACCGCCGGCATAACCGATGGACATGGACACGGCCCGGCCAAAGACGATGTTGGTAAAGCTCATGACGCCGATCATGTGCAAGGTTTCCGGCGAACCAAAGGCCACCATTCCCATGACGACCGGGCCGGCAAACGTGACAGCGATACCCAGCAACAAGATACGCCCTTCGGTCGTCCTCAACAGCTGGCGCCAGGTGGTCCGGGGCAGACGTTCCGGGTTGGGCGCAGGCCCTGTTTCCTCATCATTCACGGGAACAGTATAAAGCGTATCGAATCTGCGTACCTGTTGATCCTTTCTTCCAGATATCACCCTGCCGCTATTCATAGGGCAGGCTTTTTGTACGGAGAGAAGAACCGCAAACCTTCAAAATACGTGGATTATGCGTTGACGGATCGAGAAACAACGTTCATTCTGCCACGTCTCATGCGCATGAAATTCGCTTCGATGCAACCCGGCAAAGGCAGGAGTCTTCATACCACGACTCTTCTGCTTGCCTCGCTGATTTCTATTTTGCTCGTAGCCGGATCAATAACAGCCAGTTTATATATTGGCAATCTCAATAGTAAAAATGCAGCGTCTTTGCTGCAACAGAATATTGTCACCAACTTCATCGAGAAGCTTGGTCATCATGTCTGGCGAGTAGAAACCCGGCTTAACACCATCTTTACTCCCTACGCCAGCGATGACCATACAGCGATGCTGCAAGATATGGATCTTGCCATTCAAGAGCTGCATAAACTCGACACTCTGGAAACAACCGGTTCGGCTTCTCTCAAAACCACTATCGCAGAATTAAACGGCAACCTGTCAGCTCTTAAAAATAAAATCCTGGAACTGATCGATCTATCCAGCGATCCGAACTGGGTATTCCCGATACTGCCTTATATTAGCGATACCCTGCTAAAGTCGAATCAGGAGTTTTTAACAGCCGTCACAACAGCACTCAACGAGATTGCCAATGAAGAGAGCAGTCCACAGATTATAGAAATGTATCGTAGAGTGACCGAGTTAAAAGATTTATGGCGCCGTCAAATTCTGGATTTTCGGGCCATTATTATTCGCATTGTCGCATTAAACCAGACTGCAGATCTCACCCAGAAACGTAATCTCGAACTACGTCATGAAGTGATACTGGAACAAATTGACGCGATCGAAATCCTGCACCAACAGGATCCATTTGGCTTTGATACCGAAGAAGCAATCAAGACAATGCGTTATCGCGCCAGCAAATGGATGGCTGATTATAACGGCTTTGGGAAGTTAACTGATGCCAAGGCGCTACGAGCTGACGTAAATTATATAAAAACCGAAATCCAGCCCGTGCAAAAACAGGTTGCGGATAATATAACTGAACTGGAACGCATCGTGAAAAGGTGGTCAACAGAAAACATCGGCAAAATAGAAAGTGCCGCGAGAACGATTACCGTCGAAATCTGGTTACTCTCGTTTATTTCATTACTTTTCGTTGGCCTGGCATACAATATAATTTCAAAAACCCTGTTACGACCTATTTCGCAATTATCTGACGATTTACAGCAGGACAGCCATGCAAAAAACACTCAACCTTTAACGACAAGAGCGAAAGGAAGTGCAATTAACAGCAAGGAAGTTTACTCCCTGATAGATTCCTACAACACCATGAAAAAAGTGATTCATGCCCGCGACAGGGAATTGCTGGAGATCAACAAAGAGCTGGAAAACCAGGTCAAGGCCAGGACTGCCGAGCTCGAGTACAGAAATAACGAACTCAATGCATACAATTACTCTGTTTCCCACGACTTGCGCTCACCATTACGCAGTATCGATGGATTCAGCATGGCGTTACTTGAAGACTGTGGAGATCAACTAGACGAGTCAGGAAAAAATTATTTGCACCGGATCAGAAAGAGCGCCCAGCGCATGGGGGAACTTATCGATGACATGCTTCAACTATCCGCCATAACCCGCGCTGAAATTCGCTGCGAACTGGTTAACCTGAGCGAACTAGCGAACACAGTATTTAACAACCTGAAAGAACAACAACCTGAACGGCAGGTAGAAATAGTTGTGAAAGACAACATTACCGCCGAGGGTGACAAGAAGCTGCTGCAAATTGTGCTCGAAAACCTGCTTGGTAATGCCTGGAAGTACAGCAACAAGCGACAAGAGGCAGTAATTGAATTTGGTGAAATAGCAGAAAGCAGCAAACATGTCTTTTATATCAAAGACAACGGAGCCGGTTTCAACATGCAATATGCGAACAAATTGTTTGGTGTCTTTCAACGTCTGCATGGGTCTGATTATGAAGGAACCGGGATCGGACTTGCCACCGTCAAACGTGTCATTGAACGCCACGGAGGTGAAGTTTGGGCCGATGCAAAAGAAGGTACTGGCGCAACTTTTTACTTCACCCTGGCCTGAAACAGGCCCGACATCCTGCGGGAGAGGTCTCCCGACCGCGATAAGATGGCCTCGTATCCTGGCACTTGCTGTTTTCAAACACTCGGCGGATATTCCGAAAAAACCGGCAAGTCATTCAGAACACGACCACCAGGCTGACCAGGGAGAATCCCTTCATTTTAATACTCTCGCCCCTTAAATCTTCATGGATATAAAACTGCCACGGGTTTCGTTGAACAGGATGGTCACAAACTCAACCCCGACGACCCATACCACGCCCGATACGGCAGATCTTTTTTCGTAGTTCGTGACGCGTGCAACTGCAGTGCAGGTTTCACACTCGACTTTTATACGCATGCCCCGTTTAGGCGATTTTTCCGTGACAAACTGCATCCCCCTTGGCGAAATATCCTGCACGACGCCGGGATACCCCTTTTTCTGCGGCCAGGCGGTATAGAATACGAGATGAAGCTGTTTCGCAATGCGGTCTACCATGCGCCGACAGGACTTTTCGAACCGGGTTATCTCAAATCCTTTAAGCGGGCTTGCACATTTACCGCACACTGCATCCTGGCGCGGTGTTCTGCCGTGCCGATGCGGTGTACCACAGAAGGCGCATGATTCCTGCACTACGGACTGGGGATGTGCCTTGCTTTGATTGCGCGGGGACGCTGATGTTGTCGGCGCCACGTTGGCACGCAAAAAAGTGCGATCGTATTCGGCACGTTTCCGGGGATCGGAAATAACTGCATAGGCCTCGTTTATGAGGGCTGCGTTGCCGTGGTCACCGCCAAGGTCGGGATGCTGCTTGAGCCGATGCATGAGCGTACGGTAACTGGACTTGATGATCTCCTGTGGCGCGTCCGGCTGAACGTGCAAGATCCTGTAATAGTTCCTTTTATTCTTCATAATCTATTGTTTATCGACCAGCCCGCTGAAAACCATAGAACTCCAACAGGCATCATCCCCGTGCTTACAGGCAACATGATCCGCTGGTTTGCCAACGCCTGTGCTGCTGCCGCTTCAAATTGAACCCGACGCGGGGTCCAGCGGACCCGGTTTCACATCAGTGACTGCGCCACATTCAGCGCCTGTACAGCGACCGGCTGCCTGTGTTGCTGTCGCGTCGAATC
>Ga0316193_10001658_pt1 | contig 15203 bp, 15 predicted proteins | sample MerIslsedime2_MG_FD_207735 | JGI IMG/M metagenome (GOLD analysis project Ga0316193, IMG submission 207735) | Coastal sediment microbial communities from Maine, United States - Merrow Island sediment 2 | ecosystem: Environmental > Aquatic > Marine > Coastal > Sediment | place: USA: Maine...
GAAGACTATGCCGACACGCCGGTCCTCGTAATCGGCACCCACTTTGCCACTCCCACAGCAGGGCACATAAAGCGTTCCGGGGAAACCAGCTACTGGCTGGACACCAGTACACCGTTTTGCTGTTGACTGCTTTGGATCCAAATATAAACTCGACCAGATCGTATTCTCTGCCGCAGCCGAGGTTGAGCCCGCCACAGTATCTGCCGGCAGACAAGAAAGCGCGGAAGGGCCCTATGGGGCCAAGAACCAACAAGCAGGTGCAAGGCCATCTATGAAGATACTCTCCGATATTGCACCCTTATCTACTGCTCCTGATCGACAGGAGATTGACAATAGAATAGCCCGGCTCCAGTCGGCGATGGCAGTGCAGGATTTGGACTACTATCTTTGCCACGATCCAGCAAACATTTTCTACCTCACCAACTTTGCCAATTTTGTTCATGAGCGACCGTTCATTCTTCTGGTTCCTGCTAGTGGCACTCCTGTATTCCTGACACCCAAGCTGGAAGAAAGCCATGTGCGGGCGCGCGCAGTGGGCGAGCTCGAACTTCTACAGTATTTCGAGTTTCCCGCGCCTGAAGGTGATACATGGTTTGATCGGCTGAAGGACGTGCTGAAACCATCCCATCGCGTTGGAGTTGAGAACCTTTGCCCGATGGAGGTGGGTAGCGCCATACCCGGAGAGACAGTTCCCATCCCTCTTGTTGAGGAGGCGCGCATGGTGAAATCAGAATACGAAATTGCGCGTATCGCCTATACCGCCAGTTTGCTGAGCTCTGGCCACGCACAATTGCTGCAACAGGCAGAGATTGGCCAACTACCCATATTGCTGCATAAGGAAATTAGCGGCAATCTGATGCAGCGCTTACTCATGGACAATCCCGCTACCAACATAATAAACAGTCACTTCAACGCACCCACCCAACCACCACAAATGTCTCACGATCCGCACAACTTTACCGACCTGTTCTGTTCACTGGTAGAAGGTGGTCCACACGTCTCGATAGTGCAGGGAATGGCAAACGGCTATGGCGCTGAACTTGAACGCACATTCTTTATGGGCTCCGTCCCTGAAAAAGCAATCAAACCCTTTCACGATATGCTAGATGCTCGAGCCCTGGCTTATGACCTGTTGATTCCCGGCGCTAATATGTCTGACATCGACAGGCAGGTGAACGAACTGCTCCGATCCAAAGGATACGCAGACAAGTTGCTTCACCGAACGGGGCACAGTTTCGGTGTTACAGACCATGAGGGGCCATTTCTCGCAGAGGGATACCAGCGGGAAGTAGCGCCAGGAATGGTATTTAGTGTCGAGCCTGGCATTTATTTGCCGGGTATCGGGGGATTCCGCTTTTCCGATACCGTACTGGTAACAGAGCGCGGAAATCTGAAGCTAACCGAAAGCCCGGAAACCCTTGAGGAGCTGACCATCCAATGAGCTACGATAGCGACAATATTTTTGCCAGGATTCTGCGGGGAGAGGCGCCCGCCTTCAAGGTTTACGAGACCGACTACGCGCTGGCCTTCATGGACGTGATGCCGCAGGTTCCGGGCCACACACTTGTAATTCCCAAGGATGCCGCGGAAGGTCTACATGACGTTGATCCGGTGATTCTGGGCCGCACCATCCAGGCTGTGCAAATCGTCGCGGATGCCGTAAAGCAGGCTTTCGAGGCCCCGGGTATCATGATTGCCCAGTTGAATGGAGAGGACGCGGGGCAAACCGTGTTTCACATGCACTTTCATATCATGCCACGGTTTACCGGTTTGGAATTCAAGCTACACGCCCGGGAAATGGAGGATTTTGCCGTGCTGGAGCGTCATGCCGAACAAATCCGATCCTGTTTGGAGAAGGACTGATTCAGGCAGAATTCACCGCTTTGGTGTGCCATTGTTATTCTTCCTGGAATTCATGCCGGTAGCCCTGGGTTAGATATATCGGCAACTGCATACCCAGGGGTAACTGAACCATCAACCGCGCCTGAATATTTTCGCGCCAGGCCGACGCTTCACCGGTGAAAGCACTGATGAACTCCTGGGCTGCGATTCCTGCCATTTCTGAAATGCTCAGGCGCAGCTTGAAGTCCACGGGAACGCTGACCACTTGTTTTGGAGCAACATAAGGGATATTCACACCCGCCTCACCCAGATACCGCCCATCGAGATTGAGCAGCAAAGTAGCGTTTTCTACTTCCAGGCCCAGCGATTCATGGCGATTAAATATCCGCACATCAAATCGCAGGCTGGGGGGACCTCCATCTTCTCCGGTCTGGTAATCGAACGTCGTCCATTGAATATCGTACTCCGCCGACTTGAGCGGCACCTTGTTGGACAGTACCCGAACGACCGACCCATAAAACAGCAGCAGTGCAAACATCAGGACAAGCTGGGATACATAAAAGGGCTTATGCCAGCGCCTGCGCTGGCGGCCGGTACCGGCACTGGCCAGCTGTTGTACCGATTGCAGTGCCAGCCAGGTTCCCATGGGCAGGGCAAACACACACACGAAACAGTTGAGTACGATAATGGCAACCAATGCGGTGGCCAGCACAAGATTGTCCTGCTGCTTGTAAACCAGATCCCCGAGAAACAGTTCCATGGCAAATACAGGGAAGCAAAAAACAGTGGCGAACAGCAGAAGTTTTATCGGCTGCTGCCGCAGCGCCGTGAATATGTAAAGAGAGTTGAGGCCGCGGCGAAAATGGGTCGGCGATAGCAAATCGAGGGTAAAGAAGAGCATCAGCAAGGAAAAAGCCAACTCGTCTATATAGCCAAATAGGGGCTGGCCAACAAAATAGGCTAGCAAATAGATGATGCTGTAGACGTTAAAGGCGATGACCACCAGACCCGCCTCCAGCCACAGTTCCTGTCTCAGGCCCGGGTCGGGAGCCGCTCGACCGGTAACGTGGATTTCAGCCATGCTGGAAATGCGATCCCTGAAAGGAAAAAAGAGTACGGAAACAGCGGAGAAGCAGACAATAGCCACTGTCTGGAAAAGCAACACCGCGCCTACCTGATGAAACAGGGCACTGTTGGCCATATGAAATGATGCCAACCAGTCACTGGGAAGAAAAAAGCCAATGACTTTGTCAAGGATCTCATCCCGGTAGGGTAGGAGGAGCAGACCGAGTGCGGAAAGCACAACGCTGCTCACAACAAACAAGCGCAAGCAGGCAGGCCATGTGGCGCGATAGACACCACGCATAGAGCTTACAGATTCCATAAGGGTGTTCCGCTAACTGGCCCTGCACAAACGCTTTGGCCGATTATATCCACTTCAACCATCTGGTTTGACTGCCCGTCTTCGGCCCTTGATATATAAGACACTTTACCATAGGATATCAAACTGTTTGATATCCAACATAATTAATGGCAGGGAATCTTTGTAAATGACCAGGGAAAACCCACAACTGGGCAATCTGGATAAGATGCTGGGTGTTGAGCTACGCATCGCACAAATTCTCGCTGACAGGCTGTTTGCCTCTTCCCAACATCTCAATATCGCCCCCGGGCACTATACTGTGTTGTCTTTGATCAAGCTGAATCCAGGCATCAACCAGAGCAGGCTGGCGCACTGCATGTACCTGGACCGATCCAGCATGGTGCCCATACTGGACCAACTGGAAAAGAAAATCTGGATTGAACGCAAACGCCCACCCAATGACCGCCGTTCACATGCGCTGTACCTCACCGAAGCCGGGAGCGCCGCTTTGAAGCAGGCGGATGGGGAGGTTCAAAGGCTGGAAGAATCGATCGCGGCCCAAATGGGCCATGACAACTGCGCAAATTTACTCGCACTGATCAAGCAATTTCAAACCGCTCTGCTGACACTACAGACTTCGGATCGGAACAAGGAGACCGCTAATGACCACAAACACTGAGAACTTCGATCGCTGGATACGCGGTGATTTCGTCATCCTTAATACAGAGTTGGAGGAGCTGTACTTCGCGAGTGACGAGCCCCAGGAAGTTGAGGGTACCGGGGATGACATCAAACAGCAGCTGGTAGAGGATGGTAAGGCGTTTATCGTTGAGCTGCTGAAAGAGGGCAATACCGACGAAGGTTTCGATGCCGGCTTCGAGGTCCTGGGCAATGTTGGCTTTTATATGGCAGCCTGTCGACGCCATGAAATTACCGAACCTTCCCGCGAGACAAAGTCACCACTGGTGGAAGCCTCAGCTCTCTCCATGCAACTGGGGGCATCACTTGGGGTAGTGCCGCGTTTTGCTTCCGCCCATCTGGAAACCCACAACAAGGCAATTAACGGCGTGTACAAGACCTTCACCTCACTGCAGGACGAAGCCACCTTTATCACCTACAACACCCGCGCAGCCCTCAGCTATATTCGCGCCTCGGAGGCCCTGCTGCGCACCCTGCCCCTGGGTGTCTCGCATCCCATCACCGCAGATTTACTGAAAGCCGCCATCACAGCGCTGCAGGATGTGGTCAGCTCCAACGATGAGCTGTTCGAAAAATTGGACGTGAGCCGCTTTTTCTATTGCGTACGACCCTACTACAAAACGCACCGCGTGGGTTTGCACGAATATCGCGGCGCCAACGCCGGTGACTTCGCCGGTATCAACGTGATCGACCTGTTACTGGGTTTATGCCGGGCCCATGATCCCTACTACTCCCAGCTACTGGTCGACAAGTTCCTGTTTATGACACCACAGGATCAACTCGTGTTGCGCGACTGTATGCGCCGGGAGAGCCTTCTCGATGCGTTTCTCACCGAAATGGAGAGCAATAGCAATGAGGCGTGGTTCCAGCGCAACGCGGCGCTTTTCCTGCAAGCTTGTGAAGCGCATGGGCTGACAGCCATACAGCACCACGAAAAGTTGGTGGCAAAGTTTATCGAAGATCCCGCATTCGCAAAGGGATTGATGGAGCGCAAGGGGCTTACTGCCAGTGGCCCCCCCTTACCAGTGCTGCTGAAATCACTGCGCAAGCTGGCCGACCTGCGCTCCGCAGCTGAGCGCGATGACATTCCCAGCCGATATAAGGATATTCAGTCGCTGCGAGAAAGTCTGGTCGCCTAGAGTGGAGAATCCAGCCATGAATGAAAGTGCCAAAGCACTCTTTGTTCCATCAGAAGGCATTTACCTGCTGAATCACTCGGTCGGTCGCCCTCCGGTAAATACCCGGGACGCCTGGGTAGAAAGTTTTCTGGAGCCATGGGAAAACGCCGGTGAAAATGTATGGCCACGATGGTTGCAGACAATCGATAACTTCAGGAGTGCGCTCGCGGGTTTGTTGCACGGTCAGACAATGGACTTTTGTCCCCAGGTCAACCTCTCCAGCGCTTTGACCAAGATCATTACGAGCATGAAGCCAACTGAATCACGCCAGACAATTCTCTACACGGAGCAGGATTTCCCCTCCATGGCCTTCGTTCTGCAACAGGCAGTGAAGCAAGGCTACAGGCTTAAAGCCATTCCGGAGCATCTGGACACATTGAACTTGAATGTCTGGAGCGAGCAATTGTCCCCTGATGTGGGCCTGGTCCTCGTCACGCACGTGCACTCCAACACGGGCCGACAGGTTCCGGTGGCTGACATATGCGCACTGGCGCAGAAGCAGGAGATCGTTTCAATCATAGATATTGCGCAATCGGCGGGTGTGGTTCCTATTGACCTGTGCGCCTGGAATGCGGATTTCGTCATAGGCTCCTGCGTGAAATGGCTATGTGGCGGCCCGGGAGCCGGGTTTATGTGGGTAGCACCAGAGCGGCTACCCACTTGTGAACCCACAGACGTGGGCTGGTTTTCGCATGAGAACCCATTTGAATTCGATAGTCATAATTTTCGCTACGCCAGGGATGCACTGCGTTTCTGGGGTGGAACACCGTCTGTGACACCGTACGCGATCGCCACCAACAGTATTCGCCTGCTGCAGCGGATTGGGATCGAGACTATTCGCGCCCACAACCTGGCTTTGACGCAGCAGATGATCGAGGCTGTTGACGCCGATCGCGTGATTACTCCGGCGCAACCCGAAAAGCGCGGTGGGACTATTGTCCTGCATTATCCCGACAACCAACGGGATGCGGTGTGCAGTCGCCTGAAGCAGGCAAAAGTGGACTTTGATGTAAGACCGACCGGGATCAGGATGTCACCTCATATTTATAACGACATAAATGAAATCGGGGCAGTGGTTGATTTGCTGTGACGGATACCCCGACGCTGCCATAATCGCTGCATGAAATCCTTCTTGCCCCTGATCAGGTCCGAATGGCGCCTGCTATTGTTCGGCTTTGTCATGACCTTTGGCTCCAGCCTGGGACAGACCTACTTCATCGGCCTGTTCGGTGGTGACATTCGCAGTGATCTGGGTCTCAGCCACGGCGATTTCGGCGCCATTTATTCCTCGGCGACACTGGTAAGCGCCATTCTGTTGTTGTGGACAGGCTCCCTGATAGACCGACTGGAGCTGCCGCATTATGCCTACCTGGTGGTGATAGGGCTCACTGCGGGTTGTTTGATGATCGCCGCCAGTGAGGGTGCGATCACTCTTTTTCTGGGCGTATTGGTGCTGCGACACCTGGGGCAGGGCCTTATGGGGATGGCGGGGGCCACTACCATGGTGCGCTATCTCGATCACCAGAAGGGCAAGGCCAATGCCATCGGCGGCATGGGCTACTCTGTGTCCGAGGCGATACTGCCTTCCATAGTCATAGCCCAACTGGCCGTCATGACCTGGCGCCAGTCCTGGGTTGCATGGGCAGTGCTGCTAATCGTGACCGTCCCCCTGGCCACGCGGTGGCTGTTACAGGGGCACCAACACCGACACGCCCACTACCTGGCGAGTGTTTCGAACCAACAGGGCCAGCCGGGTTCACAGCAACCACGCCAATGGACGCGCGCCCAGGTGATCCGCGACCCTCTGTTTTATCTGTTCATGCCGGCGTTGCTCGCACAGCCCATGCTATTTACCGGCTTTATGTTTCATCAGGTTCACCTGGTCGAAACGAAGGGCTGGTCGTTGGGTGTCTGGGGCAGCCTGTACATCCTGTATGCGCTGGTCTCAAGCGTTATCAAACTCGGGACCGGTCTGCTGGTCGATCGTTACGGTGCCATCCGCCTGACGCCGTTCGTATGCCTGCCTTTTGGGCTGGGGCTGCTGTTACTGGCCAGTGCGGATAGCGTACTTGTCTCCGTGCTGTTCATGGTGTTGATGGCCATTTCTATCGGCGCCTATTCAACCCTGTCATCCCCCTTTTACGCGGAGATGTATGGCAGCCTGCACCTGGGCTCTATCAAGTCCCTGGCCACGGCAGCCATGGTATTTTCCAGCGCTATCGCGCCAGTACTTATGGGTTGGATGATCGACGCGGGAGTGAGCATGGATACCATGGCGCTGGTGTCTGTAGTCTACGTGCTGCTAGCCAGTGTAAGTGCCTTCCGGGCCAGCGCCATCAAACTGCGGGCTCCGGACTTCAGGAAAACCTGAACTCGCACCGGAGCGCAGTAGTCCCTGTGGCACAATCTCACAGGCCTTGTTATTGCCAGGAAGATGGATTATCAAAAGCCACGGGGGAGCATGTCTATGTCAAAAGACCTGGTAATACGCAATATGGACCGTGCCGAGATCGACAAACTCGTCGAATGGGCGGCAGCCGAGGGTTGGAACCCCGGCCTTCACGATGCCGACCTGTTCTGGGCAACGGACCCCGCGGCCTTCATCGCGGCGGACCTCGACGGTGAGCTGATCGGCGGTGGGGCTATTACCTCATATCAGGGCGAGTTCGGCTTCATGGGTTTTTTCATCGTCCGTCCCGAATACCGGAGCCGGGGACTGGGTAATACTATCTGGCATGCCCGCCGGGACCGGCTTCTGGCCCGCCTGCACCCCGGCGCCAGCATAGGAATGGACGGTGTATTCGCGATGCAGGACTACTATGCCAAGGGTGGCTTCATCTTCTCACACCGCAATTTGCGTTTTCGCGCTGACATACCCCACCATGTAAAAACACCGCCGACTGAAGACACGCATATCACGCTGCTCGAGAACCTGCCATTCAGCCAGGTGCTCGAGTACGATCGCAGCTGCTTTCCCGCCCCGCGACCTGCATTTCTGAAAGCGTGGATGGAGCAGCCCGATGCACTTGCTCTGGGCTGTCAACGCGATGGCAAACTGCAAGGCTTTGGCGTTGTGCGGCGCTGCCGGGAGGGATGCAAGCTTGGCCCCTTGTTCGCTGACGATGCCGCCACAGCCAAGGCGCTCTATTTGCAGCTGGCTGCGTTTGCCGCCGGCGGACCTCTCTTCCTCGATGCACCGGAGAACAATCCCGCCGCAATGGCGCTGGTGAAAGAACAGCAGATGACCGAGGTTTTCGGCTGCGCACGCATGTACCTGGGACAGCCGCCGGCTCTGCGCCATCAGCGTATCTATGGCGTCACCACTTTTGAGCTGGGCTGACGCACAAGGGCAATCCGAGCGGGTATAGCGACGGGCACCAGTCAAAATACCTGGACGAACAGTGGGAGATTACTTCCCCCGACGCGCCTCAAGCTCAGCCCGAATTGCCGCGTGCCTGGCTCGCGTAATGCGGTAACGAAGAAGCAGGCTGATCGGAATAAAGTGCAGAAGTGGTAGCAGAACACCGACGACAATGCCCAGTTGGAAGATTTTGTCTGCGGGCACTTCCGCGGGTGACAAATCCGTGGGAAACGCGATAAAAGACAACACGAGACCACCCATCAACGTGCCCAGACCGGAGACTGCCTTGCCCGAGAAAGACACTCCTGCAAAAAACATCCCCTCCTGACGCGCGCCCGTGCGGAGCTCCTGCTCATCTGTGAGGTCAGCGATTATCGAAGCGCCAATGACGCCCTGCACTACCGCTATACTGGCGCTGAGCACACCTACAGCGACCAATATTACCAGTAGCGCAGGCTGGCCGTTCTCCGGCAAAAGATCAAGAAACCGCAGGTTAACCAGGACGATTCCATCCGCGACAGCGAGGGTGTAGCAAGTGAGCAGGATACTGCGCTTCTCCCAGCGTCGCTGGATAGCTGCAACAACAGGAAATGCAGCCACAGCACCAACGGCAGACAGGGCGAACCAACGCAGGTCCTCAGCGGACAGCCCCCAGAAAAACGTTGTCATGTAGATAGTAATATTGAGCGTTGTGCCAGTTATGGCACCGCTTAATAGCAAGATGATAAATATCAGGGCGAACTGGGGGTTCTGCAGGGCAGACTTCAGCTCTCGCAGAATCTGAAGCGGACCGAAGCCAGGCACCGGACCAGCGTGCCGGCGAAGATAGGGAATCTCCTTCCATGTGAGCAGTGTGGTGGACAGCGCGCCCAGCACCATCAGTATTCCTGCAAGCATCCCCATGGCCGGATAGCCTGCGGGGTTCAGCTGTCCTACCGGAAATTCGGGTGTCGCAGCCATGAAAAACGTATAGGTAATCACGGGAAATGATACGCCGATAGTCCATCCAACAGCGTAACGGTAGGCCATCACGGAGGTACGCTCATGATAGTCATCAGACAGCTCAGCAGCGATCGCCGCCCAGGGCACGAAGTAGAGGGTCATGAAGCCACGCGTCAGCACCGTAAAAGCGGTCAGCCACCAGAACAGTGCGGAGTGAGCCAGGCCCGGCGGCGGTGCGAACACCATGAACAGACTGATACCCAGTGGGACAGAGGCAATCAGCATCAAAGGGTGGCGACGCCCCCAGCGCGTGTGCAGGTTGTCCGACAGCGTTCCGACCACCGGGTCGGTTACCGCATCGAAGACCATTGCGATGGCCAGCGCGACCGAGACCATGAAAGGATCCATTCCCAGGATCTGATTGTAAAAGAGCAGTGCAAAGGTATTGAACACCCAGTTTTTTATGGTGTCGGGTATCGCGCCCAGCCCCTGACTTAACTTGGTGGCGACACCCAGCGGCCGGGGGCGCACACTACGCGTGTAACGATTGGAAAAATTTTCTTTCAATTCGATACCAGGTCCAATTTCCGAATCCGAAACCTCCAACACATCAATGTTCAGCCTGATTGCGTGGTAAGCCGCCCTGAGGAGGGCTACTATAGCTCCATGCCTGACTCAGACACTACAACCACTCTCAACTATCTTGTTGCCACCGGGGAACGCCCCATCTACATAGCCTCCCGGGGTGGGGCCGACGCAGCACTGAAGATAGGCGCAGAGTTTGAAGAGAGGGAAGTCGTCGTTCACGATGCCCGTCAACTCAGCCCCCCAGCCAGTCTGGACAGGGAGGGATTCGCGCTTTGCCGGCACGCAACCGCCGTGACAGACTTCTACCAGCTGGAGAGCGTAAGGGCACTATACGAGGCTGAGATCACTGAACTGGTGCTCGCAGCGACCGGCGCCAGCGAGCTTCTCGTTTTCGACCACACTTTGCGTTCAGATTCAGCGACCGTGCGCGGCGAACACACCACCCGGGAACCCGCTTCTGTTATCCACAATGATTATACTGACGCGTCGGCCCGAAAACGCCTGCAGGATCTCCTCGAGCCTCAGCAGGCAGCGCAGCGTTTGCAACAACGGTTTGCCATCGTCAATGTCTGGCGTTCCATCCGGGGCACCGTTTGGACCAGCCCGCTTACCTGTTGCGATGCGAGAACACTTGCGCCCGGTGACCTGGTCGCATCCGAAAGACGTGCTCATGATCGTATTGGAGAACTCGAACTGGTGAGTTGGAACCCGGCTCACCGCTGGTACTACTACCCGGAAATGACATTCTCAGAGGCGCTGCTGATTAAAACCTTCGACTCATCGCAGGACGGCCGCGCTACACGCACAATACACAGTGCCTTTGACAACACGCTGGCGCCGCCCGATGCACCGCCTCGCGAGAGCATGGAGTCTCGCCTGCTGGTGTTTTATTAATGCCACCATCCGCAGGCTTAATTGATCCGAAGAAAGCCAACCATCACTCGGAAGTAAACAAACACTGATAAGCGACTTTGAGCATGATTGCGACCACAATCGCAATGCCTATGACAAAGAGCAGGAAGGCAATATCATTGGTCAGGCTGGACTCCTGGGTGAGCGCAAGCCCACGGGAATTGGGGAATAGCGGATCGAAGCAAGAAGCAATAACTATCGTCCAGGCCGTAATGATCATACCTATGGCAATACGCCGGGAAGTCTTGACCGACAGGTTCAGCAACGGCAGCACGGCGGCCAGTAACCACAGGCCAAAGCCGTTGGTGATACCTTCCATATGCGCCATTCGCCAGGCATCGTAGGTGCCCGGCAACTGGTAATCGATGGACCCTGGAATCGGCCAGAGGGCGATTTCACCGATCAAAAAGAACAAAAAGCCGAAGCCTATGACAAAGGCCACCAATAAAACCAGGGCGCCGTGCCCAACCAGCAAGCGCTGGCTCTTTCGAATCTCGTCCATACCTTCCTCTCTCACCTGCAGTGATGCGTGACCCCTTAAAAAGGCACGGGCATCTCCGGGTTACTGGTATCAACCAGCGGGATAAGGGCGCCCTTTGGCAGCGTCGCGTGGCCTTTGATCCAATCTTTCATCCACTGTGGATCCGGCTCCTTCCTGGGGTTAAAGCCGGGCAGCAGAGCCCTGAACATAAAGGGACCTACCGCTACACACATATTGACCATTTCTTTGGCTATCTGAAACCAGGTTTTCGGGCGGTACAATATCTTGTCTTTTTTTAGCGCAATGCACATAGCCCAGAAGCCCAGACCTATCACGTGCCAACTGCCGTGAAAAACACCCAAACAGCGGGGGAGGTACTGACCTGAACAGGCCATATAGGCATCGTAAGCAACGGTTTTGTGTTCACCTTCTTCGATCATATGCATGATCCAGAAGGAACTGACATGTGGGTCCGCACCGCCGAAAAGCGATACGCGTTTGTTGACAAACCAGTGAGTAAAGCCGTTTGTCATAGACTCAAAACCCGCTGAGTAGGCCAACTGCGTGCGTAAACTTCTTTTCTCAAGGCGGGCGTAGGCCTCGGTCATATGCTTCTCAACCCGCTCCAACTCGGGATAGCCATTGGCTTTCAATAACTCGTTGTACTTGCGATGACACTTGAAATGGTTTGCCTCCTGGCGGTTAAAGCCGGCCAGGTCTTCCAGCAACTCAGGGTCAGTAATGTGCTCGCGCGCACGCAGTACCGACCGTATCAGGTAGGGCTCAAGGTAAGGCATGGTCAGGGAAAAGCCATTAAACAAGTGGGAGCGTACCGGGTTACCGGGCGCCCAAACCGGATCGATATCCTCCGGAAAGTCAAAGTTGAAATCCCTTACTACGAGTTCATCGACATCCTTGGGCTGATATTCATACATGGCTTGCGTCATAGCTGACTCCGTTATCTTTACTGTGCAGTGCTAAAAGCCTGCGTCTTATATGGCCACCTGCCCAAGAAACCCCGGTACAGGTGTTGTGTGAATACACATCTGCGGATGCGTCAGAAAACCCTGAATCATCAGCTGCGCACTAATCTCACTGGCGGTATAGGGACACAAAACTGATGCGCCAGGGTGCCTGGACAACATCTCATCCAAACCCAGTTCGTATTTCTTCATCTCATCAGCATAGCCCTGCCCTTTCGACTCTGCCTGCCCGCTGTCTGCTCCAATAATCAATACTTTCTCAAACCCGCGGGCCTTCGCGGCCAGGATTGCCGACTCAATAAAAGCCACCGCCCTGTCCCAGCGAAATTCTCCGCTCAAATAGTAGGAATCTTCAATCGATACACAATAGAGCACATGGGTGGCCAGCAGTTTGCGCATGCTCAGCCCTTTCGCCCTCAGCAAATCTTCCAGCCGCTTTCTGCGATCTGCCACTTCCACAACAAGTACCTGCGCCCCCTCTTCCAGGGCTGCCAGGATGGCGGGGGCCAGGGTCGCCCACTCCTCATCAATGGTGTTGCTGACAATGCATTGATGGCCTGAGTTCAACCCGGGCACTGACCTGGACATGGTCTCCCGGGTTTCGCTTACTCCTTGTTTTGATTCGGATTTTGTTATCAGCCCGGCCAGGTCGCCCTGGAGGAACCTGCGTTCATTGCGCGCTCCTATCCGCACACAGGCCAATCGACCGTCGTCGGTCCAACGTCGAATCGTCGCCTTGCTTACGTTAAGAAACGCTGCTGCTTCAGTAATAGTGAGCAGCGGAGCGTTCTCTTTTATCAGGGAATCCATGTTGTACAACTTCTATTGTCGATTAAAAAAAGCTTGGGCTGCCAAAACTATAGTATAGATATACTTAATTACCAACTAATAGATAAATATCAGAAATGCACATTTTTATAACCAATTAAATATAGGTAAATATAGCTAAATTCAACATTTGCCGACAATCAGATTCCCCCACCCCATTGTCGGTGCACTACCGGGTGGCGCTGGCAACCCACAAGCTGCGCAACGGCAATCAGATCCATCGCCCTACACTAGTTACGGGGCCGCTGATTATTGACAAGCTCCGTCAATTGATCGAGTTTGAGCTGAACCGCCTCCAGCTGTTGCGACAAGTGCTCACGCTCATCGTGTGCCTGCGCCGTCTGCAGGGCATTTTTTTCCTCACCCATCACTTCCAGTATCGAGCCAATCATCATATTCAGGAATATGAAGGCAGTGAGAAATATGAACGTCAGGTAGTAAATCCAGCTCAGCGGGTAAACCGCCATGGTGGCGTACATAATGTCCGTCCAGTCCTCAAAGGTGGCCACCCTGAACAGCGTTAACATGGAGATAGCCAGGTCGCCCCAGAGTGTCTCGTCGATTGTCGCGAACAGTAGCGAACCAAGAGCCCCGTAAATGTAAAAAATAATAAACATCAGCAGGGCGATGTAGCCCATACGTGGCAGCGCCTTCAGCAGCGAGTTCACCAGGAAACGCAATTCCGGCACAACCGACACAAGGCGCAGTACACGGAATACGCGCAGCAGCCGTCCTAGCAAAACGGCTTCAGAATTATCAATGGGTATCAGGCTTCCGATAACCACAATCGTGTCAAACACATTCCAGCCATCAAGGAAGAATCGTTTCTTGTTAGTACAGACCGCAAAGCGCAAAAGAATCTCCGCGAGAAAGAACAAGGTTACGGCCTTGTCTAATATGATCAGACTCTGTTCTACAAGGGGCGGAAGGTCATAGGTTTTCGCGCCTATGGTCAGTGCGGAAACAACAATAATGAAAATTACCGCGCCCTGGAAAAGTTTGCTCGACTCAATGCGCCTGAGTTGAATCAGGCGCGAGGCGGCACCGCTATCGAAGGTCATATGGTGTTGCTGCTCAGTGGAATGGGGAGACGAAAGTGTAATGCCCGGAGGTTAACTTGAATAGGGAGAGGGCATACAAATCGCTAATCCCCCAGATAGAGCAGGTGTTTAGTCCTGCACTGCGCCCCCGCTGTGGCTGCCTGGCCTGTAGTCACAAAGAAAATCAGACAGCGTGAAAGTTATTTGATCAGGTTACTGAGAAAGCTGGAATTGGCCTCTTCGTAATAAGCCAGCGCCTCGAACTGCGCGGCAACGGCTCCCGAGTGAGCCTTGGCGAACTGGCGAAGAAAATCCGCTCCTCCAAGTTCACCCGCCGCCTGGCGACGAAGTTGCTCGGTTCGATCATGACCCGTCATCACAGAATCATACAGCGCCTGCATATCGGGAAACCGTTTCTTCAATGAACTGGTGCGGGACTCGGCTTGAGGCTCCACGAATTCGATAAACTCGGCGATTGCGTCTTCACGGAAGGCGCAATCCATAAGCCCCTTGCGTTCAACATCGTCAGTGGTTTGTTGCGCCCAGATTCGGTACTTATCAGCGGCCATTCGTTCCAGCCATGCCAGTAGCAACGGCAACTCTTCCGCCGGCGCGTCCTCGAGAATGGGCACAAGAACTTCTAAAAGAGATTCGGGTTGTTCACTCATAGGTAGCACCATGGGCCAGGGGTAATGTGAGCAGCAATATACGGCAGGGAGCAAGGCGCGGCAATCAACTCCGCTATGCCTCAAGCCCCACGGATGCAGCTACCTGATGCCACAAAATGGTTTCCAGTTGCTCCGGTGAAGGCCGAGTTCGCCGATTGAGGGCCCTGGACAATACCGCCTGCATAGCACCGAACATGGCCGCGCCGGCAAGCTCCGGGTCAATATGCTCAGGAAGCTCGCCGCGGCTTTGGGCACGAACAATACCCCTGGCAGTCAGATCGATAACCCCATCGATTCGCTCGGCTTCCTTTCGTGCCA
>Ga0316193_10001659_pt1 | contig 15197 bp, 10 predicted proteins | sample MerIslsedime2_MG_FD_207735 | JGI IMG/M metagenome (GOLD analysis project Ga0316193, IMG submission 207735) | Coastal sediment microbial communities from Maine, United States - Merrow Island sediment 2 | ecosystem: Environmental > Aquatic > Marine > Coastal > Sediment | place: USA: Maine...
CTCCGGATAATGTTTCCAGGTCTTTCAGGTGCTGGCCTTTCAGATCAAGCCGATACTCGCCATGGCTCCAGTCGGTCGGGTCTGCAACGCTGCCCTCCACCCGCAGGGACAGATCGCCCGCCTCGCCAAGCAGGGTGATTTGCCAGGGATCATGTAGTTGCCTGTCGCCTGTCGGCTCGCCACGCAGGGAGATGGTCACGGGTAGCGCGTTCACTGTGGCGTGTGCCTCCAGTTCTACTGGCCGGCCCGGGACTTTGCGTGCTGTGACCTGCTCCATGTGCAGGCGTTGCACCGGGCTCTCGGCAGCCGCGTAGGCGATGGCTACGTCATACAGCAGCATGTGCTCGATTGCCGGCAGTGCCGTCGGCTCGCCGGAATCGCTGAAGGTGAAATTATTGGCGCCGTCGGCTGCCTCCTCGAGCAGCAGGTCGACACCGTGAAATTCGAGTGAAACGATCTGCAGGTCACCCCTCAGCAGGGGCAACAGGCTGACACGGATATCGAACTTGTCCACTGCTGCCAGGAACGGCCGGCTGGCCCAGTCCGGGTTGGCAATCTTCAGACCATTGACCGCGAAGCGGGGCGTGAGTGACGGCTCCAGGCTGAGCGATCCCTCGAGGACGACTTCGCGACCGAATGCTGTCGAGACATGGCGTTCAATCTGGCCGCGGTACAAATTGACATCGACGAAGAAGAGCAACGTCACAAGCACAGTGAACAGCGTACCTATGCCGGCAAACAGCCAAAGTAGCGGTTTTATAGAAGCATGCACCTGTATGCCATTTTTGTGTCCGATAAATAACTGCATGTACTCCTTAGTATAAACATGCAGGCTCGCCATAATCAGGTAAGACCTACTGTAGAACAACTGCTCAGCAGATCATTGAAGATTTTTCCTGTGATACGGCACCGCTTGGCGTTCACCGAAACCATTGGCGCCTGATTGATGCTGGTCGATAAACGGGGGGCTACGGCTTCGGCCTTGGAATGTAAGTCGTGCTTCTTCGCGAGGCAATCGAGCAGGAATGCAGCGGGAGCTGAAACGAACAAACAGCCCCGCCAGACAGGAATTTCGATTATACGACTTTGTGACGAGAAGTAACTGAGCGTGCTGAACGACTAAAGATTAGTTGGCTCTTCACCTGATCGTGTGGGTCGAATACGCTCGTAGGGCCGAATTTATTCGGCCAAAATGATTAAAGCGGGTCTGGTACAGACTCCCGCATTGGGACTGTATCTGGATGACAGGTTGAGTTGCAACGTGACCGGTCGAATGAATTCTACCCAATCGATCTTGCCACAAGGTGAATCGCCGTCAGGCGAGAGAGGGTGCCCTGGGGTACAAGGTGAATCGCCGTCAGGCGAGAGAGGGTGCCCTGGGGTACAAGGTGAATCGCCGTCAGGCGAGACAAGGTGAATTGCGCAGCAAGAGAGGGTCCTCTGGAGGATCAGCGAGCAACGCGTTTTATCCAAAATGATAGTATTACCCACTCAATTTTTCGCTATGTCTTTCATGCCCATACGTCTTTATCGGTTACGTCTTCGGAAATCGTGGTCTGTCCCCATTTTTCACTCGCTTTGCGCGATGAAGTCTCTTGCGCGCTTCTTCCAATATCAGAATGCTGGAGGTAACAGAGATAGCCAGTGCCCAGTCAGTTACCGACAGTGCAGTGGTATGAAACAGGTTTTGGGCAGTCGGCCAGTGCACAGCCAGAAATTGAAGACCCACCACGCCTGTCAGCGCCAGCCACAAGATACGGTTATGGAAAAAAGTGCGATTGAACGCAGAACCTGTGTCAGCGCGGGCATTGAAGACGTTGAAAACCTGGAACAGAACGAACGTGGTGAAGGCCAGCGTCAGGGCCTGTTCCTCAGTGCGATTTTGTAAAGCCCACAGCAACACACCTAGCGTTCCCACCATCATGGTAGTGCCATAACCAGCGAGATTCAGCAAACGCCGCAGGGTCAGAATAGGCTCATCGATCTTTCGCGGCGGATTGTTCATAATACCTGGGCGTGAAGGGTCAACACCCAACGCCATGGCAGGAGGCCCATCCATAATAATATTGATCCACAGCAGCTGAATCGGACTGAAAGGTAATGGCAATCCCAGAAATGGCGCAGTGAAAACGGTTAAAATCGCGCCGATATTAGTGGATAACTGGAAACGCACAAACTTGACGATATTGTCATAAATGGTACGGCCTTCTTCAACCGCATGCACAATGGTGGCGAAGTTGTCATCGGTGAGCACCATGGTGGCCGCCTCTTTGGTAACGTCTGTGCCGGTAATGCCCATGGCTACGCCAATATCGGCGGTTTTTAGCGCCGGTGCATCGTTAACACCGTCACCGGTCATTGCCGCTACGTGACCACACGCCTTGAGTGCATGCACGATACGTACCTTCTGCTCTGGGGTGGCGCGTGCAAACACGCCGATATCGTCGATACGGCCAGCCAGTTGAGCATCATCCAGCGCATCCAGTTCGTCACCCGAATGCACTTCCCCTTTAATACCCAGTTCCGCAGCGATGGCGGCGGCGGTGTCTTTTTGATCGCCGGTGATCATTTTCACCGCAATGCCCGCCTGATTGCATAGGGCAATGGCGGCACGGACTTCAGGGCGTGGCGGATCCATCATTCCAACCAGTCCATCCAGACGCAGTTCCTGCATATAAGCAAACAGATCACCCGCCGGATCAAATTCACTGGCCGATATCGTTCGGCTGGCGACCGCGAGTATTCGTAGTCCTCCTGCCGCAAGGGATGTGTTCTGCGCCCGAAACAATGCCTTCGCATCTATGTCCAGAGCCGCATCTCCATGGCTATCCAGGTAAGTTGTACATTGCTCGATAAGGACTTCTGGTGCACCTTTGACATATACATGTATCCGCTCACCCTGCAGGTGGAAACTGGCCATGTACTTATGGGCCGCATCAAACGGGATTTCGGCTATACGCGGGGTATGTTCCTGCAAAGTGTCCTGTACCAAGCCACCCTTGGCAGCAAGTACCAGCAGCGCACCTTCCATGGGGTCACCTATCACCTGTCCGGCGCGCAGGTGTGCATCATTGCACAATGCCAGCGGCACAAGTACGGGATTAAGGTCAGCTGGTTCTACGTTATCGCCAGCGATAATACGTCCATTGGTTGTATAACCTTCACCTTCTACAGTAAAGCATTGCCCGCGGGTATAAAGAACACGGGCGGTCATCTGGTTCACTGTGAGCGTACCCGTCTTGTCGGAACAGATAACCGAGGTACAACCCAGGGTTTCCACCGCCGCTAGTCGTTTAACAATGGCGCGGTGTTTTGCCATGCGATGCAGTCCTAACGCCAGCGTTACGGTAACCACCGCCGGTAATCCTTCCGGGATAGCCGCCACCGCCAATGCTATGGCAGTCATCACTATCTGTAGCCAGGGCTCAGCGCGAAGTAGACCGCCAATAAGCATGATGACCACCACCACGCCAGCAATGACCGCCAAGCGTTTTCCCAGACTATCGAGCTGGATTTGCAGCGGTGTCGGCGCTTCTTCTGCTTCCGCCAGCATGCCTGCAAGACGGCCCATCTCGGTTTCCGAGCCCGTGGCAACTACCACCATCTCGGCACGCCCGCGAGCAATGGTCGTGTTCATGTAAAGCATATTGTTCCGCTCTGCCAGCGGTGCATTTTTATTAAGTAATGCCTTAGAGCGTTTGCCTGCCGTATGTGATTCGCCGGTAAGGGAGGATTCATCCACCTCAAAATTATGCGAAACGATGACTCGCCCGTCAGCGGGCACCCGATCACCAGAATCAAGCAGCACAATATCGCCGGGCACCAGTTGTTCGGCAGAAATCATGGATGTCTTGCCATTACGGCGCACTTCGGCTTCTGGGGCGAGCATTTTTTTCAATGCCGCCAGCGACTGCTCGGCGCGATATTCCTGATAAAAACCCAATAGAGCATTTATCAGCACCACGACCAGAATGGCCATCGAATCCTTCATGTCGCCAATGGTTCCCGCCAGCACTGCGGCGCCAATCAACACCAGAATTAGAAATCCCTTGAACTGATCCAGTAATAATAACCAGATACTTCTCGGCGGTTTTTCCAACAAACGGTTGGGACCATGCTCTTGCAGGCGGTGGGCAGCGTCTCTTTCACTCAATCCGGTGGTGGTATCAGCATTGAGCTGGTTAATGACATCATCGGCTGTCAGAGTGTGCCAGGTGATATTGTCTGAAGTTACTGTTTTCATTGTAATTCGAGTTCCTGTTTATACCAGCATGACGAGGATTTCCTGTACTTTTTCATCTCGCACACAGTGAATGCCGACCTGATCACCGATGGCATAGCGATCCAGTGCATCGAGTAACGACGCGCTACCCTGCACGTGAAGATTGCCGATACGCTAAATAATATCACCAGGAATCAGTTCGTTGTCATTGATGATACGTGTGCTACGCAAGCTGGCGGCAGCTGAGGTCGTTCGACAGGCGTATAACACCAGCCTCACTGACCAACTAAATCCACAGGGGCAGGGGTATTGGCATAATTGGGGTGGTGCCCGCACTGTGTTTGGGGTAGACACCCCATAGCATGGAGCTGACGTCGGCGATGCTGGCGCGCCCCTCTGCCGACCACACCCGGTCTTGATGAAAATATTAATCGTCGAGGATGAGGGGAAGACAGGCGCCTATCTGCGCAAGGGGCTTACCGAGAACGGGTTTGTTGTGGATCTGGCGGATAACGGACGGGACGAACTCGAATTCGCGACCTCGGGGAAACACCATCTCGTCATTCTGGATATCGTGCTGCCGCAGTGCGACGGTTGGACGATTCTTACCAGGATGCGCAGCAACCAGCAGTGGATTCTGGGCGACGCGCTCGATCGCTTCGAATTGCCTTAAGAACAGAAGAACGTCGTAACCATTACGAGCAACAAGGTTGAACTGATGGGAACCGCTACTGACGCTTCCGGAAATACCGGGCAGCGGGAAGCTTGGTGTAATCCGGCGCTACCGTCACAACGCCAATAACAACGGCTCCTTCGGGAGCCGTTTTTTAGCCTTACAAACACTCAATATTGATCGAAGCTTCATTTCTGACTATGACAAGAATAGAGTTTCCAAAGTTGCGAGATATAAATAGCTAATGCCGGCAGTATTCATTCGCCCGGTGTTACAGGTCTCGCAGGCCCTCGGATGGTTCGACGCGGGCCGAACGCAGGCCGGCAAGCCCCGCTGCGAGCACGGCGGCAACGCAGGTCAGTACCAGGGCTATCGCGTAGTGCCAGGGCAGCAGCCGGCAGACCTGTTGTCCGGTTTCCAGCTGCGCTGCCATCATGTCATTGATGACCCAGGCTGTGGCCTGGTAGATGGCAGCCGCCAGCGCCCAGCCCAGGACGGCGGTGAACAGCGCCTGCACCATGGGAAACCAGACGATGTCGGCGGTGCGGAATCCCACCAGCCGCAGCACCGACAGTTCCTTGCGCTTGCGGTCGATATTCGCCCACAGGCTCGCTCCCAGCGAGAGCGAGAATCCCACCAGACCGATCACGGCGATCGCCCAGTAGATGGCCGTCAGATTCCGGTCCATGCGCTGCACCAGCTCGATTTCGGCGCTGCGGGTGTGCACGTCCACGTTGAGCCTTGCGAAGGCGTCGCGCAGGCCCGCCACGTCATAGATGGAACGCGCATAGAGTCGGAAGCCCGGGTAGGTGCGATTGGCATCCGCAGGCTCACCCTCCCAGCCGAGCAGAGGCACCGCTCGTCCGTCCCGGAAATCCTCCAGCGCTTCGAGCAGCATCACCGAGACGAAGGCGCCGTCACGCGAGAACGCCCGTGCCGGTGCGATCGCCGCTACGCTCAAGGGCAGGTGTACGCGTTCCTGGTGACCTCGAAAACGCCGGGCGAGACTGCCGTCCAGCGTGTCGCCGGCTGCGACGTTCAGTTTCTCAGCCGCGCTCTGCGACAGCACCACCCGGGTGGTACCCTCCGGCAGCGGGCCGTTCGGCGGGAGCAGCGGATCGCCGCGGTCCGAGGCAATCAGCTCCACCGACACAATGCGTGATGCGTGTTGACTGCTGAGTTTGATGGTTGCAGCGATGCTGCGGGTACGTGGCACCAGGAACGCCACCTCCGGTCGCGCGCGCACGCGCTCCAGCCAGGCGCGGTCGTAACGGCCACTGCCGACGGGGCGAACCTCGCAGTTGCGGGGATCCTCGATCAGCTGATCCACCATGGCGCCGACGATCCCGAACTTGAGCCCGAACAGCACCATCATGGGCCCCAGCACCGCCGCCAGGGCGAGTACGAAGCAGCCTGACATCTGCCACTCGTGGACGTAGTCGCGGCTCGCCAACCCAAAAACCTTGCTCCAGGGTCCGGCCATGACTCAGCCGCTCACCACGGTCTCGGTCAGCTTCTTGTCGGCATCACAGAGGGTCCGATGGGTAAGCCGACGCAGACCCAGCTGCTTGATGTGGCGCCAGGCGTGGCTGGCCAGAATCACCGTGATGTTGAATTCCTCCGCCAGACCGAGAAACAGGGACATCACCTTCTCCGCCGCATAGGGATCAAGGGAGGCGGTGGGCTCGTCGGCGATCACGATGGAGGGTCGGTGAGCGACGGCGCGGCCGATGGCGACCCGCTGGCGTTCGCCGGTGGACAGCGCGTCCGGCAGCTTGCCCAGATGGGAGGTGATGCCGAGTTCCTCGGCCAGGTGTTCGACCGTCCCGTCCGGGCGAAGCCCGAGCACGCTGCGGCACAGATTCATGTTGTCGTGGACCGTCAGGTAGGGGAGCAGACCGCCGGTCTGCATCACGTAGCCGATATGGCGTTTGCGCAGATCGCCCAGTTCGTTGAGCTTGCCGTCTTTCCAGTAGGCCTGCACATCCAGCGATTCCCCGTCGCGCTCGGGCCGAAAGCGAAAGGCACCGACGGCGGAAGGCTGCAGGATGAAGGCAAGCATGTCCAGCAGGGTCGACTTGCCGCAGCCTGATTCGCCGATCAGCGCGATCTTCTCACCCATGGCGATTTGCAGGCTCGGGACCCTGAGACGAAAAGCCACGCCCTCGGCTTCGCGGGTCTTGACCACATCACGCAGGTGATAGATGAGCGAGCGCGCGGGTTGCGGGGCCGTGGAAACCTCGGTGCTCACATCGCCTGGCCCGGGTTTTTTATTCATTTGGCGCAACCGAACAGGCTCCTAGGGCAGTAGCTCCAGTGGAACGGGAAAGACCGAATCACCACCCACCGGTCCGCCGTCGAGACTGACCCAGAGGTCGGTATGATCGTGCAGCGCGCGATAATAACTGATCTTTTCCTCCAGGTGGTTGAGAAAGGTAACCTGTCGTCGCGTCGGCCAGCTCTGCCAGTCATCCAGAGACAGCCCCGTCACCTCACCGGTGTAGGGAAGGTCCTCGATGTATTCCCGCATGAAACCCAGATCCGCCAGGCTGTTGCCCTTCCCCGCGGTGGTGGCAGTGGTGACTCCCAGCTGTTCCGGGCTACGCGAGACCGTCGCGGCGAGACTCTTCAGCTCGTTGAGGAAGTTCTGAGGTGACAGCAGTCCTTCCTCGGCCGTGTCCAGCACCTGTGTGAGCACGTCATGGAGATCCGAGAGCTGGTCACGGGTGAGCAGCACTCTCACATCCAGGGTGGGACGCTCCGGGTCGCGAAAGTCGCGGTCCAGCAACCACGCATCAAACACGCTGGGTACCTGACCGCCCTCGGCCTTCTGGAGATAACGCATGCGCAACGCATAGCCGAGTTTCGCGACCTTGGCCTGCAGACTCGCCAGCTGCACGTCATCGCTCGCCGGCACAGGCGCCGGCAGTTCCCCGTCCGACGCTGCCAAACGCACCTGCTCGGTGATCTGACCAGCCAGTGCATCCAGCACCTTACCGAACTCGTGCACATCACCGGTGGGCACACCGTAGTAAAGGCTGCCGATGTCCGGAAAATCGGCAAGTTCCCGATACTGCTCGGCGTCGCGAGCGTGGTCCGCCATGGTGGCCGGCGTCAGCAAATGCAGTACGAAGATGGCGACGCCCTTGTCCCGGGCCAGTTGCCGCAGGCTCGCGGCGCCCAGGCCGGTGCTGGAAAGCGGGTCGTCGGCACCGCGCGCACCGGCATCGGTCACCAGCACGACATAGCGCGCGTCGTGGCCCGTCCAGTTCATCGACTCAATCGCCTGTTTTACCCCGGCATAGGTATCCTCGATGAAGTCCCGGCTGGACGATCTGGCGGCCTGTAGCGATTTTACCCGGGACAGAAAACCCGTCTCGTCGCGGCCCTGTTCCAGATCGACATAGGTACGCACCAGATAGTCCAGCTGGGGGGCCGCTCCCAGGTTATCGCGAAAGGCCACCAGGCCGAAGTTCACATGACCGAGCAGGTTGGCATTGCCCAGCGTGTTATAGATTTTCTCGACCGCTTCGCGGGTCCGCTCTATGTAGGGGTCCATCGACAGGGTGGAGTCAATGACGAACACCAGTCCCGCGGTGTAGGCCTGCGGGCCGACCGGCACCTCGCCTGGCGTGCCCGGCTCGAGGTCCAGCGGAACGCTCGAGACCTGGAGCAAATGCGCCTGCTCGCTGCCCAGATAGATATCCTCGTGGCGACGGATGGGTACGAGGTAGAAATCTTCCCGGATATCGATGTGGCCGGGCGGTTGAATGGCTACCACCGGCGAGTCTGCGGAGAGGTGTTCGCGCTCGGCCTCCTGGTAGAGTCGGTCATAGGCTGCCAGGTCGGGTTGGCGGGCGAGCTGGCGCACGGAATCCTTGTCCCTGAAAAGGAGTACGCGATCGTGGCCGACCGGATCGCGAAAGGCTGCCGTCAGCCCATGGTTCCACTCGAGAGTACTGGCGAGCGGCAGCCAGCCGGCGCGTGCGCCGTGCCGATCAGTGCCGACCTCTAGCCACTCTGTGCCGCCAAGCGTTCGACGTGCATAGACATATAAGGCGGTAAAAGGTACCACCGCCTCGCGGCCCTGCCCGCCCGCTTCGGCGGCCAGGCGGGCACCCGGCACCGCCAGCACGCGCTGGTAAAGGTCGCGCTTGCCTTCCATCAACAGCGGCTCGCCGCCGCCACCGGCCGGTTCGGCGCAGATCGCCAGCAGGGGCGTCACGCCGAGCACGAGTACCATCAAAAACCTTGTCATGATTTCAAACTCCCGGAAAACTATTGCCACTGAAGCATCAGGCGCTGGGCGCGTTCGTCACCGGCCGCAGCAGACTGCTCCACGCGCTCGCGCAGATCCTGCAGACGTGCCGCGGCCTCCTCGATGCCCGCAGCGACCGCCATGCTGTACCACTTATAGGCCTGTTCGGGTTCGTCGTTCTGCGATTCAGGGTTGGCGGCAGCGTGGAAGGCCGGATCAGCCTGGGTCCCCAGCACCAGGGCGGCCTGCCCGTGGCCATGACGCGCGGCGAAGCGATACAGCAGGTAGGCGTCATCGGAATACCCCTCGCCCTGCAGTCTTTCGGCCTCGGCGAAAACCGTATCCGGATCGGGCTCTGTGCGGCCGCTACGCAAGCCCGAGACGAAGGCCCGCGCCCTGTCGCCCGCCCGTATGGCAGCAGCGCTATCCTCTGCCAGCGCCGCTGGCGGAGGCAGATCCACATCGACCTGCGGTGCCCCCGGCAGTTCGGGCAGGGGTGTTGGTTGCTTGTCATCCGGCACCAGCCACACGGCGAGGAGCGTGACGACAGCGACCACAGCCATCAGCGCCTTGGCACGAAGGGGGATCTTCGCACCTTTCCCGGTACTCACTTCATCTTTCATCGGCATGCCAATACGGGTGTCTCGCGCTCGCTACGTCGGCGCACATTATCGCGGGTCTGGGGCTCAGGTAAAACCTCACACATGGAAAAAAGAAAGAAGCATTTCGAAACAGTGAGTTGTCACGCGCCGCGCGGCGCGTGGCAGTGGATCGCGGGCTTGAATCCTGGTTTTGGGGGTGGCCAAGGGGTGACTCGCGAGAGCCGCCCCCGGTTGGCATTATCGGTAGTAATAGGGTTACTTACTGGCAGCCGTAGCAGGTGCTGCCGGTGCAACAGATGGGGCTGGTGCATAGCCATAAGGCGCATAGCCGTAGCCATGGCCATAGCCGTATGGTGTATAGCCATAGCCGTATGGGCTGTAGCCACCATAGCGATAATGACGGCCATAGTAATCTCCATAACCACGACCATAACCACGACCATAACCACGTCCGTAGCCTCCGCCACCAAAGTGCATGCCGAAGCCGAAACCGCCGCTACCGTAGAAATCGCCAAGGCCGTTACCCCAGCCATCGTTGTAACCTCGATAAGGACCCCAACCACCCCAAGCAGAAACGGAGGTCGAAGCAACTACCAAAGTAAGAGCAGTCATTACTGTAGCAATCGTTTTCATCGTGTTTCTCCAATGTGAGAAGTTAATCAGTGCGACATCGAGAAACGATATCGCCGCCTCACGATGAAAGTATATAAGAAAATACTAAAATTAGCAATACCTTATATGCCCAGATTGGAGGACAACCACATTTCGAGCAATACAACACCCCCGTACCAGCTAACGTGCCGTCGTAGCGTTCTTTATGCGACACAAGCTGGTGCTTGAGTTGATAGAGTGCCGTTACTAATCAAAGGACGACAACAGAACAGAATGACACTTAAACTTAAGGCATAATGTTCTTTCAATAATACGTATTCGGGTGGCTATTGTGATGGGGCAGCATCGACAGATTCGTCATTGTAAGATGTGCTGAAAACAAAATATGCTTGGAATGCAGTCCGTCTGCACACGGGTAAACCACACCATAAATGGAGGAAATCATGGCGCATGTTGTTGTCGTAGGGGCAGGCATAGGCGGTATGACCGTTGCGTATGATCTGCGAGGCAGACTGAATAAGGGTGATCACACGGTCACTGTCATCGGGGATAAACCCTCATTCGAGTTTACGCCATCAAACCCGTGGGTCGCCGTTGGCTGGCGTGAGCGCCAGGGGACATCCATCGAAGTCGAGAAGTATCTTCTCAGGAAAAAGATCAACTTCATCCCCAGCAAGGTCACAAAAATAGATGCCGACGGCAACAAGCTGACACTGGAGAACGAGCAGTGTGTCGACTATGACTACCTGGTGATCACCACCGGTCCCAAGCTGGCCTTTGACGAAATCCCCGGCACCGGGCCAGAGAACGGGCATACGCAGTCGGTATGCACGCTGGGACATGCAGAGATCTCTTACCAGGATTACCAGACACTGCTCGACGAACCCGGCCCTATAGTTGTCGGCGCCGTTCAGATGGCGAGCTGTTTCGGCCCGGCCTATGAATATGCATTCATCCTTGACTGTGATTTGCGCAAGCGAAAGATACGCGACAAGGTGCCCATTACCTATGTGACGAGTGAACCCTATATCGGCCACCTGGGTCTTGGTGGCGTCGGTGATTCAAAGTCAATGCTCGAGTCGGCCATGCGTAAGCGACATATAAAATGGATCACCAACGCTAAAACAACCTCTGTCGAGGCCGGTATGATGCATGTTGATGAACACAATGATGCGGGCGACGTGATCAAGCAACACGAACTGCCCTTCAAGCATGCGATGATGCTGCCTGCCTTCAAGGGTGTGGACCCGGTCGCCGAAGTTGATGGCCTGTGCAATCCGCGTGGTTTCGTAATGATCGACGCACACCAGCGCAGCCCGAAGTACCCGAATATCTACTCAGCGGGTGTGTGTGTCGCCATCCCGCCGGTTGAGGTGACCCCCGTGCCAACGGGAACTCCCAAGACCGGCTACATGATCGAGTCCATGGTGTCGGCCATTGTTTGCAATATCACCTCTGAAATCAACGGCATGGGACCCTGCGAGACGGCCACCTGGAATGCAATCTGCCTGGCGGACATGGGTGATACCGGTGCAGCCTTTGTGGCTCTACCCCAGATCCCGCCACGTAATGTCACCTGGTTCAAGGAAGGCAAATGGGTACACATGGCAAAGGTCGCTTACGAAAAGTATTTCCTGCACAAGATGAAGAGCGGCGGCACCGAGCCAGTCTACGAGAAGTACATACTGAAACTGCTCGGGATCAAGCGCCTGAAATCTGAATAGTCGTCACACCTGACAACCCGGCAGATGGGTGGACTGCTTCAAGACCATGTCCGCCCAATGCCGGATGTTGTGGCGGTGACTTTCGGGAACCAGAATCGGCCCTGCCTCCCCGATATTAGTCAGGACTCCTGGCAGAGGTCTTCTTCGGCATCGATCAGCATTTCGACAATGCAGGAATGATCCGTTTTGGTGCTTTCGCGGCGGATTTCTGCGCCGGGCTCGGTTCTCGATGGGAAGTGCAGGGTGGGGCTGCCGGGTGGATTTGGCAGCGATTTGTCCGAGGCGATGAGCCTGGATGGGTTGGGAGAGGGTGTAGCTCTGAACGGCCGGAATCTACCCTAATTGCTCTTTGACGCTGAACCGGATTTGTATATCAGACTGTCAGCTCCGTGTCCGTATGTTAGAGCGGTGTTGCTTTCAACTGCAATACTTTTTCACAAGCACAACCAGGTCACCCTGACTGGGTACAGGGGTGTGTACTGGCTTTCCAGTTTCTTCAAGCATGACTCGATATTCATCATTTCAACCTGGCCTCGATGTAAGTCGTACGGTTATCACTGTTGTTGGTTTGCATTGCGCGTTGCAGCGGGGCTCCGCAGCGGTAGGTCGTATAGTTTGAGGCATGAATTACAGCCCGAACCTGAGTCAGAGGTAATCCGAATCGTCGATGAACGACTGCTATTGGCGTGCGCCGTGCAAAGGGGGCGGCAACAGATAGGCAAAATCTTCGGCCACCGCGCCACATCTTTACTCTACCGTTTTTTTGACCTTCAGGGTAAAGAAAAGACTTTGGATCGCAGTTTGCTTTTCTGAATAAAAAAGCCAGCGCCCGTGATTGCACAAGACGCTGGCTCGTTGCTGGTTGGAGGAGTTACGCTCCCAGCAACACACAGCTCAAGGTAACCCTGCGCTGTGCAGACCCCTGTATCGGACAGTTCGAAAGATTGCTGAGCACAAGCCAGGGCAGGTTATCCAGTCTGGTCGACATCCTCGGGCAGGCCCGCTTTGTTCATCTAACTTACCTGCAATCATTGTGTAAGGTTAGCCAGAAATATATCGAGTATTTTTTACACATCCTGTCTACGTATATTTACGTACCTATCCGCTAACAGGCTGAATAAATTGCCTTTTATTTTTTTGCATAAAACTTGCTTATTTTTCACCAGCGCTGCCAACACCCATCAAGAGCAGTGCGCTAATAACCAAGTAAAGGGGATATGCAATGGATCAAAGAGTTCAACCTATAAACAATGAAACTAAGAATACTGTTGAGATCGTTGTACATGTTACTGAAGAACTTAATGAGGACCAACGCAATAATCTGGCATCCGCATTGAAAAATGCCACCGAAATCACGGACGCAGAATTTTGCCCATTGCGTTACCACCTCATGTTAGTGAGATATGATATGGATGCATTTTCCTCACAGGATGTCCTTAGAAGTATTACCTCGCAAGATGTTCATGCCCGGTTGATCGGACCTGTGTAATTAATCATTCTTACGCTGCTGGCCATGGAAGAGCGAAGCCCGCGGCCGTGCTGCAAACCGCATCCTAGCGCCGTCAAGCCAATGTGGGAGCTGTGGGATTACGCACGAGTTGGATCGCGCGGCGGAAGCAGCGCGGTCGGGGTATAATGGCTGTCGCGTTGGCGACTGGGATGTCCCAAAATCGTGCACTCGGCAGCGACATGCTTGGATTAAATTCCATCTGTGGTGCAGACTGTAACGAGTTGGTTGGAAGTTTCTCCCTGCGTCTTGGTAGGATCATCCCACAGGGATGGCTAATGATTATTCTTTTGGTTTGCTGGCACATGGCTGCCCAGCGCGTGATTTAGAGGTTAACGATGGTTGCGATGAATGATGTTTCAGGGAAATCTCTTGCAGAAATGTCGGCGGACGAATTGAAGGTGTGGTTCGACCAGCGCTTTGCAGAGAAAATGGCACAACAGGAGAGCGGCAAGACTCCCAGGCTTTCTATCATGGTCACCAAGGGCACGCTGGACTGGGCTTATCCACCCTTCATCCTTGCATCAACCGCCGCCGCACTGGGCTGGGATGCCACCCTGTTCTTTACTTTTTACGGGCTGGCACTGCTGAAGAAAGACCTGAAGCCGAATATCAGTCCGCTGGGCAATCCCGCCATGCCCATGAAAATGCCCTTTGGACCACAATGGTTCCAGGGGATTGAGTGGAATATGCCCAACCTGCTGATGGCCGGTGTGCCGGGCTTTGAGTCACTGGCAACGACCTTGATGAAGAAGACCGTGAAAAACAACGGTATCGCCACCGTTCAGGAATTGCGTGAGTTGTGCATTGATGCAGAAGTAAAGCTGGTGGCCTGCCAGATGACCGTTGGCCTGTTTGGCTGGAAGAAAGAGGACTTTATCCCGGAAGTTTCGGAATGGGCGGGTGCTGCAACCTATATTACAGATGCACAGGGCGCTGATATTACATTATATATTTGATTTCCCCCGGCCGGGGTGAGCCAGGCCGGCGCATGTATATATGTACCGTTGTACGACGGGCGGCCTTTGGACCACCTTTTGTTTGGCTGGACATGTCTACATAGAATTAGCGACTGTCGTGTTCTGTCCTAAAATACGCGTCCAACCAACCCGAGCGCGCGTCAAAAGAGAGGGCCGTTCCTTTCACCTGGATTTGGGCCGATTTCGCGAAACGGCCAAAATGTCCCCTTCGATCGGCAGCGGTGAAGGGCCGCATAAGCCTGGACCTACATACAAAACAAAAACGGTGACCCCGAAGGCCGCTAATGTTGAAATATTCTCAGTGCTTATTCATTTTGTCGACGTAGGCCATGCCAAGAGCAGACAGTACGAAAGTCATATGTATGATCACGTACCACATCAGCTTGTCATTGGCGATTTCTTGCGCGGCCATAAACGCTTTCAACAGGTGAATGGACGAGATGGCAACAATGGATGCGGCCACTTTCTGTTTGAGTGAACCAGAGTCAAGCTTACCGAGCCAAGACAGTTTTTCCTGTCCTTCTTTCAGGTCAATCGCGGACACGAAGTTCTCATAGCCACTGAGCATCACCATCACCAGCAGCCCGCCGACCAGAGCCATGTCGGCGAGACTGAGAGT
>Ga0316193_10001660_pt1 | contig 15197 bp, 16 predicted proteins | sample MerIslsedime2_MG_FD_207735 | JGI IMG/M metagenome (GOLD analysis project Ga0316193, IMG submission 207735) | Coastal sediment microbial communities from Maine, United States - Merrow Island sediment 2 | ecosystem: Environmental > Aquatic > Marine > Coastal > Sediment | place: USA: Maine...
GTCATAATCGTTTTTTTCGCGTCCGACGCTGGAAAATTGTTCCTGCCCAAATTAAACCGGACGGTTGCCTGCATCCGATCAATGATCGGGATACGCAGGCCGATTTCCGAGTTGAAGACGTAGTCATCTGTATCTTCAACACTCCAGCGCAAGTGATGGTTGTGGAACGCCTGAAGTTTCCATGACTTAAATAACTGATGTTTGAAATTCAGCGCCCAACGTGCCGCCACGTAATCATTGTCCTTACTGGAATCCAAGTTCTCCCAGATGTAGGAGGCGCCGCCCTCAACAGAGAGGCGTGTGCGCTCGGTTTCAAGGATTTGATAACCAGGGCCGAGTCCGGTCGTGGTACGCAGGTTCAGATCGGCAAACTTGTCGTGTTCAAAACCCACGCCGCTCCACAGTATGTGGCCCAATAAATCATGTAAACTTCGTGATACTTAAAGCAGTAAATCTTTAGATGGATGATGTATGGCCGCGAAGCTGGAGAAAGCACTAAATCGCCTGAAGAGTATTCTTCCCTTGAAAGAAAGGCAGGACGATTGCAGCAAGCAGATTAAAGAACTGCATCAACACGTCCTTCGTTCATTTGTTGATAAAGGACGAATCCTTACAAGAGAAGAAATGGCGCAACACGTCGGCAACTTGAAAGATGCTGTTAACGTATTAAAAGAAAAGGATATGGTGGTATTTTCCGAGGATGGAAATCCCGTGGGTGCCTATCCTTTTTCCATGCAAGCGCGGGAGCATACCGTTCGGGTCAACGGGCATCAGGTCTATGCCATGTGCGCCCTGGATGCCTTGGCGGTCAGTCCCATGTTCGGGGTGAAAACGCGAATTTCCTCCCGATGCAGAATCACCGGTGATCCCGTCAGCATACAGCAGTCAGGAAAGACTATAGTGAATCTGGATGAAGCGGCTGATATCCATTTCGGCATTATCTGGGGAGCTGCAAACGCCGATTCCTGCTGTGCAGACAGCCTGTGCATGGAGATGATGTTTCTGAGGGACAGCAGAATTGCTCAGCAATGGCTTGCGGATGATCCAGACAACAGAGAAGTCTTCACCCTGCAGGAGGCTGTTGAGTTTGGCAGCCGGTTTTTCGTTCCCCTTGTATCCTGATAATTCGCGAATGCTGCATTCGCACGGCGACCTGAGGGTCGCTGTTTCCCCGTAGCCGTGTTATGGATGCATCACTTTCTTACTGCCGATCGGTGAATGTGCATTCACCGATGCACCGGCGGATAACAGCTTACGCACTCCGGCCGCTTCGCCTGCTTCGGCCGCATCAATGAGTCTGGTGTCCAGGGATGCTTCCGCCTGGAGAACAGCCCCGCCTAACAGCAGTATCGATACCAGCAGTAATAGAGATATTTTCATGGATTCAGTCAGCCTCTAGACCACTCAGGGATAATTAGTCGTCGTTATCCTCCGGGCGCTCGGGAAGCTTGTGGGCAATGCCATCGTGGCAGTCGATACAGGTCTCACCTTTTGCCAGGGCGCGTTCATGACGTTTGCGCGCGTAACGGTCCTGCTCACTGAGATCCATGGAATCAAAATCATGGCAATTCCTGCATTCCCGGGAATCGGTCGCGCGCATTGATTCCCATACCCGCTCTGCCAGGTGCAATCGGCGCGCTTCGAACTTCTCAGGCGTGTCAATTGTCCCCAGCGCCTTGTGATACAGCTCATTGGTCGCCTTTATTTTGCGTACAATCTTGTAGATCCATGGCCTTGGCACATGGCAGTCCGAGCAGGTCGCCTGAACACCCGAAGGGTTCTTGTAATGGACCGTCTCCTTGTACTCATGATAGACGTTATCACGCATTTCATGGCAGGAGATACAAAAAGCCATGGTATTGGTGGCCTCCAGGGCCGTATTGAATCCGCCCCAGAATATAATCCCCACCACGACGCCCACAACCAGTATCGACCAATACGTCCGATTGCGTATCGCGGACCAAAACGAACCGCTCTTGTCATCACCCATAAGCGTATTGCTCCCTTTCGGTTACCACCGTCCCTGGAAGTATGACTTATTCACCCTTAGAAGTGTGGAATTGTAACTTCCCGCTTTATGGATGCAATTGATGGAGATCACTTAATCGCAAAAATAATTGGACACGAAACGTTCAGTCGAAGCTCAGTCAGCGCTTCGGTAGTACCTTGAATCTCACATCCATTTTCACGTGCTATTTCTGAACGGCGTGTATGATATATATAACCAGCCCTTCGCTGGTTGCTGGCGACCGGCGCCTTCGACCCGTTCCAAACCTTCGCGAAACCACTGAACCACTACTTCACGCCCTGCTTGATATGCAAGCCAAGTGTAAAGTATGCCGGAAATCCGTCTGCTATTCTTTACACTTTCTGTCTGTGCATAACTACTTATCTATGTGCTACCCGACTGATTAAACGCTTGTTATTATGCCGGCATAAACCTTGCTTATTTTAACAGTGCAAGAGCAGCCAAGAATGAAAATAATGTTTCGGCTGTAAAAAAACAATAATTTGGATTTATGGGGAAATCATGCCTGTTGGCCGTGGTGCTCGCTCTTAATTTTTTATCGGTTAGTGCTGTGAACGCATCAATATTGGCGGGGCGGTATCATTCCCGTCTAGAGACGGCGGCCTTCGGGTCGCTGTCTCTGCTTCCGCCCAAGGACACATAACTCTGAAATGGAGCATCCATATGGAAAACTACATCTTGCGTATATACCGCAGAGACGAATGTCAGCTAGACAGTATAGCTGGACTCGTAGAAGCCGTTGAAACCGGCGAAATACAACCGTTCCGCACGCTCAGCGAGTTGACGACAATCCTTGCGGAAACTCCGATGATGATGGAGAAAAATGCAATAGAGAAGCCATGTTTTGAATTGGCCTGAACGATGACCGGGTGTTATTCCAATCCGCAGGCCACTCCTTGAAGGGCCTGTTTTGGCCGATTACCGGCCTTCCTGAAGTGAGCGGATGGAATACCGGTTAACAGTCAGGAGTCAGCCCTGATGCGTTATCCAGTCACCTTGTCCAGCGCCTGATCAATATCGGCAATAATATCGTCGATATGTTCAATACCGACTGAGATCCTCACCATATCCTCGCTTACTCCAGCAGTTGCCAGTTCTTCAGGGCCTAACTGGCGATGTGTCGTGGTCGCTGGGTGACAGGCCAATGATTTGGCATCACCGATATTAACCAGACGTAAAATCATCTGTAAGGCATCGATAAACTGACCGCCTGCCTGTTTGCCACCTTTAATACCAAAACTGAGAATGCCTGAAGCCTGGCCACCGGTGATTTTCCGGCAGATGGGGTTGTATTCGCTATCCGGTAACGCTGCATAACTGACCCATTCGACTTTGGGCTGATTCTGTAAATGCCGGGCTACTTTCATTGCATTTTCACAATGTCTTTCCATGCGCAGACCCAGGGTTTCCAGACCCTGTAGCAGCAGGAAGGAACTGTGTGGCGCAAGCGCAGAACCGGTATTACGCAGTGGCACAACTCGGCAGCGGCCGATATAAGCTGCTTCACCTAGTGCTTCGGTATATACCACGCCATGGTAAGCTGGATCAGGTTCATTAAGCATCCTGAAACGATCTTTGTTGGCTACCCAGTCAAATTTCCCTGAATCAATAATAATGCCGCCAATAGTAGTGCCGTGACCACCGATGTACTTGGTTAACGAATGAACGATGATATCCGCACCATGCTCAAATGCTTTACACAGGTACGGTGTGGCGACCGTATTATCTACAATCAGGGGTACGCCATGTCCGTGTGCAATCTCAGCCAGTTTCTCGATATCAACGATATTCCCCGCCGGGTTACCAATAGATTCACAGAAAACAGCGCGAGTTTTGTCATCAATAAAATTATCAATACCTGCATAATCATCGAACGACGCCATGCGTACCTCAACGCCTTGACGTGGTAACGAGTGTGCGAACAGGTTATACGTCCCGCCATACAGCTGACTTGTACTGACAATATTATCACCGGCACTGGTAATTGCCTGAATAGCATAGGTAATTGCCGCCATACCGGATGATACGGCCAGAGCACCTATGCCACCTTCCATCTCAGCCAGTCGCTCTTCCAGTACCGCAGTTGTTGGATTCATAATGCGGGTGTAGATATTTCCGGTTACCTTCAAGTCAAACAGATCAGCGCCATGCTGGGTATCGTCGAAGGTATAGGACGTAGTTTGATAAATGGGTACAGCTGCCGCCTTGGTGGTAGCTTCGGATTTATAACCGTGGTGCAGGGCCAGGGATTCCAGTTTCAAGTTATGCTCCTCATTATTCCGGTGTTGGTGGTGATTGCTATTTTTTATTTCCGGATTATTACCAGCTTTTAAGCCGAATGCTATCGGAGCATTTTAATTGTATTACTTTGTTAAATAGCCTGAATCGGCAAATACTCTGCACCGAGCGATTGACCACCTATCCCCCGGCTTTCAGCTGTCGGGGTGTGTCATTGGTTGTGGCCAGTAAGGATGGCGGAGTTTGCCGCTGAAATAGGCCACAGCGGCTTCCCTATTAGACACTACCCTATAACAATATTTTAGTAAGCCCTTGTTCAATGATGCAAGGCTATCGATAACCATATCCGCACACCGGATAAGCAGAATCTTTATACAAGAAAGTTACCATGTTCTGATATATATTTTCCGAAAACTTATGAAAAAGGGTGCAGCATGTTGTCGCACCTTCAGAATCTCAGAGGGTCACGAATTGTCTGGCATGGTCGACTGCGACAGTACCTCGACTGACATGAACGGTCAGGGGTGAGCGATGGTGATCGGCACGTGAGTGTACTGCATGTCCAGTTCGATATGTGGCGCGGTGGTCCATTACCGACCTTGTTGGACTATTAATGGCCACGAAAACAACAGCATCCAGAAACCGCCAGGATGGTCAACCGCAACTGGTCTTTCCGTATCCTTGCGTGGCTATCAAGGTATTTTCTACGGGTATTTTCCCTGTACATCACCTTACTTTTCATTGCTGATACTAAAAAATCCACGCAGCACCATATCGGTAAAGCTCACGATACCGACCACCCTGCCGTGTTTCAGCACCGGCGCACGTGACAGGCCAAACCTGTCGAACAGGCGCGCACAGTAACGTATATCCATATTGGGCCGTACCGTCATCACCGGCTTGGTCATGATTTCGTAGACATTCACGCGCTCCGGAGAGCGATCCACGGCAAGCACATGCTTGGCAATGTCTGATAACAACACCATACCGTATTCATCATCATCGTGGCGCTTATCGACAATGAGTGTTTTGGTTTCGACATGCTTCATTGTCTTGAGTGCATCCTCGACCGTCAACTTGCCATCGATGATGTCAAAGTGCGACTTCATGACATCAGAGACACGAACTACCTTTTCTTCACTCATAATTTATCCTCCACGCGATCGACCAGCTCTTTGACCTGGTGTGCCACACCAACGGCGTCTTCGACATCTATCTGGATTGCAATGCCGGTTCCATCCGTATCATCCAGTTTACCCACATCACATATAGTCTCGAGAATATGCCGGCTCAGATGTTCCTCGACCAGAAACAGCAACACATCCCGCTGGGTCTCCAGGGACAGGCCAAGGAAGGTCTTACTTTTTGTTAAGCCCTCACCGCGCGCATTATTGATAATTGTGGCACCGGTTGCACCGGCAATCCGTGCGGCATCCATTACCTTATCCGACCGGGTGTCTTCGACAAATGCAATAATAAGCTTGAAGTGCATGACTCGGTACTCGCTTCTCTTTATTCAGGATGTTTGGTTCGCTGGCGGTAGGCCCTGTATTCGGATATCTGCGCATAGGCCATGACGCTTATTATGGGGAACAGGCTGGCGAAAGCAATCAAGCCAAAGCCGTCGATCAATACGTTTCGCCCGGGTACGGTTTCTGCCAGGCCCAGGCCCAGCGCCGCGACCAGAGGCACGGTTACGGTTGAAGTTGTCACTCCACCGGAATCGTAGGCCAGCGGGATAATCAGCCGTGGCGAATAGAAAGTCTGTATTACCACTACAACATAGCCGGCGATGATGAAGTAATGAATCGGCAAGCCGGTCACGATGCGGTAGCTGCCAAGTGCAATACCGACCGCAACACCCAGTGCAACAGCGATCCTCAGACCCCAGGCACCGATGGCGCCACCCGATACCTGATTGGCCTTCATGGCGACTGCCATCAAAGAGGGTTCTGCTATGGTCGTTGAAAATCCGATGGCAAAGGAAAATATATACACCCAGTAATAATCCGTCCAATGGATAACACCGGCCATCCGATCAATGCCGGAATAGATGAAGGCCGGATCAGTCAGCTGGGTCGCCATCAAGCGCCCCAGTGGAAACAGCGCCTGTTCGAGCCCCAGCAGAAACAGTGACAATCCGACAAGGACATAGACAAAACCAATCACGACACGACGCAGATTGGGCATCGGCCTGCGGATCACCATGAATTGAAATACGGCAACCATGACAATGATCGGGAAAATATCCCCTACGGTATCCAATAGCGTTTGAAACACTTCGGACCACTGCATCAGTGCACCACCATACCGAATATCATCACGAAAATTATCGGTGTTAATGATGCAAACGCGATCAAGCCGAAACCGTCGATCATCGGGTTGCGTCCACGAATGGATGAGGCCAGCCCCACACCCAGGGCGGTCACCAGCGGGACCGTGATCGTCGAGGTGGTCACACCCCCGGAGTCATAGGCAATACCGATAATCTCGCGCGGTGCAAAGGAGGTAATGATAACCACCAGCACATAACCTGCCATGATCATCCAGTGCATGGGCCAGCCTTTGACAATGCGTATCACACCGATGAGTATTGCAATACCCACCGAAAAGGCGACGGTCAGACGCAGCCCCTCTGCATAAGCTTCCTGTGCCGATTGATTGTTAGCGATCAAGCCCGCCTGGGCCGCAATCTCGGAAGCTTCTTCGGCAACGGCAATCAATGCCGGTTCGGCAACCGTGGTGCCAAATCCCAATAAGAATGCAAATAACAGCAACCAGAACACACTGCCCTTGCGCGCCAGGGCATGGGCCAATGACTCACCGACGGGAAACAGCCCCATCTCCAATCCGTTAATGAAAAAGGTCAAGCCCAGCACTACCAGCAGGATGCCCGACATCAGCTGCAACAGATTTGGAAGCGGCTGCTGCAACACGATCAACTGAAAAAACACAACAACCACAATAACCGGCAGCAGGTCGCGCAAACTGCCGATCAGAGGCCTGGCCAGTGCCTTCAGTGACGTATTCAATGGAAATTTTTAGTTCAGGAAGTCTGCGCAACGCGCACAACCAGCTGCACCACACCCCATACCGCCAGGACAAACAAAAGCGTTGCAACAAGCCCAACCACTATGTAAGTGCTGGCATCACCCTTTACAAAATCCTCTTCATGCTTCCGGCTGCTTTGCACTCCAAACATGGACGCCGAGACGCTGCGAAACACACTAGCCAGTGACTGCCGCCCTTGCGGCGGCTCCTTATCATCCTGTTGTGACATGCAGACTCCTCATCAATATTCCCGCGAATCAGTGTAATAGACAATGACCTATCTAAGCTTATTGAAATCATACGCTTAAGTTTGACCTAATTCCGCCGTTAGCTACAAGCATCACGTGATGATAATTTTTAATTCTTTTTTTTCAAGGTGTTAGAGGGTCTCAACCCCTTCGCCAACGTAGCTGGCACGGAGGCTCCAGTGTTATCCATATGCTGTGATGAATCGAGGACGAAACATACCGCATGCCGACAATAGTAATACTGGACCGGGAATCATCCCGGCAGCGACATCTACTCAAGCTGATACGGCGAATTGATCCGCAGCTTCACATCGAGGCGTTTATCAAACCGGAATCCGCCCTGTCCTGGCTGCATTGGCACAGCGCAGATCTGCTGGTCTGCGACAGCCTGTTCCCGGACATAGGTGCTGCAGAATTGATCCGGCGTATACGGCAACTGCCCGATGACAACGACCTGCCTGTACTCATGATGGCTCCCTGGAGTGACCGTGAACGTCGCCGCCGGGTTCTCGATGCCGGAGCCACCGATTTACTCACAACACCTGTCGATGACCTGGAATTTCATGCCCGCTGCAGCAATCTACTCACCCAACGCAGCCAACAAAGAATCATTCGCGAGCGGTCACACTGGCTGGAACGACGCATCTCGGAAGCAATCAGTGAAATTCGACTGCGGGAACATGAAACCCTGTTGCGCCTGGCCAAGGCTGGCGAACACCGTGACGAAGAAAGCGGCAACCACGTCATCCGCATGGCAAAGTACTCACGCATCATTGCGGAACAACTTGGCCTGTCACAGGCAGACTGTGAAGCCATTGAACTGGCTGCACCCATGCACGATATCGGCAAGATCGGTATACCGGATGAAATTCTGCGTAAACCGGGTCGCTTGACGCATGGTGAATTCGAGATCATGAAAACGCACACCATAATCGGCCATGAAATCATCAAGGACAGCCCGTCAAAATATCTGCAAATGGGTGCTGTCATTGCACTCAGTCATCACGAAAAATTCAATGGTACAGGCTACCCCGACAAACTGGCCAGCACCGACATCCCGCTACCCGCCCGTATTGTCAGTGTTGCTGATGCCTACGATGCACTCACCTCTGAACGTCCCTATAAAACCAAGTGGCCAATAAAAAAGACCCTGGATTATCTCTATCAGCAACGGGGTAAATACTTTGACCCGGACTGCCTGGATGCCTTCATATCCCAACTCGACAGGGTCAGTAATATCCAGTTCACGCTGGGTGACAAACCGGACGATGTAGCCGTGAGTCTCTGACCCCTTGCAGTGCAGGAGATTTCAAGTACTCTGACCCCTTGAAGCTCCTGACCATAAAGATCCTGACACTGCTTGCACTCTGCGCACCTGCATGTTCAAGCGTCGCATCAGACAGCATTCACCTGCTGCTGCCAAAACATCGCATCTATGCCAATGAACTGGCCGTCATTATCAATGATAGCGATCCGCTGAGCACCCGCATCGGCCGCTACTATCAGAAAAGCCGGAATATTCCGGCACAGAACATCCTGCACGTAAGTTTCAAACCTGATCGCGCCACCATGACCAGGCAGGCGTTCGAGCACATCAGGGCAGACGTTATCGCGCGCACCCCGGACGGGGTTCAAGCGTATGCCCTCACCTGGACTGAACCTTATCGTGTTGAATGCATGTCAATCACATCAGCATTCAGCTTCGGCTTTGACAAGGCCTACTGTTCCAGACAACGCTGCGCAGCAACCCGAAGCAACCCGGTTTTCAATCGCCCGACTACAAGCCCCTATACGGACTACGGCATACGTCCGACCATAAGCATAGCCGCGGCCAGTTTCGAACAGGCCAAAGCCCTGATTGACCGCGGTATCCGCTCTGACAACAGCCAAGCTGACGGTACAGCCTACCTGCTCAGCACCAGCGACAAGGCGCGCAATGTCCGTTCTATCAACTATGAAAAAATTGAACACCGCATGGCAGGCTGGATTGAAACCGAAGTGGTAGCGTCAGACGGACTGAAAAACACCAAAAACATTCTTTTTTACTTTACCGGTAAAGTCAGCGTGCCGCACCTGGAAACCCTGAAATTTCTCCCGGGAGCCATCGCCGATCACCTGACCTCTGCGGGAGGTCGGCTCAGCGGCAGTAAACAGATGAGCGCCCTGCGCTGGCTGGAGGCCGGTGCGACCGGCAGTTATGGCACGGTCGTGGAACCCTGCAATCTGTTAGGCAAGTTTCCAAGCCCCGGCCTGGTAATGGAAGCTTATGGCGCAGGCCGAACCTTGCTGGAAGCCTACTGGCAGAGTGTTCAACAACCGGGAGAAGGTATTTTTATCGGCGAACCGCTGGCGGCTCCGTTTGACGGATATGAAGTAACGGACCAGCAGGGCAGTATTCTGTTACGTACTCGAACTCTGTTACCAGGCCTGTACCGGCTCTCGCATGCAGAAAACCCGATCGGACCTTACCGGACTCTGCCCGGTTTTATAAAAGTCGCTTACCACCAGCGTGAAATCACGCTTCCCAAATCAGGGCCGGGTTATTACAGGCTGGAACCCGTCAGCATCGCCAGCCAGCCAACGCATACCCGGCAAAAACCGGGCGCTGCCCGTTCAGACGCTACTCGAACGGATGGCGTTTGATAATGGTCTCTTCACGATCGGGACCCGTGGAAACAATATCAATCGGCGCACCACAAAGTTCTTCGACCTTTGCCAGGTAATTGACTGCTGCCTGCGGCAGTTTATCCATGGACTTCGTACCGACGGTGGACTCACTCCAGCCCGGCATCTCGATCAATACCGGCTCACACTTTTCAAACAGATCGGCACCCACTGGCGGAATACCGATCTCCTTGCCGTCGAGTTTGTAGGCGACACAAATCTTGACCGTCTTCATGCCATCCAGCACGTCCAGCTTGGTGATGCACATGCCGGTTACACTGTTGACCTCCAGCGAACGGCGCAAGGCAACGACATCCAGCCAGCCACAACGCCGCTGGCGGCCGGTAGTGGCGCCGAACTCATGACCTCTCTCACCCAGATATTTGCCGTCATCGTCAAACAGCTCAGTCGGGAACGGACCGGCACCGACCCGTGTGGTATAGGCTTTGACAATACCCAGAATATAATCCAGTGCACGCGGGCCGACGCCGCTGCCGGCGGCGGCGCCACCTGCAGTAGTCGTTGATGAGGTCACATAAGGATAGGTACCGTGGTCGATATCCAGCAGCGCACCCTGCGCACCTTCAAACATAATGCTCTTGCCTTCTGCACGCAGTTTATGCAGGACGCCGGGAACATCTTCCACCAGCGGTGCTATCTGTTCAGCCTGCGCCAACGCCTCATCGAGCACTTTCCGGTAATCGACGGGTTCCGCCTTGAAGTAGTTTTTCAGGGCAAAGTTGTGATATTCCATCACTTCAGCCAGGCGCTCCCTGAAATGGTCGGGGTCGAGCATTTCCCCCAGGCGTATGCCGCGACGTGAAACCTTATCCTCATAGGCAGGACCGATACCGCGACCCGTGGTACCGATAGCCTTCTTGCCGCGAGCCGCTTCACGCGCCTGATCCAGTGCGATGTGGTAGGGAAGAATCAATGCACAGGACTCGCTGATACCCAGTCGCTCACGGGCCGGCACACCTCTGGCTTCCAGCATCTGGATTTCTTCCAGCAGGGCTGTCGGCGACAACACGACGCCGTTGCCGATCAGGCAACGCACACCGACGCGCAGTATGCCGGAAGGAATCAAATGCAGGACTGTTTTGTTACCGTCTATGACCAGCGTATGACCGGCATTATGACCGCCCTGAAAACGCACCACGGCCGAGGCGCGATCCGTTAACAGATCGACAATCTTGCCCTTGCCTTCGTCACCCCACTGGGTGCCGATCACTACCACATTCTTACCCATCGAACTTCAACCCTGTCAGTTAAAACGTGCTACCCACATGAAAAATCCTGTCACCACAAAGGTGCGAGCAAATCGTAAACAGGATGGACGCCCCCCTTTACGGGACACGCTGTAAATACCTCCCTGTACGCTTGACGGCAGCATCCCTGCTGCCGACGGTACTGCAGAGGCCTGGCCGGCCAGTCAACGCACTCACTGAGCCGTTAAAGACTCCACCACCCATTCCGAGCCATTCCAGCGCAACACCCGTTCGCAACCCGTTTCCGCAACACTACCCGCCTGGCCGGGCAGTTGCTGTATCACGGCCTCACCTTCGGCCCGCAATGCCTGCACCTTGTCTGACAGTGCAGCATCACCCTCGGTGGGCGCCAGTATGGCACCGACCGCCGGTGGCCAGCTGCGGTGGCCCAGCTGCATTAATGTGCGCAGATCGGTGCTGAACCCGGTTGCGGGGCGGGCCCGGCCGAACACTTTACCAATCTTGTCGTAACGTCCACCACGTGCAATTTCCTGCCCACGATTTGCGACAAAGGCGGCAAACACGGCCCCGGTATGGAACTGGTAGCCGCGCAGTTCTGCCAGATCAAAGTGCAGCGACAGCTGTGGCAGTCGCCGTTGTGCGAGACCTGCAATTCGGACCAGGTTTTCCAGTGCCGATTGCACCGCATCACCGCTACCCCGTAACAATGTCTGTGCCCGCTCCAGCACTTCTGCACCACCGTTCAAAGTCGCCAGACCTGCGAGTCGCTCACGTTGTGCTGTCGACAGGTCCAGCCGCAGCAGGAATTCATTGATCTCAGGAATTGCCTTGCGCTGCAGGGCCTCAAACAGCAATGCCTCCTGCTCCTGATTCAGACCGGCATCATGGGCCAGGCCACGGTATATACCGACATGACCCAGGTCGATATAGACATCTTCGACACCGCATAGCGCCAACGTGGCGACCATCAGCCCGAGAATTTCGACGTCACTTTCGGCCCCGGCGTGGCCGAATAACTCGGCGCCGACCTGCATCGGACTTCGTGAGCCGGCAAACCCGTCAGGAAGCGTGCGCAACACAGTGCCCAGATAACACAAACGGCTGGGTGCCTGCTGTTGCAGACGGTGCGCATCAATGCGGGCCGCCTGCGGCGTCATGTCTGCACGCAACCCCAGCAGACGCCCGGAAAGCTGGTCAATCAGCTTGAAGGTCTGCAGGTCCAGATCATGGCCGGTGCCGGTGAGCAGGGAATCCAGATACTCGATAAATGGCGGCTGGATCAGCTGGTAACCCCAGCTGCGGTAGAAATCCAGCAGGTCACGGCGCAACTGTTCCAGTTGCGCGGCCTGTTCGGGCAACAGATCTTCAATGCCTTCCGGTAATAACCAGCGATTTTTACCATTCATCGGTTAATGCACCAAATACAGTAATGCCACACCCGCCAACATGCTGATCAAGCCCGCGATATGCATACTGCGATTATCCATCTGTATCAATGTCACCAGCATACGCCGCAGGGTGTCAGGACTGAGAAACGGCACAATGCCCTCCAGTACCAGCATCAGCGCCAACGCCACCCATAAATCGTTCCACATCGGCTTTACCAAAAAAAAGCCGGGCGACGGTTCATCGCCCGGACTTGGTGTATGCGCTCAGGCCCGACCTGACTGTCTACTGCCCGCCCTGGTTGAAATACTCGAAAAACTCGCCATCGGGTGCCAGCAGCATCAGATCATTACTGCCGTCGAAACTTTCCTGATAAGCGCGCAGGCTGCGAAAGAAGGCGTAGAATTCCTTGTCCTTGCTAAAAGCCTGGGCATAAATCTCGGCAGCCCGCGCATCACCCATACCACGCGTCTGTTCAGCCTCACGGTATGCCTCGGCGATAAGAACCTGGCGCTGACGATCTGCGCCAGCACGGATTTTTTCCGCCAGCTCGGCACCCTGTGAACGAAATTCCTTGGCAACTCGGGAACGCTCCGCCTGCATGCGCCGGTAGACTGAATCACTGACCTCGGAGGGCAGATCGACGCGTTTTACCCGCACGTCAACAATCTCGATACCGATCTGACCGGCCTGCGCGCTGGCGGCTACGGTGAGGTCCTTGGTGATCGTGTCACGTTCCTCAGACACCACCTGGTTGACCGTGCGCTTACTGAATTGTCCACGCATGCCATCCTTGACGATCTGCTCCAGCCGCTGACGGGCGTTGCGTTCATCACCCATGACCGCCGTGTAGAAACGCTTTGGATCGGCGATCCGCCACATCACAAAAGAGTCCACGATGACGTTCTTCTTTTCCACGGTCAGAAAACGCCCTGGATCCACATCCAATGTCAGAATCCGCCCGTCAAACTTGCGCACATTGTTAATAAACGGAAACTTGAAATGCAGCCCCGGCTGGACGTCGGTTTTAACGATCTCACCGAGCCGGAACAGGATAGCTTTCTCCCATTCCGCAACCTGGTACATGGAGAACGCGCCGGTCACCATTACCAGCAGCGCCAGAACCACAATAAAACCCATGCGATTAGCCATTACCGGCCCTCCCTTGATCGGCGCGTAGATCGGCCGGCCTGTTCGTCCGCCGTGCCGGCCTGTGATTCGTTATCAGCGCTGTTACTGCCGGGGAACTGGCGCCCACCGGGTGCCTGCTTCATCAGCTGGTCGAGGGGCAGGTACATCAGGCTGTTGGCGCTCTCGCTGTCCACCAGAACAACGCCGGTTCTGGCCAGCACCGACTCCATGGTCTCAAAATATAAACGTTTGCGTGTGATCTCCGGCGCCCTCGTATATTCCGTTAACAGCTGACTGAAACGGCTGGCCTCACCCTCAGCCTTGGCAATCAGGGCTTCCCTGTACGCCTCGGCTTCCTGAATCTGGCGCGCAGCAGCACCGCGCGCTTTCGGGATAATGTCGTTGGAATAGGCCTCGGCTTCGTTCTTGAGTCGCTCCTTATCCTCGCGCGCCTTGATAGCGTCAGAGAATGCAGCCTGAACCTCTTCCGGAGGCTGCGCATCCTGCAGGTTCACGTCGGATACCAGCAGTCCGCTTTCGTACCTGTCGAGTATTCTCTGCATGACGTCCTTGGTCCTGCTGACCACCTCGGCACGCCCTTCTTTGAGAACGAAATCCATTTTACTCTGGCCGATGACTTCCCGCACCGCACTTTCCGCCACCTGCTTTAGGACTGAATTGGGATCACGCACATTGAAAAAATAGCTTTTTGGATCACCGACCTGGTACTGCACTGCCAGTTTGATATTGACGATATTCTCGTCCTCGGTAAGCATCAAGGCTTCGCGCGGCACCGCCACCGAACTCTGTCCGGCACCACCGGACCGATAACCGATTTCCACAAAACGACGCTGCTCGACGTCAACGATCTCCACCTGATCGACAGGATAGGGAATGCGCCAGTGGGGGCCGGGCATGGTGATTTCGTTGAAAGCACCGAAACGCATTATCACGCCCTGTTTACCGGCATCGACGATATAAATGCCCGAAAACAGCCAGACTACCGCCGCGATCCCGGCAATGAGCCCGATTCCGGTAAAACCGGCACCGGGACCGCCACCGCCACCACCGCCGCCGCTTTTTTTGCGGCCACCAAACAATCCGCCCAGTTTGTCCTGCATTTTACGCACGACTTCGTCCAGATCCGGCGGGCCCTGGTCACCGCGACCACCCCAAGGATCCTTATTGTTACCGCCTCCCGGCTCGTTCCAGGCCATGTTT
>Ga0316193_10001661_pt1 | contig 15190 bp, 16 predicted proteins | sample MerIslsedime2_MG_FD_207735 | JGI IMG/M metagenome (GOLD analysis project Ga0316193, IMG submission 207735) | Coastal sediment microbial communities from Maine, United States - Merrow Island sediment 2 | ecosystem: Environmental > Aquatic > Marine > Coastal > Sediment | place: USA: Maine...
TACACCCACCTCGACTTCCAGCATCTCGCACAGGTGTACGACAGCGCCCACCCGCGGGCACGCAAATCAAAGTAGCTGCAGCAGCGGAGCGTGTCCGCGATGATCTTTTATTCGCCACAATCGCCGACACGCTCCGCTCCTGCCTCGCGCAGATCGAAGATAAAATTCTGTTTTCAAATAAAACCCTTTAAATTCAGCCTGATTGCCACCACCTTATGGTGTACAATCGGACGCCCTTTTTTGCGGAGACACGCGTGTGAAACAGTTTCGTGGCACTACTATCCTGTCGGTACGGCGCGACAACACCGTTGTCATCGGCGGCGACGGCCAGGTCACCATGGGCGATACCGTCATGAAAAGTAATGCCCGCAAGGTGCGCCGGCTCTACAATGATGGGGTAATCGCGGGCTTTGCCGGCGGTACCGCCGATGCCTTCACTCTGTTCGAACTGTTCGAGGGCAAGCTGGAGGAACACAATGGCCAGTTGACACGTGCCGCCGTGGAACTCGCCAAGGACTGGCGCAGCAACAAAATGTTGCGCAACCTGGAAGCCCTGCTGGCTGTCGCCGACAAGCAAACCTCGCTGATTATCAGCGGCAATGGCGACGTCATCGAGCCGGAAGATTCGCTCATGGCAATTGGTTCCGGCGGTCCGTTTGCGCAGGCAGCGGCGCGCGCACTGCTGGAAAACACTCAGCTGGATGCGCGTAGCATTGTTGAGCAGTCACTCGGCATAGCCGCCGATATTTGCATCTACACCAACCGCCAGCAAACGCTTGAAGAACTGACCGTCTAAAATTGTTGACGCACTAAAAATCGATTAACTCGCACGTAAATTCACTAACTTCCATTATTTGTTGCCAATATGTCTGATATGACCCCCAGAGAAATTGTTCAGGAACTGGACAAACACATCATCGGCCAGGATGCCGCCAAGCGCGCGGTTGCCATTGCCTTGCGCAATCGCTGGCGCCGTATGCAGGTCGATGACGCACTGCGACCCGAGATCACCCCGAAGAACATCCTGATGATCGGCCCGACCGGTGTCGGTAAAACCGAAATTGCGCGCCGGCTGGCGCGACTGGCAAATGCGCCCTTCATCAAGGTAGAAGCGACCAAGTTTACCGAGGTTGGCTATGTCGGCCGTGACGTCGAGTCGATCATTCGCGACCTGGCCGATGCAGCCATCAAGCTGGCACGCGAAACCGCCATGTCCAGGGTTGGCCACCGCGCAGAAGACGCCGCTGAAGACCGCATCCTCGACGCGCTGTTGCCGGCACCCAAAAGCATGGCGCCGGATGATGACAACAGCGCCGGTTCGGAGACCCGTCAGAAGTTTCGCAAACGCCTGCGTGAAGGCGCGCTGGATGACAGGGAAATTGAAATCGAGGTGTCTGCCACAGCCGTTGGTGTTGAGATCATGGCACCGCCCGGCATGGAGGAAATGACCAGCCAGTTGCAGGGTCTGTTCCAGAATATGGGTGGCGCTCGCACCAAGACACGCAAGTTGCGCATCAAGGATGCACGCAAGCTGTTGCGCGACGAAGAAGCCGCCAAAATGATCAATGAGGAAGATCTGAAACAAGCGGCACTGGAAAACGTTGAGCAGAATGGCATTGTTTTTATTGATGAAATTGACAAGGTCACGCGGCGTGGCGAATCCAGCGGTCCGGATGTGTCACGTGAGGGAGTACAGCGCGACCTGCTACCGCTGGTAGAAGGCAGCACCGTTTCCACCAAGCACGGCATGGTGAAAACCGACCACATCCTGTTTATTGCCTCCGGCGCCTTTCACCTGTCGAAACCCTCGGACCTGATCCCCGAACTGCAGGGGCGCCTGCCCATCCGTGTTGAACTGAAAGCACTCGGCGCAGCAGAATTCCAGCGCATTCTGACAGAAACCGATGCCTCTCTGACGGAGCAATACAGCGCGCTGATCGCCACGGAAAACGTCACCCTGAATTTTGCCGCCGATGGTATTGCACGGATTGCGGAAATCGCCAGCCAGATAAACGCACGCACCGAAAACATTGGTGCGCGCCGCTTGCATACCGTGCTGGAACGCCTGCTGGAAGAACTGTCATTTGAGGCCACCGACAGCGCCGGCAGCACGGTAGTGGTAGATGCCGCCTATGTTGATGAACACCTGAGCGCACTGGTGCAGGATGAAGACCTCAGCCGTTATATACTTTAGTTCAGAATCGTGACTGCTGCCCGACGCGGGGCAGCGCATAAACCAAACGTGCCGGACAACAGCAACGCCGGCCCACACATGATAAAAGAGCAGATTATGAGCAACACACCCAAACCCACCGAATTGAGCCTGCACCAGAAATCCCGCGTACTGGAAATTTCCTATGCCGATGGTGAACGCTTTGAATTAAGCTATGAATTTCTGCGCGTACACTCACCTTCTGCGGAGGTACAGGGACACGGCCCCGGCCAGGGCGTACTGCAGGTTGGCAAGGAGGACGTCATGATTCTGAACATCGAACCGGTAGGCAGCTACGCCATTCAACCCGCTTTTGATGACGGCCACGACACCGGCATCTATTCCTGGGAAACCCTTTACAACATGGGTAAAAACAAGGACAAGTACTGGCAGGAATATCTGCAAAAGCTCGCCGAATCCGGACATAAGCGTAAGGATAACAAATAGTTATATAAATACTGCCGCCATAAACACGCGAGCGATAGCAAGCCGGTTGAAGCGGCTGCAGACCGGCGGCTGAATTATTGTAGGATGGTTCACAGGCAGGCAGCACCCCGGCACGCCTGAACAGGGAAGACAACAGCAGCATGGCAAACAAAACCACACACTTCGGTTTTCGTGATGTGCCTGTCGACGACAAGGTACGGCATGTGCGGGAGGTGTTCGATTCGGTCGCAGATAACTATGACCTGATGAACGACGCCATGTCGTTCGGCATCCACCGCCTGTGGAAACGCTTTGCCATTAACATGGCCGCGCTGCAGCCCGGCCAACAGGTGCTGGATCTCGCCGGTGGTACCGGCGACCTGACGCGCCTGATGTCACCGCGGGTCGGTGATAGCGGCCACATCATTCTCTCCGACATTAATGCTTCCATGCTGGCCAATGGCCGTGAGCGACTGCTGGACAGCGGTATTCACAACAATGTTTCGTTTGCACAGCTGAACGCAGAGCAATTGCCGTTTGCGGACAACAGCCTTGACCTGGTCACCATCGCCTTCGGACTGCGCAACGTCACCGACAAGCAGCGCGCCCTGAATGCCATTTACCGCGTCATCAAACCGGGCGGGCGTTTGCTGGTACTGGAATTCTCAAAGCCGACTGCTGCGCTGAAACCGGCCTATGATTTTTATTCCTTCAGTATCCTGCCAGGACTCGGTCGCCTGCTGGCCAAAGACGCGGACAGCTACCGTTATCTTGCTGAATCCATTCGCATGCACCCGGACCAGCAGGCACTGAAAGCGATGCTGGAACAGGCCGGCTTCGAACGTTGCGACGTCCACAACCTGACGGGCGGTATTGTCGCCATTCATCGCGGCTACAAGCTATGACAGGCAATAACAACCGGACGCAGGCAGGGAAGCGCTGATGCAACTGCCCGCCGCATTGCTGAAAGGACTGGAATCCACCATCAATCGCTACCTGCGACTGGATCCCGATAGTAGCGCCCGCATGGCGACGCTGGACGGGCGCTGTATTGGCATAGAACTGCTCGGCCTCGACCTGCAGCTGTTCATTCACCCCGGCGAGAAGGGTATCCGGCTCAGCGATCAGCTCGACGACACGGCCGAGCCCGACACCGTACTGCGCGGCACGCCGCTCGGCATGGCACGCCTTGGGCTGGGACAGGATACCGGGAAAACCCTGTTTTCCGGCGACGTCACGATTAGCGGTGATGTCGAAACCGGCCAGGCTTTCAAGGGCATCCTGGATGCCATGGATATCAACTGGGAAGAACATCTGTCAAAACTCACCGGCGATATTATCGCGCACCAGCTGGCCAACGGTGCCCGGCGTGTCGGCACGGTACTCACACACGGCCGCCGCACACTGGAGCAGGATATCGGTGAATACCTGCAGGAAGAGCTGCGGGTGCTGCCATCACGCATTGAAACCGAAAATTTCAGCACCGCTGTAACACGCCTGAGTATGGATGCAGACCGGCTCGCCGCGCGCATCAGGCGCTTGCAGGACGTGTCATCAAGGGCTGCAGGCAACTGACATGATTCGGCCCGCGCAAATCGTCCGGCTGGTGCATATCAACTACGTGCTGGCACGTCACGGCCTTGATGAAATCATTCTGGCGACCCACCTGTTCCGGCCTTTCAGGTTCCTCTACTACCTGGCACCCTGGAACTGGATCCCCCGCGAACGCGGGCCACGCGGAGTACGCATCCGCCGTGCGCTGGAAGACCTCGGGCCTATCTATGTTAAATTCGGCCAGATTCTGTCTACCCGACAGGACCTGCTGCCGGATGATATTGCACTGGAACTGGCACACTTGCAGGATGATGTGCCACCTTTTCCGGGCCAGCAGGCGCGTGCCGCCATCGAGGCGGCGCAGGGCGCTGCCATCGAAGACATCTTCCGCCACTTTGACGAAACGCCACTGGCCTCAGCCTCCATCGCGCAGGTGCACACGGCAGAACTGCTGGATGGCACTGACGTGGTCATCAAGGTGCTGCGTCCTGATATCCACCAGCGCATTAGCCGTGACGTCAACCTGCTGTATACCATAGCGTCCCTCGCGGAGCGCTACTGGAAGCACGGCCGACGCCTGCGTCCGCGCGAAGTCATCGCGGAATTCGAAAAGACCCTGTATGACGAACTGGACCTGCTACGCGAAGCTGCCAATGCCTCGCAACTAAAACGTAATTTCAGTGGCACGGACCTGCTGTACGTTCCCGAGGTTTACTGGCCATACTGTCGCCAGGAAGTCATGGTGATGGAACGCATACACGGTATTCAGATAAGCGACGTTGCTGCCTTGCGTGCCAGTAACATTGACCTGAAGACCCTCTCCGAGCGCGGCGTGGAAATATTCTTCACACAGGTATTCCAGCATAATTTTTTCCATGCCGACATGCACCCCGGTAACCTGTTTGTCAGTACCGAAGGCCGCTACATGGCGGTTGATTTCGGCATCATGGGCACACTCAACCCGGTGGACCAGCGATACCTGGCTGAAAATTTTCTGGCCTTTTTCAACCGCGACTACCGGCGCGTCGCTGAACTGCATGTGGAATCCGAGTGGGTGCCGGAGGGCACCCGGGTGGATGAATTCGAGGCGGCCATACGCACCGTCTGCGAACCCATCTTTGAAAAACCGCTAAACGAAATATCCTTCGGAAACGTACTGTTACGGCTGTTTCAGACGGCGCGCCGTTTCAATATGGAGGTACAGCCGCAGCTGGTGCTGTTGCAAAAGACGCTGCTCAACATCGAGGGGCTCGGGCGCCAGCTATACCCGCAACTGGACCTGTGGAAAACCGCCAAGCCGTTTCTGGAACGCACCATGAGTGAGCAGCTGGGTGCACGCTCGCTACTGCGTAACCTGAAAGACAGCATCCCGAGCTGGGGTGACACGCTGCCGGATATGCCACAACTGGCGCACCGTTTTCTTGAACAGGCAACCAGCGGCAAGCTGCAGGTGGAATGGACCTCGAAAGAACTGCGGCTGCTGCGTGCCGAAATGCGCCGCGCCAATCGCCGCAACGTCAGCGCCATCATAGGCACCGGCCTGCTGGTGGCGGCAGCGATTATTTACGGACTGGATGGCCATGCGCCCAGGCTTATCATGGGGGCACCGCTACTTACCTGGATTACCGGCTGCCTGGGTACATTTATCCTGTTGTTCAACTGGATGGAGGGTGACAGTTCCTGACAGCGGCATTGTCATGCGCGCTGCAAACCGGCTTCTACTTCATCCCGCCTGGTTTTGCCGACCAGCGTTTCAATCAGTGCAAGTGCAAAATCCATGGCGGTGCCAGGCCCACGCGAGGTAATAACACGGCCATCCGTTACCACGGCTGCCTCCAGGTATTGAATGCCCGGGATAGTCTCAATATCGAGCGCACCGGGGTAACTGGTGGCACGCTTGCCATCGAGCAAACCGGCACGCGCCAGCACCCGCGGAGCTGCACAAATTGCCGCCGTATAACCCTCACTGGCCGCCATATTCTGCAGCAGCCTGATGACCCGCGGATCGTCCCGCAGATGGTCGGCACCTGGCAGGCCACCCGGTAACACAACCATGTCGAAGTGCTGCTGCAGTGCCATATCCAGGGTCATGTCCGGCAGCAGTTTCATACCCCGGGACGCTGTAACCGGTTGCGCGTCCAGACCGGCGGTAACCACCTCAATGCCGGCTCGCCGCAGTAAATCCACTACAGTTACGGCTTCCAGCTCTTCACAGCCCTGCGCTAGCGGGACAAGGACGCTTGCCATGATGACCTCCCTTGCTGCTGTCGTTCTATTAACCGCGACACCGAAATCAGCTGCACTCCCGACTGGTCCAGCCGGCGCAGCTCGTCAGCAAGCACCGCCAGCGTGCCCGGATAGGGGTGCCCGATACCCAGCGCGGTACCGTTAAGCCTCGCCATGGCAACCAGCTTTCTGAACTGGGCACGTACCGCTGCCGGATTCGGCTCATTGTCGAGGAATACATTACGCGAAGTATTTGGAATGCCGTGTTCCACCGCCAGCTGTTCGGCTACTGTCGCACTGGTGGTGCGGCTGTCTACAAAGAACAGGTTGCCACGCTGTGCTATGGCCTGCATTAACCAGGCCATGGTGCCGGGATGCCGCGTCAACAGGCTACCCATGTGGTTGTTGAGTCCGCTGAGGTGCGGCACAGCAGCGATATCAAAATCGAGCGTTGCCAGGAACTGCTGCTCGGTCATATCCAGCGTCAGCACACCCTGGCCAAGCATGTCGGGTGCCGGCTCAACGGCCTGCATCGGCAGGTGCAGCAATACTTCCTTGTTGCGCGCATGTGCCTGCCGGGCAAGCAAATCCGTATACTGTCCATAGGGAAGAAATGCACAGGCAACCGGGCCGGGCAGGCTGACCACACGACGGCCCGCTTCACGCCGGTTACCCATATCATCGATAATCAGCGCGATTGCCGGCAGGGGTTTTGTGTAAGTGTTGCTGACAGGCTCTGCTGCAGACACGGCTAACATGCCGCAACCCAGCCACAAGACAAACAGCAATTGCCAGGTGGCCGGGATAGCAGACATGAAAAACTCCTGAACTATTGCAAGCGGCTTTGCAGAATAACCAGTCCTTTCAACAGATTGAGCGCTTCATAAAGCATGTAATCATCTGCGGCCAGCGATATTTCGTCCTCTTCGTCTTCCTGCTTTGAAGACCTGTCTTGCTTGTCGCCCTTGCGGTTCTCCAGGTGGCGGGAGAGATCGGCTTCCTTGAGAGGCTCAACACTGGTTTTAACAGAGGTGAATTTCACCCGGTCGAGTTCAATATCCGGTGTAATACCTTCGGCCTGAATGGAACGTCCGGACGGCGTGTAGTAGCGCGCGGTTGTCAGCTTCAGGGCAGACTCGCTGCTGAGCGGCAGGATCGTCTGTACCGAGCCCTTGCCAAAGGTCTTGGTGCCGACAATGATGGCGCGCTTGTGATCCTGCAGTGCGCCGGCAACAATTTCTGAAGCAGAAGCTGAACCCTGGTTAACCAGCACCACCAGTGGCGCACCATCAACAATATCATCCGGTGTGGCGTTGAACCGCAGGCTTGAATCAGCGATGCGACCCTCGGTATAGACAATCATGCCCTTCTCGAGAAAAGCATCTGATACCGCGACCGCGCCATTAAGAACACCACCGGGGTTGTTGCGCAGGTCCAGCACCATACCCTGCAAAGGACCCTCGTTTTCCTTCTTCAGATCGGCAACGGCCTTGACCAGGTTATCTGCCGTCTTCGACTGGAACTGCGAGATGCGCAGGTAACCATAGCCCGGCTCCAGCATACGCGCCTTGACACTCTTCACCTTGATAATGTCACGTGTAATGCTCAGGCTTAGCGGCTGGTCCAGACCTTCACGTACAATAGTCAGCTCAATGTCAGAGCCTGGCTTGCCGCGCATCACCTTGACGGCTTCGTTCAGCGTCATACCCTTAACCGGCGTCTCGTCGAGCCGGATAATCAGGTCCCCTGCCTGTACGCCGGCGCGTTGTGCCGGGGTGTCATCAATCGGGGCAATTACTTTTACAAAACCGTTTTCCATACCCACTTCAATACCCAGACCACCAAACTGCCCGGTAGTACCTACCTGCAGTTCCGTAAACTGCTCTGCATCCAGGTAGGCAGAGTGCGGATCAAGGCCGGATAACATGCCGCGGATGGCGTTCTCAATCAGTTCCTTGTCATCGACATCGACGACATAGTCATTTTTAATGCGTCCGAATACGTCGCTGAACGTGCGAAGCTCCTCTATCGGCAAGGTCGCCTGGCTGTTCTCGCGTTCGGCAAATACGCCATGTCCAATCGAAACCAGCACCCCAGTAATGAGGCCAACGAGTACCAGCGAGTAATTATGTAATTTCAGTTTCATGTAGTTATATCCATCTGAAGTCAGGGTGTTATTTAGAATATTGTCCGGGGCCGGCAGCGGTGGCGGGCAATCGCGACCATATCACAGCAACGGTTACAGCGGTATCGGCTGCCACCGGGAAAGCTTGTACTGACGGGCAGTTGCAGCGCATCTGCCTAGTGTGACTCTCACAAATCAGGTAAATTCCACGCTCTGCTTGTCAGCGTGCCGCCTGCAGCGGTCGAGGCTTGCCTTTAAACCAGGGCGCCGGATTAAACGGCTTGCCATTCTTGCGTAATTCCAGGTACAAACCGGCACTTGCCTGCCCGCCGGTGTCGCCTGCTGCTGCAATCGCCTCACCGCGCTCGACCCACTCGCCCACCTCCTTGTAGAGACTCCGGTTCTGGCCATACAGGGACATGTAGCCTTCGCCGTGATCGATAATCAGCAACAGGCCAAAGCCTCGCAACCAGTCTGAAAACGCTATTCGACCACGCGCAATAGCCTGCACATCGACACCGGCGCGCGTGGCAATCTGCACACCGCGGGTTTGCAAGTTACCCTGCGCTTCCCTTGCCCCGAATGGCTGCGTGATACGACCGGCAACCGGCCAGTGCAACTTGCCCTTTAACTGTCGCAGGGAAGTATATTGCGCGCCATCCTGCGGCATTTCCTGCAACGCCAGTGTCAGTGACTGTACCAGCTTTTGCAGCCGCTGCTGGTCCTGCTCCAGCGTATCCAGCTGCGCTGTGCTGGTCTGCATTTGCGCCTGCAGCTGCGCCATGATCTGGCGGCGGTTGTCCTGCTCGGCCACCAGGCCCGCTGTTTTATCCGCCTGCTGTTGTCGCAATAATGCTATTTCGGCCTGCTGATCAGCCAGCGACCGTTCTATATCATGCAACTGCTGCAAGGATGCCTTCAGACTCTGCATGCGCTCATTACGCGCACGTGCAAAGTAACCATGATAAACCAGCATACGGCCCACTGTCGCCGGATCTTGCTGGCTCAGCAACAGCTTGATTCGCTGCTGCCTGCCTGCCATGTAAGCCAGCTGGAGCTGCTCTGCGAGCTGTACACGCATATTGCCGAGACGCAGTTCCTCACTGGCGCGCTGGTCTTGCAGTTCACGAATTTTTTGCTGAACCTTTGCAGTACGCGCGTCCAGCTGACGTAATTCAGCCGTCACGCTGCCAATCTGTTTTTCAGTTTTTTGCAATACGTCCTGCAGCGAATTGTGTTGGCCCTGCAGGGTATTTATCCGCTTGCGTACTACCTCGATCTGCTGCTGAAGCTGCTGCAGTTTTTTTGTCTGCGTGGCTATTTCATCGGCATACACGGTCAGCGGCAACTGCATAAAAACAGCTGCGAGCAAGACAAAAGGCAGCGCAGGAAACACCGGCGCCTGGCGGCGGAGATTTGCAAGCCCTGCAATAAAAGCAGTTGCCAGGGTTTGTATTCGGGATAGCCGCAGCAAACCTGTCACATTAGCTGCTGACTTCAGCTGTGTCTTCGGCGGGTTGCGTATCCGGCTTGTCAGATATCAGCTCAACCAGTGGTGTACCAGTCATTTCATGCGGTATTTCAATATTCATCAAGTACAGCATACTTGGCGCAATATCGGATAGTGCGCCGTGAGCTGACATGTTTGCAGGGCGCCCAAAATAGATCAGCGGCACCTTGTTGGTAGTGTGGGCGGTATGCACCTGGCCGGTATCGTTATCCAGCATGAGTTCGGCATTGCCGTGATCAGCCGTCACCAGCATTTCACCGCCGCAGCGCCGCAGCACATCAGCGACGCGCCCGACACAGCTGTCCACCACCTCGATCGCCTTCACTGCAGCATCAAAATTCCCTGTATGTCCGACCATATCCGGGTTGGCATAGTTACAGATGATGACGTCGTAGACGCCGCTTTCAACAGCTGCAACCAGCTTGTCTGTTACTTTTGGAGCATTCATTTCCGGCTGCATGTCGTAGGTAGGCACCATTGGTGATTTCACCAGCACGCGGTCTTCACCCTCGAACGGTTCTTCCAGACCGCCGTTAAAAAAGAACGTCACATGGGCATACTTCTCGGTCTCTGCAAGACGCAGCTGACGCAAACCGTATTGTGCAACATACTCACCAAATACGTTCTTCAGCCGCTCGGACGGGTAGGCAATCGACACATCAAAATCCGCCTTGTACTCGGTCAGGCTGATAAAACTGCCGAGTTTTGGCTGTGACTCGCGCTCAAAGCCATCGAAGTTTTTCTCGATAAACGGGCGTGTAATCTGTCGCGCCCGGTCCGAGCGGTAGTTCATGAACACCACGACATCGCCGTCTTCAACGGTTACCGGGCTGGTGCCGTCCGGGACAATCGCAGTGCCCTTTACAAATTCGTCACTTTCCTCACGCGCATAGGCCATTTGCACTGCTTGCTGTGCATTAGCCACCTGGAAATCGGCTTTCCCCAGAGTAATCAGATCGTAGGCGGCCTGAATACGTGGCCAGCGATGGTCACGGTCCATGGCATAATAACGACCAATAATGGAGGCAAAACGACCGCCACCGTATTGGCTGAATTTTTCTTCCATGAGCTCGATGGAGCCCGCAGCACTGCAGGGCGAGGTATCACGTCCATCAAGAAAAGCATGCAGGTAAACCTTTTTTGCACCGCGTTGCACGGCCAGTTCCACCATGGCGTGAATATGTTCCTCGTGGCTATGCACGCCACCGGGCGACAGCAAGCCAAGGATATGCACGGCCTTGTCGTCCTCGATCGCCTTGTCGACGCCATCGGTCAGGGTGCGGTTGGAATAGAATGAGCCCGTTTTGATGGCGCGACTGACTCGGGTGAATTCCTGGTAGACAACGCGCCCGGCACCCAGATTGAGGTGTCCTACCTCGGAATTACCCATCTGGTCAGCGGGCAGGCCGACCGCTGCACCCGAGGTACGAATCAGAGTGTGCGGATAATTCTTCCACAAACCGTCCATGACCGGCTTGTTTGCGGCAGCAATGGCATTGAATTGCGGATTCTCGCTATACCCCCAACCATCAAGAATAAGCAGCACCATCGGCCGCGCAGGGCCATTGGCCGAGGTCTGTTGTTGCTGTTCGCTCATAAATTAGAAAGATTCTAAATTAAAACTCTATTTATTGCCAATCATGGAATGACCGGCAATCAGTCCTGCCTTGCACCACACGCAGTTATGACGCCATCGTAGTCGCATCTTTCCGGTAGCCCAAACGGTTTATTATTGTATAATGTATTATTAATGAATGCAGTAGCCTAATATTACCGTTTCAGTAGTTTGAGAGTACGAACAATGCATGTACACAGTGAACCACTTATCACCCGAGAGGAAGACATCGAGCGGGCTTCACGCTCCCTCAAGGCCATGTCACACCCATTGCGCCTGAAGATACTGTGTACCCTTGGCGACCAGGAAATCAGCGTACAGGATATTGTCGATCGTGTCGGCACATCACAGAGCAACATTTCCCAGCATCTTGCCATCCTGCGCGACAAGGGTATTCTCGCCTCACGCAAGGACGCCAACCGGGTTTACTATCGCGTCGGCGATGGGCGTACCCTGCGACTGATTGGAATGATGCGAGAAGTATTCTGCACCCAACCCTGAGTTTACCGCTTCATTTTACAACGGCAACACGGGCAGTGCCGTCATTTCAAGACAACAACAACAGCTACCAGAATCATACATGGACATAAACCAACTAACGGAATTTGCCGGCAACCACATGCTGCTGGTGATGGCACTGTTTGCCATCATAGCCATGCTGATCGGCGGTGAAATTCAATCACGCATCAGCGGCATCAGTGTACTTACCCCGAGCGAGGCGATCCGCATGATCAACCACGACAACGCCATCCTGGTTGATATGCGCGAGGACAAGGATTACCGTGAAGGACATATTGTAAATGCCTTACATGCACCTGCCAGCGCCGACAGTAACAAGAAGCTTGAACAATACCGCGATAAACCGGTGATTGTTTATTGCCAGCGAGGACAACGCTCGAGTGCATATTGCAGCAAACTCAAAAAACAGGGATTTGAATCTGTTTACAATTTAAAGGGTGGTCTGCTGGCCTGGCAAAAAGAAGCGCTGCCACTGAGTAAAAGTAAATAGTAATTACATCGTAAAATATATTGTCGGGAATACGCCATGCCAGAAGATGATCAAAAAGAAACACAGGCCGATGAGAAACAAAAAATCAATCGCCCTCAAAAAATTTATCTGAAAGACGTTTCCTTTGAGTCGCCAAATTCCCCTGAGCTGTTCACGGTAAAATGGGAGCCAAAGCTTGGCTTGGAAATGGACAACTCAGTAACTGTACTGGGTGATGATCTCTATGAAGTTATATTAACCGTCACTGCGACGGCATCAGTAAATGATAAAACAGCCTTTCTCGCTGAAGTTCACCAGGCCGGTATATTTTTATTGAAGGGGCACGAAGCTGATCTGCTGCAACGTGTCCAGCAGGTTTACTGCCTGAACACCCTCTATCCCTATGCAGGCGCTGCCTTATCAGACCTGGTTACCAAGGGCGGTTTTCCCCAGTTACTGCTGCCACCCATGCACTTTGGGGCGCTGTATGCACAAAAGCAGCAACAAAACAGCGACGCACAGGAAGCGCCCTCGAGTGACTAACAGCAGCGCCGCTATTCATATGCCAACATAAAAACATGTATGACCCTACCAATGCGGCAACAACATGCACAGCGAAAAAATAACTGTCCTCGGTGCCGGTTCATGGGGCACAGCGCTGGCACTGCGACTCGCTGCCAATAATAACGCCACTTGCCTGTGGGGTCATGAAGCGGATTTCATGGCGACCCTGTGTCGTGAACGCCAGAATAGCCACTTTCTGCCCGGATATCCTTTCCCGGAAAACCTCAGCATTGAAGCTGACCTGGCCCGGGCAATTGCAGGCAGCCGCGACCTGTTAATGGCCGTACCCAGCCATGCCTTTCGTGAAGTCCTCACTGCACTGGCGCCAGTGCTCAATACTGACACACGCATTGCCTGGGCCACCAAGGGGCTGGAATATGGCAGCGGCAAGTTCATGAGCGAGGTGCTTGAGGAAGTGCTCGACAGCCGCTATCCGTCGGCTGTTGTCTCGGGACCGACCTTCGCCAAAGAAGTCGCTGCCGGACTACCGACCGCCGTGACCGTCGCGTCAAACAATCCGGTCTTCGCCAATGACATGGCCAGCCGCCTGCATGGTGGCAGCATGCGTGTGTACACCAGTGACGATATGACCGGCGTGCAACTCGGGGGTACGGTAAAAAATGTACTGGCAATTGCCTCCGGCATCACCGACGGCCTGCAACTGGGTGCGAACAGCCGGGCAGCACTTATTACCCGCGGACTGGCAGAGATCATTCGCCTCGGTGATGCCATGGGTGCGCATCGTGAAACACTGATGGGACTAGCCGGTGTTGGCGACCTGATACTGACCTGCACTGATGACCTGTCGCGTAACCGTCGCCTGGGGCTGGCACTGGGTCGGGGAACCGGCGTGGAGCAGGCGCTGCAAGAAATCGGTCAGGTTGTGGAAGGCTACAACACGGCGCGTGAGGTGGTGCAGTTGGCAAGGCAATACCAGGTGGACATGCCAATCTCCGAGCAGGTTTACCGGGTGCTGCATCACCAGCTGTCACCCTCCGACGCAGTGCGTAACCTGCTGGCTCGTGAGATCAAACCTGAATCAGCCGGCTGAGCCCTGGAATCCCTGCTGGCGCCATGCCTCATAGACCAGCACGGCGACCGTATTCGACAAATTCAGGCTGCGACTGTGAAGCGCCATGGGCAGGCGCAACACCGCTGCTTCACCCAGTTCTTCCAGTACTGCTGCCGGCAGGCCCCGCGTTTCGGGGCCAAACAGGAAGGCATCGCCCGCCTGGTATTCAGCCTCTGAATAAACGATCGCACCCCTGGTCGACACACCCCACAGGCAGTTCGGGTTAACAGCCTGGCGAAAGGCTGCCAGCGAGTCATGCTCACAAACTGCCGCCCACTCACGGTAGTCAAGACCGGCGCGACGCAATTTTTTATCGTCCAGACTGAAACCCAGCGGATGAATCAGGTGCAGGGCACTGCCGGTATTGGCACAAAGGCGTATGATATTGCCGGTGTTTGGCGGGATTTCCGGCTGGTAGAGCACTATATGAAACATCCAGGGGCCTTTTTGATTTGACAACGATGGCAACAATGACCGAAGCAAACCGGCTAAAACTTGCTGTGGATTTCTGTGGCCTGTCACTGGCAACACCACTGGTGCTGCTATCCGGCTGCGTCGGCTTCGGCGAAGAATATACACGGGTTAGCGGCTTTTCCAACCGCGATGTCGGCGCGGTCTGCCTGAAAGGCACTACCCTGGCGCCGCGACTCGGCAATCGCCCTCACAGGGTCGCAGAAACACCCGACGGCATGCTGAATGCCATCGGTCTGCAGAATCCGGGCACAGACCATGTGGTGAACAATATTCTGCCAGCGCTGGATTTCAGCGAAACACGCTTTATAGCCAACGTCTCCGGTTCAACCGTGGAAGAGTATGCCGAGGTCACGCGGCTGTTTGATGACTCACCCATCGATGCCATCGAGATCAACATTTCCTGCCCGAATGTAAAAGAGGGCGG
>Ga0316193_10001663_pt1 | contig 15189 bp, 6 predicted proteins | sample MerIslsedime2_MG_FD_207735 | JGI IMG/M metagenome (GOLD analysis project Ga0316193, IMG submission 207735) | Coastal sediment microbial communities from Maine, United States - Merrow Island sediment 2 | ecosystem: Environmental > Aquatic > Marine > Coastal > Sediment | place: USA: Maine...
GCGCGAGCGACGGGACACCGGCTCGTACCCGATAGGCCAGCAGCGGGTGAGCAGATTCGAGGCCCAGTCGCTCGGCCGAAGTTACATCGAATCCCAGGTGGGGCCGCAGGACATACCGGATCGCGTGCGGCCCTTCCTGCTCAGCCCGATAGTTGGTTTCCCAGTAGTTGTTCATCAGATACGAGTAGAGAACGGGCGCCGGGTCCACCCGTTCCCGCCAGCCAGCGACTATCGGATCGGTCCCCGGCGATCCGAGTTGGACCAGCGGTGCATCCACCGAGACCAGCGTGAACCCGCCGGCCCGGTCATGCAGGTCGGCCCATCGTTCAACCGTGAAGTAGTTGCGGTTCGCACCGGGCGCCTGGTCCGTTTCCGCCTCGAACGGACTCCAGGCGCCGCCGATCACGCGCACGGACGAGCTCGATGCGATGGCCGCAGGGAATCTGAGCAACACGGCCTCGGGCTCGAGTGTCCGCTCCTTGTCGAACCGCACCTCGATCTCGACCCGGTCGCTCCCCTCCACGAGCCGGATCGTCGTCGTGATCCCAGCGCGTGTTCCCGGGGCCTCGCGGCGGACCACGGCCCGCCAGACGAGCGGGCCGGCGTCGGTCACCTCGACGCTTCCGGCTCCAGCCGGCTGCGCAGATTCAGGATCACGGCCCGGCACGTACAGCCACTCGAGGAGTTCCTCCCCGGGCGGAACCAGATCCCGGCTCGGTCCGGTTCCGTCGATTCTGCGCAGGGACACGATTCGACCCGTGAGCGGATCCAGCCCGAGCTGGAGGACTCCGTTGTCGAGCACGATCCGGCTCCCGGCTTCCAGCCGAACTCGTGCGAATTCAGCGCTCCCGTCCGGTTCCGCTTCGTCCCGGATCAGACGAACCAGTGTCGTGGCAAATCCGGGTATCGGTGGCGCCCGAAACGCGAGCCCCCCGTCTGCGAGTCGTTGGAAGGGAATGGGAGCACCGGCCTGGTCCACGACTACTGCCGCGTCATGGGCCACGATCCGGTCAAGAACGACGACGTCGGTGCGAGTCCAACCGATCGTGTTCACGATCTCGACCGCTGCAATCGCGTCGGTCTCGTCAGCTGCCGTCTCGATCCGGTTTCCGAGCGTCCAGGAAAGGAGGGCATTCGTCTGCTCGGCCGCCTGCCGTGCGAATGACCGCTTCCGCTCCCACTGCTGGCTGACGAATTCCGCGTCGGGTTCGCTGATGCTGTTCCACGCCCCCCAGGTGTGCTCGTAGAACAGCAGCACCTGTCGCCACGCCGAATAGACCTCTTCCGGGTCCAGTTCCGAGTCGCTCATCGCAGCCAGCGCTTCGGCCGCGATCAGCCACTCGGCAGCGTGGCGGATCGACTGCGTCTCCCGGGCCGAAGACGCTGCGCCGTCCTCCCAGTAGCCCGTCAGGTCACCGTGCACGACCGGCAGCTCATCACCGCAGCAGGATTCCAGTTCGGCGAGCACCTGGGCCGAACTGCCGATCGCGATTCTCGGCGACAGGTACCGCTCGTTCCAGGCACGGACAGTCTCGCTGAGGGTCGGGTCTGGCGGTCCATTGTCGGATCCGATGTTGTAACGAAGCGCGGCGATCGGGTGGGGCCAGCCGCTGTCGCGCAGCGACTCCACCGCCCCGAGTACGAGGTCCACATCGAGCCGCTTGTCCAGCTGCTCGTATCCGAGGCCCGTGTGGAAGAGCGAGTATCCCTCGCCGTGCACCCACACGAGTACGCGTTCCCTTCCGGATGGAGATTCCCACCAGAACGGCCGGTCGCCCCAGGTCGACAGGAAGCTGCCGATCCGATGTCCGCGGTTCGGGCCCACCGAGAAGTAGCGCACGCCGGCAGCCGCAAAGACGGGGATGAGGCCCCAGGAGAACCCGGGGATGTCCGTGAACATCGCCGACCGGATCGGCAGGCCGGTCCGATCCGCGAGTCGCCGTCCCGGCTCGAGCGCCCGGATCAACGCTTCGCCGGTCATGATCCCGGTCAGGAGATTCGTGTGCAGGGCGTCGAGGTGGATCCAGCCGCGGCGGATCCCCGCCAGCAGACGCTCGTTTTCCTCTGCCCCGTGATGCTCCAGATAAGTCTCGACCGCCCAGATTCCCTCCGGGTGCCAGACGAAACGGGCCTCCGATGGAAGCGATTCGCTCTCGGCCCCGAGCCGCAGTGCTTCCTCCAGGTGGTCCCACTGGAGACGCTCAACCTCGTCCTGGACGTGCGTGTATCCGATGTCGAGGTGGGTGTGGTGGATAAGCCAGATCGTGAGCGGCGCGACCGGATCGACCGGGACCGTCGTCTCGTGTCTCGCATTCGTCAGCTCGAACGCAACAGGAACGCTCGTGGGTCGATCGACGGCCGGGACTTCCAGCGCCAGCCGCGTGTGGCCGAATGTCGTCGTCGCCTCGATCCGGTCCGCCGGGCTGTCGAGCGTGATCGTCCCTCCCTCATCGAGCCGGACGACGTCGACGCGGAGTTCCTGCCGCGGGCCGTCTGGCGATTGCACCACGGCTGGAACGGGCCGCACCGTTATCTCGGGCGCGACGCGCCTCTGAAATACCATGAACCAGGTGCGGGATCCGGCGCTCTCCCCTCGGACTTCGATCCGCAGCGGCTCACCCGGCCGCAGGAACCGGCGTGGGACGTGCAGAAACAAGAACCCCAGCGCGTCGGAGTAGCGATCGACCTCTGTGACGCGGAATTCTGCCTGGACTCCGTCATCCCCCTTCCATGTGATGACTCCCTCGCGGGCGCCGGCGGGGTTCGTGATCGTCAGAACCGGGATGCCGTCGATCGCCAGAGTGAATTCCCGCCGGTCATCGGTCGCCTCGATAGCGGCGAGCATGACGAACGTGACGGCGTCGCCGTCCGGCAGGGACGTTGGTACAGGCGCTGTTTCCCAGGCCGTGCGGTGATTCGCATCCTCCGATCGGACCACCAGAGCCTGATTCACATCGGGAATCGGCGCGTGGTACTCAAGTTCTTCACCGGACAGGGCCCGTTCGAATCCGGGCACGGTCGAGGAGGAGAGCGGGATCCGGATCATTCCGCGCGGATCCGATAGACAGTCTCCGACTCGTACGTTTCCCCGGGCCGAAGGACCGTTGACGGGGATTCCGGTCGATTCGGAGAGTCCGGGAAGTGTTGCGTCTCGAGACAGAGTCCGGTCCGCCGGCCGTACACCGCTCCCTGCTTCCCGCCAGCCGACTCGTCCAGGAAGTTCCCCGAATACAGGTGCAGGCCGGGCTCGGTCGTAAAGACCTCCAGCGCGAGTCCGCCGGCCGGGTCACGCAGCCGCGCCGCCAGGCGCAGGGCGCCGTCACCGGTCCAGTCGTCCAGCACGTAGTTGTGATCGTAGCCTTCCCCGATGCGGAGCTGCTCATCGTCCGCATCGATGCGCTCGCCGATCCGCGTCGGAGTCCGGAAGTCGAATGGAGTCCCCTCCACGTGGCGGAATTCACCGGTCGGGATGAGACCCGTGTCTACCGGAGTGTACCGGCTCGCCCGGAGCTCCAGTTCGTGGTCCAGGATCGATCCCGAGTCGTGACCAGCCAGGTTCCAGTACCCGTGGTGCGAGAGATTCACGACGGTCGGGGCGTCAGTGGTCGCCTCGTAGCCGAACTTGAGCTCGTTTCCGTTTGTCAGCGTAATGGTCACCTCGGCATCGAGACTGCCCGGGTAGCCTTCTTCTCCAGCCTCGCTGACATAGGACAGGATCAGGCTGGCTCGCCCGGCCCCCGGCACATCGTACGGACTGCCGGGAATGGGACCGGACTGCACGGTAAACGCGTCCCACAGAACCCTGTCGAACCCCCTGATTCCGCCGTGCAGGTGATTGTCACCGGCGTTCGTAGCCAGTTCGTAGGTCGTGCCATCGAGCTCGAATCGTCCGCGAGCGATCCGATTCGCGTAACGGCCGACGATCGCGCCGAAATAGGTCGACCCCTCGAGGTACGTGTCGAGTGAGTCGTACCCCAGCACCACGTCGACGAGATCGCCGTTCCGGTCGGGTACGAGGACTTCGGTGACGATTCCACCCAGGTCGGACACGCGCACGGTCATGCCGTTCGCATTGCGCAGCGTATACAGTTGCACTGAGACTCCTTCGGGCGTGACGCCCCAGGGCTCGCTCGTGATCGTTGGAGGTCCGGAGCCCGAATTCGAATCGGTCGATCCGGCGCCCCTCCCGGCGGCCCGGTCAGCGTCGCCGCCGCAGGCGGTCAGCAGGACAGGGAGAGACAGCAGCAGGACAATCGCTCGCATCAAGTGCTCCAGCGCATGAAAGACAGAATTCGGTTCGTCCAAACGTGCGCCGTGTTCCGGGAGTCGGCAACGTACGCGCTCTTCCGGATTCTGACTCGCGACAGATTCCGGGCACGGATTAGATTCGGCCGGGTAATCCTTCGCAACGTGACACGCGGACGAATCACCGATTCAGTCGATTCAACGAATAGATAGACGGATAGATATGAGCCAGCCACCGGGCTACCAGCGTTTTCTCGCGGAGCTGAGGCGAAGAAGAGTATTTCGGGCCGCCGCCCTTTACGGGGCGGGCACCTTCGCCATCCTGCAACTCGCCGACATCGTGTTCCCCGCCATCGGTCTTTCCGAGGGCGCGATCACCTGGCTCGTGGTTGCCAGCGTTATCGGCCTTCCCATTGCGATCGTTCTCGCCTGGACATTCGAATACTCGCCCGACGGAATGCGCCGCACAGCCGAAGCTGAGACCGGGGAGCTTGAGGCGATCACGTCCCAGCCCCGCTCCCAACGCTGGCCCGCCGGAATCCTTGCGCTGCTGGGAATCGGTCTGCTGATGGCGGGTAGCTGGTGGGTCGGTATGCGATCGCGCGAAGACGTGGCCGAGCGCGATTCCGGTGTCGTCGTGAGTCCGCAGGCACTGGAGTCCGTCGCCGTCCTGCCATTCGTGAACATCGGTGGGAGTCCGGAGGACGAGCCGTTCAGTGATGGACTCTCGGAGGAACTCGGAAACGCCCTGGCGCAGATCGACGGACTTCGGGTAGCGGCACGCAGTTCTGCATTTGCCTTCAAGGACCGCGACGTGGACGTGCGCCAGGTGGGCGAGCAGCTCGGCGTTCAGTCGGTGGTGGAGGGGAGTGTTCGCCGCTCCGGGGGGACCGTTCGGGTTTCGGCGCAGCTGAGCCGCACATCAGACGGGTTCCGGATGTGGTCGAGAACCTGGGAGCGCGAGCTTACCGCCGCGAACGTGTTCGCAATCCAGGACGAGATCACGGCGGATGTCGCACAGGCCCTGACGCGCGAGCTGAAACCGAACGCGATGACCGCGTTCTCCAACCGACGAACGGCGGACCTCGAGGCATACGACCTGTACCTGCTCGGCCGGCATCGCTGGGCCACCCGGGAGGTCAATGCCGTCCGCGAGGCGATCGGCTACTACCAGCAAGCGATCGCGCGAGATTCGAGCTTCGCGCTCGCCTGGGCCGGGCTCGCGGATGCGTGGGGCGTTCTTCCGTTCTTCGACCGGACGGTGACAGGGCGTGAGGCCTATCCCGAAGCCGTCCAGGCGGCGGACCAGGCGCTCTCGCTGGCGCCTGACCTCGCCGAGGCCAATGCGGCGCGGGGGATCGTGGCGACCGAGTACGAATTCGAGTTAGAGGCGGGCGAGCGTCTGCTTGCGAGGGCGATTGAACTGAATCCGAATTATGCCCAGGCCTACGCGTGGCACTGCGAGAGCCTCCTGGTCAGCGGGCACGAGTCCGATGCCCTGTCGTCGTGCGAACGCGCCCTGGCGCTTGACCCGGTCGGGCTGATCCCGAGCATGTTGATGGCGATTTCGCTGGAAGCGCTCGGGAGGTCCGAGGAAGCCATGGTCCAGCTTGACCGCACTCTGGCCCTCTACCCCGACGTAGCGATGGCCCACTTTCTCCGGGCAGGCCTTCTCCTGAGGCTGGGCCGGGCGGTTGAAGCGGGGGAGCACCTCGAGTCCCTGGGAAGACTGGAGGGATTCTCGACCCCCGCCTCCCTGCGCGAAGTGGCACGAGCCTACCCGGGAGCCACAGCTTCTCCAGGGGCGATCGAAGCAGTCCGCGAGTTGGAGCAGGAGACCGGCAGCGGTCTGTACTACATCGCTGCGTTCTACGACTGGGCGGGCTCGGAGGCGGATGCACTCCGCGTGGTCGAGGACGGCGTTGCCGTTCGCAATCCATGGCAGGGATTCGCTGCCGTGTTCTCGGAGTACGACGGATTGCGGGAGAACCTCCGATTCCAGGAGATCCTGCGAAATCTCGGATATCCGAACGGGAACTACGCCTACCGCTCGCGTCTTGCGGGTGAAAGCCCCGGAGCCGATTGAACGGCCCGTCGGTCGCTACTTCGTTCCAAGACAAACAGAAAGAAGACATCTCGGGGTTGTGGGCGGAATCGTCAACCGATTGTTCCGTAATCAGATACGCCTCGGGCACGGTTCTGGCTTTTCCTTCATGCGCAAGCGCGGCTACGTCCGGCCGCAGTAAGCGTGTACAGGAGAAGACAGATGCTGCAGAAGTCACTGACTAGACTTGCACTTACCGGTACCGCCGGGCTCGTGTTCATGCTCGTGACGACGCCCGGTGGAGCGTCGGCCCAGGCCCCATCGGCCGGTACGGGAGCCCGTTTCGCGGCGGGTGCCACGGTCGGCTACAACACGGGCTTCCAGGTGCTGGCATTCGGCCGGGCCGCGAACTTCGCACAGGGCTTTCCGGTGGCGATCCAGCTCGGAGTCGGATACACCTCGTCCGACGCCGGCGACCCCGCGATGGCCCGGCGAGTCTTCATCAACAACGCCACGAATGGGATCCCGACCGAGAAGGGGCACAGCTGGGACCTGACGCTGGACGCCCTGATCCCGGTGCAGCTTCTGAAGCTGCCGCGTTCGTACGTATCCACCGGCTTCCGGCACTCCAGCTATACCGCGAACTTCGCCTACATCGGGGGCAACGAGGACTTCGACGTGACGAGTTCCAACTGGGGGATCGGGGCAGGACTCGGAAGTGACTTCGCGGTGAGTCGCCGCCTGGACCTGATGGTCAACCTGGGACTCGACTACTACTTCTCGAGCACCCTGACCGGGCACGATACACAGTACAGTCCCGACGGTACAGCGGTGAACCCGCGCGAAGAATACACCTATGGCGACGCCGACTCAGCCGTCGGGCAGCCCAAATTCCGGGCACGACTGGCGACGGGTCTGCAGTACCACTTCTGAAGCCGAGAGCGCCGACTATCGGGTTCGCACCAGCGAGAGGTTCCCGTTTACGGCGGTGAGCGTGATCAGAGGACCACCGCCCCCGATCGTGCCGCTCCATTCACCCGGGGTGGTCTCGGTCAGCGGGAAGTCCGACGACATCGTGCCGTTGACGGTGGCGCCGCTCACGGTGGCTTCGATCGTACCTGGAACCCTCGCGGCGATCGATCCGTTGACGGTCGTGAGGGTCCACGGTTCGGGGAATGTCAGTCCGTCGAGCGTCGCGTCGACGGATCCGTTCACGGTCACGGCCGTGAGCAGGGAAGTCGTGCTGGCATCGATCGATCCGTTGACAGTGACCAGGGTGGCGGGCCGTTCGAGCCCCACCGCGGTCAGGTTTCCGTTCACTGCAACCGCTGAATACAGGACGTCGGACGGAACCTCTACGACGAAGTCGACGGTCACCCGTGACGAGCCGCTGACGTGCGCTTCCTCTGGATCACAGTTGTTCGGAGGTTCCCCAGCGACATCAGGGTAAATCGCGCAGATGATCACGCCTCCGGCGTGCTCCATGACCTCGACGTCAACGGTCGTCACGTCGTCTCCGTTACCCCTCAGTTGCGCGGACACGGTGGCGGTTCGACCGGCGACGCTGGAGGCGACGATCGACCCGTTCAGTCCCCTGATCTCCAGTTGGTCGCCGGAGTCGACCGTGCCGTCCCAGTCGAAGCTCGCGGTCCGCGGACCGGTGGGTCCTCCATCGTCGTCATCGCATCCGATACACAGTAGCAGCGCCGGAGCCACGAGCAGCAGGACGACGAGGTGACTGAGGGGTCGACTCAGGCTGGCGAGTGCGGGCTTCACGGTGACCTCCCGGGCGACTATGGGCTCTGAACGCGCATCCGGCTCGGGGGAAGGCAGACGGTGACCATTTGAACTCGAGACCGCGGTCGTAGTTCCGCCGAATTCGCGGACGGTGTTCTTGCCGGCCGATCGGCCGGACCGGATCTTGTCCGCGTCCCGAAACACCCACACTACACGCCCTGTCGGAGGCACCATGCGACGGCCCTTCGTGACTGCGTTCCTGCTGTGTGTCAGTATCGCCCTCGTGTCGACGGCGCCGGACCTGCGAGCGCAGGCAACCGAAGTGGATTCAGGCTTGACCCGTCTTCTCAGGTATCCCGATATCCATCAGGACCGGATCGCCTTCGTATACGCCGGCGATATCTGGACCGTCGCGAGCAGCGGCGGGCAGGCCCGGCAGCTCACCAGTCACGCGGGCCTGGAGCTGTACCCGAAATTCTCCGCAGATGGACGGTGGATCGCGTTTTCGGGTGAATACGATGGGACACGCCAGGTTTACGTAATGCCCAGCGAGGGAGGGACTCCAAGGCAGCTCACGTTCTACAACGACGTGGGGCCGATGCCCCCGCGCGGGGGGACCGATTACCGGATCTACGGCTGGACGCCGGACGGCTCGCACGTGGTGTTCCGGGCGAATCGTCTCCCGTGGGGACAGCGGCTGGGTCGGCCGTATCAGGTCCCGGTGGCGGGCGGTCTCGAGACACCGCTGGCGATCCCGGAGAGCGGCGGCGCCGACCTGTCGCCGGCTGGGACACAGGTCGTGTTTACCCCGAAAGATCGCGAATTCCGGACCTGGAAGCGGTACCGGGGCGGGAGGGCCCAGGACGTCTGGGTATATGACCTCGAAGCGAACACGGCCCGGCAGATCACCGACGACCCGGCAACCGACAACCAGCCGGTGTGGGTGGATGGGACGGTCTACTTCACGTCGGACCGAGAATGGAAGCTGAACCTGTACTCCGTGGATCCAAGCGGTGGAGACGCTCGACGGGTCACGAACCACGCGGAGTACGACGTGCTGTGGCCGAGTGGCGGTCCCGGAGGCGTGGTGTATGAGAACGGCGGCTGGATCTGGCGGTTCGATCCTGCGTCGCAGCAGACCGCACGGGTCCCGATCCGGGTGGCGGGAGACCTGCCGTACACACAGCCGGTGCTGAAGGACGTATCGGACGGCATCCAGACCGCGGCCCTGTCACCGTCCGGAGCGCGTGCCCTGTTCGAAGCACGGGGCGATTTGTTCACGGTGCCGGCCGAGCACGGCCAGATCCGCAACATCACGCGCTCGCCGGGTGTGCGTGAAATGGACCCGAGCTGGTCACCGGACGGCCGGTGGATCGCCTACCTGAGCGACCGGACCGGTGAGTACGAGATCTACGTCAGGCCGCAGGACGGTTCAGGCGAAGAGCGTCGCGTCACCACGGACGGTGAGGTCTGGCGATTCGCACCGGTCTGGTCTCCCGACTCGAAGCGACTGGCGTTCGGTGACAAGCGACAGAGGCTCCAGGTCGTGGACGTCGAGACCGGCCGGGTAACGGACGTGGATCACAGCGGGACCAACGACATCACGGATTTCGCCTGGTCCCCGGATTCGAAGTGGATTGCCTACCGGAAGACCGCCGACACGCGACTGGCGCAGATCTGGGCGTGGTCGTCTGACGGTGGGGATCCCGTGCCGCTCACCGACCCGATGGTCTCCAGCTATGCCCCGGCGTTCGATCCCGAAGGCCGCTATCTCTACTTCCTGTCGAATCGGGACATGAATCTGACGTTCAGCGGCTGGGAGGCGTTCTTCGTGTACACGGGGCCGACCCGCGTGTACGCCGCGACCCTGGCTGCAGACGAACCGCGACCGTTCCAGCCGCGCAGCGATGAGGAAGAGCCGGACGGTGCGGAGGACGAGGAAGAAGAAGGAAACAAGAACGGGGACGACGACGAGGCCGTCGAAGTCCGGATCGATGTCGAGGGGTTCGAGACACGTGTCGTGGCGATCCCCGGTCCATCCGGGCGCTACGGAAACCTCGAGGGAACCACGAAGGGGCCGGTCTACACCTTCGCTCCGATCGGGGGAGGCACAGCACCCGCGTTGAAGCGCTACCTGCTCGAGGACCGGAAAGAGGAGACGATTCTGGAGGGAGTCGGGAGCATCCGGATCTCGGCGGACGGAAAGAAGGTCCTGTACTCGGCCCGCGGGAAATGGGCGATCTCGGACCTCGCTGCCGACCAGAAGGCGGGCGAGGAATCGCTCGACCTGGCGGGCATGCAGGTTACGATTGATCCGCGTGCCGAATGGTCGCAGATGTATGCGGACGCCTGGCGTATCACCCGGGACTGGTTCTACGATCCCGGCATGCACGGCGTGGACTGGGAGCTGATGCGCGACCGGTACGGTGCACTGGTGCCGTACGTGGCGCACCGGCGGGACCTCGACTACATCCTCGGCGAGCTGGGTGGCGAGCTGAACGCCGGACACGTGTATGTGCAGTCGGGAGATGAGCCGACCGTCGAGCGGCAGGACCACGGACTCCTCGGCGCCGAGCTCGTGGCAGATCCGTCGGGCTTCTACCGGATCGCCAGAATTTTTCCGGGCGAGAACTGGCACGACGACTTCAGATCGCCCCTCACCGAGCCCGGCGTGGACGTTAAAGAGGGCGATCTGCTGCTGGCGATCGACGGTCAGCAGGTTACGACCGCCGACAACCCGTACCGCCCCCTGCAGGGGAAGGCCGGCCAGCCGGTTACCCTGACCGTGGGGTCCAGCGCGGACGGGAAGGGCGCACGGGACGTTCAGGTCACGCCGATCCCGCGCGAGGGGAATCTCCGCTACCTCGACTGGGTTGAGGACAGGCGCCGCAGGGTGACGGAAGCCTCGGATGGACGGATCGGCTACATGCACCTGCCGAATACCGCCACCGAGGGAAACCGCGAGCTGTTTCAGAACTTCTATCCCCAGAGCGACTTCGACGCGCTGATCCTGGATGAGCGCTACAACGGCGGCGGGTTCATCCCGGTCGAGATGATCGAGTTGCTGAGCCGACCCGTGCTGAGCTACTGGGCGCGGCGCGGGATCACTCCGATGCGCTCGCCCGGATTCGCCCACACCGGGCCGAAGGCGATGCTGATCAACGGGCTCGCAGCCTCGGGCGGTGATGCTCTGCCGTTCTACTTCCGTCAGCAGGACCTGGGAACGCTGATCGGTACCCGCACCTGGGGCGGACTCATAGGCCTCTCCGGCACACCGAGCCTGGCCGACGGCGGGGCCATGCTCACCCCCACGTTCCGCTTTTTCGTAGACGGCCAGTGGGAGGTCGAGAACGAGGGCGTGGCCCCCGATATCGAGGTCGTGGATCGCCCCGATCTCGTGGCGCAGGGGAGGGATCCAAGCCTCGAGAAAGCGATCGAGGTTCTGCTCGAGGAACTCCGGAGCGCACCCCCGGTACCGGTTGAGCAGCCGGCGCCTTGGGTTGACCCGCATGCGGACGGGCCCTGACGCCCTTCCGCTTGGTATGCGATTTGTCGATCTTTGTCCGTTCTTCTGCGCCGATCGAGGCGGCGTGGGAATCACTGTGTCCTGATTACGGGAGTGTGAATGGCTAACGTCGCCGAGCGAATGCGGGCCAGCCGCGTCTGGGGCGTGCTCGCCGTGTATCTCGGCGCATCGTGGGTCGTGCTGCAGATCGTGGACGTGGTGAAGCAGAATCTCGGCCTGCCCGACTGGGTGTTTCCGTTTGCGCTTCTCCTGCTCCTGATCGGGCTCCCGATCATCCTCGCGACCGCGTTTCTGCAGGGCGGACGGGCCGCGGTGCACGCCGACCAGCAGGCTGATCCGGTCCGTGACGATTCAGCTCACGAAGCAGGAGACCAGCGGACTGCGGGGTCCGCTCCGGTCGGGCACCTGTTCACCTGGAAGAACGCACTGCTCGGTGGGGGGCTGGCGTTCCTGTTCCTCGCGGCTGCCACCGGCCTCTTCATGTACATGCGGACAAGCGGCATCGGGCCGGTCGGCTCGCTGGTCGCGGCCGGAGTGCTGGAGGAGAAGGCCCGGGTCGTTCTCTCCGAGTTCGAGTCGGAAGACGAGACCCTTGGCCGGACGGTGACGGAGTCGTTCCGCGTGGACCTGGCGCAGTCCCCGATGGTGACGCTGGTGGAACCCGACTCGATCGGGGACGCACTGGCGCGGATGGGCCTGCCGGAGGACACGGATCTCACGGAGCAGACCGCCCGGGAGCTGGCGCTGCGGGACGGAATTCCGGCGGTGATTGCCGGCGAGATCGCGTCCCTCGGAGCGGGTTTCGTGCTCACCGCCCGGCTCGTGAGTGCTTCGGATGGTGCCGTCCTCGCCTCTGCCCGTGCCTCTTCTAAGAACCCGGACGGTCTCGTCGATGCGATCGACGAGGTCTCCTCGGGCCTTCGCGAGCGAATCGGCGAATCGTATACGTCGCTGCGCCAGACCCCATCTCTCGCCCACGTGACCACGGGCTCGCTGGAGGCGCTGAAGAAGTACACGCAGGCCTACGACGCGCGGCACCGGGACGAGGACTCCGAAGCGGCGATCCGTCTCCTCGAGGAGGCGGTAGAGATCGATTCCACGTTCGCGCTCGCCTGGCGGGACCTGGCCACGATCATCGACAACATCAACGCCAGCTGGGACCAACAGATCAATGCGACGGAGGCCGCCTATCGGCACCGCGACAGGCTGTCCGAGCGCGAGAAATATTTGGTCGAGGCCTCGTATCACTCCGATATCACCGAGGACTACGGACAGGTGATCCAGGCGTACGAATCGATGTTGCGTCAGGATCCTGACGATGCACAGGCGCTGAACAACATCGGATTCGCCTACTGGCGGATGGTCGACTTCGAGAACGCGTTGATCTGGTACCAGAAATCGCACGAAGCGGCGCCCGATGTATCGCTTCACCTTGCGAACGTGGCGGTAGCGAACGCCAATCTCGGGAATCTCGAGGCAGCCGCGGAAGCCTACGCCGGGCTGGATTCTTTCCCGCCGAATGCCACCTGGGACATGTGGTACGCGAGCTACCTGTGGATGCGGGGCGACGAGGCGGGAGCGCGGGCGGTTGCGGAGCAGGTCCAGGCAGAATTCCCGAACCGGGGTGCCGCAGTGTGGGCGGAGGGAAGCCTGGGGGCGTTCGAGCTCCTGCACGGACGGCTCGACAACGCGGCGGACCACATCGAGCGGACGGTGGAGCAGAACCTGGCCCGCGGGGCGCCGGAGAACGCGTTCGGCGGATTGCTCAGCCTCGCCAACCTGCAGTTGGAATACTACGGAGACACCGCCGCGGCGCTTGCGGAATTCGAGGACGCGCTCCTGCAGATCGACCCCGAGTCGATCGCGCCGCTCGACAGGCCGTGGGGACGTATCGGGGGGTTCCTCATAAGAGCGGGTGAGGTCGAGCGCGGTCAGGAGTACATCGAACGGAGCTGGAGCGAGGTTCCCGAGCGCCTGCTTCCGTGGTGGGAAAAGTACCGTGCGGAGGACAGAGCTCGCATCGCGCGGGCCGAGGGGCGGCCGATGGAGGCGCTGGAGGAGCTGAGGACCCTGCCCCCGGAACCGTGCGTTCCCTGCCGCTATCAGTGGGATGCCCGGCTGTTCGACGAGGCCGGCCGGGCGGACTCGGCCGTGGCGTACTACGAACTGTACCTCGAGACTCCGTCCAACTTCCGGCTCTTCGTCGACAGCGACCGGCTCGGCCCGACGCACGAGCGCCTCGGCCAGCTGTACGACGAGCGGGGAGACCTCGAGAATGCCGCCCTCCACTACGCGGCGTTCGTCGAGCTGTGGGCTGACGCCGACCCGGTGCTGCAGCCCCGCGTCCAGGCAGCGCAGGCCCGACTGGAAGCGATCGTGAGGGAGCGCGGATGATCGGCGGACGCACGCTGCTCCAGGCCCTCGGCCTGTACGCGGCCGGCTCGTGGCTGGTCCTCCAGGTCGTCGATGTCCTGAAGGAGAACATGGGCCTGCCCGACTGGGTGTTCCCGTTCGCATTCGTCCTGCTGTTGATCGGGCTCCCGATCATCCTGACCACGGCCGTCGTGCAGAGGCGGCTGGGGACGCAGCCTCGAGTGTCGGATGACCAGGGAGACGGGGACTCGTTGTCCGAGCCGGAGTCTGCTGATGCGGCCTCCGGGGCCTCGGCTGAGATCCGCGGACTGTTCACCTGGCGAAACACCCTGGTCGGAGGCGGGCTCGCATTCCTGCTTCTGGTACTCTCCACCGGGGCGTTCATGTACATGCGGGGAGCGGGAATCGGACCTGTGGGATCGCTGGTGGCCGCGGGGGTGCTCGAGGAGAAGGCAAAGGTCGTGCTCGCCGACTTCGAGGCGGAGGACGAAACGCTGGGCCGCACGGTCACCGAGTCCTTTCGGGTAGACCTCGCGCAATCACCGGTCATCCGGCTCGTAGGGCCTGACTCGATCGCCGACGCCCTCGCCCGAATGGGTCATACCGGGGAGACCGACCTTAGCGAGGAGACGGCACGCGAGCTGGCGCAGCGGGACGGGATTCCCGCCGTGATCGCCGGCGAAGTCTCTCCGGTCGGCTCCGGCTACGTGCTCACGGCCCGGCTGCTCGCGGCGTCGGACGGCGTCGTGCTCGCCTCTGCGCGGGCTTCCGCACCGGACGAGGCCGCGCTGCTCGGTGCGATCGACGAGGTCTCATCGAAGCTCCGAGAGCGGATTGGCGAGTCGTACACGTCTCTTCGGGAGACCCCTCCGCTCGCGCACGTAACCACGGGCTCGCTCGCGGCGCTCCGGAAGTATACGGAGTCCCGCGATGCAGCCTACCGGGACGAGGACTTCGAGGCGGCGATCCGTCTGCTCGAGGAGGCCGTGGCGATCGATTCGACATTCGCGCTGGCGTGGCGCGGGCTGGCCACCCATCTCCGGAACCTGGGGGGCAACTGGGAGCGCCGCGTCGAGGCGCTGGAGGCGGCGTACCGGCATCGCGACAGGCTCACAGAGTACGAGCGCTACCTGGTCGAGGGCACCTACCACAGCGATCTGACGCGGGACCGGGAGAAGGCGATCGCAGCGTTCGAGGCGATCCTGCGAATCGACCCGCACGATTCCCGGGCTCTGAACAACATCGGAGTCAACTACTGGGAGCA
>Ga0316193_10001668_pt1 | contig 15172 bp, 13 predicted proteins | sample MerIslsedime2_MG_FD_207735 | JGI IMG/M metagenome (GOLD analysis project Ga0316193, IMG submission 207735) | Coastal sediment microbial communities from Maine, United States - Merrow Island sediment 2 | ecosystem: Environmental > Aquatic > Marine > Coastal > Sediment | place: USA: Maine...
AAAGGTCGCGGGCGATCTCCTACGATCATTACCGCATGAGTAGGGTCTCCACGACCAGAGATGTTCGTCACGATGTGGCAGTATCTCAATGTTTCGCTACCAATTATAACCATTCCATTTCGGCAAAGGAAGAGACAACGTCCCGCCAAAGACGGTCTTTCCGTCTTATTTTCGTCCCTGGGACAACAAAATTCTTTTGGCCATCGAAGTTTGACAATATAATCGAGGCTGACATCGTCGCTGCTAAACTGTTCATCAAGATCTTGAAATGTTTCAGGATAATCAATGCCGGCACCGGTTATCATAGCTCATCCTTGACAACTTAACACATTTTGTGGATGGATGAACGAAGTACATGCCCATCGTATTCAAGGACTTGGACGGAATAACGGGCTGGACTCACTGCGATTGATGTAGAGATATCACAAAAAAGGGGGGTGATAAAATTACGTTTAGGGTTTTGCGTTTGTTAATTTCATCAATAGAACCGGATTAACAATGAAAGGAGGTCAAAATGTCTCTATACAAAAAGATGATTGATGAGGCCGTAGGAGCAACCAAGTCTGTTTACGGTGTCCTCAAGGAAAAGAGGGGTGGAACTTTCAAATTTACTGACTGCAAACCATACGTTGATGCTGTCAACACAATGAAACCTGAAGAAGGTCAAAGTAAAGAGGTTTTTGACCTGCATGTCGAATCAGTAAATGCGCACTACGAGATTCTCGTCGGCTTAACGGATACCATTCGACCAGAGGATGATCCTTTTATTGAGCATTACCAGACACCGCCGATCCTGGAGATCCTTTATGATGCGGATCCATCATTCAAAGAATCCATGTGGAAGTTCATCGATGCCATTGCCCAGAATAAGGCCTTAATTGGTCGGGAGGCGATCCGACGCTACGGCGGAATGTACGGCATGACCTGTGTGGTGGATTTCGCCATGTCGGTCGGTTCAGTGCCCAATGTGGTTAACCGCATTCTCAGGGACATGGACATTCCCAAGGAACACAAACAAACTATCCTTGCCTGTAAGTCTTGGGGTATGAACACTTCTTATGGTCTGGCTGGGGCCTTCCGAGCTGCCTTAGAATCAGGAAAGACGGCAGCCGAGGCGGAACAGGCCGAGGTCGATCAGCTGCAGTTTATCTACCGGGAGCCGGTAAATGCCCAGGCTCAGCTCATGGATACCCACAATCTAGGCGGGCACGGTCCTCACAGTTCTTTCGATGTCCGCGCCTATATGGCCCAGTACAAGGATAGGATGAAGCCATTCGTCGAGGCGGCGCTGGGGGCAGGTGTGCACGCTGCAAACATCACTGCAGTGCCGGCATTCTGTGTAGGTGAAATTGGCCATCATATGGCCCAATCAGCTTACAACATGTTCAAGGATGATATGGCATTCGGCATCTATGAAGCCATGATGGATGTCTTTGAGAACACAATGCACCGTGGTCTGGACCAGGATGCGTACAAGAGCCATTGGGATGTGCTATCGGTGGCCACCGGCGCGCCGGCCTGTGCGACCGCCTATATATTGTGGCTGGACAGCTTTACGGTACCGATGGTCGTGGATCTGCTTTCCAAGCGCTTCCACAACTACGCGGCCATGCATCCCGATCGGGGTGAGGCAGATGAATTGCACAATACCGACTTTATCGACATCATCACCCGTGGCGAGCAGATTCTTGACATTGTGCCGCTCGGCAATGGCGGAAAGATTAAAGGCATCGAAGTGGACCTCAGCCCCATTGACAACCATGAGGTGGTCAGCAACCCGCAACGCTATACCTACCCAGCCTGTGCCATCACCCAACGCTTCGCGGCCCTGATGGGTATGGCCGACTTTCCCTGTTATCTGACTCCGGAGTGTACCACCGCCACGCTGATGACCAACTGCATCGCTCTGGCTCCAGGCTCTCCCGGCGCGCCGGTAAGAGGCTGCAAGGGCTGTGCTGTCTGCAGCTTGATCAAACGCAACGTACCAATGGTAACCGGTATCGGAAAGGGCCCTGTTGGTTATTGTGAATGGCACGATGTGGTCTAAAGGCCTGCCGCCTGCCTTCATTTATGCAAGGCTCCTGGAAAGCGGGGATCGAGGATTTTTAACCCGATCCCCGCTGTCTCAAATCAACCATTTGTGTACGGAGGAGATATCATGAATCCGGTAAGCCTTTTTAAGCGTTGTATTGCCGAGCTGGTCGGCACCTACGTGCTCGTTTTTTTGGGCACCGGCTCGGTTGTTACCACTGTTCTGCTCTTCAAGGGGTGGACACCCCTGCCAGATAATGCCTTCAACGTGGGGATAAGCATGCCGGCCTGGTTTGCAATCGGGATGGCGTTCGCTGTCGCCATCATTGCCATGATCTATGCCTTTGGGCATATTTCGGGTACCCACATCAACCCTGCCGTGAGCATTGCCCTGTGGGCAACCAAGCGTTTTCCCGCCAAGGACATGGGCGCATATATCGTGGCGCAGTGCATTGGTGCCTTCCTCGCATCGACCACCCTCGTGATTATTCTTGGCTTTCGAGCAGCCGGAACGGGCCTTGGTGCCACCGCCATGTTTGACGGGGTCAACTACGTTCAGGCCATTATTTGCGAGGCTGTGGCCACTTTCTTCCTGATGCTCACGATTATGGGATGTGCCGTGGATAAAAGAGCTCCGGCAGGATTTGCCGGACTTGCAATCGCGCTGGTGGTGTGTGGGGATATCATCGTGGTGGGTAATATCACGGGATCATCGCTGAATCCCGCGCGTACGTTTGGGCCCTATCTGGCCGATTCTCTTTTTGGCGGACCCAATCTCTGGTGGCAATTCCCAATTTATATTATCGGTCCTATTGTCGGGGCGCTCGTTGCAGCTTTTCTTTACGACTATATCGCAGAGCCAAATAAGGTAGAATAATACAGGTTTCTGATGGTAAATTTGCTATGCGGGGATCGGGAGATGTTGTCCCGATTCCCGTATGTACAGTCCTTCAGAAGCTGTTTTCCATCGGGAATTGACGGCCGCAAACAAGTCGGTAGTGCTGAGCTCCCCGGCAGTCTGGTGCATGTCTTTGCGTGTAAGAGCGGAATTCGACCTAAGTCAACGCCTGCCATGCTTCAGCCTGAGACCGACCCATTGCAGGCTTGTAACGATCCCACAGGTTGTGACGAAAAATCTTGTGTTCATTGCGCGGTGTAAACCGCCCGGAGCATCTTGGACGGTCTGTTTACCGGGGTGGGGACATTCTCACAGTCTTACAGGCATGGGATCTTGATAAACCTGGAGATAATATGAGTGTAAGTACCATAAAGCTTTTGGGAATTTCCGGCAGCCCTCGTATTGCGTCAACAGACTTTGCTGTTAAATTTGCTTTGCGTTATGCGAAGGAGAAGTATCAAATAGAAACCGACTATGTTAGCGTTCATCGGAAAACCATAAATTTTTGCATCCACTGCGATTTCTGTGTTAAAAAAAAAGAGGGATGCATTCAAAAAGATGATGTGCAAGAGATATATCCCAAGCTGGAGTGGGCCAATACGTGGGTATTAGGGAGCCCGGTGTATCAGGGGCAAATAAGTGGGCAGTTGAAGGCCATACTCGATCGCTGCAGGGCGGTGGTGGCGAAAAATCCCAAAGTTTTTGAAAATAAGGTCGGGGCTGCTATTGCTGTCGGCGGAGACCGGAACGGGGGCCAGGATCCAACGCTTCAAACGATAATAGACTTTTACATCATAAACGAAATGATTCCGGTTGGCGGTGGATCCTTCGGTGCCAATCTCGGAGCCGCCATTTGGTCAAAAGATAAAGGCGCCAAAGGTTCAGAAGCTGATGAAGAAGGACTTAGAACGATTCGCAGGACAGTGGACCGTTTGATTAAAGTTGCTTCCCTGATCCATGCGCCAAACATCAATGGTTGAGGAGAAATACGATGCCTGCCAAAATTGTATGGGGGATAACCGGTGCTGGAGATCTGATTTCTGAAATTTTTGAAGTTATGGAAGACGTATCCAAAATGAAGGGCCTGGAAATCAATGCCGTCTTGTCTAAAGCCGCCGTTACGGTTTTGAGGTGGTATAAACTACAGGATAAACTGGATAAAATCGCCAAAAAAGTCTTCGTTGAAAAAGATGCGAACACGCCGTTTGTCGTTGGCCCGCTTCAGGTAGGTCAGTACGACGGCCTCTTGGTTGCGCCGGTAACAGCCAACAGTGTTGCTAAAATAGTAAGCGGAATTGCAGATACACTCATCACAAACGCCGTATCGCAGACCAATAAGACGAATATGGACATATACGTTCTGCCCGTCGATCAAAAAAAGGGAACGACCACAACGATTCTCCCAGGAAATGAAAAGTTGGAATTGACCATCCGTGATATCGATGTTGATAATACAAACAGACTAAAAAAGATGAAAGGAATCATTGTATTGGAAAAACCGCAAGAAATCAAAAAGGTTGTTGCTGGATATCTTTGATATCATGCAAAAAAGCAGAATAATACAGCGATTGCTATCTGTATGTATAAATCTGTTTTTTTAATGATCTTCTTGCCGGACCAAATCTCAGATGACACAGGAAAAAGGTTTTCATATCAGCATTCCGGCCGACTGGGAAATTAGATGATTGTCAAATGCAAGTAAAAGTTAAAACGATTTCAAGATTACATTTTGGTGTTATAGATTATATCGAAGCCACAGATAGCTTTAAAGGAAGCTTAGGGGTTGCATTGGAATGGCCCAATACCGTTTTAACTGTTAATAAAAATAGTGATCTTCTCATTAAAAACGGGAACCGAAAAAAAATCCTCGAGTTGGTGAAGAAATTCTCAAAGCGGTACCTTATTGAGCCAAATGTAATCTTACAAGTGGAGGAAAGTATACCAGAGCACTCCGGCCTTGGGTCCGGAACACAACTGGCGCTGGCAATTTCCAATGCGCTGGCAATGATTTACGATATAGATGCAGACGTAGGAGAGCTTTCCAGTATTATGGGAAGGGGCAAAAGATCACGGTTAGGAAATACTTGCTTTGAGACTGGCGGTTTTATCATTGATTCCTGTCCGCAAAAATTAATGACAGATGAAGTTGGCCAGCCACAGTCAACTATTTTTAGGCGCGAATTCCCCGTGAATTGGTGTTTTGTCATCGTGATTCCCGACACGGAAATAGGTCTTTCGGGAGAAGCGGAAAAGGAAGCATTTCGACGGGTAAAGGCCTCAAAGAAGATTTCCGAAGAGATATACAGACTGATTCAGAGAAAGCTTTTGCCTTCTCTCAGGGCAGAGGATATAGAAGGATTCGGCAGCGCGCTCACTGAGATAGATAAAAAGACAGGTATGTATTTCGAGAAGGCTCAGGGAGGTGTGTACAGGTATAAGATGGCCCCAGAAATTATAGAATGCATGCTACAGTCCGGGGCTTATGGTTCAGGGCAAAGCTCATGGGGTCCGGCATTATACGGATTGGTAAAAGAAAACGAAGCTATGACAGTCGCAGACCACATGAGACGTTTTCTTGCCGAAAATGAGATCGAGGGCGTTGTGTTTGTGTCCCACTGCAACAATAAAGGCGCGAGCGTAAAAATTCGGGATTATAACCTAGAAAAAGGTGATATCGACGCCGGTGAATATTGCTTTGCAACCCGTAAAAAACTCGGGTCCAAGTGATATCCTATGGGTCTAATCGTTTGTAACGAATTCTGTCTAATGCAGTCGCCTTATTGAGCGCTTACGAAGAAACGGGAGGTTCAAAATGGAGAAAGAAATTTTAGCGGCGATCATGGCAGTGACATCTGATGTAGAATATACAACGGCCGACCGGATTGAGGCTTTGACAAAAGGGCACGGGATGCTGAATTTGGCAGCCCTCGCTGCTGCCAACGCAATGACGCGGGAGATTTTGCGCGGGCGGAGTATCGACATGTCAGATGCAAACCTAACGGACCTTGAACTGGATTATGTGATGGATGTGGGAATCCAGGCTGCAAAGGAAGGAGGGGCCGCACCGGCAAATGCAGCCTTGATTGTGGCAGGTTTGCTTTGCATTGCCGGGACGCCGTCAAGGGCCGGGGTACCCGCAGGAAATCGCAAGCTTGGTTCCATGGCACGCCTTAAAGCAGGGGCGGCGCGATCGGGCGTTCAAGCTATCCCCACTTCCAAGCTGACAAACAAAGTGTCGGGCTTCGCTGCAGTGCAAGCGCTCTATGAAGCAATACAGAAGGGCGAACTTGTTCGCGCAGACGGCGCTGATGTTCCGGCTTTTGTTGCCGGTGGGGCGCTTTACGGCCACAGTGCGTTGGGAGAGGATATTATTTATGCAGACATCTGTCTTAATGGCACAAAAATTGCCGTTGATGCAATGATGAAAGCGTATCGTGGGGTCGGCATTTCACCCAGCCCGATTATGTGTGCAATTCTGGCTGCCGCGGCGGTGCTGGAGATCTGCAATCCCGACGGAATGATCGGCGAAGAGTTCGGCGAATTTTTCGTTCAGGGCACCGGTTATTTGACTGGTAAGGGAGCTATGCAAGCTGCGGGTTTGCCGGAGAAACTTCACCTGCGCGGCTCAGGAAAGGAAATTGATACGGCTGCCTTTGTCGGAGACTTTGGGATGATCCTCAAAGATGTGGGGGCGCCTACGGTCGTGGGAATGATGACCCTAAACGAAATGATGGCCGCTATCGCTGAAAGCCCAATGATTGGCGCCGGTTTCGCCGGAGGGCCGGTCAACCCTCCATTGGCACATCTGGTGCCGGATGCGGTTGTCGCCATGAATCTGCTTATCAATAATAAAGGAAACGTTTATGAAACGGCTGATGAACTGCGGGAGATCAAGCTGACCCAGTTTATTGATGGAGAATACGCCGCTTTTGCATCCAATACGGTTGCGCGAAAAGCTGAGCAGATCCGCAGAGGTCTGGTAACAGCCGCCATCATCATCGGGACTGAAGGCATTCGGAATAATGCCATCCTTCAGAGGGCTAAACGGACCTATCATGATCTGATGGACGGCAAATCATTGGAACAGATCTGTCTTGCATTGGATAAAGATCGACAGACAAAAGTTGAGGAAAATAGTGGCAAAGTGCTCAGCAGTTTTTTTGGAAAGGAGATTACGATCAAATTTACCAAGCTTGCTGGAGGCGCCCGCCGTTCTCACCCTTTTGCCAAAAACTACTGGGGTTTCGATTCAGATGTCAATGCCGAAGTCACCATTGATGGCGAGAAGACTGTTATAGAGGGTCTTGCCCACAAAGTGATCCCCGATGCAGTCCTGAACAAGAAATCAGAACTTTCCTTGCCTATCACCGTGGCGGCAGTCGCAGTCCAGGAACTCATGTATGTTGGCGCTGTTGCCATTAATGCTGTCGTTCCAGCAGCCGTTGCAGCCGCCATGGGAAAATATTCCGGTAAAGAAGCCGGCGAAAAAGCGGAAAAGGGTGCCGACCTCACACGAGCTATACCCGGAACAAAACAGAAGGCCCAGGAAGTGGCGGAAATGGCGGTGCGGATAATGAAGGACCTTGCAGATTAGAACTTTTTGGGATCCGTGCCTAACCCAGATAAATCGGAAAAGTGAGCTAAAATTCGAAAATGTCTAAAATTCTGGATCAGTAAAAAAATATATACTGAGCTTTCATATGGAACTTCTTCATATTATGTCGAAATTTGGATGCTTAGGTGGCTTAAGTTACGTTCTTCTTTGGTGGAACCGTCAAAACAATGCGCTGCCGCTTTGGCCGGCAGGTTGATGACATGCTGTTGATGGTGAACGTTGACGATGTATCCGGCGAGACCATCTCCCACGTCATTGAAGGACTTATGGCGTTAGGAGCGGGAAGCGTGCACGTGACGCAGGGGATCACTAAAAAGGGACGACCTGAGTTTCTGTTTTTTGTAGATAGCCCAGAGAAACGGGTAGAAGCGTTGGGTAGCTTCATGGCCAGCGAACTGGGGACCCTTGGCATCAGGGTAATTGAAACACGACACATTCGGTTTGATTACCGCCTCATGAAGGTGCTGCTTATAGAATCGGCAAATGAGCATCCGCTGGAGGTGACCGTCCTGGTGAAAGAGATCCAAAACAATGAAGGGCGCATTGTTTCTGTGAAGGCGGATTATGAGGACCTCAAAATGGCTGTCACTCAGTTTCAGCAAGTTGGTTTGGATATCTCTTTCGTCGCTTTAAAGGGATTGGCTGAGCAGACAGTGCTCGGACGGGCGGATCTATCTCTGGGCAGGATCCAGGCCAAATACTCAGGAGAAAAATAAAATGAAGAAAATTTTACTTCAACTGGACAGCGATAAGTTCGCCAGCGTCTTTGATGCCATTACGGCCTATGATGCAGGCGCAGATCGTATTCTGCAGTATGCGCAAGTCACGCCAAATGACGTGCGTGACTTGGTTTATGGCGCCATGTTTACCCGGGGAGGAGGGGATCTAAAGAACTCCGCTGTTTTCATTGGTGGCTCTGAAGTTTCTACGGGCGAGGCGATGCTCAAAGCTGTCCAAGCAGCCTTCTTCGGTCCGGTAAGGGTGTCTCTGATGCTGGACGCCAATGGCTGCAACACCACGGCTGCAGCGGCCGTAGCGAAAATCCTCTCAAAGGGCGAGGTGGCCGGGAAAAAAGTCGTCGTTCTTGCCGGTACGGGCCCCGTTGGACTGCGGGCTGCGGCGCTGCTGGCACGGGAGGGTGCTCTAGTAACCCTATCCTCTCGAAACCTGCAGCGGGCCGAGGCGGCCTGCACCTCGATCAAGAAGCGCTTCGGTGCGAAGGTCAATGCTGCTGATACGGCCGATGCTGCTGCAACCGGCCGAGTCCTGGAAGAAGCCTATGCGGCGCTTTGTTCCGGTGCGGCCGGGATTATGCTGATTCCGAAGTCGATTTGGGCTGAGCTTTCCAACTTACGTGTCCTTGCAGATGTCAATGCCGTGCCGCCCCTTGGTATCGAGGGAATCGAAGCCACCTGGGATGGCCAAGAAGCACATGGAAAGGTCATTTTCGGCGCTCTCGGCATTGGCGGATTGAAGATGAAAATCCATCGTGCCTGCGTGGCCCGCCTCTTCGAACAGAATGACCTGGTGCTTGATGCAGAGGAGATTTATGCGACGGCCAAGGAGATCGCGCGGTAGTGAAAATTCTCATTGTTGGGGTGAGCACGCGTGCGATTGCCGAGTCTGCAGTACGAAGTAGACCTGGCGTCATCACCTTGGATTACTTCGGCGACCGGGATCAAAGAGCTTTGGTGGAAAACTACTCGCTTTTGCGTGATTTTAAACTCCCTTTCAGTGCCAAGGCTTTGCTCCAGGCCAGCCGCCAGCTAAAATTCGATGCGGTCGTCTACATCTCCAACCTGGAAAACCATCCTGCTGTGGTGAAAAAGCTGGCCCAGGGCCGTGTCCTGCTCGGAAACAGTGAGGCTGTGCTTCGCCAGGTGCGTGATTGGCGTGCTCTGAGGCAGTGTTGCGGCGCGGAAGAGATTCTCTGCCCGGTTACGCTCCTGCCCGGGGAGGAGAGAAAGGCGGATCCGTCTGTTGGCTGGCTTCATAAACCGATATTGAGCGGCGGCGGCTGCGGGATTAAGTTCTGGAATGGACAACCGATAGATGAGGCTCACATTTTGCAGGCTCATGTTGAGGGCAGGCCGGCTTCGATGGCCTTTGCGGCGGACGGACAGAGGAGTGTGATTATAGGTTTGACTGAGCAAATTATCGGGCGAAAAGAACTGGGCGCGAAGGGATATAGATGGTGTGGGAATATTTTACCTTTGAAACTTGATGCTTCAAAAAAAGACGCCTTTATTGGGGTTATAGAAAAGATAGCTGCCCGACTTACGCGTCGTTTCGGCTTACGCGGTGTCAATGGAGTGGACATTGTGATCGCGCAAGGACGTGATGGTGAGCCCTGTCCCTTCCTGGTTGAGGTCAATCCGCGTTATTCTGCTTCCATGGAATTGGTGGAACGTGCCTATGGACTCAACGTCTTCTCAGCTCACCTTGATGCACTAGAGGGCCTATTGCCCGATTTTTCCCTGGCAGAGCATCTTGAGGGGCATTACCTTGGCAAAGGGATCGTGTTCGCACGCAAGACGGTAACGATGCCGGAAACCAAAGATTGGGAGAAGCGTGGCAGACGAGATATCCCTTGCCCCGGTGAGCGGATCGAAGCCGGCCACCCGATCTGCACGGTGCTGGCAGAGGGGGAGGAAAGGGAGACGTGCCTGAACAATCTGCTGGCGAGCGTTGAAGACATGCGGTGGGAGACCGGGGATGAACATGGAGAGTTAATTTGAGCGAAGATTTCATATTAATCACCGGACGTACCCGCGAGCAGGCCGATGGCCTTCACAAGGGCAAAGACTCAGAAGCGTACCGCGAAGCCACGGCGTTGGTGGAAATGTGCCCGGAAGACATGGCCCGCCTCGCCATCGAGGATGGCCAGATTGTTCGGTTGAGGACAGCGTCAGATCAGGTGGAAGTACCCGTTAGGACCGGGGCGCTCCCTGCAGGGATGTTGTTCATTCCGATGGGGCCCGTGGCCAACCTGCTTATCGATACGGAGACAGCGGGTACGGGGATGCCGGCATTCAAAGGACTAACAGTCAAGATGGAGTTGACATGAATACGATCGTCGAGAACGTGACCTGCACTTTTTGCGGTTGCTTGTGCGACGACATCATCGTGGAAGTTGAAGACAGCCGGATTGTTCGCGTTCGCCGAGTATGTGCCAATGGGCGAGGAATTTTTGTCGACTATGATCCAACCCCGAGGAGGCCCACCGTTGCCGGGCGAGAGGTTGACTGGGAAGAAGCAATCGTGGAAGCAGCGATGATCCTGGACCGAGCTGATAGCCCGCTTATCTATGGGCTTAGTTCCACGGCCCTTGAAGCCCAACGGAAGGCAGTGGAATTGGCAGACCGGCTGGGGGCTGTTATCGATACGACCTCCTCCGTCTGCCACGGTCCCACTGGTTTGGCGATGCAGGCCGTCGGCGAACCCAGTTGCACCCTGGGGGAGGTGAGAAACCGAGCCGATCTGCTCCTCTTTTGGGGTTGCAACCCGGCGGCCTCTCATCTTCGCCATTTCAGCCGATACTCAATAATGTCCAAGGGTACGCTTACGCCAAACGGCCGCCGGGATCGCACTGTGTTCGTAATTGATGTACGGCCGACTGCCAGCGCAAAGGTGGCTGACCACTTTCTCCAGCTCAAACCCGACTCCGACTTCGAGGTGTTAACATCGTTGCGGGCTATGATAAAGGGGGAAAAAATAGAAATTGAGAAGGTCGGAGGTGTGCCCACGGCTCGGTTACGGGACCTGGCAGAGCGCATGAAGAATTGTCGTTACGGCGTCGTATTCATGGGAATGGGCCTGACAATGAGCCGAGCGCGAGACCACAATGTGAGAGAACTCTTTAATCTGGTGGGTGAGCTAAATCAATTTGCCCGTTTCTCCGTCATTCCGATGCGCGGGCATGGAAACGTGGCCGGAGCGGACCAGGTGCTTACCTGGCAGAGCGGCTATCCCTTCGCCGTCAGTTTTGCCCGAGGATATCCGCAATACGGGCCGGGCGAATTTTCAGCCGTAGATATGCTTGCACGACGCGAGGCAGATGCAGCGTTAATCCTTGCCTCAGATCCGGTGGCCCACTTTCCGGGGGCAGCGTCTGAGCAGCTAAAACAGATCCCAACCATCATCCTTGACCCGATGACGAATCTGACAACCCAAGGTGCGCAAGTGGTTTTCCCAACTGCTTGTTATGGGGTGGACGCGGCCGGAACATCCTACCGAATGGACAACGTCGCCATTCGACTTAGGCCCGCGCTTCCTGCCGGTCGTCCCACGGACGAGGAGGTGCTAAACCAGATTATCGAGGCGGTGAAGCAATGCTAGGAATCCTCAATGGCAACGTCTATGATCCCTTGAATAAAATCAACGCTCAGGAGCAGGACATCTGGATTCGGCAAGGGCGAATCGTTGCACCTGAGGCTGTCGATCGTGAGCGGGCAAAGATCATTGACGCCGCCGGGCTAGTGGTCATGCCGGGAGGGGTGGATATCCACAGCCACATAGTTGGCGCCAAGGTGAATGCCGGTCGTAAATTCCGCCCCGAAGACCATCGCCACAACGTGCGCGAACGAACCGATCTCACCCGTTCAGGCTCAGGTTATACTGTGCCCACGACGAATTTGTTGGGCTATCGTTATGCGGAAATGGGCTACACTACAGTGATGGAGGCCGCCACGGCTCCGCTCGTGGCGAGACATACTCACGAAGAACTGGAGGACACTCCCATTCTCGACAAGGGCGTGTTCATTACAATGGGCAACAACCACTTCATCATGAAATGTATTCGTAATGGAAAGCTGGAACAAGCTCGGGACTATGTGGCCTGGCTACTTGGAGCGAGCAAGGGCTACGCCATTAAGATTGTCAACCCGGGAGGAGTGGAGAACTGGAAATGGGGGCGCAATGTGACCGAACTGGACGACGAGGTCATCGGCTTTGGCACCAACCCGCGCGAAATTGTCACGACGTTGGCATGGATCAACGAAGAGCTGAATTTACCCCATGTACCTCACGTCCACGGCATCAACTTAGGGCGGAGTTTCAGTGCCCGTACAACCATGGAGACCATAGCGGGATTGGAGGGACGAGCGGCCCACTTTTGCCACCTTCAGTTCTTTAGTTACGGAAAGCAGAAAGGTAAACTCCATCGTTCGGCTGCTGCGGAACTCGCCCGTGCGGTGAACGAGAATTCCAACGTCACGGTGGATGTCGGCCAAATCATCTTCGGAGAGGCTACCACGATGACATCCGATGGTCCTTTGCAGCACCGGCTGCACCGGGAAACGGGTAACAAGTGGCTTAACGAAGACATTGAAAATGAGACGGGCGGTGGCATCGTTCCTGTGCTCTTTAAACGCAATAATCCGATCAACGCCGTGATGTGGCGTACCGGATTAGAGCTGTTCCTGCTCATTGACGATCCTTGGCAGGTGTTTCTGACCACAGATCATCCCAATGGCGGGCCCTTCTTCTGCTATCCACATGTGATCAAGTTGTTGATGGACCGTGACTTCAGGGCCCAGGCGTTTGAACGCATTCATCGACGAGGACGAAAGAACGCCCTGCTCCCCGAATTGGCCCGCGAATACTCATTGTACGAGATTGCCATTATCACCCGTGCAGGACCGGCCAGGGCCTTGGGCCTAAAGAATAAAGGCCATCTGGGTCTCGGTGCTGATGCGGATATAACCATATACGCCAATCTGGAAGACAAGGAGGAGATGTTTGCCCGTCCTAAATTTGTCATAAAAGATGGTGTAGTGGTCGCACGCGACGGTCGGATCGTATGTGAACGTCCTGGGCGTACGCTGTACGTTGCACCGCCATACGATCCTAAAATTGAGGAGGAGATCCGGGCGCACTTCCAGGAGTCGTATACTATTTCCTTTGACAATTATGCCATTTCGCCGGACCATCTTGCTTTTGGCGAGATGGTCCCTTGCGAATAAGGAATCATGCCTGTGCTTCATCAAGTTTATCTGAGTTTTGGCGCCAACCTTGGGAATCGGCAGGCCAACATCCTTCAGGCGTTACAGTACACCCAGACCCGCACATCCATTAAAAAGCTTTCCTCCTTTTACGAAACCGAGCCGGTAGGATACGCGGATCAGCCCAAATTTTTCAATATCACATGTCAGCTGGAGACTGAGCTTTTACCGGCTGATTTGCTCCACTTTTTGAAATGGATTGAGAAGCGGATGGGCAGGCAAGCGGCATTTCGCAATGCTCCGCGGCCAATTGACATCGACATACTATTATACGATGAGCTGATCCTCGAAAACTTGGATTTACAGCTTCCCCATCCTCGTCTGCCTGAACGGGCCTTCGTTTTGGTTCCATTGGCGGAGATTGCACCCGATTTAGTGCACCCGGGACTGCATGTAACGGTGAGAGAGATGCTAAATAAGGTAGATCCGACGGGAATTGAACGGGTGGATCGGAGCCTTAAGCTGCGAACTGAGCACGACATTCAGCAATCCAGGCCAACCGTACCTGTCAGCCTGAGCCGGGCGGGTGTCACCAATCTGCGGAGAATCATCCAGATAGCCGATGGTGGACGGGGCGTTTTGTTTTATGCCGAACTGGACCTTTTCGCTGACCTGAATCCCAAACAGTCCGGTGTTCACATGTCCCGATTCAGCGATGTATTGGAGACCCTCGTGGAGGAAATCTCCCTGGAACCTTCACGTGACATTGAGTCGCTTGCAGAAAAACTGGCCCGACAGGTGGTGCGAACCCAGGGTGCTATTTACTCTGAAGTACACATCCGGGCCCAATCTCCGATGACGAAGGTTACTCCGATTACGGGCAAACCGTCGGAAGAGTTGTACACTCTGATCGGCATTGCCGCCAGCACCCAGGAGCACACCAACCGTCTGGTAGGGGTTGAGACGGAAGGGATGACTGTTTGCCCTTGCGCTCAGGACCTAGTCAGGAACTACTCTAAAGACTTGTTGATGGAAGAGGGGTTTTCAAAAGAAGATTCCGACCGTATTGTTGACATTATACCCATGGCTTCTCATAACCAGCGGGGTAGAGGTACCTTGCTGATCGGATCCGAGCAACCGGTTCGGGCCGAGAATCTAGTCCACATTGTGGAGGCCTCGATGAGCTCTGAGACATACGAGCTTCTCAAGCGACCGGATGAGTTTTTCATCGTCAACAAGGCTCATCGCAATCCCAGGTTCGTGGAAGACGTGGTGCGTGAGATCTTGCGCAACGTAATAGAGGTGTATCCGGACCTGCCCGATGAGGCTTTTGTCCTGGTCAAGCAGGAGAACTTTGAAGGCATACACCAGCATAATGCATTTGCCGAGCGATTTGGCACCTTTGCAGAGATACGCCGGGAGATCGTGAAAAAGGAGCATGTCGTCCGGCATACGACCCTGGAAGAATGGCTTAAAGGATAGTTTTATGTACAGAGTTGAGGTAGAAAAAGGCAATATGAGCTTCAGCGCCGCCCATTTTATTTCCTTTGGCGGCAAGTGCGAGCGGCTTCACGGCCACAACTACGCCGTGTCGGCAATCTTAGAAGGGAACCTGACAGAAGATCGTTATGTCTTTGATTTTGTGGAGCTTAAGAAAACCATTCGCCGGATTTGCGATCGGTTGGA
>Ga0316193_10001671_pt1 | contig 15168 bp, 15 predicted proteins | sample MerIslsedime2_MG_FD_207735 | JGI IMG/M metagenome (GOLD analysis project Ga0316193, IMG submission 207735) | Coastal sediment microbial communities from Maine, United States - Merrow Island sediment 2 | ecosystem: Environmental > Aquatic > Marine > Coastal > Sediment | place: USA: Maine...
TAAAGATGCGATTTCGGCATGCGCCTGTTCTTTCTAACGATCCCTAAGCCACTCAAACAGCACCCGCTTTAAAAAAAGATCATCCATTCCGCTGAGACTCAAGGATTTAGAAGAAAAACTCCTCGAGGGCTCAACTATTTAGATTCTTTAACCCAAAAAAAATAATGAGTTAACCTTGTATCCCCCTAAAATGCAAGCAAAATATTCTGGTCTGCTACACGATAGTTGCGTTACTGAAAATTAGGGGTGCGAAGCTTGACATTATTACTTAAACAATAAAAACAGCTTTACTTTTGAAAAAGAAATGCATATTGATATGCGCTTGTTCCGAGTTTGATCGTTGCTGGCCATTGGAGGTAATCTATGGAAATTAAAGTGGAATGTTATGCCGGATACCGGGGAGAAGAGACGCCCCGTAGAATCTGGATAGGCAATCGAAAAATCGAGGTTAAGGAAATTCAAGATCGCTGGCTGGCGCCGACCCACCGATATTTTAAGATCCATGGAGACGATAACGCCATTTATATTCTTCGTCACAACTCTGAGTCATGGAAATGGGACATGACCTTTTACAAGCAAGCGGAAAATCATTCAGACGTGGCATAAATACTTTCTCTATACCGCTACCTCTCTAATGACATCATCGAATATAGACAGACACTTATCAATTTCTGCGTTATTCACCGTCAAAGAAGGGCAAAAGCGAATACTGTTTTCACCACACCCCAAAAGAAGCAATCCTTTCTGAAAAGCATGTTTAATAATATCGTTTCGCCACGTTCTGGCCGGATCTTTGGTCTCACGATCTTTGACAAACTCCACGGCCACCATCAAGCCTTTGCCCCGGACATCCCCCATGCATTCATGGGCTTGTTGAAGTTTTACAAGTCCGTTCATAAGACACTTTCCCTGAACCGCTGCATTTTCCATGAGCCTTTCTTCTAAGAGTTCAATGGTGGCAAGGGCAGCCATGCATGAAACGGGATTCCCCCCGAATGTTGAGGCATGGGAACCGGCCTCCCAGTCCATGATTTCCGCCCGTGCCGCAAGGGCCCCCAAAGGCATGCCGGAAGCGATGCCTTTGGCAAGGGCGATGATGTCCGGATCCACCCCGAAATGCTCCATGGCAAACATTTTTCCGGTTCGGCCCATTCCGGACTGAACCTCATCGGCCACATAAAGAATGTCGTATTTTTTGGCGATCTTATTCATTTCTCTATGAAATTCAGGTGGCGGCACAATATATCCCCCCTCACCCTGTATGGGTTCCACAAAAATGGTCGCCACCTCTTCCGGAGGGATGGTGGTTCTAAAAAGGGTATCTTCGACCCACTGGACACATCCCAGTTCGCATTCGGGATAACAGAGATTATACGGGCACCGGTAGCAATACGCATATGGGATGTGGGTGATTCCGGGTACCAGTGGATTGTAATGTCTTTTCTGAATGGTCTTGCTTGCCGTCAGTGAAAGCGCCCCCATGGTCCGCCCATGAAACGCCCCGTAAAACGCCAGGTTTAATTCACGTTTTGTGTGCCATCGCGCCAGTTTAAAGGCCGCCTCCACCGCTTCTGCGCCTGAATTGCCGAAATAAACTTTCTTGCTCCCTTTTCCGGGAGCTATATGGGCAAGTTTTTTGGCCAGTACAATCTGGGGCCTGTAATAAAAATCCGTTCCCGACATGTGCAACAGAAGATCGGCCTGTTTTTTGATGGCCTTAATCACTCTGGGATGACAGTGTCCTGTGGCACAAACGGCAATGCCTGCCGTAAAATCCAGAAATATATTGCCGTCCACATCGTGTACCCAAAGCCCTTTGGCTTTTTCAACCACCAGCGGATAATAGCGGGTATATGAGGGAGAGACGTAAGTTCGATCCTGATTAATGAGTTTGCGGGCCTTTGGACCTGGCAGCGGGGTGTGAATCAGGGGCCATTTTTTCATGATTCCTCCACAGTGAAATGAGCATCAAGTTCAGGTTAGGCACTTTAGATCACTTCAGACACTTATAACTTGTACGGTTTTAAGTGAAACAGCCCCTTTCCCCGTGGAAAGCCGGGATCTATGACAGGGGCAAACCAAAGTCTGATCCTTTGGGCCAGGATTTTTTATTCGGGCAGGCATACTGAAAGTGCCGGGCAGGGGGTTTGTCGAACGACGCGATCTGTCGTCGATCCAACAAATAACCTCTCCACGAGCCCTTGTCCTCGAACACCCAGAACAATCAAGTCCATTTTATTTGTTTTGGCATATCGGATCAGTTCTTCATGAGACGGGCCGTCCAAAAGAACGGTTTGTGGCGTACACCAGTTAAAGGCTTCTGTGGGTACCATTTTTCTAAGTTTGTTTTTTATCCGGGTCTGTAAATCCACTTGACGCTCTTCCCCGTACTCAACAGATGTTTTAAACATGTCCACATATACGGGCGGCTCCATAACATGAACCAAGTGCAGCTCTGATTGAAACTCCTGGGCAAGACTGAGCCCGTGTTGAAATGCCAGGGCAGAATCTTCTGAAAAATCGCAACCCACCAGAATTTTTTTAAATCTTAATCCCTGTTCCGACAGAATGTTTAGATCATGTTCCGGGCCACGAACGATCAGCAACGGGCAATGAAGCGTGCGCATGAGGCGTTCGGTGACAGAACCAAGAATCAGTCGCTTGAGTCCGGAGCGCCCGTGGGTGGCTGAAATGGCCAGGTCCGCACCCTTTTCTTTGGCCAGACGGGAAATTTCATCGCCGGCATGACCGATGGTGACCAAGGGCTCCCATTGAACCTCTTTATCACCCACCAACTGTTCAAGTTGATGGTTGGCATTACCGATGGCCTGGCTCTGCTGATCCACAAAAAATATGGGCCCATCTCCATATGTGATACTGGTGGGAAAATCAACCACATGGCACACATAAAGTTTGGCGCTAAACTCCCGGGCCAGGGCAATTCCCCAAGACACCGCATGGTTGGAAAAGTCTGAAACGTCAGTGGCACAAAATATCGTTTTTATTTCAACTCTCATAACCTTCCCCTCCTTTTTCAAACCGGTTAATCACGCTTGAGACGGGTAAATTCATGCCGGAGACGATAAACCGCGCCCGAGGCGGACAAGCCATGCCAAAGGCAGACAAATCGAAACATATTTTAACCTAAATTCAGCATCTGGAAGAATTCAAAAGATAAGTCAGAACAAAACAGATATGAAGAATCGAAAACCGGAACCATTTGAGCACAGAACAGCGCATGTTCAGATATGATTTAAAAAAATATCATAAGATAAAACTGCGTTCATGTCAAAAGAAACTCGCTTCTCTTCTCAACCTTTTTTCTTTCCTTGACACCCTTATGTTGTAGAATTATCATAATTAATAGGCGGCGGGAAAGGAGGGATCATGAAAGCAAAAACACGTTCTACAGAGCAAATCGTAGAAGAACAAGTAAGACGATGGCACATTATTCCGAAAGAAGAAAAAAAAGAAAAAGAACGTATTTCTGTCATCACCATCTCCAGAGAACCTGGAAGTGGTGGGAACATACTGGCCAAACAACTCTCCGAGCAGCTAGGAATCGATTTGTTTTACCAGGAATTTATCCACGATATGGCTGAAAGTGCCCGAGTCAGTGTTCGCCTCCTTGAAACGCTGGACGAAAAAGGCGTTTCAGTACTCGAAGAGTGGATATCATCTCTTGTGGATAAGCGTCACCTGTGGCCGGACCGGTATCTCCAGCATCTTATGAAAATCATCGGTACTATTGGGAAACATGGCCACGCGGTGATCGTGGGGAGAGGCGCCAATTTTGTTTTGCCTCCTGAAAAAAGGCTCAGCATCCGCGTCATCGCTCCTTTGGAAACGCGACTAAAAAACGTATCTCAAGAGTATGATGTGTCCGTGGAAGACGCCAAACCCAGGGTTTTAAAAACAGAATCGAATCGAAAGGCATTTATTAAGAAATACTTCAATGATGACATCAGAGACCCTCTCAATTACGATCTTATTATCAATACCGGGTTTTTGAGTATCGATGACGCCGCCAATGCCGTCAAAGGGGCCCTGAGCGAGTTAAACAGGGTATAGGTTGAACGAACAATGCCGAGAAAATTAGAGACCTTTACAAACAGTTTCTTTTTACCCATTTTCTGTGCCTGTCCCGTGGAATGCAGAGCCCATTCCTCTGGGGTCAGTCCCAGGTTTTCAGATTTTTCGGCATTGTTCATAAAAATGATCGTTAACACCCATATCTTTCACAAAATTCATCGATGATATCCAAGAACGGCTCGGGCAGTCTTTTTCTGACGTTTGATATGATGTCTTGGGGAATGTCCTGATAGAAAGCCTGGGCAATCCCCCCTGCAATACATGCGATGGTATAGCTGTCACCGCCAAGAGATATCCCTTTACGAATAGTATCTTCAAAATTTTCTCCTTCCAAAAAGGCAATAATCGATTCTGGAACAGAGCCCTGACAGGATACATCAAAAGAATAATGGGGCCGGATATCGTCAAGCCTCCGATCCAGATGATAACCAAACCGATGGCTGATCTCAGCTTTGACAGCTGCCTTGTTTTTACCGGAACGGGCCAGAAAAATCGCCAACGCCACGGCCTGGGCGCCCTTGATCCCTTCAGGGTGATTATGGGTGACTTCGGCGCTTTTTTTTGCTTCTTTTAAAACATCTTCTATTGAAGTAAAGGCAAAACCCACGGGGCTGACTCTCATGGCAGAACCGTTTCCCCAACTATTATAAGGTTTCATATCAGAAGAAAAAATCCACTTGAAAAAGGAAGCACCGTAACCGGCGTAGGGATATTTTGCGCCAAATGTCTTGAGAGAGGTTGCGTAAGCGATATCTCTCATAATCGCATTCGCAATGGCCAGCGTTAAAACGGTGTCATCGGTAAATCTTGAAGGCTGGCTAAAAAGCTCAAATTGCGTCGATTTTATGGGATACTGTTCGAAAACCGAACCGATAATATCTCCGGCAATCGCTCCGATCATTTTGTTACCCCATATAAAATAAAAAAAGTAGGGTTGGTCATAGTACTGATTCACAAAACCGCTGGAGAATAACAGATGAGGTTCTTTTATCGATTCGTTCGATGTAAAGGATTCGAGGATTCAAGGATTCCGGAGGTCGAGCACTTTCTTTTTAACGTAAAGCATTTCACTGGGATCCCAGACCCCTTGACCCCTTATGATCTTACCCATACTATTGAGTTGTCAGTCGATCCAGAATCAGCCCATGAAAACTCTCTTTTCCAGGAGAGGAGAAGAACCAGCCCAGATGGGAAAGGCACATGAAACAAATAGCCACCCGCCAGCTATACCCTGCAAACCAGCTGAATTCATCTGATGGAGGACCCACATGGCCACATCCTTTAACGGCGGTGAAACATCCGATTTCAAAAACGATGCCATTCGGATTGGCAAACGTATGTTGGTGAGACCCCTGGACGCTGAGGCGGTCATCAGGACTCGCGAGTATGTTTCGGCATTGACGGCAACGGATATATTCCTCTTGCTCCTGTATTTTATTTTCTGTTTCGTCTTCAACCACAATTACAGGCATCTCATCGTCCTGATTTTCAGGTGGAACACGAAACAAATAAGAGAAACCCGGATAAGATGGAATCATTTTTAACCTTCTTTGGATTTAGTTCACTTTGCCATTTACCGGTATGTCTGGTTCAGATTACAATGTTTTCGGATGGATTTCAATATGGTGTTGCCTATTCACTCAATTTCATCCACCTCGTTGAGCATTATGCCCTTTATTCAGGAAACGGTTCTATAATACTCTTGAAAATACATCAATTTTATAATAATATAAACTTTCCTTCAACCACGATCTATAGAATTATGCGGTTTAAAGTAGCCAGGTTGATTTAGACAAGTTTAATATAAGGAACACTTCCAGAGATGAACACACCGACGATAGTTGTAACGCTATTAGTATTCTGGCTGGTAATGGGTTTGGGTTTTCTTTCTAAATATGTAACCGCTCGGAATAAAGGGAAGACCCGGTATGAAGCCTGGACCTCTTATGAAGGATTGTTGTTTATCTCAAGCATCGCTGTACCACTTTTCGTGTTGCTGTATAGATCTTTATCGGGTTGATGGTCCACCTAAATTGAGCGATTGTTAAGTTTGCCGGAGATGCAAGGCATGAGGCATGCAGCCGTAGTCTGCTACTGCAAATGTCTCATAACGTAGCAGATTCGGTAAAATCGGCAATCCCGAAGGGCTTCAAATTTTAAAAATATAAATAAAGATAATTCATTAAAAATAAAAGATATTTTATCCCCTTTTAAAATTTGAAACGCTCAGTTTAGGATTAAGTCTCATCATTGACCTCCTTGTGCATCATCGTCAGGCAATTCCAGTATTTTTGCTGTTGCTTCCAGCGGCAGTTCCTCCACTGCCCGCAGCCTGCGCTCCATGGCGCGGGTTCTTACATCTGTTTGATCTATGGTATTCGAAGCGGTATTCAACTGCCTCTTGACCTTGCTTAAAACATCTCCGAATTTCCCAAATTCTGTCTTGACTGCTGCAAGGACCTTCCAGACTTCACTGGACCGTTTTTCTATGGCCAATGTGCGAAAACCGATGCGCAAACTACTTAAAATTGCCGACAGCGAGGTGGGCCCGGCGATAACAATCCGATAATCCTGCTGAATTTTTTCTACCTGACCCGGCTGCCGAAGGACTTCTGCATAAAGCCCCTCAGTTGGCAAAAACATTATGGCAAAGTCGGTGGTCTTGGGTGGTTCGATATACTTATCACGAATTTCTTTTGCAGAACTGTGAACAGAGCGGATGAGCGCGGCTGTGGCCCGCTGTACGGCATTGACGTCGGCGACATCGGCAGCCTCCACAAGCCGCAGATAATCTTCCTGAGGAAACTTTGAGTCAATGGGCATCCAAACACAGGATTCAAGGGAATCGTCTTTTCCGGGCAACCGGATGGCATATTCAACACTCTCTTGTGATCCGGCTTTAATATTTACATTTTTATCATATTGATCCGGGGTCAATATTTGTTCTAAAAGTGCACCGAGTTGGACTTCTCCCCAGGTTCCCCGTGCTTTAACATTTGTGAGAACTCTCTTTAAATCACCCACCCCTGTGGCAAGATTTTGCATCTCTCCCAAGCCATGCTGAACAGCCTCGAGGCGTTCACTGACAAGCTTGAAGGATTCTCCAAGCCTTTTTTCAAGGGTACTTTGAAGTTTTTCGTCCACCGTTTCCCGCATTTGATCGAGCTTCTTTTCATTACTTTCCTGCAGATATTTTAGCTGTGTGTCAATGGTGCTTCGAAGTTTTTCGATGCCTGCTGTATTCGATTCGGTCAGTTCCTGAATACGTTTGGCAATGGATTCAAGTTGATCATTTTGTGATTTACCCATTTCACCGATGGTTCTCACCATGGTGTCCACGATGTTCTTTTGACTTGCAGATACTTCTTCTCTCAGATCCCGTGCGCCCTTTGTGGATTCTTCGCGACCGAAACGCAGTTCATCACGGACCGCCTGTTCAATTTTGGAACCCCCATCTGATCTCATCCGTATCAGTGCGAAAATCAACAACAGCGCACTAATGGCCAGTAAAACGAACCTCGCCCAAATGAACATATCCGTTACGATAGAGAATCCTCCATTTTAAGAAAACGAGCTTAGCGTTTTGGAAAAGATTTAAATTAGCAAATGGTAGGTTTTGAGACAGCTTCCTATAAAAATAGTACAAAACATAACAAAAAAAATCAACCTTGAAACATGTTCGGCTAGACAATGCCGATAATTTTCGATGAAGTATCGAAAGAGCGCTGAGAAGCAATTTTCCAACAGGGCTGGAACAAAAGGGGCAGTTGAGACGGATTGATCGGGTCGGTCAATGGGAAAGCGGTGAAAAAAGTTTAATGGGTTTGACTAAATACAGACCAACAAAAAACAGATACCCCGCAATATCATTTGGCTGGTTGAGAAATAAACGACTTAATTTTCCTGTCTACTCAAATAAAAAATAGGGTTCTTTATCCTTCTTTTCATTTAACATGTCACGTATTTTTCGCAATGTGTCCGAATCGGCCTGATGAATTAATCTTGCAAGTTTACCGCGTTCATCTGACATGTCTTCGGTTATGTCTTCTTTACCTTCCCACTCTACCCCCAAAATTTTACACGTCGATTTAATTAGATTGGTTGTGGAAATTGGTTTATCCAATATAATTCTTGGGCGCACGTTCGCTGTCAAGGCCATAAATTCCTTAATTTGGTCGCTACCCATGTCATCACGGGAATGAGCGGTAATGATGATGATGGGCAATTTGGCCCATTTTTTTTGTTTTCTCAGCTCTCGAATAACCTTGATCCCGGGCATTCTTGGCATAACCATATCGAGCGTCATTAAATCAGGAGAAAACGCTTCAACCTTTTCCAGGGCATCTATGCCGTCAAAAGCAGTTTCGACGATAAAGCCGGCATCTTCTAAACAGGCCGCTAAAAAATTGCGAACATCCGGTTCATCATCGACGACTAGAATTTTCTTTTCAGATGCTTGTGCCATTTTCCATCTCCTTTATTTAATAAAATTAATATTTTAATTTGATAATCGACGATTAGAATCTTCTTGGTCTTGCTCATTACCATACCCAATTTTAACGGCACATTACAATCAGGATTTATTCTTCATTATTTTGGGCAAACGCCTTCGTGGAAGTCTGATGCTAAATGTTGTTCCTTTTCCAGGTTTGGATTTCAAATCTATTGTTCCACCATGCTCATGGACAATTTTCTTGGTCATTAACAGTCCTAAGCCGGAGCCACCCAAACCCTTTGTGGTAAAAAAGGTTGTAAAAACCTTTTTTTTCACTTCATAGTCCATTCCCATTCCGTTGTCAGCCACTTCATATATAATCGTACTGTACTCCTCAAAAGTCCGAACAGTTACATAACACGAATTTTTGTCACTCATCTGACAGGCATCTATGGCGTTACCCACAAGGTTTGTCAGGCATTCGTGCATGCTTTCAAAATCAATGGGAGCTGGAGCGATCTCACCGATAGTTTCGTTTTTTAAGGTTATACCCAATTCATCGGCTTTAACGGCATATAAATCTATAACTTCCTGCGCGATTTCAGCAGGATCGCACATTTTAACGTGAATTTCACGGCCTTTGGAAAAGCTTAAAAATGCTTTGACAAATATAGAAACCCGTTCGATGTTCCGTGCCAACATTTCCATGCCTTTTTGAATACGGTCGATGTTTCCTTTTGCCAAACCCGTTTTCAGCATATACATGCCGCCTTCAAGGGCGGTATTAAGATTCTTGATGCCATGAGCCAGTCCGGCGACAGTGTGCCCCACAGCCGATAGGCGTTCGGCTTCTAGCTTTTCTCTTTCAAGTTGTTTAATTTCACTGAGGTCCTGAGCCGAAAATGCCATACCGATTGATTTGTCATCAACCATCAGCTTGTTGCCCACCAGACGTACCGGAAAAGTCTTACCGTCAATGGTTTTAACCTCCGCTTCCGGAAGATAAACATGTTCGCGCTGCTCGAACACCTTGGCCAAAAAATCTTTAGGGAGCATGGCGGTAAAATTTTCTCTCGAAACCACTTGGTTATCCTTGATTTTAAAAAATTTTCGGGCTGCTGGGTTCAAAATAGTCACTTTCCCCTTTTCATTCACCGCTAAGATGCCGTCCATAGACGTTGAAATGATGGTATTCAGATACGTATGCGCAAATTTCAATCCATCCTGCAGTTTCATCGTTTCCGTAACGTCAACAGCCATCTCCAATACGACATCAAAACTGCCGTCCGTCCGCTTTAGCGGTACGGTGATTACATGTAAATGGGAAGTTTTTCCTTTGTTGGATTTCCAAGCGTGATACCCGGTGTGTATTTTGCCGTCTTCAAAGGTTTGTCGGGCTGTACATTCGCTACATTTGTGTTTCAATCCTTTGAGCGTTTCGAAACAGTATTTGCCTTCCGGATTACCGAGCCAATCCCTGAGCTGTTTATTTGCCTTTACGATGCGGAAGTTCCTGTCAATTAAAAGAATATTGCACGGAACCTGGTCAAAAATAATCTGATATTCATCTCGAATCTGAGTTGCTTCGGTAATGTTGGTGAATATATGTACGATATAGGGGAAATTACCATCTTCGTCCACGAGGGGAGTGGCATGCTGCAAATAGCTTATATAACGATCATTTATATCATAACCCGATTCTTCGTTTACGCGGGAAAGCCCGTCTTGAAAGGTCATCGCGCTTTCGCAGTAGTCACACATTTCATCTTTGTTTTTATAAGCGTTATAACATTTTCGGTTGTTCCAGGCACCAAAAAGCTGTTCAAAAGCATCGTTGGCATAAACCAGATTGTAATCCGGATCAATGATGGCAATCCCCAAAGGAATGCTTTCAATTAATTGTAAATTCACCCATCTTTCAAGATCGGTCGCCTGTGCATTTTTTGTTGTTTCTTTTGTCATTTGACTCGCCAATAAATATGTTTTTTATCTTCAACGGACGGTTGTCCAAATGAGAATCTTTTTGAGCGTTCATGGAAACGTTTTTATTCTATTAATCTTGGCAAAGTGAAAGAAATGTGATTCCAACTGTTTGGGTGAAAAGGACGAGTTCTGGAATCGTCCGGAGTGAGCCTTAGATGCATCACAAAACGTTTCAGAAATAGCCCTTCATTAAAAATTTTGTCGATTGATAACAATGAAATTTGTGTTCATATTTATTTATAACAAAAAACTTTAAAACACAATAAATACTTTTAAACAATTGATATTTATTTAGATTTAAAATTTCAATGTGATCAATTGGAAAGTTTTTGCTTGACAATACATTTATTTTAACATTATATCATACTAAAATAATATATATTAACCTAATCTATATTGCAACTATAATTTTTAGGTATATGAAACTTACGAAAAAAACCCGCTATGGAACGCGATTGTTGCTTGATTTGGCCCAACATCAGGATGAAGGTGCTGTCCAAATGAGCGAGATTTCAATTCGACAGAATATTTCCGTTAAATATCTTGAGCAGATCATCCGTCCTCTTAAAAAAGCCAAGTTTGTCAACAGCATCCGCGGGCCTAAAGGTGGTCACTTACTGGCAAAAAAACCGGAAAAAATTACCCTGGGAGATATCGCACGGCTGTTTGAGGGGCAGGCTGAACTTGTTGACTGCATCAGTGAACCCGAAACGTGCCTAAAGAGTGATGATTGCGTGGTTCGGCTGGGCTGGCAAAAAGCTACTATCGCACTTTACAAAGAATTAGACTCCATTTCCATTGCAAATCTGTTGGAAACAAAATTTCGATAATTTAATTTAGCCTTACCGATGTTGTCTGGCATTCGCGATGATTTGGGGTTCGATTAAAAAGAAATATACTTTGAGGAGGTTTGTATGAAAAAAATTGTTATTTTAGGTTCAGGCGCCGGTGGGACAATGGTCGCCGCAAAGTTACACAAAGAGCTAATTGGTGAGGGATGGCAGATTACTATCATCGACAAGGATCCGATGCATCATTATCAGCCTGGCTGGTTGTTTATCCCTTTTGGGATTTATAGGCCTGAGGAATGTGTCAAGCCTAAAGCCGATTTCATTCCGCCTGGAGTCGAATTCGTTGTCGATGAGGTCGTCAACGTCGACCATGAGAAAAAGCAGGTCAAGACCAAAGGAGGGCAGTACGATTACGATTGGTTGGTTATCGCAACAGGTTGCAGGGTCGTACCGGAAGAAACAGACGGCATGATGGATGACTGGAGAGGCGACGTTCATGACTACTACACCTTGGAAGGTGCTGTAGCTCTCTACAAGAGATGGAAATACTTTAAAGAGGGAAGGATTGTCGTCAATATAGCTGATATGCCGATCAAATGCCCTGTTGCGCCTCTGGAATTTGTCTATCTCGCGGACTGGTTCTTCAAAGACAATGGTGCTCGAGACAATATCGAGATAGAATTGGTTACGCCGTTAGATGGCGCTTTCACAAAGCCTGTGGCGTCAAAGGTCCTGGGAGATGTCTGCGAACAAAAGAACATTAAGATCACTCCCAACTGGTCTATTGACAATGTGAATGTCAGCAATAAGACCATCGAATCTGTGACGGGTGACACGGTTCCCTACGACCTCCTTATTTCCATCCCGCTGCACTCCGGTGCAAAGGTGATCTCAGACAGCGGTCTCGGTGATCCCATGGGTTTTGTCAATACCGATAATGGCACATTGAAGGCCTCAGACTTTGACAATATCTATGTGATCGGTGATGCCACCAATGTGCCCACCTCCAAATCCGGTGCGGTTGCACACTACGAATCAGACATTGTTGTAGAGAACATCCTCCTCGAAATAGAGGGTCAAGAGCCAAGACCCGACTATGATGGGCACTCAACGTGATTTATAGTCTCAAGCCATGGTATGGCTTATTTGATCGATTTCAGTTATGATACAGAGCCCCTTCAAGGAAAATTCCCTTTCCCCGGCATGGGCCCTTTTTCTCTTCTAGGTGAAAGCCAAGCGAACTATTTAGGGAAGATGATGTTCAAGTGGGTCTACTGGAACCTCATGTTGAAAGGTTTTGAATTACCACTTGAACCCCAATTCAACATGGCTGGCAAGATGCGTCAGAGTTACTAAAAAGGAGGCATCATGACTAATGAAGAATTGATTCTAGAGCGACTTGATCGCATTGAGAGCCGGATTGATCCTCTGGCTGAATCTGCTTTAAGTATGAAAGAATTTAAAGATGACTTGTTGGCTATGTCCCAACCGGTTTCCAAATCGTTAATTAAAGAGTTGGAAGGCGTTGAATCTTCTTTCCAGTTGGAAGATCTGACAGTCCTGTCCAAGCGGATGCTCAGAAGTGTCAAGCACATTATTTATTCTTTGGATCAACTGGAAAATATTATCGACTTTGTTACCACCTTAGAACCAGTGCTTCGGCTGATGGTTCCTCAACTCATCGAGTATCTGAATGGTTTAGAAGAAAAGGGGGTTTTTCGAATAATTAAAGCCACGTATGACATTCGGGCCAAGATCGCTACAGCTTATACTGCCGAAGATATCGACCAGATCGGAGACGGTCTTGTTGCTTTGCTCGGCTTAGCCAAAAAGAGTTCCGATCCCCAGTTCATAAAGTTATTGGAAAATCTCACCGAAGTAGGGGCAAGTCTGGATTTATCTAAAAGTAGAGACGTCGGTCCGTTCGGGTTTTTCTCTGCCTGCTCAGGAACGGAAAGCAAAAGAGGACTTGGTGTTTTATTGGAATTAACCAAAGCAATGGGTGATCTGAAAACCAGTAGCTTTACATCTCAGCCTGAGCAGTAAGAGGCGTATACGGATGATCTTCGGAACAAGATTCATCATACTATTGGGTTCAAACGCTGTACCAGATTGGCTCCTAATAAAAGAGGGGCAAAAGTACTACAGCAAATAATTGTAAATCGTTTAGTCTGATGATTTTGAAAGAAAGTTGTGGTTATATGTTTTATACTTAAATACCTGCGAATTCCACAATGCATGCATGATTCTTGAATGGGCAATATCTTTTAATGAATCCCTGTGCTCCGGAGGTTGATCTTCAAGAATTTCATACGCGTCTTCAAATTCATCTGCCGCAAGCTGTGACGTCAAAATGATGTAATCATCCATATACCGTTTGAAAGCAATTTCTCTGGCATAGATCGGTATGATAGACCTGTCCCTGCTTCTTACTGAAACGGCAACCAATTGATAGTTTAAGGTAATATACCATTTGAGAAGTTCACGATACATCTTCCGGTAATTTGGAAAACGGTGTTCATTTTTTCAGTCAAAAACAATGACCGCCGGAGTATATGATAACGTGGTGTCGGCGTCCATCTCAAAGCATTGTATGTTGCGGAAGCATCCACACTCAACTTTTTATCGATATATCCTGCCATATAGGATTTTATATTCCAGAAAAATAAGAGCACGTAAATCATACTTATTTACATTTATTCTATTCCATAGGACCTCAGTTTTCTTCGAAGGGTGTTCAAACCGATGCCAAGAAGTCTTGCCGATCCGGATTTGTTCCGACCTGTCCGTTTATAGACATCGATAATGTGAGATTTTTGAATTTGCGCAAGGGGCGCAATTTTTTCAGATGCCGAAGGGGTCAGGCATTTTGATATGAATTTGCGCTGCTTTAAATGTGCAGGGAGGACATCGGATGAAATAGGTCTTCCCTGTGCCAGGTTCACCGCCGACTGAAGGATCGACTTGAGCTCTCGAATATTTCCAGGATAGTCATATTCCATGAGCAAGCATCTGGCTTCTTCGTCAAAGGCAGAATCTTTTTTCGTGTACTCTTTTATAAATTTATCTGCCAAAAGTAAAATATCTTCTTTTCTTTCCCTCAATGGCGGCAGATGAAGCCATCCGCCCCTGATGCGGTAGTATAAATCTTTGCGAAAAGTCTTTTTTGCCATGAGCTTTTCCAGGTCTTCATTGGTGGCTGCGATGAATCGAACATCTGCTTTTTGCTGATTGCTTGTTCCCAACTTAAAGTATTCTCCATCCTGTAGAACACGCAACAGCTTACCCTGAAGTTCAGGTACCAGGTTGCCGATTTCATCCAGAAATAGGGTCCCGCGATGGCTATATTCCAGATAACCCCTACGGTTGTCTTCAGCACCTGTGAACGCGCCCTTGGTGTGACCGAAAAATTCCGCTTCGAACAGGCTACCGGTGAGCGAGGCCATGTTGACCGGTGTAAAAGAAAAACGCGATCTGGGGCTGGCGGCATGAATGGCCCACGCAAGGAGTTCTTTACCGGTACCGCTCTCACCTGTAATTAAAAGCGGAACATCACTTCCGGCGTGAAGTTCCGCTTCCTTTAAGATTCTTAACACTTTTGGAGATCGTGTAAAAATTGGTTTAAAAGGTTCGGCATTTTTAAGCCGGGGCAGGGTTCGGCTTTTTCCGATATCCAGAATATCCGTGAGCCGTTTTTTTTCCAATGCCCGATTCATTGAAAAAACGAGATCTTCCTGAGACACCGGCTTCAAGAGATAATCATATGCCCCTTTTTTCAGACACTCAACGGCAATTCGGGCTTCGTTAACGGCGGTGACCATAATACACTCTGTTCTCGGGCTTATATTTTTTATGATTTCAAGAAGA
>Ga0316193_10001673_pt1 | contig 15155 bp, 12 predicted proteins | sample MerIslsedime2_MG_FD_207735 | JGI IMG/M metagenome (GOLD analysis project Ga0316193, IMG submission 207735) | Coastal sediment microbial communities from Maine, United States - Merrow Island sediment 2 | ecosystem: Environmental > Aquatic > Marine > Coastal > Sediment | place: USA: Maine...
TTGTGCGCCGGGCTCCGATCCGTCAGCTGCGGCTACAGTGGAAAATAGCAAGCAAAGTGTCAAAGCGAGCGCTGGTGTCCATCGCTGGCGTTTGGTTGTGGTTCCCATCACCTAATCCCGCCATTAACAATAGTAAAAATCTGGCGGGAAGCCGAATCAGCCGCCGCCGCGAATCGCCTGCTGATAACCCTTTTGGTCTAATTGAGTCAGCATTTGGCGGAATTCGTCGGGCTCGGGGGACCGGATCTCAGCAAGCTCCCGATCGAGGGCGCCGTGGGCAACCAGGTGCAAAAGCGACTGATTCATCGTCTGCATGCCCGACGTACCTTGGCCGGTCTGCATGATGCCGTACATCTGGTGGATCTTGTCCTCGCGAATGAGATTTCGAATGGCAGCGTTTGGAACGAGGGCCTCGCAAGCCATGGCCCGGCCCGGCCCGTCGGCGCGTGGCAGCAGCATCTGACTCAGCACCCCTTGAAGAACGAACGACAACTGCGCGCGGATCTGGCTCTGTTGCCCGGAAGGGAACACGTCGATGATACGGTTGATCGATTGCGCTGCGGTGTTGGTGTGAAGTGTTGCAAACACCAAGTGACCCGTTTCGGAAATGGTGAGTGCTGCTTCGATCGTTTCGAGATCTCGCATCTCGCCGATGAGAACGACGTCGGGGTCCTGGCGTAGTGCGTACTTGAGCGCGTCCTTGAAGCTGGAGGTGTCGGAGCCAACCTCTCGCTGGTTCACGACGCAAAGCTTGTTTGAATGGAGGAACTCGATCGGATCCTCGACGGTCACGATGTGGTGACGGTGCTCGCTGTTGATCTTGTCGATCATCGAGGCGAGGGTGGTCGACTTGCCGGAGCCCGTCGGGCCAGTGACCAACACCAAACCGCGCGGCCGTGTGCAGAGCTCTTCGACGACCGGCGGCATGCCGAGGTTGGACAGAGGCCGAATCTCGAACGGGATTGCACGGAACGCGCCGGACACGGCACCTCGTTGAAGGAAGACGTTGGCACGAAAGCGCGAGAGCGATTTGACGCCGAACGAAAAGTCGATCTCGTGGCCCTTCTCGAAGCGCAAACGCTGATCCTCGGTCATGACTTCGTAGCAAAGTTCCTTGCTTTCACGGGGCTTGAGCGGAGGCGTGCGCAAAGGGACCAGCGAGCCATCGATACGCAATTGAGGCGGCGATCCCGTGGTGATGTGCAAGTCGGAAGCGCCGCGTTCGACCATCAGCCGAAGCAACTGTCGAAGGGTGAGTCTCGGTGCCTCCTGAGGTGCTGCCATGGGCTAAAGCATACCAGAGGGTCGAGTGATACGCCCTAAACGGTGCGACGCGCCCAAGGGCCTCGCCGCAACCAGTCCTGCCTCCGGTACTGTGAGCCGATGATCTTCGCGACGGACGTGGCCGTGAGAAAGGAGCCCTCGAAACCGAGACCGGGTGCCACCTGCTCGTTGCAGAGAAACACTCCCCGCACGGGGGTACGTGTGGGCAGCGCACATACGCCGAGCGCCCGTTGCGTCGGATACTCGTACACCGCCCCCATCGTATACGGTCCTCTCGTCCAAGGGTCACTGCACGGAAGTTCGGTATCCCCCCGGAGTGCTTGTGGAGGCAGGCCGTCGTGAGGGCTGTCGATCCAGATCGCGTGCTCGTCCAAGAAGGGAACGACGCCGCGGATCGCATTCAAGGCTTGCTCCCGCACGAACCGAAGCGGCGACGAACCGGTATCGATCAGATGCTCTTCGATCAATCGGTTGGCCGTGAGCAGGACTCGCTCTTCGTCGACATCACGACTTCGCACCAAGAACGCGTTCTCGGGGCTTGTCGCGCTGGTGCATAGCAGGGCGAGAGGTTCGAGGGCGTTTGGAATCCCCCGCTTATCGACGAGAATGTGCACCGAGCTGCGATATGCGCGAGAGCGGGGCTCGCCGACCCGCTCGAACATTGCCGCCATCGGCGCGCGCTCAGGAAGCAGTTGCGATAGTTCGCCAATCGGTGTGCCGTGCACGACGTGAGAACAGCCGATCTCTTCGCCGGTCCGAGCGAGTCGAGCGGTGTGACCGCGCCGGCCTTCGTGGCGAAGCGACTCTGCCCGGTCGCGAGGCCTGACATCGCTGCCCCAAGAACGAATGCGCTCGAACAGCGCCTCGCGGAACCAGGTCCAGCCACCCGTGAGCTCCGTTACCCCCGACAGAATGTGGCCGTGCAACCGTGCTCGGGTGGCATCCGAGTGCTGTGAAGGGAGCAAACCAGAGACGTGGTGAAGGGTCGCGTCGAATGCGGTGCGCAAGGGATGCCTCATTGCGAGTTGATTCCACGATGTCCAACCTTGCCCCTGCCGGTCGTAGCGTTGCGCCGTCGTGGCCAACGAGAACTGCTGGCGCTCTACGAAAGTCTCCGGTGGCCAAACCAGCTCGCGGCCCACCACCGCGTCGAGCTCGTCCCGGACCTCGTTTAGCGTTCGGGTGACGTCCGCGGCCTGGCGTCTCACGTTGGGAAGCTCGCGCGTCAGCTCCGCGAGCCACTTTTCGGCGTCGGGGTAGACGTTGATCCGATGCTCCGGAAGCAGCAACTGAAACACGCTGCTTCGATCCACCAGGCGTTGGCGAAAGTCCTGTCTGAGCGCGAGCTCATCCAGCGTGTTCTGAACCACGGGGCTTTGCGCGCCGGTGATCGTCAGCCCGCGGGACTCCACTTCGACGTCCGCGAGCGTATAGGAAGGATCGGGCACACCTTGGCCGAGCACGAGCACCCGGAGGCCTTCGCGCGCCAGCAGGGCTCCGCACACGAGTGGCTCGAGGTGCGTGCCCAGGACGACGACGTCGTAGAAGCTCGTCGGCACGGTCTACGCGTCTGGCACGGACAGCGATCGAGCGGGGTCCATGCCTGAGGTGTTCACGGTCAGTGGGTCTAGCGTGATGGCACCGATTGCGATCTGGTGAATCACGAGCGGCAAGAGCCGATGCTCCTGAATCTGGATTCGAGCGTGAAGAGTATCCGCCGTGTCGTTGGTGAGCACGGGGACTGCCGCTTGCGCGAGGATGGGTCCGGTGTCGACGCCCGCATCGACGATGTGCACCGTGCACCCGCTGATGCGCACGCCGCCATCGAGTGCGTCTTGCGGCCCGCTGTGCCCAGGGAACGAAGGGAGCAGGGCAGGGTGCACGTTGATGATCCGGCCAGGAAACCGGTCGAGCAATGGCGCGCCGAGCACGCGCATGAACCCGGCCAAAACGACCAGTTCGGGCTTCAGTGCCGCCACTTCGTCGGCAAGTGACTGGTTCCACGCGTCGCGGTCATCGCCCTTTCGTAGAGACACCGTTCGCGTTGGAATCCCTCGCTCCTCGGCGAACTCCAAAGCGGCGGCCTTTCTTCGATCCGAGACGACTCCCACGACGTTTGCGCCGCAGGTGCCCGCGTCGATCGCACTGCAGATCGCTCTCAAGTTGGAGCCGCGACCAGAAACGAGAACCACTACATCCATGAGGAGCTCTAAGCCGAGAAGGAAACACCTTCGCGGTCGGTGACCTCGCCCATGACGAAGGCGCGTTCGCCAATCGCGTTGAGCGCGTCGACCAGGCTCGATGTGCGTTCGGGGGCGACGACCATCGTGAAGCCGACTCCCATGTTGAACGTGCGCCGCATCTCAGCGTCCGCGACGCCGCCTCGCTCTTGGATGAGCGCGAAGAGAGGGCCGGGTATCCAGGAGCCCGGATCGATCGCAATGCCAAGACCTTCGGGGGTGACCCGAGGAAGGTTCTCCGGGAGACCGCCACCCGTAATGTGACACATGGCGTGCACGCCGTGCTCGACTGCGATTCGCGCCGCCTTCACGTAGATTCTCGTGGGACGGAGCAGCGCGTCACCGAGGGTTCCTCCCGCCTCAAACGCATCGTGGAGCGAGAGTGGCGCATCACCATCCAATAGGGCGCGCCTGGCCAACGAGAAGCCGTTCGAGTGCAGGCCCGAAGACGCGATTCCCACCACTTGATCGCCCAGCCGAGCCGCTTTCCCGTCGATGATGCTGTTGCGACTGACGACACCGACCGCGAATCCTGCCAAGTCGTATTCGCCTGAAGCGTAGAAGCCTGGCAGCTCCGCGGTTTCGCCTCCGAGAAGCGCACACTCCGCTTGGCGACACCCCTCGGCGATGCCTTTTACCACAGCCTCGCCTTGATCCACATCGAGCTTCGACGTTGCGAAGTAGTCGAGGAAGAACAACGGCCGTGCCCCCACCGTGATGATGTCGTTGACGCACATCGCGACGAGGTCGATGCCGATGGTGTCGTGGCGCCCGAGCTCGAAGGCCAGCTTGAGCTTGGTCCCGACGCCGTCGGTTCCGGAGACGAGCACCGGGTCCTCGATGTCGCTCGGCAGCGAACAGAGCCCGGCGAAGCCGCCGAGCGACCCGAGGACGTGCTCGGATCGAGTCGATTGCGCGAGCGGTTTGATCCGTTCGACGAGTTGCTCGCCGGCTGCGATGTCGACGCCGGCGTCGCGATAGGTCAGGCCCGCCATGCCGCGGAAGCTAGGCGATCGGTTGGGGCGGGTCAACGAGCGGTGCTCCGTTGACGGTCGCGGGGTCGTCGCGTAAACACGCGTGCATTCGGGGCGGGACGAACACATCGAAACTCTGTCTGCTCGGGCTGCTGCTGGCCGCCGCGGGCTGCCAGGGCGACTCGTCTCCGAGGCCCGATCGGGGTCTCCCTGAGCCCCTCCCCGAGCTGCCCGAGCGGGCCAAGCCCGACCGCGACAAGGCTCGGTTGGTGCGTATCGATGTGTACGGCGCCACAGCCGAGGATGCGGCCGGGGCTCGGGTGGTCCTTCTCTTCGAAGGCGCTCCGCTGTTTCAGCAGAAGCAGCTTCCGGCCGAGGGCATTCTGCCGGCACGAATTGCGATTGAGCTCGAAGATGTCGAGTGGGGCGACACCGTACCCATCTCCCAGTCCGTCGAGCGGGGTGGGCTGAAGCGCGTGCGGCTCGCCACCCCCAATCCCCGCGTCGTGCTGGACCTGCAACCGGGGGCAAGCGGGCGACTGTTTTATCTCACCGACCCGTATCGAATTGTCGTCGACGTTAGCGCGGTCAGTCGCTCGCGCAGGAAGCAAAGGCCGCTCGTCGTGCTGGACCCGGGGCACGGCGGTCGTGAGCCAGGCGCGGCCAACGACCAGCACGGGCTCGTCGAGTCTCAGGTCGCGCTCGATTTGGCCGAGCTCACCGCGAGTCGACTGAGCGCGATCATGCCTCGCGTGCGTGTCATGCTCACGCGGTCGACCGACGTTGATCTGTCGCTCGAAGAACGGTGCGCGCTCGCCAATGCGATGGAGGCGGATGCGTTCGTGTCGATCCACTTGAACGCGAGCCCGGAGCCCGTCCGAAAAGGCGGGGTGACGACTTTCGTCCTCGACACCACGAACAACCGCCAGGCGCTTCGACTCGCCGCACGAGAAAATGGAACGCGGGTAGCGGAGGTGACCGGAATCCAGAGCCTGCTTGCGAAACACCATCGGCGGACCCAAGCCGAAGGCTCGCTTACGCTCGCCGGAAAGATCCAGCGGCATACCCTGAAGCGCGGTCGATCGGTGCTCCCCAAGCTTCCCGATCGCGGTGTGCGGCGGGCCATGTTCTACGTCTTGGTGGGCGCCCGGATGCCCTCGGTGTTGGTGGAGGCCTCTTTTCTGACGTACGAGCCCGAGGCGCGCGCACTGACCCGTCACAATTATCGCCGGGCGCTCGCCGATGGCATTGCCTCTGGCATTGCTTCGTACCTGCTGGCTCGGTAGGCCGATAGGTTGCCCGGTCCAGGGCGGACGGTCATACTCGCTGACCGTTGTCGGATGGATCCAGTCCGGTCGTCGATCTAGGTGGGCTTGCACCTTCGCTCGGCAAGACCTGTAGCAGGTACCTCGGCGGATACCGCCGAGCGTTCGAGGATGCGGTGCGCCGTGGAGACCCGGGTGTCGTCACCGCACATGCGCACGCGCGCGCCCTCGACGGTCTGCTGAGCGCACTGTACTGCGCTGCGGACGCGGCCAGTCGAGCGCTCGGCCGGGAGCCCCGTGGGCGCGTAGCGCTCGTCGCGGTGGGCGGCTACGGCCGCTTGACGCTCGGCCTGAACAGCGACGTGGACGTCGTGTTCCTGTGCGACGACTCGGACGACCCCTTCGTCGGCGCGTTGGCCGAGGGTCTGCTCTATCCGTTGTGGGATCTCGGCGTAGACATCGGGCATGCTGTTCGAAGCGTCGACGAGATGCTGAGCCTTGCTCGCGAGGACATTCGCACCACCACCACGCTGATCGACTTGCGGCGCATCGCCGGCAGCGGCGCGCTGCTCGATGACCTCGAGCGCGGTGCGCGCGAGCACGTCTTCGAGCCATACCTCGTCGACTTCCTCGGTGCGCTCGAACAAGACACCGGGACGCGCCACCGTCGCTTCGGGGGCAGCCTCTATCTTCTCGAGCCCGATGTGAAGCAGGGCCGCGGCGGTTTGAGAGATATGGATGTGGCCGAATGGGCCGCACGGGCTCGCTGGGGAGCTCGCGATGAGCAGGACTACGTTCGAACCGGGGCGCTTTTAGCACGTGAGGTCCGGGAGCTCGAAGATGCCCGGGAGATGCTCTGGCGCGTCCGCAATCTTCTGCACTTGCGTGCCGGCCGCCAACAGGACCGGCTGACCTTTGGGGATCAGGAAGATATCGCGCAGGAGCTCGGTTTCGTGGACGGCGTGACCCTCGGCGTCGAGCAGTTCATGCAGGCCTACTACAGGCACGCGCGTATCGTGGCGCTCACTGCGGAGCGAATGCTAGACCGGGCACGCCCGCGCAATCGCACCCGCGCCACCACCTTCCGAAAGCTCGCACACGGAATCATTTTGGCGGATGGTGTCATCACGCTGGAGAATCCCCAGCGGCTAGACGGCGATCCAGCACTGGCATTTCGATTCTATCGTCAAGCGTTGCGCCATCAGAAGCGGCCCGATCACTCCTCGTTGGATGCCATTGCCCGGATTGCGCCCGACAAGCGGTGGCGGCTGCGGTTGCAGGACTCCGAGGAGGCGACGCAGCTCTTCTTGGGGCTGCTCAAGAACGTCGACGAGTCCCCATTCCGAAGCGGGTCGACGATCGCCGAGTTGCACGAGGTGGGGCTAGTCTCCGCCATGATTCCCGAGTTCGAGCCGCTCGTCGGCCGCGTTTACCACGACGTGTTTCACGTCTACACCGCCGACATTCACGCCATCAAGGCGCTCGAGCAGCTGCAGGCGCTTGCTCGAGGCGAGAGCCGGGGCCGCGCATTGTCCGCTCGCCTTGCGGCAGAGGCACCTAGGCGCCTTCCGTTATTCTTGGCGGTTCTGTTGCATTCACTCGGGCGGGCCCGGGGACGCAATCAAGAGGAAGCGGGCGCCCGTCTCGCGGAGAGCGTGACGCTCCGTCTTGGCCTCAGTGCGGTCGACGCGCAGCACGTCGCTTGGCTCGTTCGCGAGCAGAGGTCCCTCTACGTGTGGGCGACACAGCGTGACATTCATGATCCTCAGAGCCTGAACGAGGTCGTGAAGATGGTGGGAACCCCGGAGCGACTTCGCGACTTGTTTTTGTGCACCTTCACGATCATCTCGACCGTCAATCCAAAGGCTATGACATCGTGGAAGGCTCGTGCGCTCGAGGACCTCTACCTGGCGACCCTCGCCCAGCTCGAGTCGGGGAGCGCTCCGGCGCAGACCGAGAATCGCGTCCTGGAGGTGAAGCTGCAGGCCATCGTTGGCTTTGCGGGAGATGCCGGACAGGAAGATCTCCAGAGCTTCATCGACGAAATGCCGGAGCGGTATTTTCTCGCCAATCCAGTCGACGTCGTGCGTCGCCACGCGCGCATCTCACGCGACCGCGCAGAGGGTCTCGCGACGGTGCGAGTTGTCCCCGGTCCGAGTGAGGATGTCGAAGAAGTCGTCGTCGTATCGGCTGACCGGTCGGGCCTCCTTGCGGATCTCACCGCGGTGTTTGCTGCCCACGATCTCTCGATTCTCACGGCGCAGCTCTACACACGCCGGCGAAAGGCCGGAAACGAAGTGTTCGACGTGTTCTGGGTGAAGGTGGGCGACAACACCCCGATGCCGGCGCGCCTTGCTGCGGCGCTCCAAGAGGACGTCGATCAGCGGGCCACCAATCGTGTGTCGGCCCAGGACCTGATCGCGCGGCAGAGCACGCCACCCCCATGGTCCGTGCGTCCCGGTCCGGATGTTCCCACCCACATCAGCGTCGATAACAACGCGTCATCGCGATACACCATCGTCGACGTCTTCACGCGAGACCGCGTGGGCCTCCTGCATGAGATTGCGCGCACGCTTCATCAGCTGGATCTGACCATTGCCTTGTCCAAGGTGAACACGGAGGGGCAGAGCGTGGCGGACGTGTTCTACATCGCGGACGCCGACGGGAACAAGGTGCAAGACCCCGATCGCATGAAGCGTCTACAGCGGGTTCTCTACGATCGCATTCTCGCTCTGCACGCTCGCGCCGAGGAACCGTGAAGATCCTGGACGGTCCCTGTCTTCGGCGGCCAGTCCTCATCGTGCTTCTGGTGGCGCTCTTGGCTGGGTGCGGCTCCACGCAGAGCACTCCGGCTCGGCCTGAAACGGTTGAAGTCGTCAGTCGACCCGAGGCGAGCCCGGATGTGCTTCGCGGAGAGCGTCTGCTGGCCGAGGGCGACGTCGGTGAAGCCAAGCGGGTCTTCGAACAAGCGCTCGCCGACGACCCGAACGACCCGCGCGCGTGGCTCGATCTCGGACTGGTGCACGAGGCGACCGGCGACTTCGCGTCCGCTGAGAAGGCCTATCGCCGTGCCACCGAGATCGACGGCAACTTTGCGGAGGCCTTCAACAACCTCGGTGTGCTCTTGCGTGAGGGCGGCAAGCTCGTCGAAGCGACGACGATGCTCGAGCGCGCCGTCGCGTTGGACCCGGAGCTCTCTGCCGCCCGCTTCAACCTGGGTCTTGCATACGAAGAGCAGGGAAAGTTCGCCGAGGCAGAGCGCGAATATCTCGCGACGATCGATCGGCTCCCCAAGGATCCCGTTCCCCGGATCAACCTCGCTATGATGCTTCTCAACATGGGACGGCCCGAGGACGCCGGCGCGCAGTTACGCGCCGCTCGTCCGATGGTACGGGGCGACGTTTTGCTGGCCATTGCGGTCGGCGAGGGTTTCCGGCGGTCGGGTTTGCCAGAGGAAGCAGTCCCGGTGTTGCGCACGGCGTTGAGGCAAGCGCCGGATCCGCCGCCCACTGAGCTTCTCGCTGAGCTTGCGCTGGCCTACTACGCCACCGGAGATCTCGACGCCGCGGAGGCGACGATGCGTCGCGCCGTCGGGCAAGACGAGCTCGACCCGGCGCTTCAGTATGCGTACGGCTCGATCCTCGCGAAACAAGGCCAGATCGGCAAGGCACGGGCACACCTGAGGCGCGCCGCAAAGCTCGACCCTGACGGGCCGTACGCAGATCGCGCACGCGCACGGCTCGAGGCGCTCACCAACTAGCCGGCTGAAAGTTCAAGCCGACGAGGAACAGTTCGTAGCTCTCGTCCCGGGTGGCTTTGGGACGCATGACCCGCACTTTGCCGAACACCTCGCGAACCGCGTCGCGAGCCTCTTCGAATTCGGCGCCCTGGAAGATCTTCGCCACGAAGGTGCCACCCGGTTTGAGCACCGTCTTCGTCAACTCCAGAGCGCGCATGACGAGCTCGTAACTCCGGTACTGGTCGGCGAAGCGCTGCCCGCTCGTCTTCGGCGCCATGTCGCTGATCACGAGGTCGAACGGCCCGTCCAATGTCTCGGGATCGACTTGGAACGCGTCGAGCGTGAGAATTTCAGCCTGGGGTGGCAGCGCAACCTTGGGATCATTGAGATCGATCCCCAGCACGCGGCCGCTAGGCCCGACACGCTCCGCTGCGTACAGCGTCCAGGAACCCGGGCTCGCCCCGAGATCGAGAACGCGCTGGCCCTTCTTGAACAGACCAACGCGTTTGTCGATTTCCTCGAGCTTGTAGACCGAGCGAGCAGGGTAGCCTTCGCGCCGCGCTCGGCGTCCGAGGTGATCCTGCTGGCGGCGAGGGGGCAGTTAGCCCTCTTCGGTGGCTTCCGGCGCGGCTTCTTCTTTGGCCGGAGGCTCAGGAAGAGGCACGCTCGCCTTCTTGATGGAGCCCTTCACCGTGACGAAGCCGTTGCGCGAGCCCGGAACGCCACCGTCGACGAGGACGATGTTCTCGTCGGCTAGCACCCTGACGATGCGAAGGTTCAAGATGGTGGACTTCTTGTTGCCGTGCTGGCCCGGCATCTTTTGACCGCGAACGGTGCGGCCAGGAGTCGTGGCCATGCCGATCGAGCCGCCGCCACGCTTGGCCTCGTGCGTGCCGTGACCGACCGTGCCGGCGCCGGCGAAGTTGTGACGCTTCATGACGCCGGTAAAACCGCGACCCTTGCTCGTGCCGGACACGTCCACAAACTGTCCGTCCTTGAAGATGTCAGCCGCGCCGAGAGTCTGACCAACCTCGAAGCGCTCGAGGAGCGATTCGTCGATGCGGAATTCCCGAACGACTCGCTGCGCCTCCACGCTGGCCTTCTTGAAGATGCCGGCCTCGGGCTTGCTCACGAGCTTCTCGCGGCGGCTGCCAAAGCCGAGCTGAAGGGCGGCGTAGCCGTCTTTGTCTGGAGTGCGCTTGCCCACCACGACGCAGGGCCCTGCCTTGATTGCAGTGACGCGTCGCACCTCCCCGTCGTCGAGGAAGATTTGGGTATTGCCAAGCTTGGTGCCGATGAGGCCGGGATTCGTATTCACAGGTCTTCTCCCCGGGAAAAGGGCCGCAAAGATAGTGATGGGGGAGGGCGAGTCAAGGCGGATGCGGTCTCCGGCTCAAATGCCCGATTACTCTTGGATTCCGAAGATTCGAAGCGCGTTTTCATAGGTGGTCCGGGCGAGGGCCTCCGGATCGACTCCACGGAGCTCGGCGATCCGCTTGGCCGTATAGGCTACGTACGCGGGTTCATTGCGTTTTCCTCGCCTAGGGATCGGGGCCAGATAAGGGGCGTCCGTCTCGACCAGAATGGCGTCTGCGGGCTGCTTGAGGGCGGCCTCCTGAACCGCCACCGCCTTCTTGAAGGTGACGATCCCGCTGAAGGACGAGACGAAACCCAGATCGAGCGACGCAGAGGCGAAGGGCGCGTCCTCGCTGAAGCAATGGATGATGCCGCCCACATCCCTGGCCTGCTCTTCCCGAAGGATCCGGAGCGTCTCCTTTGGTGCTGAGCGCGTGTGGATGACGAGGGGCTTCCGCAGCTCCTTGGCGATCGCGATCTGCCTTCGGAATGCCTCTTCCTGGGCGGCGTGGGGAGAGTGGTCGTAGTGGAAGTCGAGGCCTGTCTCTCCGATAGCGACTACGGACGGGTCGGCGCCCGCGTCGCGAATCGCGTCGCAGAGCGCATCATCGAGGTGTTTGGCGTCGTGCGGGTGAACCCCCACGGTAGCCGAGATTCGATCCGGGTGCTCTCGTGCGATCTCGACGGCTGTCATCACCGACGCAACGTCGTTCGCGCAGCCGATCGTGGTGATGCGCCGGACTCCAGCTTCGTCCGCGCGATCGAGCACAGCGTCGAGCTCTCCGAGAAGGCGGGGGTCGTCCAAGTGGCAGTGGGTGTCGAAGAGCATCACTTGCTTTCGCTATTGAGATTGCTTCGCTTGGCCCATCGAAGCAAGCAAGGCCTTCGCCTCTGCGCTTTTTGGCGCGAGCTGCTCGAGCGCGGTTTCGTAGACGGCGCGTTCGGCTTTTCGGCTCTTTCGATACGCACGCGCCAGGTCGGGCACCAGCGAGGTGAGCTCGAGCTCGCCGACGAGCTGCACCGCGTACTGCCGGGCTTCGATGCGCCAGCTTCCAACGAGCTTCCGAATCACTTCGATGCCTGCCGGGTCGCCAAGGCGGAAGAGCGCTCGTGCTGCGGCGGCGCGTAGAATCGGAGAGCGCCAGCGATGCTTCGCCAAGTGAATGAGTGCATCCAACGAGTCGTGGTCTTCCAAATCGCCGAGCCCAATCGCGGCGGGGAAGGCCCGGTCCGGCCGGCTTAGGCCGGTGCGCAGCATGGCGGCGCCCCTCCTGTCGCCCAACGCTGCGAGACCGGTTGCCGCCACGAACCGTACTGCGTCTGACGGGTCGTCGAGCAAGCCAGCAATTGCATCCGCATTGCCGGTCGCGCCGAGCTCTCCCAGGCATTGCACGGCGAGCACGCGGACTTCTTCATCTTCGTCTCTCAGGGCGGCAGCGATCCGGTCGCCATGACCTGAACCCAAGTAGGACAACGTCCAAATCGCCGAGAAGCGCATCTCCGGGCGGGCATCGTCGAGGAGGGCCGCGACCGCATCGGCTCCTTCTTCGGGAGCCACGCGGCCGACGGCCAGCACGGCGGCTTGTCGGGCACCCATGTGTCCGTCTTCGAAGGCCTCCAGCAAGGTGCCCAGTCCCTCGATTGCGCCGAGTGTGCCGAGCGACTCGTACGCCGCCTCCCGGACCGCCCCGACGTCGTCCTTCGCCAGCACCAAGAGGCCCTGCACCGCTTCATCTCTTCGTTCAGGAGGGGGCTCGCCAAGCCGCGCGGCCGCGGCACCGCGAAAGCGTGGTTGTTGGGCTCGCACGTCGCGCAACGCCGCCTCGAACGTCGGAGCGAGCGGCGGGATCACTTCGCGGACGAGCCCGGCTCAACGTCTTTGTCGACGCCGAGGATGCTGAGACCATTGTCGTCGCTGGCGGCGAGCACCATGCCTTGCGACTCTAGTCCCATGAGCGTGCGGGGCTTCAAGTTGGCGACGATCACGACGCGCCGGCCGATCAAGTCCTCAGGCGAATAGTGCTCGGAGATCCCCGCGACGATCTGGCGCGGTTCCGCTTCGCCAGCGTCGACGATCAGTCTGAGGAGCTTCTTGCTCTTTGCGACCTTCTCCGCCTCTTTGACCACGGCCACGCGAAGGTCGACCTTGGTGAAGTCATCGAACTCGATGAAGTCGTCTTTGCCTTCTTCGGGATCTGTCATGGCAGGCGCTTTCTTCTTTTCAGTGGGAGCCACTTCGACTCCGAGTCGCTCCAGAACCGAGCGTTCCTGACTTTCATCAAACCTCGGGAAGAGTGGGGTGGCGGTCTGTGTTTGGGTGCCAGGTCGCAGTCCGCCCCAAACGCTCGGCCAGAGATCCACCTGCTCCGTTGGCAGCAGCGGAGGCATGCCGATCTGCTCGCGAAGCTCGTTGCACTTCTCGGGCATCACCGGGAACAACATGATCGACAGCCAACGCAGCGTTTCGAGCACCGTGTAACAGACCTGCTCCAGCCGCGTTTTGTCGTCTTGTTTGGCGAGCTTCCAGGGCTCGGTCGAGTCGACGTACTTGTTTGCTGCCGAAACGAGCTCCCAGACGGAGTCGAGGGCGCGGTGGAAGGCGAGCGCTTCGATGTGCTTCGCGGCCTGTTCTGAAGCCGATCTCGCCTTGGCAATCAGCTGCTGGTCGATCTCGTCGAGGGCATCGAGGTCCACCTTCGGCACGCGGCCGTCGAGGTTCTTTTTGAGGATGCTCGCGACGATCCGGTTCATCAGATTACCGAGTCCGTTGGCAAGCTCGCCGTTGTATCGGTTGAGCAGGTTGCGATGGCTGAAGTCGCCGTCTTGGCCAAAGCCGACCTCGCGCATGAAGTAGTAGCGCAGCACATCTGCACCGAACGCCTCGACCAGCGGGCCCGGCGGAAGGAAGTTGCCGAGCGACTTGGACATCTTCTCGCCGTTCACGGTGAGCCATCCGTGCGCCCAAATCTGCGTCGGAAGCCGGATCGCTGCGCTCATCAAGAACGCGGGCCAGTAGATCGCGTGAAAGCGAAGAATGTCCTTTCCAACGATGTGCGTGATGGTCTCAGAGGACTGCCAGAACTCATCGTAGAGCGGGGCTTCGCCTTCCTTGGCTGGGCCGCCGAGCCCACTCACGTAGTTCATGAGAGCGTCGAGCCACACGTAGACCACGTGCTCGGGGTCGTCGGGAACCGGGACACCCCAGCGGAAGCTCGTCCGCGAGATCGACAGATCGCGCAGCCCCTCTTTGACGAACGACTTCACCTCGTTGAGGCGCGCTTCGGGCTGCACGAAATCCGGATGCGCCTCGTAGAGGTCGAGGAGCGGCTGCGCGTACTTGCTCAGGCGAAAGAAGTAGCTTCGCTCCTTGATGCGCTCGACCGGCTTCTGGTGAATCGGGCAGAGGTTGCCCTCGAGCAGCTCCTTCTCCGTCTTGAACGACTCGCACCCGACGCAGTACCAATCCTCGTAATCGTCGAGATAGATGTCGCCCTTGGCCTGCATGAGCTTCCAGAGCGCTTGAACGTTTTCGCGATGCTGGGCAGAGGTCGTCCGGATGAAGCCGTCGTGGGCGCAGCCCAGCTCTTCCCAGGCCAGGCGGAATGGGGCTGCCATCCTGTCGACGAAGTCCTGCGGGGCGAGGCCCTCTTCCTTCGCGCGGCGCTCGATCTTCAATCCATGCTCATCGAGCCCCGTCAGGAAGTACGCGGGTCGCCCGCGAAGGCGTGCATATCGAGACACCACATCCGCGGCCACGGTGGAATATGCATGACCGATATGGGGCCGATCGTTGACGTAGTAGATCGGCGTGGTGACATATGAGGGGCGAGCCATTGCGCGCCCGAGACTAGCCAAAATCGGCCGGGACGCCACCTAGACCGGCTCGTGCTTGACCTGATCGGCCCTCGCGGCCCCAAAGCGCCGATCCGCCCACCGCTCATCCTCGAATATGCTGTGCATGTCCTTCGTCTTCTCGGCGGCCGCCTCGACGCTCTGGAGCCGCGATCATCCAATCACGTCAAGCACGAGTCGGTCTAGCGGAGATTCCGCAGACCAAAGAGCAGCGAGTCCAGCGCAACCTGTCGGTTTGCGTTCTGTTGCATGGAGCGCACGCATTCGTGAATCAGCGAGACCCGAGCCGCGGCCGCGCTCGCAGAGATGGAGGCCCCGCGCGCTTGGAGCTCCTCTCCCCGAGTCGAGAAACCGAGCTCCTCGGCAGGAAGACCAAGCGAGCTCACCGCGAGATCCCGGTAAAAGGTTTGGAGCGTGAGCAGCGCGAGATCGAGATCGTCCCGCC
>Ga0316193_10001674_pt1 | contig 15154 bp, 16 predicted proteins | sample MerIslsedime2_MG_FD_207735 | JGI IMG/M metagenome (GOLD analysis project Ga0316193, IMG submission 207735) | Coastal sediment microbial communities from Maine, United States - Merrow Island sediment 2 | ecosystem: Environmental > Aquatic > Marine > Coastal > Sediment | place: USA: Maine...
GGATGAGTCCGAAGTGCATGAAGCCTGACGTGACCAGGCGGTACCACTCGTCGGGTTCGGTGATGAACACACCGTCTGCGCTCTGCCAGAAGATCTGCTGAGCGAGGACGTCGCGGCTCAAACCGAACCGGAGGTGAGCGTCGGTGACGCTGCCGGTGAGTGCACCGGGGTCTCGTGTCAGCACCAGCACGGCGATGAAGATCACGGCGTTCATCGCGATCAATGTCATCGTCACCAGAAGTGGCTGGCGCGCCGACCAGAACTTGGCTCGCGTCTTCACGTCCGGACGGCTGGCCTTCGCGCAGGACAGGCAATGACTGCCGACGCTCGCTTGCACGAGACACGACTCACACGCCGGGTTCCCGCATCGCGTGCACCGACGGCCGGCTGGGCGATCGGGGTGGCGGTAGCAGGTGGTGGTCGAGCCGGGTGGGGGCGGAGTCGGCAGGGAGCCAGGCGGTCGGGTCGGGCCCGCACTCGGACCAGCACCGAACGTCGGCGGACCGGGGGCGCCCGACGAGCCGGGTGGGGGCGGCGGCGGCAACGGCACGTCTTCAGGGTACCGATCCGACGATCGATGGGGCAGTCGAGTGGAGCATCAGACGGCCAGGGGTCAGTAGCTGGTCGAGGTGCTCAGCTCGCCTGCGTCACCGGCGGCGCCGAGCAGGTTGCCTTGGACGTAGTCGCATCCGGCCGCCCGGAGTCGGTTGAGCTGCTCGACGGTCGCGACCCGCTCGGCGACCACCCGCATGTCGAGGGCGTGAGCCAGCAGCACCACCGCGCGAACGAGGCGGTCGTCGCTGTCGGACGAACCGGTCGGGAGGCCGAGTGTGCCGTCCAGCTTCAACAGGTCTGCGCCGACATCGGTGAGGACCGACAGTGCGTTCGCCCCGGTGCCGAAGTTGTCGACGGCGATGCGCACCCCCAGCCGGCGCAGCGCCCGAACCGACCGATCGACGTTGACGTTGCGGCCGAGCAAGGCCGTCTCCCGCGCTTCCAACACCAGTTGTCGTGGCTGCAGTCCATGCGTGCGCAGCATCGACATCACCAGGTTCACGAACGACGCGCTGGCGAGCTGGACTCGTGACACGTTGACATGAACCGCGAAGGAGTCGTCGACCCGGCCCTGCTCGATCCACACACGGAGTTCGACCAGCGCCATTTCGAGGACGAACTCGCCGAGCTCTCCGATCGAGCCGGCTTCCTCCGCGATCGACACGAATTCGATCGGCTCGATCCGACCGCGCACCGGGTGGTGCCAGCGCACGAGCGCCTCGGCCCCGACGGCCTGTTGCGTGACCGCGGAGAACAACGGTTGGAATTCGATCCGCACTGCCTTCTCTGCGATCGCTCGGGCGAGCTCCGCGCCGAGTTCAGTTCGTTCCCGGGCGGCGGAGTGCATCTCAGAGGTGAAGAGCACGCAGCGTCCACGACCGGCCATCTTGGCCTCGTACATCGCAGTGTCCGCGTTGCTGATCAGTGCCGACGCTCCTGCCTGCTGTTCAGAGTCGAGGATCGCTGCATCGGTGAGGGCGACGCCGATACTCACGGAGAAGTGGAGATCGAGCTGCCTGAGCCGGAGGCGACCGGTCAGCGCTCGGCGGACGCGCTCGGCCAGTTCGAGTGCATCGTCCGCATCGGTGATGCCAGCACACACTACGAGGAACTCATCGCCCCCGATTCGAGCCACGCGGTCCTGCGGACGGACGGTGTCAGCGAGCCGCTGCGACGCAGACACGAGGAGGCGGTCACCGATCGGATGCCCGAGCGCGTCGTTGACGTGCTTGAGTCGGTCGAAGTCGACGAAGATCGCCGCGACATGGCCGGGTCGTCCGCGCTGATCCACGATCCAGTTCGCAAGGGTGGCAACGATCTGTCGCCGGTTGGCGAGCCCCGTCAGCGGATCGTGGGTCGCCCGGTGTCGGAGCATGGCGAGGTTCGCTCGTGCCGAGGTGACGTCGTGGGCGGTCAGGCCGATGAACCCGCCGCTCGGCAGGTGCTGATCATGACGGACCGCCAGAGTGGCCCGGAACACGAGCTGCTCCCCGGTCGGGGCGATGTGGTCGATGTCGCCGTTCCAGGTTCCGTCGGTGGACCCGTTCACCAGGTGGCGCGGGGCATGGTCGAGGAGCGAGTGGAGCATGGCGTGGCTCATCGAACCGGCGGTCAGGGCGGACTCGGTCGGAGCGCCGAGCAGCTCGAGGGCCGACTCGTTTGCTGCGTGAACGTCGCCGTTCAGGCCCATCATCACCACTGCGGTCCTGTCGGCGTCGAGGAGCTCACGGAGAGCGATCGGGAGCGTCAACGGCGCGAGGGGGGTGCCCGCCTCGTTGTCACGTTCGTCACCGGGCACTCCGACTCCTCATCGTCGACGTCGAGTGCTCGGACATCAACGCGCGGCGGTGCCGGTCAGGTCGGTTGACCCGACCGACGCGACGGCGATGGCATCCAAGAACTCGTTGGCAAGTGTTCCATCGGCAAGTCCGAGCGGCTTGTTGAGCGCGTACGCGGTGAGCCGGTACAGGTGGGGGTCGTCGCCGGGAGGTGGGCACGGCCCGCCGTACCCCACGTCGCCGAAGTAGTTCAGTCCCTGGACAGCGCCGGGCGGTACGTCGGCTTCGACGAGGGCGATCTCGGCCGGGTCGAGTCCGGCGATCACCCAATGGACGAACGGCTGGCCCTCGCTGACCGCCGAGTCATCGACCATCGTCAGGGCAATCTCGACGGTGCCGGCCGGGACGGCACCCCAACTCAGGGCGGGAGCGATGTTCAGTCCGTCGCATGTGTGCCGCTGGTCGATCACCTCGCCGTTCTGCCACGGTGCGGTGAGCGTGAACGTCTCCGCTCCTCCGTTCTGTGAGGCGGCGGGCACGAGACTTGCCCGGGGTGGCGCCTCGCCGTCGACGATCGCGAAGCTGTCGGTCACCTCGGTGGTCGGGATCGTCGTGGCGGGGTAGTCGGCGGGGTCGTAGGGCTGCAGCTCCTTGCCGTCGCCGGTGTCGCACGCGGTCAACGAGAGGGTGACGAGGCTGGCAGCGGCGGCGAACACGGCAGACATCGAGCGCTTCACTCGGCGGAGCGTAGGCGGTCGAGGTGCGATGAGGGCAGCGTCGGGCACGTGACCGATGCGGCCGGTAGCCTCGCCGTCGTGACCGAGCGCCTGACCATGTTGACCGTTCACGCCCATCCCGACGATGAGGCTTCCAAGGGCGCTCCGACCTTGGCTCGGTATCACGAGGAGGGCGTGCGAACAGTCCTGGTGTGTTGTACCGGCGGCGAAGAGGGCGATCTCCAGAATCCGTCACTCCGGGAAGAAGGACAGTCCTTCCACGGGCTGACCCCCGAACAAGAGCGGGCGCTCGTGGCATCGATGCGCTCCGACGAACTCGCGGCGTCGGCGTCAATCATCGGATTCGACGTCGTCGAGATGCTCGGTTACCGCGATTCCGGCATGGCTGACACCGAGCCGAACCACCATCCGGACTGCTTCCACCAGGCTGACATCGATGAAGCGGCGGGGCGCCTCGTGGCGATCATCCGCCGTGAGCGCCCGCAGGTGATCATCACCTACGGCGACGACCAAGCGGGCTATCCGCATCCCGATCATCTGCGGGTACACGACATCTCCGTGCTTGCCTTCGAACGGGCTGGCGACCCGGACTGGTACCCGGCGCTGGGCGAGCCGTACGCCCCCTCGAAGCTCTACTACTCGGTGTGGTCGAAGGCTCGAATACTGGCGCTGCACGAGATGATCATGCGGTTGACGGGGGAGTCGCCGTTCGAGCAGAGCTGGCTCGATCGACCCGGCCAGGACCATCGGATCACCACCAAGATCGACATCACCGGCTACATGTACGCACGAACCGGTTCGCTGCGGGCGCACGCCACCCAGGTCGATCCAAATGCGCCGTGGTGGTTCGGGGTGGACGACGACCAGATGACCGAGGCGTATCCGTGGGAGGATTGGATCCTCGCCCGGTCGCTCGTTGGGTCGATTCCTGCCGGCGACGGCGAACGGGACCTCTTCGCCGGTGTGCGCGAGCGGGTGGCCCCATGAGCGTTCAGTATCGCGTGGTCGTGGCGAAGAAGGATGAGCGTGTCGACGGCCCCGACGACGCCGACGTGGTGATCACGGTGCCGCTGGTGGACGCTGCCGCCGACGGATTCGACCCGACTGTCGCCTACATGCGTGGCGTGTTGAAAGCGTCGGGTCACACCGGCGTGGTCTTGGACGAGCTCAAGTCCGGTGCTGCCTCGGACGCCATCGGCCGGCTGGTCAGCCAGCCGTAGTGCGCATGGCATCGCGCAGCGAGCGATAGCCGATCAGCGTCGCGCCGCTCGCGTCGATGCGTTCGCGGAGCGTATCGCTCGTGACGAGCGCGAGATCATCGATCCAACCCTGGGTCGAGTCGCCCAACGCTCGGACCTCGGGGCTGTCGATCGCGGGTTGGACGTGGATCTCTGTGACCCCGGGCTCCAGCGTGTCGATGGCGGCGTAGACGCGGTCGGCGCTGCCCGCTCGCCAGTCGTGGTCGAAGTGGTCGGGGAAGACCACATCCTCTTCTTCGGCGAGCCGACGGAACGGGAACCCGGCTTGGTCGGCGGACACGGTTGACGGGAGGCGGATCGGGAGAGCGAACTCGACCGCGAGTTCCAGATACACGTCGAAGAACTCCGGACGCAGCGTGATGGCAGTGAGATGCGGAGCGAGGTGGGTCACGTCGATCCCCCATGCGATCGCTCGCTCGATCTGGGCGCGCAACTCGCGCAAGACCTCAGCATGGTCGGCGTGTTCCCACAGGTCCGCGAGCGTTCGAGGGAACCCGCCTTCTCCGGACTGCAACGAGGGAGCATGAGTGATCGGGCCCCACCGATAGCTGCTGTGTTCGGCGTTGAGCGTCAGGTGAACCCCGATGTCGTCGGTCGGCAACGCCATCCGGGCGGCGTGGCCGGCCCAGGGCGCTGGCACCATCAGCGACGCACACGTGGCCACCCCGGCGCGAATGGCCTCGAACACACCCACGTTCGCGGCGTGACACGAGCCGAGGTCGTCGCAGGACAGAATCACCAGTCGGTCACCAGAGGAGTACCCGAGCCGCTCTGCGAGTGTGGTCACCACCGCGGCGACGCTACCGGACGCCGGTCGGCATCAGGGCGAGCAGGCTGCCCACATCCCGAGATCGTCGGCCTCCGCAGCGCGAGCGGCGGCGGCGAACTCCATGGCGTAGGTGGAGTTCGGTTCGATCGTCAGCGGTTGGGCGAAGCCCTGGCGGACGACCTCTCGGTTGACGAACGTGGCGGTGTCGGTGGCACCGTCGACGAGGTGCACGTAACCGAGCAGGCGGCCGTAATCGTCGCGACCGACGACGTCGCGCTCGATGCGGACCGCTGTTCCGACTGGGAGCAGCTGCGTGGTGAACGCACTTGCCTCCGGTCCGAAGCACTCGACGGGGGAGTTCGGCTTCTTGGTTTCCGGTGTGTCGATCCCGATGAGACGGACGCGCTCGTCGCGACCGCCGATGCGGACGTCGATGGTGTCTCCGTCGACGACGTGGGTGACGGTCGCGAGGCCGTCGGTCGACCGGTCCGGATGGGCGCACGACGCGCCGAAGGCGATGAGCAGCACCAGCAGGGTGGACGGTCCGGTCCGCACCGCGCCGTTCTACCGGCCCGCCGATCCGACGGTCCATCCAACCCGTTTGCGTGACGTTCCCGGCGGGTCGGTCCGCCGGAAGTGCAACACAAACGGGATCCCAGCGGCCGATGGCACCGCGCGCCGGTCAGAGCCGTTCGATGATGGTGCCGGTGCCCAGACCGCCGCCGCAGCACATCGAGATGAGGGCGTAGCGGCCGCCGGTGCGCTCGAGTTCCCACAGGGCCTTGGTCATCAGGAAGGCGCCGGTGCCGCCGAGTGGGTGGCCGAGAGCGATGGCGCCGCCATTCGGGTTGGTCTTGGCGAGGTCGGCGCCGACCTCCTTGGCCCAAGCCAGCACGACCGATGCGAACGCCTCGTTGATCTCGAACACGTCGATGTCGTCGATCGACAGTCCGGTGCGCCCCAGGAGATGCTGAGTGGCATCGATCGGGCCGGTGAGCATCAGCACGGGATCGGTGCCGACGAGGCAGGTGTCGATGATTCGCGCCTTCGGGGTGATGCCGAGTTCGCCGGCTTTCGCCTCGTTCATCACCAAGACGGCTGCGGCGCCGTCGGAGATCTGTGAGGCGTTGCCCGCAGTGTGGACACCGTTCTCCCGGGCGACCGGCTTGAGGGTGGCGAGCTTCTCGAGTGTCGTCTCACGAAGGCCCTCGTCGCGGGCGACGGTATGAGTGGTCCCGGTCGGCTTGCCCTCATCGTCGACATCGGGTGCTTCGACGGTGACGTACTGGCCGGCGAAGCGATCTTCGGCCCACGCCCGCGCAGCACGCTGCTGGGAAGCGAAGCCGAAGGCGTCGGTGTCGTCGCGGGTGATGCCCCATTTGTCGGCGATCCGCTCGGCCCCCTCGAACTGCGAGGTCATCTCGTACTGCTCGAAGTAGGTCTTCGGGATCGGGACGCCGAGCCCGAGCGCCTTGTTGCCCGAAGCACCGATCGGTACCCGGCTCATCGCCTCGACGCCACAGGCGAGGGCGACGTCGACGACGCCGGCACCGACCAGCGACGAGGCAAGGTTGGTGGCCTGTTGGCTCGATCCGCACTGCGTGTCGACCGTTGTCGCGGCAACCGACATCGGCAGCCCCGCGGACAGCCACGCCGTGCGGGCGATGTTGAACGCCTGCTCGCCGACCTGGCTGACGCAGCCGCCGACGACCTGCCCGACCTCGTTCGGGTCGATGCCCGAACGATCGATGGCGGCGCGCTGCACGGTGGCGAGCACCTCTGCGGGGTGCATGGTGGACAGGCCGCCGCCGCGCTTCCCGATGGGGGTGCGGACGGCATCGACGATCACGACATCTGAGGTGCTCATGGGCGCGACTGTAGATCGCGCTTCGTGTCGTCCTTCAGCCCAGCAACCCGTCGAGCGATGAGGCTCCGGTCGATGCCGGGCGGCGGGTCCGGCGGATCAGGTCTCCTGGACCCAGTCGTCGATGAGGCGCCGGGCGACGGACATGCCGGGCGGGATGGTGGGCAGGTCGTCTCGACGATGCCAGTTCGCGTCGGCGATCTCGGTCTCATCGAGCACCAACTCCCCGTCGAGGTACTCCGCCCGGAAGCCGATCATGAGGCTGTGCGGGAACGGCCACGGTTGGCTCGCCCGATAGCTGACGTTGCCGACCCGGACGCCGACCTCTTCGGCCACTTCGCGGACGACCGCGCCTTCGAGGTCTTCGCCGGGCTCGACGAATCCAGCGAGACACGAGTACATCGGCATCGGGAAGTTGACGCCCCGCGCGAGCAGCGCCTCCTGGTCGGGTCCGGGCTCACCTCGGGTGACCAGCACGATCATCGCCGGAGCGAGACGGGGGTAGGCGATGAGTCCGCAGGCCGGGCACTTCATCCCGCGTTCGCCCGTCGATGGCTCGGTCGGTGTCGCGCATCTGCCACAGAATCGGTGCGTTCTGGCCCACTCGACGATCTGCACTGCTCGACCGGCAGCCATCCACTCGCTCTGAGCTGCGCGACCGAAGTAGCTGTACAGATCGAGCGCCGAACCGTATGACGGATCCTCCGCATCGGCGGGCACGTCGACCGCCCACCAGGCGTCACCCTCGACCACGCCGACGACGTGACGGCCCCACGAATCATCGGCGAGTTCGGAGTCGACGAACACCGATGTTCCGATCACGTGGATGTACCGATGGCCACCGACGTGCTCGGCCGGTTCCACGTTCAGCGCGGCGTAGAGATCGGATGAGTTGGGCCGGGGAGCGATCGGTTCCATCGCCTGCATGCGTAGCACGCCGTCGGCCGACGATCTCGTACGGTGGGCCCATGGCCTCGGATCTCCATCCCGACCTCGTCGTCCTCGCCCCGCTGCTCGGCACTTGGGAAGGATCAGGGACCGGGGAGTACCCGACGATCGACGACTTCGCCTATGCCGAGACCATCACGTTCGGTCATGTCGGCAAGCCGTTCCTGACCTACACGCAGCGGACGAAGCACCCGGGCACCGGACTGCCGATGCATGCCGAGACCGGATACCTGCGTGTCCCAGCGCCCGGCAGCATCGAGATCGTGATGGCGCAGCCGACCGGCATCGCCGAGATCTACGAAGGCGCAGTCGTCGGCGGTGACGGACCGCTGGTGATCGACGTGCGCTCCTCCTCGATCGTGGCGACGTCGACCGCCAAGGAGGTCACGATCACCGAGCGAACGATCTCGGTGTCAGGCGACGACCTGAACTACACGTTCCGCATGGGCGCCGTCGGCCACCCACTCCAGCACCACCTCACGGCCAGCCTCCGTCGCGCGCGGTGACGGTGGTGTCAGGCACCATCGTCACTGCGGGGAGAGTTTGGTGGCGAACCAGTCGAGGATGATCTCGCCGCGTTGAACTCGGTGGACCGGCGAACCGGAGCGCGACAGCTCGTGGTTCTCGCCCGGGAATCGATAGAAGTCGACCTCTTTGTCCAGGAGGCGCAATGCCACCCAGAGTTCCTCGGCCTGGCCGACCGGGCAACGCCAGTCCTCTTCGGCATGGATGATCAGCATCGGCGTGTCGATGCCGCGCACCGCTCGAATGGGGGAGAGCCGCTCGTACTCCTCGGGTGCCTCGATGTGCGACACACCGTGCTCGGAGATGAAGGCCGTCGAGATGTCCGATGACCATTCCTCCGACGTGAGGTTGTTCACGGCGCGTTCCGAGCAGATCGCTCGGAACCGGTCGCCGTGGTATGCCGCCAGCCAGGTCGCCATGAACCCGCCGTACGAACCGCCGAGCATCCCGACTCGATCGGGATCGCAGAACTCGTAGCGGTCGAGCGCGGTGTCGATGATCGCCAGCACGTCGTCGACGTCGACGCTGCCCCATCCAGGCCCCGGCGCGACCGGGTGGTGTGGCCCGATGATGGCCTGGCCCCATTCGGTGTGGCGACCGCTGCCACCGCGAGGGTTGCCGAGCACCACGACGAATCCCGCGGCCGCCTGCATCTGGAACTCGTCGAAGAAGTGCTCGCCGTACTGGGTGTGCGGCCCGCCGTGAACGTTGAGCAGCACCGGGTATCGCTTGGATTCGTCGAAGTCGGCGGGCCGCATGATCCAGGCATCGACTTCGTCAGTGCCGTCGGTGGTGCGAGCGGCGAACTTCTCCCAGCCCAGCAGACGGCCGGAGAGAGCGTCGCCGACGTGGGTCCGCTGTTCGTCACCGATGAACAGTTCGGCGGGCTGGTCGACGGTCGACCGTGCCGTGGCCATCGTCCCCGCCGCGGCGTCGAACGAGGTCACCGTCACGGGGCCATCGGTGAGTCTCGCCGGGATGAACGTCCCGTCGGCTGGCAACCGATACAGATGGCTGTCGCCGCGGTCTTGAGCGACGGCGAGCACGTGGGTGTCCGACTCCCACACCGGTGCCGGCGAACCCGACGTCGTCTCGAACGTTCGGTCGAAGCCGGCCGAGATCCATCGGATCTCCGATCCCGGCGAGTTGGTGCTCCCGATCGGGAGAACTCCGACCTTCGCGTTCTGTGGGTAGGTCAGCGAGTCGGTGTGGCCGATGAAGGCCACGAGCGAACCGTCCGGCGACACCGACGGCCGGTTGTAGATGCCGTCGTGTGCTGTCAGGCAACGAATGCCGTCGTCGTTCGGATCATCACCACTCGGTGGAGCCAACGGGACCAGGTAGAGGTCGGTTGCGAGGTCGCGATCCCAGGTGTCGTGGCGTCGTGACGCAGTGACGACCCCCGTGGAGTCGCTCAGCCAGCTGAGGCCGGAGTGCTCGAACTCGCCCGGGGTGAGGTTTCGCTGGACTCCCGTACCGTCGGCGGCGATGACGTAGACATGGTTCGGGCGGTCGAAGATCCAGTCCTCGCCGTTCAGTCGGCTGAAGAATCGTTCGACCTTGCGTGGCGCTTGCCACGACTCGTCCTTGGCGTCGTAGCGTTCGTCGCGTGTCCGGCTCGTGAACGCGATCCACCGACCATCGGGCGACCACGCGACGTCAGCGAGGCCGTCGGGCATCGAGCACACCGTGCGGAGTTCGCCAGGCATGCCGATGGGGAGGACGTGGAGCGTCGAGTCGCCCTTCTTCTCGCCGCGGCGAGACGTGAACGCGAGGAAGCGACCGTCGGGCGACCACGCCGGGCTGCCATCGTGGTCACCAGCGCTGACCGGCGCGCCGTCGAGCCACACCAGCGTGCGCGTCGTGTTCTTCGTGAGGTCGATGGTTGCGACCACGAACGCCACGTGGGAGCCATCGGGTGAGACGGCAATCGAGCCGACCGAACTCCCGCCGTCGATCAATCCTTCAGCGATGTCGCGGTGCAACCGGGTGGCGGTGCGTTCCTCTGCCGCGACGGTCGGGTCCGAAGGAGGCGGCGTGGGACTCATCGGCGGAGGGAACTCGTTCATGGCGCTCGACGGTACCTCGCACCGCGGGCACGCACCGTTGAGAGTCCTTCAAGACTCGTGCTCTTCGGTCGCCGACACCGATGAGCACATCACTCGGCGAGGCCCACAGGCTGGTCGTCGATGATCTGGTCCAGGTACTCCGACATGCCGTATCCGACCCGTCCTTCGTAGTCGCCCGAGTGGATCGTCCACTTCGTGTACGCCTCGGAAATGCGCGTCTGCAGCCAGTCGCCGTCGGGTGTCTGGCGTCGGTTGCGCAGTGGGATCAGGCTGAGTGCCTCACCCGTGAACTTCCATTCGCGGTCGCTTCGACTCGAGCTGATCGTGCCCTCGATGCGGTCGTGGTAGTGCTCGTCGCCGCGGGTCTCGGTGGTGATCCGCACGTCGTCGCACAGATGCATCTGGCCGTTCTCCCACACGAAGCCCCCACGGGTGCCCTCGCGGTCACGTTTGGCGACGCGGCTGGCCATGAACCCGAAGTCCTCGTCGACGTTCACCGTGAGCCAGCGGTAGTACCACGGCGCTTGCCAGTACCGAGGGCCCCAGGAATGGTCGCGGAGCCCGAATCCGTTGATCTGCCATTCTCGCTCGCCGACGCGCATCGTGCCGGAGGCTTCGACCAGTTGTTCGTAGTGGCCCTTCGCGAACTCCTCGCCGGGTGTCTCGTGTGGAGTGTCGGGCTCTCCACCGAACATGCTCGAGCGGCCCTGTCCACCGAAGGTCAGGTGGATCTCGGCTTCTGAGTACGGGTTGTTCGTGAACGCTTCTTTCGGGTTCGCCATCTGCTCGGGCTCATCGAGCACGACCACCTTGCCGACGTAGTCGACTCGCAGTTCCTCGAACGGCCTCACCATCGTCCAGGTGAGTCCCGCCGCATCGAGTGCATCGTTGTTCTCGATCGCCGGCCGCTTGAACATGAAGCCGACCTGGCGGTTGCCGCCCTCGACCTCCGCCGGGAGGTACAGACACACCGTCATTTCGGCGGTCCCCTCGTTGGCCCGGTTGCCCATGCGAAACCATCCACCGACACCTTGGACGGGGTCGAACGCATTGATGTACATGCTCTCGTTGAAGTTGGACTCCGGGCCCAGTTCGTGCATGTATTCGTCTTCGGGGTCCAGTCTCACGGCCATGACCGGGACGATACGCATCGATCACGTCTGGCGACCCACCGGACGACGAGGCCGTCAGCAGACACGTCGAGCGGGTCGCGAGTCAACGGTGACGAGTGGCAGTTCGCGGCACAGAGACCCAGTGCTCGACGGCATTCGCAGACTCGGTCCGCGTCTACGGTCATGAACGACTCGCCGACGACACGCCGACGGTTGCGTCGTCGCTCGCCGTCGACGTGGCCCCGACGGGGAATGATCGGGGCCTGAACGAATGACACCACCGGAGGGAACGACATGAGCATCACCGACGACGACCTGGAGACGACGAACTCGGTCATCGCCAAGATCGAAGGCGTCGACCCGTCACCCGACATCGCCGAGTTCAACGCGCGCAAGCTGCACTTCGGCCCGGACCGAGCGGTGATCGGCCCGGTTGCGCACCTGGCCGCGGAGCGGATCCGGCTCACGGCGTTGGAGTGGGAGCACTTCAGCGTTCGCCAGGTCGGCACGACACTCGGCGCGGTTGTCGACGGCCTCGATCTGTCGAAGCCGCTGGGTGATGAGGTGTTCGACGAACTCCGGCGCGCCTGGGTCGACTACAAGGTGCTGTTCTTCCGCAACCAGGTCCTCACCGCTGAGCAGCACATCGCCGTTGCGCGACAGTTCGGTGAGCTCGAGATCCACCCCTTCCTGCGGAACAACGACGAGCTTCCCGAACTCGTCCGCTTCGCGAAGGACGCTGACACCGGCGGCTACGAGAACGGCTGGCACCACGACGTCACGTGGCGCGAGACGCCGTCCAAAGGAGCCGTGCTCCGAGCGCTCGAAGTGCCGGACACGGGCGGCGACACACTGTTCTGCGACATGAACGCCGCCTACGAAGGGCTCTCCGACGAGTTGAAGGATCGGCTGGAAGGGCTCAGCGCCGAGCACGACTACGTGCAGGCCTTCGGTCACACGGTCCCGGACTCCGGCCGCGACGAACTGCGCGCCAAGTACCCGGTCGTCGAGCACCCGGTGGTGATCCATCACCCGATCTCGGGCCGGCGTTTGCTCTACGTCAACCGCTTCTTCACCACCCGTGTCGTCGGGCTCGACCCCGCTGAGTCGGACGCGCTGCTCGTGGAGCTGTTCGCCCAGGCGCACACCATCGAGTACCACTGCCGGTTCCACTGGGAACCGAACTCGATCGCGATGTGGGACAACCTCGCCGTGCAGCACTATGCGTCGAGTGACTATTGGCCCGACATCAGGGTGATGGAGCGCGCCAGCATCGTCGGTGTACGCCCGTCGTTCTGATCCCACGCTGCATGAGCCGGTTCCTCCCTCGCTGGGAGCTCGACGGCGTCGACGGGGCCGTCGTCGTGATCGACGTGATTCGAGCGTTCACCACGGCCGCGTATGCCTTCGGATCAGGCGCAACGGAGATCTATCTCGTCGCGTCCGTCGAGGAGGCGCTCGCATTCAAGGCTGCGAACACCGGTGTGCTGGCGATGGGGGAGCATCGGGGTCGACGGCCCGACGGGTTCGACTTCCCCAACTCGCCGGCGATGCTGCGCGACGCCGATCTCGGCGGGCGGGCGTTGGTGCAGCGCACGTCGGCAGGCACCCAGGGAATCGTGCGCGCCGTCGACGCCACTCGGCTCTGGGCGGCGAGTCTCGCATGTGCGTCGGCAACGGCCGAGGCCGTGAACGCAGCAGGGCTCGGTGACCCGGCGTACGTGATCACCGGTCGTTTCGAAGACGATCCCGACAGTGGAGCGGACGACGTCCTCGCGGCAGAGCTGATCGAGCGGTGCCGAACCGAGCTCCCACTCGACCGTGAGGCAACGGCGCAGGCGCTCCTCGCAACCGACGAAGCCGCGCGAACGCTTCTCCTCGGCCCTGATCACTGCGATCCGGCCGACATCGGGTTGGCAGCGCGCGTCGATGAATTCGACTTCGCGATGGAGGTCGAGCGCACCGATCGCGGCCTTCGTCTCACCGCTCGAACGCCCTGATCCGGCTCGTCGCTGGGCGAAATCCGCTCGGAGACGATCAGTCGGCGAACATCTCCAGCTGCTCCCAGGTGACCGCAACGTCGCTCACGACGCGCCATCGCAGGCGACCGCGTGAGCCGGGCCGGCGGATCTCGACTCGTTCGGCCCGCAACGACCTGGCTGACCCGTCGGGGTCGCGAATGGCGATGCTGCCGTCGTATTCGATCCCATTGACCCGTCCGACGATCCAACGGCCCTTGTCAGTGCGGCGGAAGCGGATCGGTTCACCCATCCGCAGCCCGAGGCGGGCGAGCGAGGCAGGGGAGCGGTGCATCGCGATGGTCAGGCACCGATGGTCTGGCGCTGCAGTTTGCGCATCCCGCCGAGCCAGCGCTCGGGGTCGGTCGCCTTGAGCGCCATGTAGTCGGCGACCTCGGGGTGGGGGAGCACGAAGAACCGTTCGGCCTCGATGGCGTCTGCGACTTCGACAGCGACATCGGCGGGTTCGAGGACCACCCCGGCGGCCTTGACGACATTGCTCCCGCTGACCTCGTCGTCGCCGGCATGCAGCATTGCGGTGTTCACACCTTGCGGGCACAGGCACGTCACCTTCACGCCCGCATCGCCGTACGTGACCGCCATGTACTCGGCGAACGCGACAGCAGCTCGTTTGGTGACGGTGTACGGGCCCGAACCGATCTGCAGCAGCAGACCAGCGGCAGAGGCCGTGGAGCAGAAGTACCCCTGACCACGCTCGAGCCAGTCGGGCAACAGGTACTTCGCGGCCCACCGATGGGCATGCACGTTGACCGCGAAGGCCAGGTCCCAATCGTCCTCCGGGGTCTCGACGACGCCGCGACCCGTCCCGACACCGGCGTTGCAGAAGAAGAGGTCGATCGGACCGAGGGCCTGCCTGGCGGCCTCGACCAGCGCCTTGTTGCCGGCCTCGGTGCTCACGTCGGCGGCGATCGCCGTTGCCCCGTCGAGGGTTGCAGCGACATCGTCGGCGCCGGCGACATCGGTGACCACGACGTTGGCGCCACGCGCATGGAACTCGCGGGCGAGTGCCTCACCGATCCCCCTTCCCGCGCCGGTGACCACGACGTTGTGACCGGTGAACTCCATGGTCAGCATCGTAGGCCCGTCGCGCCGGCACACTCCGGACCACAAGTGGTGCGACCGGTGTCACGGCCGTGCGAACATTGTGTGACACCTCGCTCATCGGGTGCCAGGTGCGCGCGCGACGCCGGATACAGAGGTACCGTGTCTACCAATGACTGATGAGCGCATCGACACCAGCAACGAGGCCGTGATCACCGAAGCCCTGAGCGTCATCGATGGCGCCCTGGCTCGAATGATGCAACGGGAACTCGTGTCGACGGGTGAGGTTGCCGATCTGTTGCTCGACGTGCGCACGTTGCTCACGGCCGAGCCGGCCTCCCTCGTCGAAACGGTCGAACCCGTCACCACCGACGCTCTCTGAGCGGACCCGGTGACGATGCCGACTCTGCGCGTCACGTCTTCGGAAGGGGGGCGTACGCGCCCGTCGGGGAGTTGAT
>Ga0316193_10001676_pt1 | contig 15146 bp, 11 predicted proteins | sample MerIslsedime2_MG_FD_207735 | JGI IMG/M metagenome (GOLD analysis project Ga0316193, IMG submission 207735) | Coastal sediment microbial communities from Maine, United States - Merrow Island sediment 2 | ecosystem: Environmental > Aquatic > Marine > Coastal > Sediment | place: USA: Maine...
GTGAGGAGGCCTCCAACGACGACCGCGTGATCGTAGAATGGGGTCAGCATCGCGCCGAGGAGCACCACGGCCGCCACGACGGACGCGCGGCGGAGGAAGCGCGTGCGGCCGGTCTCCCAGGGGACCAAGACGCCAAAGAATCGCACCGCCGACAGTGGCAGCAAGACGCCACAGATCAGATTGAAGCGTTCCCAAAAGGGAACCCGGCCGACGACGCCGAGCATGAACGTGCTGACGTACCAAAGGCCCGTGTTGGTCGCGAGGATGCCGAAGAGCCATCGATCACGCTGGCGCCGCGTGCGCAGGAGGACGCTTGCCGCGAGCGCAAAGCACAAAAGTGCAGCGATGAACGAGGTCTGGGTCCGCGCGTCCACTCGAGAAGCCTAACAGCTCCCCCGCGCCTGGTCAGTTGCTAGACTGCCCTCTGCGATGCCGGTACGAATTCTCGACGGGGCGATCGGAACCGAGTTGATCTCCCGCGGGCTGGAGCTCGAGGCGCCCGGGTGGAGCGCCGCCGCGATCGCAGCGGCGCCGAATCTACTGGCAGAGATCCATGCCGACTATGTGCGGGCGGGCGCGACCCTTCACACCGCCAATACGTTTCGCACCCAGCCGCGGGCCCTCGGGGAAGGTTGGGTCGACGCGCTTCGGGCCGCGGTCGGTATTGCACGCGACGCCGTTCCGCCTGGATGCGCGGTGCTCGGGAGCATGGCGCCCGTCGAGGATTGCTATCGCCCCGATCTCAGCCCAGGTGCGGCGGCCCGGCCACAGCATCGAGAGATCGCATCTGCGCTCGCACACGCGGGCTGTGATGTGCTTCTTTGCGAGACGTTCGCCGATGGGGCGGAGGCAATCGTCGCGGCCGAGGAAGCCGTCGCGACGGGATTGCCGGTGTGGCTGTCCCTGACCGCCGGTCCCTATGGAGACCTGCTTTCGCCAGCGGAGCTCGCGCGGATTGGAAAGGACGCGGCGTCGATCGGGATCGAGCGACTTCTGGTGAACTGCATTGCCGCCACCCAGATCGATGCGTACGTCGACGCGATCGCGGCGCTCTCCGTGCCGACGGGCGTGTATGCAAACGCGGGTAGCGAGGACGAGGCGCTTGGCTGGGGGGCGACGAGCCCCCGCGCGGCTGAAGCCTATGCGGACCTTGCGGAGCGATGGAAAGAGGCGGGCGCCTCGGTCATCGGCGGGTGTTGCGGCACAGGACCACTCCACATCCAAGCGCTTGCAGAGCGCTTTGGCTAGGAGCTCGCGGCGTTTTGGGTTCCCGCGCTCGGCTCGAGGAGCTCGCGCACGATCAGCAGAAGGTCGGACGGTTCGAAGGGCTTGCGGAGCCAACGCTCGGGCTGGCCGTTCGGGTCAGCATCGTCAGGAGGCGGCGCGCCGCTCATGATTGCAGCACGTGTGACCAGACCCTTCTTGCGCAGTAGTCCGAGTAGAATGTCCCCGCGCTCGTCGGGAAGCGTGAGATCGATTAGCGCCGCCGAGAATGGCTCGGTGCTTGCCAGTGCCTCCGCGGCCGTGCCGACGCAGGTCGACTCCACGTCGCTCAGCGCCAAGGTCATCGAAATGAGTCCCCGCACGCCCTCGTCGTCTTCGACCACCAGCACATGCGTGCGCTCGGCTTGATCGGGCTTCATGACCCTGCTGATCCGGGTCGACTTTGGAACCATCTCAGACTCGCGTTTGAAGCTGGCCTCCGGCAGCTGAATCCGGAACTTCGCGCCTCTACCTGGTGATGTATCGAGGCGGATGCGGCCGCCGAGCGATTCCACCGTTCCGCGGACGATAGCCAGGCCGAGGCCCGTGCCTTCGGAGCGCGTCGTGTAGTACGGATCGAACGCGCGCTCCTTCTGCGATTCGGACATCCCTGGTCCGTTGTCACGCACCTCGAGGTCGATGAGGCTGCCGCGGGGGCGCGTATGAACCGAAACCTCTCCACCCGCCGGAACCATCTGCACGGCGTTGTGCGCTAGGTTCCAGACGATCGAGAACAGCTGAGAGCGCTTGCCCTCGACCCAACAGGAGTCTTCGACGTCCGCGTGAACCGTGACCCGCTTGCTTTGCGCTTCGGGTCGAAGCAGACGAACGACGTCGCGAATGACAGCCGACAGATCGCTGCGCGTCCGTTCGTGATTGGTGTGGCGCACCATCCGCAAGAGATCTTGCGTCGCATCGCGGGCGACCTGGGCGCTCTTCTCGATCAACGCGAGCGCTTCTTCGGGCGGAGCTTTGTCGGGACGCTCGCGGGCCACCTGGGCCCATCCGACGATCGCGCTGAGTGCGTTCGCAACTTCATGTGAAACGCCCGCGGCGAGGTCTGCGGCGGCCGCTTTGGCTTGGATGCTTGCGGCGACCGGGCTCTCCGGCGAGGTGATCAAGACCGCTGCGCGGCCGGCCCCAGCCGGGATCGCGAGCACCTGGACTCCGGGCCTCGGTGTGAACGCGGACGACTGGCCTCCGCGCGCGCTTTCGAGGGCGTCCTTGACGCCTTCTGCATCGGCGTCGCCGAGTAGCCGTTGCACGCCCGCGAACAGATCGGCGGGCGTCTTTCCTCCGAGCGTATCCAGTGCATGCACGTTGCCCTTCACCACGCCGCTCTCGCCTTCTTCGAGTAGGGCCAGGCGAAGTTCGTTAGCTACCCAACTGATTAGTTCTAATGACACCGCAAACGTCCGCTTTAAGCAAAATGTAAGACGTTTTGGCCCGATCCGTCAATCGAAAGGCATGTTTTGGTGAGTGAATACGCAGACCTCGCCTCAAATGCCGGATCTGCTACCTTCGGCGCCCCATGGCGGACGCAAAGATCACCCTCGAGCAGGTTTTGCACGTCGCGAAGCTAGCCAGGCTGACGCTGTCCGATGACGAGGCGCGCCAGATGCAGGAGCAGCTGGACGCGATTCTCGGATACATGGAAGGGCTCGACGAGCTCGACGTCTCCGAGGTGCCTCCGACCTTTCATTCCATCCCGATGGATGCCCCCATGCGGCCGGATGTGCCGGAGCGCTGCAGCGACCGCTCCGAGATCCTGGCGCAGGCGCCCGAGAGCGAGGCGGGCGGGTTTGCGGTGCCCCTGGTTCTCGAGGTCGAGTGATGAGCGACTTTCCCTGGCAGAGCGCGTTCGAGATTCGTGAGCAGGTCGCAGCTGGCGCCATGAGCGCGGTCGACGTGACGCGGGCTTACCTCGCGCGCGCCGAAGCGCTCAACCCGAAGCTCTCGTGCTTCCTCACCATCGATCACGAGGGCGCGCTCTCCGCGGCCGCGCAGGTCGACCGCGCGCGAGATGCGGGCGAGGAGCTCGGTCCATTGGCGGGTGTGCCCATCGCCCTCAAAGACAACCTCTGTACGAGGGGCGTTCGCACGACCTGTGCGTCTCAGATCCTCGGCAACTACATCCCGCCCTACGACGCGCACGTAGTCCAATCCTTGCGCGCCTCGGGCGCAGTGATCCTCGGAAAGACGAATCTCGACGAGTTCGCCATGGGGTCGTCCAACGAGAACTCGTCGTTCGCGAACGTGCACAACCCTTGGGCCTTGGACCGCGCTCCGGGCGGCTCCTCGGGCGGCTCCGCGTGTGCAGCCGCTGCGGGCTTGGCGCCCTTGGCGCTCGGTAGTGATACGGGCGGCTCGGTGCGACAGCCCGCTGCGTTTTGTGGGATTACCGCCATCAAGCCGACGTATGGCCGGGTGTCCCGATACGGACTCGTCGCATTTGCGTCTTCTCTCGACCAGATCGGACCGATGGCGCGCTCGGTTCGAGAGGCGTCTCAGTTGCTTGAGGTGATCGCCGGCCATGATCGGCGTGACGCGACCTCGGCCGACCGGGAGACGGGAGACTACGTCGCTGCGTGCGACCGCGGCGTCAGAGGACTGCGGGTGGGCGTGGTTCGCGACCTGCTCGATGGGCTTCAGGATTCCGACGTTCGCGCGGGAGTCGAGGCCGCTTTGAGCGCTCTCGAAAAACAGGGCGCAACTTTGGTCGACGTATCGCTTCCCCACGCCAAGCACGCGGTGTCGGTCTACTATCTCATCGCGACCGCCGAGGCGTCGAGCAACCTCGCAAGGTTCGACGGAATTCGCTACGGCCTTCGTGTTCCCGGCGCAGATCTCACCGAGACGTACACGAAGACACGAGCACAGGGCTTTGGCCCGGAGGTTCGCCGACGGATCATGCTCGGGACCTACGCGCTCTCGGCAGGTTACTACGACGCCTTCTATCTCAAGGCGCAGCGCGTTCGCACACTGATCCGCCGCGACTACGACACCGCGTTCGAGAGCTGTGACCTGGTGTGCACGCCAACGACTCCGACGCCGGCCTTTGCCCTCGGAGAAAAGACCAGCAATCCGCTCGAAATGTACCTCGCCGACATCTTCACCCTGCCACCGAGCCTTGCCGGTTTGGCCGCGATCAGCACCCCATGTGGCCTCTCCGCCTCGGGGCTCCCCATCGGGCTCCAACTCGTGGCGCCTCCATTCGAGGAAGAGCTGCTTTGCAGTGCCGGGCAGGTGGTCGAGGACGGGTGCGGGCTGCTCGAGTCGCGGCCCGCCGCACTCGGCTGAGCGCTTACTTCGTGTCGGCCTGTTTCGCGCTGGCCGGCTTCGGTTGGCCGCCGCCCTGTTTCTCAATGACAGTCGACGGCATGCTGCGCCGCTCTTCGCCCGCGACCTCAACGCGGTTTCGGCCGCGAGCTTTGGCGCGGTAGAGCGCCTGGTCAGCTTGTTCGATCAGTGCGTCGGCGGTGACACCCTGACGAAGCATCGCGAGCCCAACGCTCACGCTGATGTTTTCTGGACCGTCCTCGACCTGCGGGGTGCTGGCGAGCCGGCCGCGAAGCCGCTCGGCAACGATGCGTGCGGCGGTGAGCTTGATCTCAGAGAAGATTACCAGGAACTCCTCGCCGCCCCAGCGCGAGACGATGTCGTTCCGGCGGACGTATTCCGAGAGCGAGTTGGCGATCTGTTGAAGGACGCGGTCGCCGGCGCTGTGTCCGAACTCGTCATTGATCGCCTTGAAGTGGTCCACGTCGCACATCGCCACGCAAAGCCCGGTGTTGTTGCGGCGCGCTCGCGCGATCTCTTCCTCGAGGCGCTTGCTGGCATGACGACGGTTGTACAGCCCCGTGAGGCCGTCGGTCAGCGCGAGGAGCTGTGTTTCCTCTATGAGAAAAAGCGATTTCACGACGACGCCCAAGGCCTCAGCGATGAGCTCGGCGCTACGAACGTCGACGTCCGCACAGACATTCGCCCCACCGAAGATTTGCAGCGAGCCGAGCGTTTCGTCTCTAACGCGGATCTCGCAGGTTTGGGAGCGCCCGCCGACGACGTTCTGGCCGCCGCCGAACTTCGAGTCGGGTTCGACGGTCGTATGGGTCGCGCCCACGCTCTTCTCCGGGATCGCCAGGGCCGCCAAGCCGGCGGTGCCGTTGCCCTCGGGCCATGGTCCGCGTGCGCGAATCGAATAGGTCGGCCCGCCGGGCCCCAGGAGCTGGAGAACCAGATACGGGCAGCCAATGACCTCGGCTGCGAGCTCCAGGACTTTGTCGCCGAACTCGATTCGATCGTGCACGTGGTCCATCAGGCGGCGGACCTCGGACTGCAGCACCACATCGAAGAGATGATGGTCGAGCACGGCGCTGACCCGTTCGAGCGGAGTGCCGGTGACCTCGGGTCGGATGCTGTCCCGAGGGGTCCGGCCCTTCATCAGCTCCTGGACGGCCGGTAGCAGCTTCTCGTCCATGTCTTCCTTCGCGAGATAGATGTCGGCACCCGCGTTACGACCCCAGAAGCGAGTCTTGGCCTCCTTTGCGGCAGTCAGCAGAACGAAAGCGATGTCCGCCATGCCGGGGTCGCCGCGGAAGACGCGGCAGAGCTGGACGCCGGTGATCGCGCCCATCTCGATGTCGCTGACGACGAGGTCGAAGGTCTGGTCGAGCGTGAGCTCCAACGCTTCCTCGCCGGACGCAGCTTCGGTGATGTGAAAGCCCAACGGTTCGAGCTTCCGTACGACCTGCCGCCGAATCGACGGACTGTCATCCACCACCAGGACCCTAAAAGTCCCGGGTATTTTTCCCCCTTGCCTAAACTCCGAAGGCATTCTTACCCTGTTTCATGATGGGCAAATCCCTAGCGAAATGCCAATGTATCTGGCGTCTTGCGCCATGGCCTTCGGTCGGCTGTGCGCTATAACCCGCCGTCATGACCGCCTATGAGCCGGTAATCGGCCTCGAAGTGCACGCTCAGATGCGTTCACGAACGAAGCTGTTTTGCGGGTGCCCGACCGACTACGGGGCGCCCCCCAACGAGCACACCTGTCCAGTGTGTTTGGCGCTCCCAGGCGCGCTGCCCGTGCCGAACGCCAAGGCGATCGAGCTTGCCGTGCAGGCGGGCTTGGCACTCGAATGTGACGTCGCCTCACATAGCGTGTTCGCACGGAAGAACTACTTCTACCCGGACCTGCCCAAGGGTTACCAGATCTCTCAGTTCGAGCTGCCGCTCAACGGGAAGGGGCATCTCGACATCGAAGTCGATGGGGAGACCAAGCGGATCGGAATCACCCGAATCCACGTCGAAGAGGATGCAGCGAAAAACATTCACGGCGTGGGTTCGAGCGCGGTGACACTCGTCGACTTCAATCGCGGCGGAACGCCGTTGGTCGAGATCGTGAGCGACCCCGATCTGCGGAGTGCGGAGGAAGCCGAGGCGTACCTCAGGAAGCTGCGCGACCTCTTGATGTTCATCGGTGTCAACGACGGGAACCTCGAGGAAGGCTCGTTCCGCTGCGATGCGAACGTGTCGATTCGCCCGGTCGGTCAAGAGGAGTTGGGGACCCGTGCCGAGCTGAAGAACATCAACTCGTTTCGCTTCGTGAAGAAGGCGATCGAGCACGAGATCGCGCGCCAGGAAGGCGTCCTGCAGAGCGGCGGGACGGTCGTTCAGGAGACTCGCACCTGGAGCGAGGGGCAGGGGAAGACCATTTCGATGCGCGGCAAGGAAGAGGCGCACGACTATCGCTACTTCCCGGATCCGGACCTGCCGCCGATTGCGGTAACCGAGGAGCGCATCGAAGAGCTCCGCGCGGCGCTCCCTGAGCTGCCGGCCGCGAAGCGGGTCCGTTGGCAAGAAGAGCTCGGGCTCACGGAATACGATGCGGGTGTGCTCGCCGGCCACCCCGAGGTGGCCAAGTACTTCGAGGAGGCCACGCGTTTGTTCGTCGAGCAGTCCGGCAAGAAGAGCAAGGACGCGGGCAAGATGGTGGGCAACTTCGTGCAGGCCGAGGTATTGCGGCACGTCGCGACCGACGGGCTCGAGGCCTTGTTCCCGGTGGCCCCGAGCGCGATCTCGGAGCTGCTCGGTTGCGTCGAGGACGGAACGATCAACGGCAAGATCGCGAAGAAGGTCTTCGCCTCCATGGTAAAAACCGGAACCGCGCCGAAGGCGATCATCGAAGCACAGGGACTGGCGCAGGTGACCGACACGGGGGCGATCGAGGAAGAGGTTCGCCGCATCCTCGAGGCCAGCCCGTCTCAGGTGGCCCAGTACAAAGAAGGCAAGACCAATGTCATCGGCTACTTCGTCGGGCAGGTGATGAAGGCGACCCAAGGCGCGGCGAACCCGAAGGCCGTCAACGAGATCCTCCGACGGTTGTTGGACGAGCAATGAGCTCGGGCCTGTCGCGCGCACCGTTGAGTGGCGCCGACTGGTTTGCGGTGGAGTTTGATCCAGTCGCCCAAGAGGTGGTGATGCTCGACCAGCGGCTCCTGCCCGCCGAGGTGCGGTATCATCGCTACCGGAAGCCCGATGAGGTTGCCGACGCGATCCGCGACATGGTGATTCGGGGGGCGCCCGCGATTGGGATTGCGGCCGCGTATGCGTTGGCGATGGTCGCGAGAGACGAGAAGGGTGACGGGAAGATGTTTCTCGTCGCCAACGGGACCGCGGGACGCATTCTCAATGCAACGCGGCCTACCGCCGTCAATCTTGCCTGGGCCATCGCGCGGATGTCACGAAAGGCAGGGGAGGTCTACGAGCTCGGGCCCGAGGCGCGGTACCAGGGCATGCTCGACGAGGCCGAGGCGATTCACCGTGAAGATGTGGCGTCATGCCGGCGCATGGGTGAGATCGGCGCCGCCGATGTTCCCGATGGCGCGGTGATCCTCACGCACTGCAACGCTGGTGCCTTGGCGACTGGTGGCTATGGCACCGCGCTCGGGGTCATTCGGGCGGCGCATGCACAGGGCAAAAACGTGCGCGTGCTGGCGGACGAGACGCGGCCGTATCTGCAGGGTGCCCGTCTCACGGCATGGGAGCTTCATCAGGATGGAATCCCGGTGGAGGTGATCACCGACGGCATGGCCGGACACTTCTTTCAGACCGGGGAAATCGGGTTCGTTGTGGTCGGCAGTGATCGCATCGCTGCCAACTCCGACGTCGCAAACAAGATCGGGACGTACACGCTCGCGGTGCTCGCCAACGCGCACGAGGTGCCGTTCACCGTTGCGGCTCCATGGAGCTCCGTGGATCTTCGGACGCGGTCGGGCGCGGACATCCCGATCGAAGAGCGTTCGCGAGACGAGGTGGCCAGGATCGGCAATGCCACCCTGGTTGCCGACGGCATTCCTTGCCGGCATCCAGCCTTCGACATCACGCCGGCACGGCTGGTTGATGCGATCTACACCGAGAGGGGCGTCGTGCGGCCCAAGATCGGCGAGCGGCCGGATGTTCTGCGCGTGTAGGGTCGACTACAGGCGCAGGAGGGCGGCGCCCCAGTTCAAGCCGGCCCCGAGCGCGAGGAAGCACAGCAGGTCGCCTTCGCGGATGGTGCCGTCGCGGCGGAGCTCGTCGGTCAGGATTCCGATGGTGGCCGCGGAAGTGTTTCCGTAGCGCGCAATGTTCGAGGGGATCTTTTCGGGCGGAATGCGGAGGGCCTGGCGCACAGCCTGATTGATTCGGTCGTTGGCCTGGTGGGCAATGAAGCAGTCGATCTCGTCCTGGGAGACGCCGTAGGTCTCACAGATCGATTTCACGGTTTGCGAGAGCGTTTTGACCGCCTTCTTGAGAAGCGAAGGGCCGCGCATCTGCGGGAGGTGTTCCTCTGCCGCCAATGCTTCGGGGGTCACATAGGGGATGCTTCGAAATCCGCAGCCCGGGACGTAGAGATGATCGAAGGAGTCTCCGTCACTATGAAGCTCGGCGCCGATGAAGCCGCCGTTGGGAGCTTGGCTCTTGCGGAGCACCATCGCCGCGGCGCCGTCGCCGAAAATGATCGCCAGGCCTCGGTGCCGGTTCGCCCGCTCCCGTGCTTCGGCCGTGACCTCGCGCTCGGCTTCGGAGCGGACCACATCCCAGTCGGTCCAGGGCATGAAACCGGCGTGCACCTCGGCGCCCACGAGTAGAATCGTTTCCGCGGCGCCAGACTGAACCAGGCCGTTGGCGAGCTGGAACGCATACGGCATTGCCGCGCACTGCTGCCGGATATCGAGAGCCGGAATGCCGGAGATGCCGAGCTTGGCGCCTAGAAGCGGCCCCGACCCCGGGAAGAAGTGGTCCGGAGTCATCGTCGCAAAGATGATGTAGTCGATCTCTGATGCCGCGACGCCGGCATCGTCGAGGGCCTTCTTGGCGGCTTCGACCGCGAGATCACTAGCGCCCTGGCCATCGCGCGCGAAGTAGCGCTGCTGAATACCCGTGCGCGTTTGGATCCACTCGTCGCTCGTGTCCATCACGCGCGCGAGGGCATGGTTGGTCACCGGTTCGCCCGGAACGTAGTGTCCGGTGCCGATGATCGTCACGCCGCTCATGCGAGGATTTCGCCTTGCCAAAGCGCTTCGGGGCCGCTGCGCCGACGTACGAGACGCGCGCGTGATCCGTCGACGAGCACTTCAGGGGGCAGGGGGCGTGCATTGTACATGCTCTGCATTTCCCGTCCGTACGCGCCGGCTCCGCGGATGGCAAGGAGGTCGCCCGGCTTTACCTCGGGTAGCGGCCGGTCCTTCGCAACGAAGTCGCCGGACTCGCACACCGGCCCGACGACATCGACGGGAACGAGATCCGCGTTCGGCTCAGGCTCCGCGATTGGCATGATTGCGTGGTACGCGCCGTAAAGCGCGGGTCGAATGAGTTCGGTCATCGCCGCGTCGACAATTACAAAGCGGCGATCACCTTGCATCTTGGTGTACAGAACACGAGTCAAAAGCACGCCTGCATCGCCGACGAGCGCGCGTCCTGGTTCGGTGATGATCTCGATCCCGGGGCGGAGCATGCCGGATGCTTCGAGCCCTTCGCGGATCGCTTCGCCAAACGTGGCTGCAGGCGGGTACGCGTCGACCTCTTGCCCATAGTGCATCGGCCAGCCACCGCCCACATCGATTGCGCGCAAGGGCGCGCCTTGCTCGATGCAGTGGCGGGCAAAGTTGCCGAGGATCTCGATCGCCTCGCGAAGTGGCCGTGGCGACGAAAGCTGCGAACCGATGTGACAAGCCACGGATTCGAGCTCCAAGTGCGGGCTCTGCAGGATGCGTGGAATCGTCGATTCGGCGACTGGAATGGCGAGACCGAACTTCGATTCGCGAAGCCCGGTCGCAATGTAGGGGTGGGTCTTCGCATCGACGTCGGGGTTGACGCGCAAGCCAATGGCCAGCGGTCGCCCCAGCTCCTGCGCGACGCTCTCGACGACATCGAGCTCCTGAACGTTCTCGACGTGTAGTCCGCGCACTCCAGCTTGAGCGGCTGCGGCGATCTCTTCACGTCGCTTGCCGACACCGCTGTACACGATGCGCTCGGGCGGGAACCCAGCCTTGAGGGCGCGCTGCATCTCCCCGACCGACACGATGTCTGCGCCGCACCCTTGCGAGGCGAGGCGCGCGAGCACAGACAGATTGCCATTGGCCTTGATCGCGTAGGCAATCAAGTGAGGGGCGAAGGACAAGGCCTCGTCGATCGAACGGTATGCATCGTCGATCGCGGCGCCCGAGTACACGAACGCCGGAGTGTCGACGTCCGCCGCGATTGCCTCGAGGGCAACGTCTTCGCACCGCAGTGCACCGTCTCGATACGAGAACCAGGGCGACTCCGGGATGTGCACGTTGGACATGGCGGACCTTTTATGCGCCGCGCCGCGTCTGTAGTCGACCCCGAAGCTCGGCGATGGCCGCGGCCACGCGTCCGCGCGCCGGCCCGCCGGGGACATCGCGCCGCTCGATCGCGGTCTCCATGTCCAAGGCGCGGAAGACCGTGTCATCGAACGCCTCGTGGGCCGCCTGGTAGGTTTCGAGCGGAAGCTGGGAGAGCGTCTTGCCTTGCTGCACCGCCTGCTGAACGAGCTTGCCCGCCACGTGATGGGCCTCTCGGAAGGGAACCCCGCGCAAGGCGAGCCAGTCGGCGACCTCGGTTGCGTCCAGGAACCCGGTTTGCAGTGCATCGGCCATCCGGCGTTTGTCGAATGTCGCCGAGGCGATGGCGCCGCTGAGCACCGCCAGGCAGTCGTGGACGGTGTCGAAGGCATCGAAGACCGGCGCCTTGTCTTCTTGAAGGTCCCGGTTGTAGGCGAGTGGCAGCCCCTTGAGCATCACCATCAGATTGACGAGCGAGCCGACAACACGGCCCGTCTTGCCGCGCACCAGCTCGGGCATGTCCGGGTTCTTCTTTTGCGGCATGATCGACGAGCCGGTGGTGAAGGCGTCGCTCATTTGCATGAACCCGAACTCCTGGCTCGACCAGAGCACGAGCTCTTCGGCAATCCGTGAGAGGTGCACGGAGCAAATCGCCAGCGCGCTCACCGCTTCGAGTAGGAAATCCCGGCTACCGACCGCATCGAGCGAGTTGAGCATGGGCCGGTCGAAGCCGAGCGCCTCCGCGGTGGCCGCCCGGTCGACAGGGAACGTTGTCCCCGCGAGAGCGGCGCTACCGAGGGGAGACTCGTTCATGCGCTTCGCCGCGTCGACGAGACGTCCTCGATCCCGGTCGAGCATTTCGGCCCACGCCAAGAGGTGATGGGCGAGCCGCACCGGCTGGGCCCGTTGGAGGTGTGTGTAGCCGGGCATCAGAAAGTCGAGATGCCCATCGGCCTTGTCGGCCAGGACTTCGAGCAAGGCGTCGATGTCCGCCACGACGGAGTCGCAAGCCTGCCGTGTCCAGAGCCGCATGTCGGTTGCGACCTGGTCGTTGCGGCTTCGGCCGGTGTGGAGGCGGCCGCCGGCGTCTCCGATCGCGCTGCTCAACGCAGCCTCGATGTTCATGTGGACGTCTTCTTTGCTGTCGTCCCACTCGAATTCGCCGCGCTCGATCGACGCGCGGATCGTCTCCAGGCCAGCGACGATTTGCTTGGCGTCGTCGGCGGACAGGATGTTCTGGTCAGCGAGCATGCGCACGTGTGCGATCGAGCCGTCGATGTCCTGCGGCCACAGGCGCCCATCGACGTCTACGCTTGCGCTGAATCTCGCCGCGATCGCGTCCAGCTCCTGTTCGAACCGGCCGCCCCATGCCTTGTCACTCATCGTTCGTTCTCCGCTATTGCTGCATCGGCACCCGCAGGTCTACACGGCGAAGCAGGCGGGAGCCAGCACGAAGCGCCCACGCCTCGGTCGCAAGGCCACATAGAGCGGCGATGACCGGGGTCATCCAACCGAATGCGACGCCGAACACGATGAACGCTGCGGCCACGACACAGGAGCCGATGCTTCGCCACGTTGCTCGCCGGACGGCCCGGGCGACCCAGAGTGCGCCGGCAGCGTCCCGCACGTCGCCACTTGCTATGACGACCCCCCGATCCTCCAACGCGGAGCCAACCAGCCGAAGCGAGATGGGGATATCGGCGGCCGCCAGCACTGCGTCGTCTTCGCCACCACGGCCGATCGCTGCGGTGACTCCTCCGGTCTCGCGCAGAGCCCGTACCTCCGTCACGCGTTCGTACGGCAGCAGAGGAGCCTTGACGCCGGGCGCACCCAGTTGGGCGGCGATCCGCTCCACGGTGCGACGGTCGTCTCCCGACAGGATGACGACATCGCAGGGCAGGTCGGTGATGCGCTGGACGGCGTCGCGGGCGCCAACGTGGACCGGGTCGAGAATGGCAACGAGCGCCTCGAGACGCCCGTCGACTGCGATGAAGATGGGCGTCAGCCCCTCGCTCTCGATGTGAGCGGCATCATTGTCAGCCGTGGCCACGCTGATGCCTTCGTCGAGCAGGAGTTGCCTTCTGCCGACGACGACGGGGACACCATGCGAGGTCACCGCGGTCACCCCGAGACCAGCGTGCACGCGTTCCTTGCGCACCGTTGCCGCGGCATAGCCTTGCTCATCGGCGTAACGTTGGATGGCCTGGGCGACGGGGTGGTCCGCCGCCTTTTCGACCGCGGCCGCGAGCGCGAGAACCTGCCCGAGGTCCGTGCTTCCGAGTGAGTGGGCCTGCTTAACGATGGGCTCTCCGGCGGTGAGGGCGCCCCGCAGCAGAATTGCGGTCGTCCCCGTTCGCCCTGCATCGCGGAGAGCGCGCGAGCTGCCGAACAACATGCCCCGGCGCGCGGAGGCTAGGGCGCCCGCGTCTAGCGGGATGTCGAGCGCGGCCAGGAGAGCCAACACCGGGACTCCGAGCAGAAAGGTGGCAGCGCCGGCTGGTCCGGCCCAGATGAACGCCGCAATCGCGGCGGGTGCCAACAGCAGCCAGCTCCATCGCGTGACCGCGAAACGAAGCCGGGACGCAATCGCATGGTCCTGTTGCTTGCGTCGACCGAGCTCGATCGCCCGAACGATGCCACGGTCGTCGCCGGTTCGGCGCACCCTAATCGTGGTTGCGCCCTCGAGCATGCGTGTGCCGGCAAGAATGAAGTCGCCCTCGTCGTAGGGTCTCGTGTGCGCTGCCTTGGGGTACCGCAAGCCCAGCCCGGAGCCTTCTTCGATCATGCCATCTGCGGGCGTAAGCTCGCCTTCGAGCACGACCACGAGATCGCCTTGGCGTAAGTCTGCAGCCGGCACCTCTTCGTATGCCAAACGGTCATGAGAGGGAACGCGCGCCTTGAGCGGCAAGGTTTCTCGAAGCTCGCGTGCCGCGGCGTGCAGGGACGAGAACAGCGAAGCGTGAACCCAGTGGCGAACGGAAACTGCAATGGCTGCGACGGCCGCTCCGACGAGTGACCAGCGCTGCGCTTCGGGGCCGGCTGTGAGCAGGCTGGCAATGGCGGCGAGCGCAAGGCCGAGTGGCGCAACCACCCGGAGGAACTCCGTTCCCCGCAAAGTCGTGAGCTGGATGCGCGTATTGACGGCGGCACAAAGAACGACGAGAAAAGCTCCGAGCCACCCGACTTCCCGGCTCGGCGCCAAGAGCAGCAGGGCAAGCGCGAGGAAGGCGAGGCCGGTCGCGATGGCTGGATCGTACAGCCGCGCATGGGAGCCTTCACCGTTGCTGGCGTCGCCCTCACCCCGGACCACGGTGGCTTCCCGGACCAGGTCCGGAATGGACGGTCGTTCGACGCGGGGTCGCTCTGCGGGCCGGCGTGCGGGGACGTCGAAGTCACGTTCGCCTTGCAGAAACCGAGCGCTGCATTCTGTGCCACAAAGGAAACGGACCCCATCCTCGAGCCACAGCACACGCGCCGAGCGCAGAGGGTCGACGCCCCGCCCACAGGCAGGGCATGGCTGAGACGGAAGCTGAGGCCGTGCTGGGACCATCTATCAGGGCTCCTACGAGGAATCGACATCGGGTCAAGGACGCGGTAAGGGAGCGCCCGGAGGTCAGATGACGACGCGTGTGGAAACCGATTCGATGGGCCCCGTCGAGGTCCCTGCGGACAAGTACTACGGCGCACAGACCATGAGGTCGCGGATGAACTTCCGAATCGGCAAAGAGCAAATGCCGATCGAGATCGTCCATGCGTTTGGAATCCTCAAGAAGGCAGCCGCGCTCACCAATTACGAGCTCGACAACCTGGATGAGGATGTCTGCGATTTGATCGTTCGCGCGGCCGATGAGGTCATCGAGGGCAAGCTCGACGATCATTTCCCGCTGGTCGTTTGGCAAACTGGCTCCGGGACGCAGTCCAACATGAACGTCAATGAGGTCATCTCGAATCGCGCAATCGAGCTGGTCGGCGGGGAAATGGGCAGCAAGAAGCCCGTTCATCCGAACGATCACGTCAACCGCTCCCAGTCCTCCA
>Ga0316193_10001678_pt1 | contig 15131 bp, 11 predicted proteins | sample MerIslsedime2_MG_FD_207735 | JGI IMG/M metagenome (GOLD analysis project Ga0316193, IMG submission 207735) | Coastal sediment microbial communities from Maine, United States - Merrow Island sediment 2 | ecosystem: Environmental > Aquatic > Marine > Coastal > Sediment | place: USA: Maine...
GCGGTCCCGGTATGTACGCAGAAGTCATGCTTCCGGATGTTTCAGTTCAGGTCAGTGAAGTGCCTGTCATTCCGGATAGTGCGGTGTTATGGCGTGGCAGCCTGCCCGCCGTGTATGTCGCTACCGAAGACGAGCGCACGGAACTGCGTCTGATTCGACTGGGTGATTATGTCAGCGCTCATCAGGTGGCGGTCTTATCGGGGCTGAAGGTTGGGGAGCGCATCTATGCGGCACCCCCGGCCGGTGGTGCATCGTCTGACTGGCGTCAACGCTCCCAATAACAACCAGGACGTTTCGGTGCAAAAACCATGACGGAAAAAACAGAGAACACTTCCCAGCCTGAAGAGAGCGAGGAACTGATCGAGCAGCGCGACCTCGATGAAGTCAAGAGCAAGCACCTCGGTATCGCCGGCGGGATAGCCGCAGCTTTCATCGATTCCCCGATTTCACCGCTGTTGATGGTGGCAACCCTGTTCGTCGGCCTGTTGGGTCTGATATTCACGCCGCGCCAGGAAGACCCGCAGATCTCGGTGCCCATGATCGACATCTTTGTCCAGTATCCGGGTGCTTCGGCGGATCAGGTGGCCAGTCTGGTGACCGAACCGCTGGAACGCATCATGTACCAGATCCCCGGCGTACGGCACGTCTACTCGGCCAGTGAGCGTGGCCAGGCGATGGTCACCGTTCGTTTCATCGTCGGTGAACCGCTGGGGCCGTCCATCGTAAAAGTGCACGACAAGATACAATCCAATCTGGACAAAATTCCGCCCGGTGTAACACCACCGCTGGTCAAACCCAAGGGCATCGATGATGTGCCGGTGGTTACCGTGACCCTGTCATCCGAGAATGTCGATGACGCAGCCTTGCGTACCTTGGGTATGGATGTCCTGCAACGCTTGCGGGAAGTGAACAACACCGGTCAGGGTTTCGTGGTTGGCGGGCGGACCGAACAGGTGCGGGTGGAAGTGGTGCCGGAAAGGCTGGCGGGTTACGGTATGACGCTGGATAAGCTCGCACAAACCATCAACTCCGCCAACCAGCAAATGCAGGCGGGTTCGGTTGAGTCTGGAAATGCCGCTTTCTCGGTATATACCGGTTCGTTTTTGCGCACGGCCGATGAAATCTCGCGCCTGGTTGTCGGTACCCGCGGTGGCATACCGGTTTACGTCAGTGATATAGCCAAGGTTACCCATGGGCCTGAAGAAGCACGCCAGATCGTGGGTTTCTACACGGGGGCTGCGGCAGCTGAAGATGAGAAGGCAGCGGACGCCGAACCGGCAGTCACAATCGCCTTGGCCAAAAAGGAAGGCTCCAACGGGGTGACCGTCGCCAACGACATCCTGGACAAACTGGAGCTCCTGCGCGGACACCTGATTCCGGACAATGTGCGTGTCACTATCACGCGTGATTACGGCAAGACGGCCAATGACAAAGTCAACGAATTGCTCACCGCGCTGTTCGAGGCCGCGATGGCGGTGGCTGTGCTGTGCCTGATCGGGTTGGGTTTTCGTGCCGCCTTTGTGGTTATCACCGTTATCCCGATCGTTATCCTGATTACTGTGTGGTCGGCCTGGGTGATGGGTTATACCATCGACCGCGTCAGCCTGTTCGCGCTGATCTTCTCCATCGGTATTCTGGTCGACGATGCGACGGTGGTGGTGGAAAATATTATGCGCCGCTGGATGGACGCCGGCCGTACAACCATCGGCATCGCTATCGATGCGGTTCGCGAAGTGGGTAACCCGACTATCCTCGCCACCCTGACCATTATTTCAGCCTTGCTGCCGATGGGGTTTGTCAGCGGCCTGATGGGACCTTACATGATGCCGATCCCGGTGCTGGGTGCATCGGCCATGTTCTTCTCGCTGGTGGCGGCATTCATCTTTACACCCTGGTTTGCGGTACGTATGCGCCCATCCAGCGTTTCTGCATTCAGGAAAGCCGAGGCGCGCGAGCAGCGCACCCATGAAATCATCGGCAGGATCTTTGAGCCTATCATTCGTCCGCTGATCAATCATCGGTCACTGGGCATTCTGTTCCTGGTCAGCATCATCGGCATAACGGCGGCCGTTTGTTCAATGTTCTATTTCCAGGTGGTGGCGGTAAAAATGCTGCCCTTTGACAACAAGCCGGAATTCAACGTGGTCGTCAATATGCCGGAGGGCACCGCTCTGCCGGTCACCGCCAACGTCGTGCAGGTGCTGGCGGAAAATCTCCGCGAAGAAATGCCGGAAGTCACTGCCATACAGACCTACTCGGGTACGGCATCACCGTTTAACTTCAACGGCCTGGTGCGCCATTACTATCTGCGTCAGATGCCGTGGATGGGGGACATCCAGGTGATGTTGCTGGATAAAGAAGAGCGTGAGCGTTCCAGTCATGAACTGTCGGTCGTCGCGCGCAACCTGCTGACACCGATCGCCCAGCAGATGGGTGCAAGAATCCAGGTGGTTGAAATGCCGCCCGGTCCGCCGGTCCTGCAGACGGTGGTGGCCGAAGTCTACGGGCCTGACGACACCACGCGCCGCCAGACCGCCCGCGATATGGAAGCCATGTTTATGGAGGTTGAGGACCTGGTGGACGTCGATACCTACATGGCGGACCCCTACACCTACTGGCATTTTGAAGTGGATCGTGAAAAAGCCGTGCGCAATGGTGTCAGCACCGAAGATATCAACCGCAATCTGGCGATGGCGATGGGGGGGCACAAGCTGGGTGACGTCAAGCGCGCGGCACCGCTGGAACCCACCTATATCGTAATTCAGACGCCGCTGGCCGTGCGCTCCCAGGTGTCACGCCTCGCCAACCTGCCGATCCCGACTTCGACGGGCAAGACCGTGCCACTAGGCGAACTGGGAACTTTCTCAAAGCGCCAGCAAGAACCCTACATCTACCATCAGGACCTGCGTTCGATCGAATACGTCACCGGCGAGATGACCGGTTTCCTGGGTGCGCCTATCTACGGCATGTTCAGTGTCGAAGACTTGCTTGAGAACTACACGGCGCCGGATGGTGTGCAGATTACCGGCATGCCGTGGGGCCTGATCGGGCCGCCGGCTAATGACCTGCAGTCCGGTTTCGAGTGGGGCGGTGAATGGACCGTGACCTATGAAACTTTCCGTGACATGGGCCTCGCCTTCATGGCGGCCATGTTGCTGATCTACGGCCTGATCGTGGTCGAGTTCCGCGACTATGCGCTGGCCGGCCTGATCATGGCACCGATCCCGCTCACCTTGATCGGCATCATTCCCGGGCACTGGATCATGGGTGCGGAATTTACCGCCACCTCCATGATCGGGATGATCGCCCTGGGCGGCATCATTGTGCGTATCTCCATCCTGATCGTGGAGTTCGTCAAAAACGAAGTCGCAAATGGTAAGGATATTGTTGAAGCAGCGGTACACGCAGCCAAGACTCGTATGCGTCCGATTTTCATCACCTCACTGACCTTGATGGCCGGTGCCATGGCGATCCTGCAGGACCCGATTTTCACCGGTATGGCGGTCAGCCTGTTGTTTGGTGCGGGTATGGCCACACTGTTCACCCTGATCGTGATACCGATGGGTTGTATCAGTATGGAGAACCGGTTTATCAAGCATCGGGATGTCGTTGCACAAAGAGCCAAGGATGCTGCAGAGGCCACCGAAAGTGAGGCATCGGCGTGATGGGAAATGAAGGCAGTAATTCAGGGTATTTTTGGTTTTGTTACCGGACGTTAACAGTCGTTTCCGGTAACGGATTAACACAAGTCGCAGCGCGGAGGGCGTTATCGTGATGAGGAATTCAGAAACAGATAATACGAGTGCAGGCTGGTTGCAGCTGCTGATGGCGGGTTCCGTCGCCGGCAGTCTGTTGTTGGTGCCGGTTGTACAGGCAGAAGAGGACACGGATGCCGCTCAGGCGGCACCGGTAGCGGGTGCAGAGAGCCCGGCGACGCCGGCTGCGGTGCCACCACCTCCGCCACCCGGTCCTTTTTCAGCGGGTGCACCGGCTGCACCCCCCCAGTTCCGTCCTGACCAGGGGATGGAAAGTGGGGCAGGTGCGTATCCGCCAGGCATGCCAAGCAGCTTTCCGGACGACGCGCGCAGTGGCAGCCCGACTCGCCAGGAGTTCCTGAGTCAGCAGGAAGAACGCCGCAAGCAGATGGCTCAGCAGCATCAGCAACACCAGGCCGAAATGCAGAAACGTGTCGAAGAGATGCAGAAACGCATGGATGAAGTGCAGGCGCAAAGCGAAGCTGAGCGCAAGCGGCACGGGATACCTCCTGCACCGCCTGTGCCACCTGCAGCGGCAGGCCAGCCTCCTGCACCACCTGTACCGCCTACTGCAGCGGGCCAGCCGGCTGTTCCGCCGGTACCCCCCGTACCGAGCAGCGAGGAGATGCAGAAGCAGTGGGAACAGCGAAAAGCTGAGCAGGCAAAACAGTGGGAACAACAGAAAGCCGAGCAGGAAAAACGCTGGCAGCAGATGCAGGCCGAGCGCGCCCAGCAGATGCAGCAGCATCCGACCGCAGCAGGTCAGCAGCCCCCAGGTTCAGCAACGCCCCCAAGCCCGCCAAGCCGTGAAGCGATGGACAAAGAGTGGGAGCAGCGCAAAGCCGAGCAGGAAAAACGCTGGCAGCAGATGCAGGCTGAGCGCGCCCAGCAGATGCAGCAGCATCCGACCGCAGCAGGTCAGCAGTCCCCAGGTTCAGCAACGCCCCCAAGCCCGCCAAGCCGTGAAGCAATGGAAAAGGAGTGGGAGCAGCGCAAAGCCGAGCAGGACAAGCGCTGGGAACAGATGCAGGCCGAGCGCGCACAGCGCATGGAGCAGCAATACCCTGCTGCAGGGCATGACTACCAGCCCCCAAGCCGTGAGGCGATGGAGAAAGAGTGGCAACAGCGCAGAGCGGAGCAGGAAAAACGCTGGGAGCAGGTGCAGCAAGAGCGTGGTGCACCTTATGGCTACCAGGGTCGTCCCGGGTATGGCTATGGAGGATATCCGGCCCGTGGCCCGGCATATGGTTACGGCGGCTACCCGGTACCGCCATCACCTTACGGCTACGGCCGTGGCTGGGCTGATCCAGGCTATCAGGCGCCCGCAGCTCCTGCCGCACCCGAAGCCGGTAGCGAGAGTCAGTAAGGCAAAGGAGAGTGTATGACAGACAATGGCAAGCAATCAGCCACCCAAGCGGCCGGATTCTGGAAAATCCGCCACGTTGGTATGGGACTTGGAGCGTTGCTGCTGGTCATTGTCGTTGTGCGCAGTTGTGGTGGAGATGCCGAGGATGAAAGGTTTGAAGCAGAGTCCGGGGATGCCGTGCCAAGACATGCCATCGCAGTCAAGATCCCCGCGCCTCAGTGGCAAGGACAGTATCCGCCTGTCCAGCAGCAAGCCCATCAGGCACCGGGCTATCCGATCCAACAGCAGCAACAGCCCGCCTATGGCTACCCGGCACAGCAGCTTCAGCAGCAGCAACAGCCCGCCTATGGCTACCCGGCACAGCAGCTTCAGCAGCAGCAACAGCCCACCTATGGCTACCCGGCACAGCAGCTTCAGCAGCAGCAACAGCCCGCCTATGGCTACCCGGCACAACAGCTTCAGCAGCAACGCCAGTTGCCGGCCACTGAGCCGGGTAACCCATGGGCGGTTCAGCAGCCCGTCTACAGTTATGGCGCCCAGCGGACGCCCCAGACACAGCAATGGGGACAGACACGGCGGCAGCAGCCGGTGTATACGCAGCCGCCCGGTAGCGGCCAGTACCGGCCGTTGGATGAAAAACCGCGCACTGCGCAACAGAGCAGCAGCGCACCTGCGGTTAGGCCAACGGCCCCCTACGATCGTCGCTCGGGGAGCAGTTTCGGTGGCAACGGTAGCTCTTATCCGTACTCAGGCGCCTATCCCGGCTACTACGGAGGCACGCCCTACGGTGTACCCGCTTATGGCGGTGGTTGGCCTGGTGGAGGCTATCCCGGCTACCAGTGAACAGACCGATGATTGATACTGAATTGATAACCATACATTCCACCACCCTTGCGGTGATGGGGTTGGTTCCGCTGACGAAGAACGTTGTTCCCCTCGTTTTTCGTTGCAAAGGCAAAACCAGGGGAGATCAGGTTGCGCGGAGGAGTGAACTCTGTGCTTCATTTTAAACTTCATATCAGAGGAAACTGAGATGATTAAATTCAAGAAAACTGTTCTGGCAGCAATGCTGGTAGGTGCTACGGCACTGACAATGAGTTCGGCGCAAGCCTGGTGGGGCGGTGGCCCGTGGGGCGGTGGTCCCGGTGGCTATGGTTATGGTGACCGCGGCTATGGTAGTGGCTATGGTGATGGCTGGGGTGATGGCCTCGGCGATTTCTTCGGTGACGGCGACATGGACTTCAGCATGAGTGGCCGCACCAGTGGCCGTGGTCATGGTTACGGTCGTGGCTATGGCCGTGGTTACGGTAGCGGCGACTACTATGGCCGTGGCTATGGTTACGGCGGCTATGGTCCCTATGGCTATGGTGGTGGTCCCTGGGGCGGTGGTTATCCTGGCGGCTACGGTGGTCCTGGCTATGGCGCACCCGTACCCTACGGCGCTCCGCAGCAGCAGGCTCCGGCTCAGGCGGCACCTGCCAAGTAAGTTGCTTCCGGGAGCGGACCTGCGCGTGGCGTAGGTCCGTAGACCCGGGGTTTTTTAAGGGAGTAAAGGAGTAAGGCTCGTGAAAGGGGCTAGAGGTTTTCTGTGTGCCGGTGGTTTTTGGTTTGCCATGGGCGCCAGCGCGGCCGACCCGTCCAATGTGCAGTTTTCAGCGCAGGTAGTGAAGTCGATGCCGGACCAGAAAACAAATCACTCAGAGATCTATGTTGGCGATAACCAGGTGCGTCTCGAGTACCAGAAGGACTCACAGACCAAGGTGGAAATCTACGACATAAAAAACCAGCGTGTGCTGCTGCTGGTGCCACAACAGGCGAGTTACATGGAGCGCAAAGTACCGCAGGAGGAACAGACAAACCCCATGCTTCCACCCAGCGACAGCAATCCCTGCAGCCGTATTCGGGCGGCGCAATGCAACCTGCTCGCGACCGAATTCCTGTATGGCCGGGAGGTCTCGAAGTGGGAAATGGTGGTGACCCACGAAGGCAAGACCTTGCGCAGCCTGCACTGGATGGATGAGGAACGGCATACGCCGTTACGCGAACAGTGGCCGGACGGCACCGTGTCAGAGTTACGGCTGAAGGGGGATGAAATGCTCGGTGGCCGTGCCACGGAACGTTGGGAAATGAAGACTACGGGGCCGGACGGTGAATCGAAGCAATCGATACAGTGGTATGACCCCGAATTACAGATTGCCATCCGCGAGGAACTGCCTGGCGGATATTTCAGGGAACTGCGCGATATCCGTGTCGCGCCGCAACCTGACCACTTGTTCACGGTTCCCGCCAATTACCAGCGGGTGACACCCGAACAGCAGCAGCCGGTTGCGCCGACAGAGGCACCTCAAAAACGTGCGCCTTCTCCGGCACGTCAGTAGGTCGGGAGATTGGGTGAGGAGAGTCCGCTTATGAAGATCGTTCAGAAAATTTTCAGCCATGGACTGTTGATCGCATTTTTTGTGGCGGTGTTTTTCATCTACCTGTATCGCGGTGAACTGTTTCCACAATGGTTTGATAAGCAAGCACAGACGGAGCTAACACCCCCACAATCAGCAGCGCAGCAAAGTCCCGTTGTCAGCGCCGAAGAGCCGCAGCCGGCGCAAGCTTCAAGTGCAGATGATGATGAAGGTCAGCCAGCCGCGCTTGTCTCGACTGAGCCAGTCGTTGAAGCCGTTGAACAGCCAATAGTGACACAGCCCTTGTCTGTCGATGAGCCCGCCGCAGCTGCGCAAACCGAAGTAATGACTGATGTGCCTGCTGGCGGGGAACAGCCTGCCGAGCCTGCCGCGCAAGCAGCGGACGCGGACGCTGCCGCTGCCGCTGCCGCTCAGTATCGTCCAGTGGAGCCAGAGGAGGCTTCAAGGCAGACGTATAATCCGGTCGTGCCGAGGACGGACGATGCAGACGCCGCGCAGTACAGACCGGTGGAAGCAGACGAAGTTTCCAAGGAGGCCTATAACCCGGTCGCCGAGGTGCCAGCCAGTGTTATTACTGCACCTGAATACAGGCCCTTGGCAGCGGAAACAGCCGCTCCTGCGGATGCCACGCCAGCGCCTGCCAAACCGGCAGCCGTGCCCGCAGATAGCGGCGCTGCCAGCGAATTGGATTTCCAGTCTCAGCTCGAACAGGCGCGCCAACATTACTGGGGCGGTGATATGCACGCTGCGGAGCAGGCTTACAGGCGCCTGACCGAATCCCATCCCGAACAGGCGGAAGTCTGGGGAGAGCTAGGTAACCTCTTATTCAGTAGGAGGGAAATGGTGCAGGCAACGGACGCCTATTACAGGGCCATTGAGTTATTGATAGAGCAGGGCGATACCGAGCGGGCACGTCAACTGCTCGGCGCTATGTATCAACTGGATGCAGAGAAAGCCAAAGAACTTGAAACGCGATTGAGACAGGCCGGTAGTTGATGCGTTCTCCTCACACAGCGAAATTGCGGAGTAGCCTCGAATGGTAGAAAAGCGTGAGGGGCATGTAAAAGCGGATAGCAGCGAAGAGGTTATCGAAGAAGCTGCCAAGGAAGCGGAGCACCTGCTCTTTACCGACATGGCTCAGTACATGAGCCAGTTTGCGCGCAGCTTTGAAGCCAGTGCACGGCGCTGGGAACTGGTGGTTTATCCGTCCATGCTGGCCTTTATTATACTGGCGGCTTACGGGTTTTTCCTGATTTACAAATTGACGGATGATATCGGAAAAATTGTTGTTCAAATGAATGATATATCAACGAGCATGGTTAACATTAACCAGAATTTCTCTTCGACCACGAACAACATGAATACGGTGTCCAAAAACATGGTGAGGATGACGGGGTACATGAAACAGATGAGTAAGGATATTAAAGAGCAGAATCAGGCTATGGGCGCCATCGTGGTCACCATGCGGGAGATGGATGAGTCCGTCGACTCCATGTCCCACACCATATACAACATGGGGTATGACACGCGGCAGATGGGCAGAAGTATCGACAATGTATCCGGCCCGATGCGTTTTATGAACAGTTTTTCACCCTGGTGAACGGTGATTTTCTAGAGAAGCAAACATGCTTGGACCCGACAAAAAAATTCGTAAACAGCTGAAGAGTCTTGAACTGCACCTGCAGGAAGAGAACCCGCTTCTGGTGTCGGCTGTCGATGGTTTCCGCCAGCTGTCGCGAATTGGCTATTCGATGGGTTTGCTCGCCTCCAGTGAGTCCTACGCGACACAGATTCCCTGGTGGCCACTGGTCTCGGTGCTAGGTACGTTCTCGGCGGGCAAGTCGACCTTTGTCAACCAGTACCTGTCCTATCCCCTGCAGGACACCGGGAACCAGGCAGTTGACGACAAGTTTACTGTGGTATGTTACAGCGGAGAGAAAGATGTTCGCACATTGCCCGGTCTGGCGCTGGACGCTGATCCCCGTTTTCCCTTCTATCAGACCAGCGATGAACTGGAGAAAGTGGAATCCGGTCAGGGCAACCGGATTGATGCCTACCTGCAGCTGAAAACCTGTAGCAGCGAAGCCCTCAAAGGACGCATACTGATCGATTCACCGGGTTTTGACGCGGACGACCAGCGTTCGGCAATCTTGCGTCTGACCAACCATATTATCGATCTGTCCGATCTGGTGCTGGTGTTTTTTGATGCCCGTCATCCCGAGCCGGGTGCCATGAGTGATACACTCGCCCACCTGGTCGGCGCCACCAAGGATCGTGCCGACAGCAGCAAGTTTTTATACATTCTCAACCAGATTGATACCACGGCACGCGAGGATAATCCCGAACAGGTTGTGGGCGCCTGGCAACGCGCGGTCGCCCGGGAAGGACTGACCGCAGGGCGTTTTTACAGCATCTACGACCCGGAGGCATCCGTACCCATCGAAGATGAAGCCCTGCGGCGGCGCTTCGAGTGGAAGCGCGATCAGGATTTAAGCGAAATTCTCCACCGCATCGAGCGGGTGAGTGTCGAGCGCGCCTATCGCATCGTCGGCGCACTGGAAAAACGCGCCCAGGAGATTGAAGACCACTATGTGCCCACCCTTCGCGGACTGGTGGCGCGCTGGCGGCGTGGGGTGCTGATTCGGGACGCGGGTTGGCTGGTTCTGGCCGCACTGATCGGCGTCGGTATTGCCTTCCTGCCGTCCGCTGCCGCCAAGACCTTAAAGCATGGCGTCGACCTGGCATTGGCAAAACCCCTGTATGTGCTGATCACAGGGATTGTCGTGGCGGGTATTGGTCTGTACCTGCACTTCCAGGCGCGTCGCTGGGCGGCTGGCAAGGTGCTGGGGGAGATCCGCCGGGAAAACAACGAAGAAGAGGGCGAACGTCTGAGCAGGGCGTTCAAGCGCAACACCACCCTGTGGCGCAGCATATTCGACCCCGATCCCGCCGGTTGGACAGGACGTAATCGCAAGGCCTTGCAGGCCATTATCAGCAGCGCCAACCATCTGGTACAGGCGCTGAATGACCGCTTTACCGATCCTTCCGGGAAACGTCTCGTTGCCGAAGAGGTGGAGCCTGAAAAAAAAGAGCCGGTGGTCATGGGTGAGGTAATGCCGCGCGAGGAATCTGTCTGAGGTGCGGATAGATGGTCCGCTCAACAAAAAAGCTTAAAGCCCCGCTGGTATTGCTGCTCGGTGTTCTGCTGGTGGCGCCCCCCGCGTCAGCCTATGCCTCTGAACCCGGTTATGTGCCGCTGCGGCGCACGCTCCCCAGCGCCATTGATCTGATGGAAACCAGCCTGTACTGGATGCAGGATATGGCCGGTGTCGATGACCCGCGTGATCCGGCTGCCATCGTCGCTTTGATGGAGGATCAGGCGGCGCGCTTTTTTGATTTCTCCTACATGGCCTACCTGGTGGCGGGACCGGAATACACGCGCTTGAATGTGCTGCAGCGCAGTCATTTCCAGAACCGGATTCGTGACCGTATATTCTCAATGCTGGCACAGCGCATGGGTATGCTGGATGTGCGCATGCCGGCACTCAAAGCGGTGATACCGAGGCGCACGGGCACCTATACGGTGGTGGCGGGTGGCGAGTTCTACCATCGCGGTGGTCCGCATATCCGCCTGCTGTTCCATTTTTACCTGTCATCCAAGGGCTGGCGTATCTATGACGTCACCAGCAATGGTGTCAGCGCCGTAGCCGAGCTGCGCAGGCGTTATTTCAACAATCGCTTTGACCGCTAGTCCGTTATCCTCACAGCTTTAACCACTGCGGCCGCCTGGCCGGGATTTCGCGCCGAAGGGCCGCGTTCCTACGTAGGCAGCAGGCGCTATTCGGGCTACAATGCGCGCTCGATTTCTGGCCAGTGTAAGGACACCATGACAGTTCGCACCCGTTTTGCCCCCAGTCCAACCGGTTACCTGCACATCGGCGGTGTGCGCACTGCATTGTTTTCCTGGCTGTATGCCCGCAGGCACGGTGGTCAGTTCGTTTTGCGTATCGAAGACACCGATCTGCAACGCTCCTCCGTGGAGTCGGTAAATGCCATTCTGGAGGGCATGACCTGGCTGGGTCTGGAGTACGACGAAGGGCCTATCTATCAGACCAGGCGCTTTGATCGGTACGACGCGATTATTCAGCAGTTGCTGGATTCCGGTCACGCCTACAAGTGCTATTGCAGTAAGGAACGGTTGGAGACGTTGCGTGAAGGCCAGATGCAGCGCAAGGAAAAACCGCGTTATGACGGCCGCTGCCGCAATGGCGCCAAACCACCTGAGCCGAACGCACCCTTCGTTATCCGTTTCCGCAATCCGCTGGACGGCGGCGTGGTGGTCGACGATCTCATTCGTGGTCGTGTGGTGTTCCAGAATAGCGAGCTGGACGATCTGATTATCGCCCGCTCCGACGGCTCGCCGACCTACAATCTGACCGTGGTTGTCGACGACAGCGATATGGATATCACGCACGTGATCCGCGGTGACGATCATGTCAACAACACACCCCGGCAGGTCAATATTCTGCGTGCGCTGGGTGCCGAGCCACCGGTCTACGCCCACGTGCCGATGATCCTGGGTGCCGATGGCAGGCGCCTGTCCAAGCGGCACGGTGCGGTCAGCGTCATGCAATACCGGGACGAGGGCTACCTGTCGGAGGCCTTGCTGAATTATCTGGTTCGCCTGGGCTGGTCACACGGTGACCAGGAAATATTTTCCGTGGACGAGATGATCGAGTTGTTCGACATCTCGGATGTCAACAAAGCGGCTTCCGTTTTCAACCAGGACAAACTGTTGTGGTTGAACCAGCAGTACATTATAGCTACCGATGCCAGACACATAGCCCGTCATCTGAGTCACCACCTTGGCCTGCGTGGTATCGACCCGGCACCTGAGCCGGATCTGCACCAGGTGGTCCAGGCACAACATGAGCGTGCCAGGACGCTGGTGGAGATGGCGGACATCAGCGAGTTCTTCTACCAGGATTTCGAGGAATACGATGCGAAGTCGGCCAAAAAGCACCTCAAGCCGGCAGCCCGGGAGCCTCTGGAAAGGATGCGGGAGGCGTTGGCTGCGCTGGGTGACTGGCAACCGGAAGCGCTCCACCAGCTGGTCAAGGATGTCGCCGCGTCTCTGGATCTGGCGATGGGCAAGGTGGCGCAGCCCTTGCGGGTGGCGGTGGTTGGCCGCGCCGCGTCTCCGGGCATTGACGTGACCCTGCATCTGGTCGGCCGCGAGGCCTGCCTGCGTCGTATCGATCGGGCACTGGATTATATCCGTCAACGTGTGGAACAGGGCTAGACATGATGAGCAGTGACGAAGCAGCGCTACCTTCTAATTTTATCCGCACCATCATTGACGCGGACCTTGCTGCAAACAAGAACCAGGGCCGTGTCGCGACCCGCTTTCCCCCGGAGCCCAATGGTTATCTGCACATCGGGCATGCCAAGTCCATCTGTCTGAACTTCGGTGTCGCCGCGGACTACCACGGCAGCTGTAACCTGCGTTTTGATGACACCAATCCGCACAAGGAGAACATCGAATTCGTCGAGTCGATTAAGCAGGATGTCGCCTGGCTGGGCTATGACTGGGGTGACCGGCTGTTCTATGCCTCCGATTATTTCGGCCAGCTCTACGACTATGCCGTGCAGTTGATCAAGGCAGGCAAGGCCTATGTCTGTGATCTGAGCCCGGAGGAAACCCGCAAGTACCGCGGGACCCTGACAGAAGCCGGCAAAAACAGTCCGTACCGTACACGGTCGACAGAGGAGAACCTGGATCTGTTCGAACGCATGCGCGCTGGGGAATTTGCCGACGGTTCGCGGATACTGCGGGCCAAAATCGATATGGCGTCACCCAATATGAATATGCGCGACCCGGCTATCTACCGCATCCGCCACGGCGCTGTCCACCACCAGACCGGCGAGGCGTGGAGCATCTACCCGATGTATGATTTCACGCACTGCCTGTCCGATTCCATCGAGTGCATTACCCATTCCCTGTGCACCCTCGAATTTGAGGATCACCGTCCGCTCTACGACTGGTTCCTGGATGAACTGGGAGTCGAGTGCCATCCCCAGCAGATCGAGTTTTCCCGGCTCGAATTGCAGTACACTGTGACCAGCAAGCGCAAACTCACGCAGCTGGTGGAAGAAGGGCAGGTGGAAGACTGGGACGATCCGCGCATGCCAAGCATCGCCGGCATGCGGCGGCGTGGTTATACCCCGGCCGCGATCCGTGACTTTTGTGAGCGCATCGGTGTCACCAAGTCGGACAACAATGTCGAGATGGGCCTGCTGGAAAACTGCGTGCGTGAGGATTTAAATCAGCACGCGCCCCGGCGCATGGCGGTACTGCACCCGTTGAAAGTGGTCATCGAGAATTATCCGCAAGACAAGGTCGAAGAGTTGCAGGCGGCCAATCACCCACAGGACGAGTCCATGGGGATGCGCACCCTGAACTTTACACGCGAACTGTACATCGATGCTGAGGATTTCAGGGAGCAAGCGCCCAGCAAGTTCAAACGCCTGGTCACCGGGGGCGAAGTCAGGTTGCGCAACGCCTACGTCATCCGCTGCGACGAAGTCATCAAAGACAGCCACGGCGACGTTATCGAGTTGCGCTGTAGCTATGACCCGGAAACGCTGGCGAAAAATCCGCAAGGGCGGAAGGTCAAAGGCGTCATCCACTGGGTATCCGCCCGGCACGGCATCGAAGCGGAGGTACGCCTGTATGATCGCTTGTTTAACCACCCCAGCCCGGATGCCGCCAGGGACGGTACAGACTACAGGGACCATCTCAACCCCGAGTCACTGCTTACCCTGACCCATTGCTACCTCGAAGCGAGCCTGGCCGGCGCCAAACCGGGCCAACGCTTCCAGTTCGAGCGGGAGGGGTATTTCTGTGTGGATCCCGAGCACAGTCATGACCAGCCGATCTTCAACCGGACCGTGACCCTGCGCGACTCGTGGGCCAAAATCGAGCAGAAAAAATCATGAGAAAACCGGGTTTCTGCATGCTCATCCGCCGGCTTCTTATTGACAGCCTGCGGCCGGTGACGTAAAGTGCGCGGCTTGATTTCCGGGGCTATAGCTCAGCTGGGAGAGCGCTTGCATGGCATGCAAGAGGTCGGCGGTTCGATCCCGCCTAGCTCCACCAGAAAATTTGTCCCCATCGTCTAGAGGCCTAGGACACCGGGTTTTCATCCCGGCAACAGGGGTTCGACTCCCCTTGGGGACGCCATATTGCCTTGTAACAAACTGAAAACTCAGAAAATAAAAAATCGGGTTTAACCTGAAAAAATACCAGGCCCATAACCTGCGGGTTTAACAAGCAAAAAAACGGGGGTTCGCGTCCCCCGCCCGACGCCACACTATTCCACGATTTCAGCTGCGGCGGATGACATACTTTCGCTCATAAGGAAGATCGCGCTCACGAACAGGGTTGGCTAAGTAATGGTTTTCACAATACCATTACGAATTCGCCACCCACACGGTCACACGGTACCGGCAGTGGGCAGTGGTTGAGTATGCCCGGTTCGCTGACGATATGGTCGTCTTGGTAAGTGCTCACCCGAAGCAGCGTTGGTTACG